>Ga0364922_10047_pt1 | contig 67395 bp, 50 predicted proteins | sample ExccelJu500001D4_2_FD_206955 | JGI IMG/M metagenome (GOLD analysis project Ga0364922, IMG submission 206955) | Enriched cells from Trout Bog Lake Hypolimnion, Wisconsin, USA - BchlTB.June20.5000.01.D4 | ecosystem: Environmental > Aquatic > Freshwater > Lake > Hypolimnion/Profundal zone | place...
GAGAGGGATACGCAGCGGGTGAGATGCGCTTGAGTTTCAGCCTAATGCGGCATTTGCGCAAACGGCCCATCGGAGGATGTCGAAAGTCGGTTCCGACAGAGGCTCCGGCAAGTACAAGCTGCTCAAGTGTCGAGACTTGCCCGGCGCGCCTCGACTGTGACTTCCGAGTGGGCGCAGGGGGCTTTCAAATAGGCTGCGGAATGTTCAGGGCCAGATGCCGGAGAGGTGGATATTCACGAGCTGGTCGTAGGCGTGACTCTCAAAGCGCATGGAGCGCTGGCCGTCGGACTCAGACTGGCGCTGTTCTCGCTCGGCCTGGCGCTGCTGCTGTGCTTCCTGGTGGGCTTCGGCGCGGGCTTCAGCGCGCTCTTCCGCGGCACTGATGCGGGGCCGGTTTTCATCGATAGCCTGCTTCCACATCTGCCGCATGGCGCGGTCGTCCTGCTCAACGACGGCCATTTTTTGCGCCTTGAGGGCGGCAGACTCCTGGGGGAAGGGCAGGATTTGCGCGACGTCGGAGTGGAGCTGGGCGGCGACAAGGTTGATGACTCTTGCCTCAAGCTGAAAGACAGATTTGACGGCCTCGGCACGGTCGATGGTGAGGGCGGGAAGCTGCACGACGAGGACGGGGTTGCGACCGACCAGATTCATTGCCTTTTCGTAGTGGTTTTCCTGCTCGGCGGTAATGGCCTGATACATGGTGGCGGAGAATTCAGCGTAGTCAAGCATTTTGCAGACGTCCAGATCGGGGGGACAGGGCAGGACAGCGCGAATATGGGAGAGGCCGGATTCGGAGCCTTCTCCGCCTCCGCCGCCCTTTTCGTCCTCGTCATTGGATTTGCCGCTTCCGCTCGGAGGCGATCCGCCGGTGTTTCCGAAACCGGTGGGGGCATGGATGTTGCTGATGCCGGACAGGCCGGGGGAGTTTGTCAGGGTCGTGCCGCCCGGCGCCTGGGTGGTTCCATAAGTGCCGCCGCCTGGAGGCGTAAAGGGGTGGCTGGCGGCTCCTCCGGGTACCTCCTGAAATGGGAGGAGCAGGGCCAGAGATGACGGCAGACCAGCAGGAGCGAGCCGGGAGAGATAGTACTGGGCACTGAGGGCGCAGGGGAGGCGACGGACGGCTTCCGCAGCGGGGAGCGGGGAGCCGAGGTCGGCGGGCGCGCTTACATCCTGCCATGCGCCGAGGCTATGCCAGGTGGAGTCGTCGCCGGAGATGAAGCGGAAGAAGATGGGATTTCCGGATTTGTCGTTGTAGCGGAGATCGCGGATGACATCGTCTTTGACGACAAGCCCGTTGGACTGGGTGGCCGGCTCTCCGCAAACGAATGTAAGCGAGTCGGGAGTAATGTTTTCGAGAGCCTTGTATGCGGTGTAGGACGCGGGCGTGCGGTGCTGATAGCGATAGACCAGCACCCCGGCGACGACCAGTACCAGGAACCAGAGAATGGGCCTGCGCTTCTTCTTAGGCGGGTTTCCGAGAGTGCTCCTCATTACTACACCTCCACGCGTGTCGTTTTGGCCAGGTTATCGAGAGGTCAGGATACCCTTCCCTACTCCAAACAGAAAAGCACCATCTGCGGCGCACGAAGCGCGTCAGGAATGGGGGAACAATCCACGGATAAGAACACCAGAGAGGGGACGGGGAGCCCAGTACCAAGACTGTGTGATTCTCTAATTGCTCTCAGTAAATGCAGGCGTGGACCCCGCAGGACAGATGGTGAGGAGACCGGCGCGATTGTACGGCCATCCCCCCCGGGGGAATACTGCTCACCGAGTTCGCGGGGCCTGAACTATTCGAATATTCGCGTTGTTGCCTACTTTACGGCCTACCCCCGATGCGGGCAGGATTTTGTGTTGAGGCACTCTTCGGCGATGCGGAGACGCTCGACCGGCCGCCCACCAGGTGCTCCTGGACAATGGCCTCAGCGTCCGCGGGTCCAACGTTGCCGTACCAAACGGCCTCCGGGTAGACCACCACCACCGGCCCATGCTCGCACTGGTCAAGGCAGCCGGACTTGTTGATCCGAACCCGCCCGGCCAGGCCCGCTTCTTTGCTAAGTTGCTGGAGGCAGGTGTGCAGGTCACTTTTTCCATCAGCGGTACAGGAGACACGCGGCGCACCGGCGGGACGGGAGTTGTGACAGACAAAGACGTGGTGTTCAAAGGCAGGCACGGGGGTGGTCCTCCTAGAGTTTGATGTTCCAAGACTAAAGCCTGGGCCCAAGCCCTCTCGCCGTCCAGCTGCCGACTTTCCACAATCGTCCCCTGCCGACCCGGCTGAATCTGCGAAAATGGGAGCTTGACTATGAGCACAGATAATCTTCTCTCTCTGAAAGACGACATGGTGGCATTTATTGAGGGCCACGGTCTGCAACGCCTCCCCGGATACGTCACCGAGGACATCCCCTCCATTCTTTGGGAGGGGCAAGGCAACCCTGACGCATGGAAAGACTTTGTTGAGATGGCCAAGCACGTTGGCGCTCCCTTTGTTACCTTCAGCGAGATGACGCTGGAGAGCGAGGAGCTTGACGCGCTGATCGAAGAAGCTGGGGAGATGAACTTCCCCGACGAAGAGGCCACAGAACTGGTAGAAGCCAAGTGGCTGCGCAAGTATGCAGACATGCTGGGTTACATCCAGTTGGGCTTTGTATACCAGGGAATGGTGTTTCTGCATGAGACCACGACCGAGTGGTACGAGCGCTTCCAAACCCTGCTTGAAGACATTGAGGCCTTCCAGGACATCGTCATTGACGACGCCCATCACCACGAAGACGAAGAGGACGAGTAAGCCTCTTGGCTCGTCCAGCCAGCTCTGCCGGCACGCCGGTCCAAGGCCCCGTGCCGGTACGCAGCCAGCCGCGGCAGCGCTGGGTGCTGACTGAGCCTCATCCCGGCGAATCGGCCGCCCTGGCCAAAGAAGCCCGCCTGCCGCAGGTACTTGCCGAGTTGCTGGTAGCTCGTGGCATTACCGATGCTGGCGAGGCGTTCGCGTTTCTGAATCCTGACACCACTCAACTCCACGACCCCCTGCTGATGCTGGGAATGGCCGTGGCAGTGGAGCGGCTGGAGCGGGCAATCGCAGCCCACGAGCCAGTGCTGCTCTACGGCGACTACGACGTGGACGGCACCACCGCCGTCGTTCTGCTCAAGACCGCCATCGAGATGCTGGGCGGCGAGGCGCGCTTCCATGTGCCCCATCGCCTACTGGAGGGCTACGGGCTACAGTCGAGCGTACTGGAGACGGCCTATGCCGAGGGCGTGCGACTGGTGATTACAGTTGACACCGGCATGAGAGCATTTGCCGAGGCAGAAACCGCGCAGAGGCTGGGGCTTGACCTGATTGTGACTGACCACCATCTGCCTGAGGCCGGCGACGCGGTGCCAATGGCGCTCGCTATTCTCAATCCCAATCAGCAGGGATGCACCTATCCGGAGAAGTCGCTATGCGGCGCGGCCATTGCACTCAAGCTGGCGCAGGCCGTGCTGGAACGGCGCGACGCGGTGCGCACCCGCGAAAAGACCCTGCCCAGTTTTTTGAAGATGGCAGCGATTGCAACCATCGCCGATGCCGTTCCGCTACATGGAGAGAACCGCGTAATCGCCGCTCTGGGCCTGCGCGAACTGCGCCGCCCGGCGGGCGCTGGCTTGCGCGCGCTCTTTGCTGTTGCGGCCCTTGACCCTACCGCGAAAGAGATCACCGGCTTCGATGTGGCGTTCCGGCTAGCTCCGCGAATCAACGCTGCCGGGCGCATGGATGTGGCTTCCGAAGTAATCGAACTGTTCACTACCCGCGACTCGCAGCGCGCAACCGAGTTGGCCGCCAAGCTGGAGCGGCTGAATCGCGAGCGGCGCGAGGTGGAGGCTGCCGCTCTGGCCACAATTGAGGCGCGACTTGCCAGCGATGCCGAACTGGCCACGGACCGTCTGCTGGTGATCGACGGCGATGGCTGGCACCGCGGCGTCATCGGCATTCTGGCCTCACGCGTGGTGGAGCGAACTGCCAAGCCCGCGATTGTCGTCAGCGTGGAAGACGGCGTGGCCCAGGGCTCGGGCCGGTCCGTGGATGGCTTTATGCTGCTGGCCGCGCTTGAAAGCTGTGCCGACCTGTTTACGCGCTTTGGCGGACACGCCTTTGCTGTGGGCTTTGCCCTGCCTGAGAATGTGCTGCCGGAACTCAAGCGGCGGCTGCGCATTTACGCCGAGGAACACCTGGCGGCGCGAGAGCCCGAGCGACTCTTGAAGCTTCATGCCGAGCTGCCGCTGGACCGGATTACACCGGTGCTGGCCGGCTGGCTGCACAAGTTGGAGCCGCTGGGACATGGCAACCCCGAGCCCATTTTTGTGGCGCGAAGGGTGCGATTGCTCACTGCGCCGCGCGTTATGAAAGAGCGTCACCTGCGCCTGGAGCTGACCCAGGAGCCTGCCCCAGGCTCGTTGCAGGGCGCTGCGCCCACAGCAGTGCTGCCAGGCTCAAGCAGCGCCATCCGCGCCGTTGGCTGGGGTCTAGCCGCGAGGGGGATGGAGCTATCCCTGCGAGAAGGCAGCCTGATTGACATCGCATACCGCATTCGCGAGAACGACCATCCCCAGTTTGGCGGGCTTGAAGTGGATGTTGTGGGCATGGAAGCTGCGACAGACGCCCCTCTCTTATCCACGCATTGAGGCGCATTGCCTTCGGCGAGATATCGCTGCTGTATTGGCCCAAAATGCATCACGGACTATCCACAGCTTGATCTTCGGCCTACCACGTAGAGTTCAGAGCCATGGTGCAGAGATAACAGCTATTTAAGAATAAGCACCAAAGCCCCCATGGATTCGCCCCTGGATGCGGCTGCGGAACTGCATGGCAATCCAACTCCTGAAGTTGAGATCAGCATACCTCAGGAGTTGAAGCCCCAGCCTATGAGCCAGCAGCAATCAGTTCGCCTTCAAACTCTTCATTGAGCCAGGTGGAGAAGGCCCGGAACTCTTCGTCGCGGCCCAGAAAGGCACGCACCATCTCGCGGCCCGGCTTTGAGCCGCCTTGTTCGAGCACCTCTGCCCGGTAGCGTGCGCCGGCGTCGCAGCCCAGCAGGTCACTAGGATCGAACTGCGCAAAGAAGTCCAGCGCAATCACCTTGTCAAAGGCATAGGTGTAGTAGTTCGACGAGTAGCCGGTCAGGTGACCAAAGCTGGCGTACATGCGATTACCCTCAAGCCACGTCCATGGCTGCAGCCCCTGATACAGGCGCTTGGTGGTTGAATCCAGATCCAGCCCCGCGGGCTCCTGGTCGTGCAGGTCGAGCGAGAGGGTTGTGTAGTAGAGCTGCGAGCGGACCCAGTCCGCACGGCCAAACGCGCCTGCCAGCTTCATTTTCCTGATGGTCTCTACCGGTAGCGTTTCGCCTGTCTGGTAGTGCTTTGCAAAAGACTGCAGCAGGGCTTCATCACGGAAGAACTCCTCGAGCATCTGCGAAGGAACCTCAATGAAGTCACCCTCGGTGGCAAAGCCGGAGAGCCCTGCCCACTCTGTCTGGCCGCCAAGGATGGCATGCATGAGGTGGCCGAACTCGTGGAAGTAGGTAACGACGTCGCTGTATTGCAGCAGGCCGGGATCGCCTTCTTCGCCTCCTGGAAAATTGCAGATGAGCGCAGCTTCGGGCTGGTAGCGGCCGCGGACGCCGGTAACGATGGGAGCGGCGGAGAACCACTTGTCTTTGCCGTCGCGAGGGTGCATGTCGAGATAGAAACGGCCCACAGTCTTGCCATCGGCGCATACATCGAAGACTGAGACAGCAGGATGCCACGCGGGCGTGGTGGTGGGGCGGAACTCCACCTTGAACAGCCGCGCGGCGGTCTGCAGCACTCCGGCCTGAACCTGGTCGTAGGGGAAGTAGGGGCGCACGGACTGGGAGTCAAAGGCAAAGGCGGAGCGGCGGAACTGCTCATACCAGTAAGCGCGGCTGGTGATGTCAATCGACTCAAGACCGGGATCGCGACGGCGGGCGAAATCGATAATGAGCTGGTGCTCGCGCACAGCGCCATCGCGACTGGCTTCGTCAAGCTTGGCCAGGAAGGTGCGCACGTTGGCAGCCGAGCCCATCATCTGGTCGGCGGTGGCCAGGTCAGCCCAACTGCGAAATCCGAGAACGGTGGCAATCTGCTGCCGGGTGGCGAGGAGGTCGAGGAGAATCTGCTGGTTAGCCGGATAGGCGCGGGTGTTATAGGCCAGGAACATGCGCTCACGCAAAGCCGAACAGGCGGCAAAGGTCATTACCGGCTGCATATCGGGCTGATCGGTCGAGAGGGCCACTAGGCCTTCCGCGTCCGGCTGGTGGCGGGCAATGTAGTCGGCGGGCAGGCCGTCGAGCTCGGAGGGGGTGGCCTGGATGGTCTTGCCGCCCTCCTGGATGTTGCGGCTGAAGTCGAGCGAGAGACGTGTGGCCTTCTCGTGCAGGGCCTGTATGTTGTCGCGGGTGGCCTTGTCTTTGTCCACGCCGGCGAGCCTGTAGCCTAGCAGCGTGCGCTTTACAAAATGCTGCGTGGCGGGGCTGCTGCCAGCCAGATCAATGGCCGCGAGAGCCTCATAGACCTCGCGGTTGAGGCTGAGAGCGCTGCCAGCCATGGCGACGCGCTGTGCTTCTTGCTGGGCCTGGTCGCGCACAGCCGTATCCGGGACCACTGAGTTGAGAACGCCGGTCTGTGCGCCAGCCAGGTTGAGCTGCTCAATGGCAACGTCATACAGGCGCAGGGAGTTCTGCGGAGTGCGGGGAGCGGCAACGGCAAGCAGGGCAGCCAGCGCGGCCTCATGGGCTGCCAGGCGGGCGCTCACCCAGGCGCTGAGGGCTTCGGCAGAGGCGGCTCCGCCTGCCTCCCAGGCGTGAAGATCGGGGGTGACGGTAGCGGCTGGGTTCTGAGCAGGCATGGTCTGGAAAATTCCTCCAAAGTTCTAGGTTGCCACAACGGGCAGGGTTGGGGGGATGCCAGCCTGCAGAGGTGTCTCAAGGTACTCGAAAAACTCATCTGTTGCATCCTGAGCGAATCCCGCTTAAGATGCGTCAATTGACGACTATGCATCGCTCCGGCTCCATTTCCGCTCATTCTGCGCCCTCCCCGGCGGCCTCCCGGCTGCGGACGGGCAAGCTGTGTGTTGCGATACAAGGAGCCACGGCGCAGGAACTGGGCGTGCACGCAGAGGCCGCAGCGCGGGATACAAGATTTCTGGAGTTTCGCCTGGACGCGCTGGCCAAGCCCGCTTTGGCACTGCCGGATCTGAAAGAATTTTTGGCTCGCCACCGGGACGTGACCGCTATCGCCACCTGCCGGCGCAAGGCGTTCGGCGGCAACTTTACGGGCTCACTCACCACGGAGCTTGAATTGCTGACCAAAGCCGTGGAAGCAGGCTGCCAGATTGTGGATTTGGAGGTTGAATCCGCCGAGGAGGCAAAGCCCGCGCAGTTAGAGAAATTCCGGGCTGGGCTGCGACTGGCGGGAGCCGCACTGCTGATCAGTTTCCACGACTTTACGCGGACCAAGGGGCTGGAGCAGGCGGCTGAGCGCATTGAGGCGTTTGATCCGGATTTTGTAAAAGTGGTTTCAACCGCCCGGTCTCTGAGTGACAACCTTGAGGTGCTGCGTCTCATAGAAGACCACTCCATGGCGTCACGCGTGGTGGGCATCGCCATGGGCGAGGAAGGGCTGGTGAGCCGTGTGCTAGGGCCCAGGGCCGGGGCTGCGTTTACGTTTGCCTCGCCCGACGAAGGCGCGGGCACAGCGCCGGGACAGGTGACCGCGCGAACTATGCGCGACCTCTATCGCATTGACCAACTGGACCAGGCAACACGCATCTTTGGTGTAGCGGGCAACCCCATTGGGCACTCACTATCTCCGCTCATGCACAATACGGCCTTCCGTCGCGAGAGTGTGAACGCGATCATGTTGCCACTGAAGGTGAAGGCGCTGGAAGATCTGCTGAAGCTGGTGCGCGAGCTGCCACTGAGCGGAGTGGCCGTGACCATGCCGCTCAAGCAGGAGGTGCTGCCGCATTTGGCCAACATGGACCCCCTGACAGCGCGGATTGGCGCCTGCAACACTCTGCGCACCGGCGCGGATGGCAAGCTCTACGGCTTTAACACGGACGTAGCCGGAGTGGTGAGGCCGCTGGAGAAATACCTTCGGCTCAAGGGTTCGCGCATTGCGGTTGTGGGCGCTGGCGGCGCCGCGCGGGCGGCGGTGTTTGGCCTGGTAGAGCAAGGTGCGGAGGTTTTTGTTGTTAACCGAACCCACGAAACGGCCGTGGCGCTGGCCAAACAGGCAAAGGCTAAGGATCTGAAGCAGGACCAACTCGCCAAGAACCACTTTGACGCTCTGATCAATACCACGCCTTGCGGCATGGCCGGGAGCAAGCAGGCGCTGCCCATCAAGGAGAACGAGCTGAACGCGGGACTGGTCTTCGACATGGTCTATAACCCGCTGGAGACACCCCTGTTGAAGCTGGGGCGCGAGCGCGGCCTGAAGGTGATAAACGGCCTTGAGATGTTTGTGCAACAGGGAGCACGGCAGTTTGAAATCTGGACCGGGAAGGCCGCGCCCGAGACCGAGATGCAGCGCGTGGTGGAACTAGCTCTGCGGCGGCGCGTGTGAAGCTGATTTAGGACGGAGAAATTGAAAGGGCGCCATCTCTGCATTGAGAAGGCGCCCTTTCTGCATCTGCACGGCAACTTGCGGCTATTTTTTGGCAATCGGGTGGGCGGCATAGTGCAGCAACACGGCCACGGCGCAACTGGTAAGCCGCGTCTCGGCTGAGTCCGCGCGGCTGGTAAGGATAGTGGGCACGCGCGCACCGAGGACGATGCCAGCAAGCTGGGCGCCACCGAGGTACTCAAGCTGCTTGGCCAGCATGTTTCCGCTTTCAAGGTCGGGGACGACGAGAATGTCTGCCTGTCCGGTGACGGGAGAAACCAGCTTCTTGATGGCTGCGGCCTTCACGCTTACGGCGGTGTCAAAGGCGAGCGGGCCGTCGAGAATGCCGCCAGTTATCTGTCCGCGTTCGGCCATCTTGCACAGGGCAGCAGCGTCAAGCGTGGACTTAATCTTGGGGTTCACCGTCTCAACGGCGGAGAGCAGCGCGACCTTGGGCTCGGGGATGCCGAGCGCATGTGCCAGGTCAATGGCGTTCTGCACGATGTGGACTTTGTCTTCAAGCTCGGGCGTAATGTTGATGGCCGCATCGGTAATCATCAGCGTGCGCGCGTAGGCTGGCGTATCCATGATGAAGACGTGAGAGATGCGGCGCGAGGTGCGCAGCCCGGTGTCGCGGTGCATAGCCACTTTCATCAGCTCATCAGTGTGCAGGCTGCCCTTCATCATCGCCTGCATTTCGCCGGAGCGGCACACGGCCACACCGATCTCCGCGGCCTTGGCTTCTGTGTCCGCCTCCAGTACAGGATAGGCACTGATGTCGATACCGAGCTTTGCTGCCAGAGCATTCATCTCGGCTGCCGGGCCAATGAGGGTGGGCTGGATGAGCCCTTCCTCGGCGGCTTCGACGGTGCCGTTCAGGGCAACATCCGAGAGCGGCCAAACCACGGCGGTGGTGATGGCGGGCAGATTTTTGCAGCGCTCGATGAACTGGTGAAAAACATGAAAATCGGCAGGGTGGTCAACGAGGGGGTCAACGGCAACGGCTTCAGCCAGGGGGGCAAGATCGCTCATGGATAAACTCTCCCGGCCGGCACAGCGGACGGCTGGCGGCCTCACACGTCTATTGTCAACCCACCTGGGGCGTGGATGTGTGCCATCTGTCACAGTTCGGGGCAGGCTGGCCCCTATAATGGCTAGCTTATGCATAAAGACGGCTCCTTGTGGCATTCAGTTTGGAGGAATACGCCCAATGCAATCTCGATAGCGCGCCTGTGCGCGACGTCGGTTCTGCTGGCGTGCGTGCTGCTGCATCGCGTGGAGATCTTCAAGTGGCTGTTGCTCGCCTGCCTGCTGAGCGACATCCTCGACGGACTGATTGCGCGCACTTTTCACCTGACTTCAAAACTGGGCGCATCGCTCGACTCGCTTGCTGATGTGGTCACCATGCTGATTGGCGTACTGGGCATTGTGGTATTCCAGCAGGCATTTGTCTCCCAGCATTATCCAGCGGTGTTGCTGGTGGTGGTGTTTTACGTGGTCGAGCTGGTTGCGTCGCTGCTTCGCTACGGCAAGGTGTCGAGCTTCCACACCCTGCTCGCCCGCGTCGCCGCCTATATGGCAGGAATCTTTGTGATGTCGCTGTTTCTCTGGGGATATGCCGGCTGGCTCTTCCAGATGACCGTCACGGTCTACGTGGTCTCGCTGTCTGAGGAGATGGCATTGATCTACCTCTTACCGGAGTGGCGCAGCGACGTGGGCGGCATCTTGCGCGTACTGGCGGCGAAAAGGAAATCCAACTGAGGCAGCAATGGCTCGCCATCGTGAACCCGCGCTCGGGCGGGAACCGGAACTGCGCCCGGCGGAAAGCCCTGCTCAACGAACTGGAGCGACTTGCGATCAGGACGGAACTTACGCGCCACGCCGGGCACGCGACGGAACTTGCCACAGAGGCGCAGAACTATGGCGGAGTTGTTGCGGTGGGAGGCGATGGAACCCTGTTTGAAGTTCTCAAAGGGATTGACCTGTCGCGGCAACGCATTGCGCTGATACCCATGGGCAGGGGAAACTCGTTGGCCCGCGACCTGGGACTGATGCGCGGGGGCAATCTTCTCGACGCGATCCATTGGCAGGCGGCTAAAGCCATTGACCTGCTGGCAGTAACCCTAACCACCGCGGACGGCGCACAGTCCAGGCACCTTTCTGCAAGCACGGTTGCGGTTGGCTATCCTGCGGCTGTTACGCGGCGCGCGCGCAGGCTAGCGCAGTTGGGGAAGATGTCGTATGCCGCCGCAGCCGCGCTGACCCGGCCCGCGCATTTCAGCGCGCGCGTTCAGCAGGACAGCGAGCCACCGCGCGATGTCCGCCTGAGCGGATTTGTCGCCAACAACACGCGCCATCTGGCCAACTTCATGGCCTTTCGCAGGGCCAATTGTTGCGATGGAGTTTTCGAAACCATGGAGATGGATGCCGGGCTGACCAAGCAGACCATGCACAGCCTTTCCGCATTGTCAGGAACCGGCTTTTACGAGCCGTATGCGCCGACGCAGGCACGGAGCGCGCGCGTACAGCTTGAGACTCCGCAGGACTTGATGATCGATGGCGAGATGTTTCAAGATGCTGTTTTACTCGACATTCGCATTCTGCCGTCGGCAGTGACGTGCAACGGCCCTGGAGCCCGATGATCTTTACCGTGCTGGCAACCTGCTTTTTGGCTTTCCTTGTGGGCGGCATCGGCCTGTATGCCGCAAGCCGCAAGCAGGAATCCGCTGTGCGGCGGGCGCGCCTTATCAAGTTCATCACCTATTTTTTGATCGTGAATACGGTGCTGTTGAGCGCGCTGGCCGGCCATGCGGCCCTATGCGGATTGATGGCTATCATTGCTGCGCTGGGAGCGCGCGAACTTTACCGCGTGCTGCCGCAGGCCAGCGGAGGCCGACGGCCTGTTGCGTGGGCCATAGCCTGCATCTACCTTTTGATCACCTCAGGAGCGGTGCTGTTTGCGTGGCGGGCGCAGGCGGTGACGGCAGTGTTTGTCTACGTGGTTGTGTGCGCCTTTGACGGATTCAGCCAGGTCACCGGCCAGTTGATCGGAAAGCATCAACTGGCGCCCAGAATCAGCCCCGGCAAGACGATTGAGGGCAGCGCGGGCGGCTTGCTGTTCGCGTTGGTGATCGCGCTGATACTACGGCCCGTTGAGGGTTGGAGCGGCCTGCACAGCGTGCTCGCAGGGTGCTTTATTGCGGCGGCTGCGCTGGGCGGCGACCTGCTTGCATCGCTGGTAAAGCGGAAGAGCGGTATCAAGGACTTTGGAACCCTGCTGCCCGGCCATGGCGGAGCCCTGGATCGCTTTGACAGCTTTTTGTTTGCGGCGGCAGCTTGCCTGCTGGCCGAGGCGCTTTCCTGACAGTCGCGAAAACTGATATGCTCTCTGCGCCGGGAAAAGCGATTTATGCAAGGGGAGAATACAAATATGTGGTTCCTTGGAATGGATGTGGGAACGGGCGGAACGCGCGCCGTAGTTGTGGATGCAACGGGAAAACTTATCGCCGGGGCATCGAGCGAACATGCGGCATTTAGAGCCGAGCATCCGGGGTGGGCCGAGCAGGACCCGGAAGACTGGTGGCGTGCGGCGCAAGCGGCGATTCGCGGTGCGCTCGCCGCCGCTCCTGAACCCCGGCAGCCCATTGCGGGCATCGCGCTGACCGGCCAGATGCACGGCGCGGTGATGCTGGATGAAAACGGCGCGGTGCTGCGGCCTTCAATGATCTGGTGTGACACACGCACCCAGCCAGAGTGCGACTGGCTCACCCAGCGCATTGGCTATGACCGCCTCATCGAGCTAACCTGCAATCCGGCGCTGCCCAACTTTACGCTCACCAAGCTGCTGTGGGTAAAGAAGCATGAACCGGAGACGTTTGCCAAGGTGGCGCACATCATGTGCCCCAAGGACTACGTGCGCTACCGGCTCACCGGCGAATTTGCAATCGACGTGCAGGAGGCCTCTGGCACGCTGCTGCTCGACGTGACGCACCGCTGCTGGTCGGGCGAAGTGGCTGAGGCGGCAGGCATCAAAGAGAGTTGGCTGCCCAAGGTGTATGAGTCGCCGGAGATTTGCGCGCGCATTAGTGCCGAGGCCGCCGGACTGACCGGTCTGGCTGCGGGTACGCCAGTTGCGGCGGGCGCAGGCGATCAGGGCGCGGGTGCTGTGGGCATGGGCATACTGCAGCCGGGATCGGTATCGGCCACCATCGGAACGTCAGGCGTGGTCTTTGCCGCTACGGCCGCTCCCACTAAAGACCCCAAGGGCCGACTGCACACCTTCTGCCACGCTGTGCCGGGGCTGTGGCACGTGATGGGCGTAACGCAGAGCGCGGGACTGAGTCTGAGCTGGCTAAAGGAGACCTTCTTTGCCGGGCAGGGCTATGACACGCTGAATGCGGCGGCGGCCAAGATTCCGGCAGGCAGCGAAGGACTGGAATGGGCTCCATACCTGCTCGGCGAGCGCACTCCACATCTCGATCCCGAGGTACGTGCGGCCTTTGCCGGTATCGGCGCAAGCCACACCTCGGCGCATTTTGTGCGCGCGGTGCTTGAGGGGGTGGCCTACTCGCTTGAAGATACTTTCACGCTGTTTGCAGAGTTGGGCATTCCAGTGAGGGGCATCCGTCTCGGCGGCGGCGGGGCACGCGGCGAGTTGTGGCGGCGCATTCAGGCTGGAATCTATGGCCACGCGGTGGAGGTACTTACGGCGGAAGAAGGTGGCGCGTTTGGCTGCGCGCTGATGGCGGGCGTAGGCGTGGGCCACTGGGCTAGCCTCGACGAGGCCTGTGCACAGGCCATTGAAGTTGCGCAGCGCATTGAGCCGGATGCCGGCGACGTTGCTGCGTACAAAGCCGGATACGCCCAGTGGCGCAAGCTCTATCCAGCGCTGCGCGGCTTGCGGTAGATTGGTTGCTGGCTCGCGAAGCTTGCCGCCAACTTCCAGTTCTAGCCGAATGAAGAATGGCATTGCATCCCAGGTCTCAAAGGCGAGACTTGGCGCACCCCATCGCAGTTCTGAAGGGAAGGCATAGACCAATGTTTGAACTCACAGGACAGACCGCAATTGTTACCGGTGCAGGAACAGGCATTGGCGAGGTGATTGCGCAGCGCCTTACGGCTGCGGGAGCACGCGTTGCTGTTGCCGATATTGACGGCGACGCGGCTAGCGCCGTTGCGCGGAAGCTCGGCGGCGGCGCGTTTGCATTGACGCTCGACGTAACCAAGACCAGCCAGGTGGCCGCGACGATTGCCAAAGTCATCGAGATTGCAGGCTCGCTTGAAATCCTAGTGAACAACGCGGGTATCGCGGGCAGGGCGGCGCCAATCTGGGAGCAGACGGACGAAGACTGGCACCGCGTGATGGACCTGAACATCAACGGCCCCTTTTACTTATGCCGCGCCGTGCTGCCGCACATGCGCGCCAAGGGCTACGGGCGCATTGTGAACATCGCTTCCATTGCAGGCAAAGAGGGCAACCCGAACATGGTGGCCTACTCCGCATCGAAGGCGGCGATCATCGGCCTTACCAAATCCATTGCCAAAGAAGTGGCCGCGGAGGGCATCTGCATCAACGCCGTTGCGCCCGCGGTCATCCGCACCAAGATTCTTGACCAGTTGACGCTCGCGCAGGTGGACTACATGGTGCAGCGCATTCCCATGAAGCGCACTGGACAGCCGGAAGAGGTTGCTGCCGTGGTTCACTTTCTCGCCAGCCGCGACTGCTCTTTTGTCACTGGCCAATGCTACGACGTGAGCGGAGGGCGAGCTACTTACTAGCTTCCATCTTTTACCGTCTGAACCGTCAAGCGAAATTGAGATAGAAAAGGCCCCGCAGTTGGCAGGGCCTTTTCTTTTGCGTGCAGCCGAATTGTCAGTTCAGCGTAACGTCCACATGCAGCGGAGTGTTTTCGCTGGAGTCGCCGACGAAAATCACGAACTTGCCCGGATCAATCGTCCACTTGTGCGCGGAGTCGCTCCAATAGCTGAAGGCGCGCGCGTCCAGTGAGACGGTTACGTGTTTGGTTTCCCCAGCCGCCAGGCGAACCTTCTCGAAGCCCTTCAGTTCGCGCTCGGGACGGATGACCCTGGTGGAGGGGTCCGAGACGTAAACCTGCGCTACTTCTGCCCCAGCCACTGAGCCAGTGTTGGTCACATCGAAGCTGACCTCCACCGTTGATCCGGAGCTGGCAGTTTGCGGCGCATGCAGGTTGCCAAAGCTGAAGGTGGTGTAGCTGAGGCCAAAGCCAAAAGGATACAGCGGGTGCTTGCCGATTGTCGTCCAGTAGCGATAGCCCACCATCAGGCGGTCGCCGTAGTTGATGTGGGCAATGGTGTAGTCGACAGGCTTGTGGCCTGTTTCCGTGACATGCAGTTTGGTGTCTGCGCCGGGCGTTGCGTAGTAGTAGGGCTGCGAGGGGCTGTCTTCCCAATCGCGGTCAAATCCCACTGGCAGCTTGCCCTCGGGATTGTGCTGGCCAAACAGAACCTGCGCGATGGCGGTGCCGCCTTCCTGCCCTGGATAGTAGGTATGCAGAAGCGCCTGTACCTTGCTAAGCCAGCGGCGTGTGTCCATGGCGCCGCCACCGGTGAGGGTGACAATGGTATGGGGATTGATTGCGGCAACGGCCTCGATCAGCGCGTCCTGTCCCCAGGGAAGAGTGAAGGTGCGGTCGTGGCCCTCCCCCTCAGTATGGGTGTCAAAGCCGGCGGCGATGACGACCACTTCAGAGAGCTTGGCGAACTGCTTTGCCTCGGCGGAAACAAGTTCGGGCTCATAGATAAAGCCGAAACCGAAGCGCGAACCGGCGGCGCGGGGCAGGTAATCCGCCTGCAGCGCCACAGACTGGCCGGCAGCAAGCTCGATGGAGGCGTACTTGGGCACCTGGCCCTCGGCGTGGATCTGTTCCAGAACCTGCTTGCCATCCACAAGAATCTTGAAGGCATCTTCACCGGAACCGGCGGCGATGAGCAGGTACTTGCCGGCTTCAGTTGCTTTGAAGGCCGTGGTGTAGCGGATGCTGCGCGGGCTTGGGTCTTCAGGCTCCCACTGGTTGGGCTTGAAGTCAGCCACGTTGCGGCGGTTGCCGGTCGCAGGCGTGCCGGTAAAGTCGCGACTGGGGAAGGTCAAAACTTTGACGCCGCCTTCCCAGCGGGTCTGGCGGAAGACGTCCATCATGTCTGGCAGACCGCGGCTGTAAAGGACATGGACGTTGGGGCCAGCGACGTTGGCAATACCGGTGAGAGTGGAGACGGGCTCAAAGGCCTGGGCTGTAGACGAGCCGCCGCCACCGGGCACTGCCGGGTAAGCGTTGGGGCCGATGACGGCGATGGTCTTTATTTCCCTGGTCGTATCAAGCGGCAGGAGGTGGCCTTCATTCTTCAGAAGTGTGATGCTCTCAAGCGCTCCCTGCAAGGCGACGGCGCGATCAGCAACCGAGTAGGTTGAAACCGTGGGGTCAAACTGCGGACGGTCCGTAAAGCCATAACGCATTTCAGTACGGAGCAGACGCATGACCTTGTCGTCGATGGTGGACTCTTTCACGAGCCCGGCCTTGACGGCGGGAATCAGGGTGGCGGCGTTCATAAAGCGCGGCGTGGGCATCTCCAGATCGAGCCCGCCGTTGGCTGCGGCAACGCCGTCATAGGTGGCGTCCCAGTCAGACATCAGTACACCCTGAAAACCCCACTCGCCCTTCAGAACCTTGAGGTTCAAGAACTCGTTCTGGGTGGCGTGGACGTTGTTGATCAGGTTGTAGGAGTTCATGACGGAGTCGACGTGGCCTTTGACGACTGCGGCTTCGAAGGCGGGAAGATAGATTTCGCGCATGGTGCGCTCGTCGATATCAGAGCTGGCGTTGTGCCGGTTGAATTCCTGATCGTTGAGCGCGTAGTGCTTCACGGTTGCGATAACGCCCTGCGACTGGACACCCTCAATAAACGGAACCACTACGGCCGAGTTCAAGTAGGGGTCCTCAGACAAGTACTCAAAGTTGCGGCCGCCAATGGGCGAACGCGCGATGTTGACGCCGGGGCCGAGAAGGAAGTTGACGCTGCGCGCGCGCGCGTCGTGGCCCAGGGCCTCGCCGAGCGCGCGGGCAAAGCCCTTGTCCCAGGTGGCGGCCAGGGAAACGCCGCCGGCATAGGCAGTAGTGGGGCCCCAGGTGCGGACGCCGACCGAGGCATCGGACATTTTGAAGCGGGGCAGATCGATGGCGGGCATGGAGTGGGTGTACATGCTGTCGATGCCACCGAGTAAATCAATCTTCTGTTCCAGGGTTAGCTTGGCTACAAGTGCGTGGGCTTTGGCCTCAATGGCGGGAGAGTCGGGCACCGGAGCCTGGGCGGAAAGGATGGTTGTAATGGAGGCAAGGACGAAGGCAAAAAGGAGTACAGGGGTGAGCTTGAAATTGTTTTTCATAACGGGGCAAGGTTAGCGCATCCAGGAGCGCGCTGTACAGGATATGGAAGACGAAAAAGGGGCTGCATGTGGTTTGCACAATAGCGGATTTTGGACTTGCTGCGCTCTACGGAGTCGACAGGTCGTGCACTAGTCCAGCTTCAGGTTGTGGGTACTTGGCGCACTTATTGCCGGGGAAGAATGCAAATAAACAACGCAACAAGATTCCACTCAACTAATTATAAATCAACTTCTTACAGGCTATTTGTCGCCTCATTTTTTGGACTGGCATCAAATTTCCACTATAGTTGGTGCATCTTTACGACCGGCACAAGGAGGCAGGCAATGAACCGCCGAGAACTAATGAAACGGATTGCTGCGGTAGCAGCTGCTCAAGCAGCCTCAGCAAAGGCATTTGGCGCCTTACTGATGGAACAGATTCTGCCGCAACAACCGGACAAAGTGCCCGGACGGCCGGCGGACTTCAAACCATTCCACTTCAAGTACTCCGCCGAACAGTTGATGGATAAATTCTCAGCCAACCAGATGCGGCGAGCCGAAGACGAGCTGAAGCAAATACAGGCCGTGAACGAGAAAGGGCCGTGGAAGCCGACCTGGGAGTCGCTTGATCAGCATCAGGCACCCGAGTGGTTCTTGGACGCCAAACTGGGCATGATGCTGAATTGGGGACTCCATTCCATACCCGCCTGGGACATGGACCGCGGCAAGATGGCGACGTATCCGGATTCGTATGGCTGCACAATGTATCGTGACGCGCCTGTCGCGGCGCATCACGCAAAGTACTGGGGTGCTGATTTTCAGTTTGATGATTTTATCCCGATGTTCAAGGCCGAGCACTTTGACCCGGAAGGGTGGGTTTCGCTCTATGAGGAAGCAGGGGCCAAGTATCTGATTACGATGTCAAAGCATCATGATGGACTGGCCTGGTGGGATTCGGAGTGGACCAAGCGCAACACAGTGCAGATGGGGCCAAAGAAGGATCTGTTCACACCGTTGATGGCGGCAGCGAAGAAGCGCGATTTCAAAGTGGTGATGTATTTCTGCTACGAGGAATATGCGACTGCCGTTATTGGAGCGGACAGAAGCCCCTGGTACCGCAGATGGGATTGGGGTAGTTACAAGGGTATTTTTCCGCTGACTCCGGAGAGTCGGCGGCGGGTATCAGGCAATATCCCGGTGGAGAATTACTACGAACAATACATGGCGCCGCTGGTCAAGGAGATGATTGACCGTTTCGATCCCGATGGGCTTTGGCAGGATGGCGAATGGGTGACCCCGACTGAAACGCTGAAAAGCCGCGAGTTGATGGCCTACTTCTACAACAAGGCCGAAGGGCGCAAGCAGGTCACCGTCAACGACCGGTACGGCAAGGGAACCCGCGACCATCACGGCGACTATTTTGCCAGCGAGTATAACTCGACTCAATCGTATACACACCCGTGGGAAGAAAACCAGGGCGTGAGCAAGTCGTTTTCCTATAATTACGAGGACAACGACGAGTCGCTCGGCTCACCGTCACGCCTGGTTCACAAATTCATCGACATCGTGAGCAGGAACGGAAACCTCGTCATCATTGGCGGGCCGGATGCGTCGGGGGTCTATCCACAGAACATGGCGCGTCGGCTCAAGGCGCTCGGAGCCTGGCTGAAAGTGAACGGCGAGGCGATTTACGCGACGCGGGTGCTGGCCCCGTATCAGGAGGGTAATGCCAGCTACACGCGCAGCAAGGACGGGCGGTTCGCATACGCCATCTGCAAGCAGTGGCCAGGCACGAGACTGACCCTGAAAGGCGTCCGAGCGAGCGAAGGTGTCACGATTACGATGCTTGGCGTTGCCGAACCGCTGAAGTGGGAGCAGAGCGATCAGGGATTGACGATCTCTTTGCCGGATAACCTTCAGGAAGAGAGAGCACGCCCAAGTGAACATGCATGGGCGATCAGGATTCCCCGGCAGAGTTAGGGAGCGGTGATCACAACGATGAGGGGCTGCGAACCGCTGAGCGTGAACTGCTCAGGCACGGCGCGCTGCGACGATGCGCCCGCATCCATATCCCGCTCGATTTTGCCCCCTGCCGCACCCTGAATGGAGACATGCAGTTTGGTGGGGGCTGTTGCGTGGACTTCGCGGCAGATGCCGAAGCAGCGGGGGTAAAGCTGAGCGTGTAGTTGCCCTTGGGCCACAGACCGAAATCGGCCTTGCCTGAGCTGTCCGTGGTTCGGTTCGCACAGCCGCCGCCGGGGTTTTTCCCAAGCTTTACATCGATGCCCTTAAGCGGGGAGCCTGCGAAGGCTGCCTGGACGAAAAACAGACACAGCACTACTGCGAGGAAACGGGGAAGTTTTGACCTCAATTGAATCTCCTTGCTCATGGCGAACCATGAGCAAGGAGAATCGTACTACGCCGTCGAGACTGGTGACCAGAACAACCGGCATCGCATGAGTGTTGTCACAACCCGGCAGCCATGGAGGGTGGTGGATTGCTTTCAGCCCAGTGTGCCGGGGTGCTGCTCATGGTGAGCACCAGCCGCCCGCCCGCCATGATCTCACTGTGGCGCAGCCATGAGCGGTCGAGTGGCTTGCCGTTCATCGTTGCGGCGGTTACGTAGATGTTGGCCGTGGATACGTTGCGGGCTTCAATCACGAAGTCCTTGCCGCCAGAGAGGTGCAGCGTGGTCTGCGGATAGGCGGGGCTGCCGATGAGATAAACGTCCTGCCCGGCATTGGGGTATATACCCATTTGCCCAAATGCATACCAGGAAGACATGGCGCCGGAGTCGTCGTTGCCGGGCAGGCCTTTGGGGCCGGCATGGTAACTGTCAGCGATAATCTGCCGCAGATGCACGGCGGTCTTGTCCGGGCGTCCAGCCCAGTTATAGAGATACGGCGCAAGAAAGCCGGGCTCGTTGCCCACGTCGTAGCGTTTGGGAACAGCAAAGAACGCGTCGAGCCTGGCGACGAATTTCTCCGGCCCACCGGAGAGATCAATCAGCGTGGCTACATCCTGCGGCACAAAAGTGGAGTAGGTCCAGGAGTTGCCTTCATAAAACGTCTTGCCGTTCCAACTGCAACTGTCCATGGCGGTAAAGGGCGCCAGCCAGCTTCCGTCGCGATGGCGAGGGCGGATAAAGCCCTGAAAGCCATCGACGGTAAAGTCAGAGTCCCAGAGGTTCCTCCAGTTCGCTGATCGCGCCAGGTATTTTTTGTAATCTGCCGTTTTGCCCAGCCCCTTGGCGAGCAGGGCAATCTCGAAATCGTTGGCGGCGTATTCCATGTGCACCGAGCCGGAGCGGTCAGAGCCTTCAATCGAAACATAGCCAAGCGTGTGCCAGTCTTCGAGCCCGCCGCGGCCTTCCTTGAAGTGGTCCTTTGGGGAGACCTCCGCGTCGTTTACCTCGGCAGCATAGGCGGCCTGCCAGTCAATGCCCTTGAGGCCCTTCACATAGGCATCCGTAATCATGAACTCGGCGTTGCTGCCGCCCTGTGTGCGGCCGTTGAAGTTGCCGCTGCGCGCGTCGGGTAGCCAGCCCTCGTGACGGTAGATATCCACGAGCGAGCGGACGATGCCGGTTTGGCGCTCGGGAGCGATGAGCGTAAGCAAGGGACCGGAGCTGCGGAAGATGTCCCAAATCGCGTAATAGTCGTCGTAGTAAGGCTCGGTAGACTTCCACAGCGGGTTCTCACCGGTGCGGTCCGTGGGCATCAGCATGGTGTGGTAGAGCGCGGTGTAGAACATCTGCGCCTGCTCAGCCGTGGCGCCCTTGATCTCGACTTTGGCGAGGTCTCGATTCCACAGGGCAACAGCGGAGGCTTGCGTGGCCGCAAAATCAAAGGCAGGAATCTCCGCGGCCAGATTGCCTTTGGCCTGCTCCACGCTGATGAATGAGATGCCTAGCTTCATCATCACGGTGCGTCCCGCCTGGGGCGCGAATGAGAGCCATGCTCCGGCAGGTACGTCCGCGCCACCTGCAACCGACTTGCCGCCCGGCTCAAGCTGGCTGCCGAGCCAGGTTCCCGTCGAGACGGCTGGCGTGTCAAGCACCGCGTAGAAGTAGACGGTGTAGGTGTTGGTTTGCTTGTTCCAGCCACCTGTAACGGTAGTAGAGCCGGAGACTTGCGTGGGAGACAGAACGTCAACCTTCGAGGACACCAGCGACTGCGACTCCGCGTTATGGGGAATGGCCGTGAGGCAGTGGGCCAGATCGAAGAGCAGATTTGCCGGGGTGCCCTGCGGATAGCGGAAGAGATAGAGCGCGCTGCGACGGGCGGCGGTAATGTCAACCGCCACGTTGTAACGGGCCAGCGTAACGGAGTAGAGACCGGTAGAGGCCTGCTCGCCAGCGCGCGGCGAGGCGGAGTCAAGCGGCAACGGCGAGCCTGTGGTGGGCTGCACCAGGATGTTGCCATACTTGGCGCCGCCACCTGTGCCACTGACATGGGTTTGGCTGAAGCCGCGGATGTCGCCTTTGGCATTCCATCCGGCGTTGGCGTCGCCTCCGTGCTGGGGAGCCATGTCGGGGCCGGGCTTGATCATGCCGAAGGGCACCACGGGCCCGGGAAAGACGTTTCCGCCCCCGTCGACGCCAAGCAGAGGGTCAACAGAGCGGCTAAGTTGGGCGTGCGTGAGGCTGGCAAACAACAAGGCAGGCAAAAAGGCAACAGCAAGTCGAACAGGGAGTTTCATGATTCTCTCCAGATGAGCGGCCCGGTCGATAGCGGGCGGCAACCGTCCCATTGTCGTCTATCAGTGACCGAGATGCCATACGCGGAGGCGCTGAAAGTCGATTTCATGACGTAAGACCTGTGACCCGAATCACAGGGGGGGGTGAATGGTGTCACTGCCTGCACCATCCCTGGAAGCGCAGACTCGGTATCCAATGGGCATGAACCTGAGGGTTGGCATGCACCAGGGGGGCGCGCCCAGCGTCAGGAGGCAACCATGAGCTTTGCTACCGGTTTGAAGACTATCGTGGTGGCCACAGACCTGAGCGGTCAGTCAGAGGCGGCGCTCGAGTACGCCCGCAAGCTGGCCACCTACTATGGGGCACGGATTGTGCTCGCGCATGGGCTTGATCCCATGGAATATGCCGCGGTGGATTCGGTTCCTGGTCGTGTTTTGAATGGTTTACCAGATGAAGCGCGCTCAGTGCTCGATAAACTTACCGGCGACCTTATCCGGGAGGGAATCCACAGCCACTCCGAGATTCGCCAGGGGACGGTGGCGGAGATGCTCGTGGATGTGGCCCGGCAATACGAAGCGGGATTGATTGTTGTTGGCACCAAGGGCATGGAGGGCGCCGGACCGGTTGTGGTGGGCGCAATCGCAGAGCATCTGGTTCGGCTGGCTCCCTGCGCGGTGATGGCAGTGGCCGCCGATTGGAATGCCGGGCAGTTCCGACCGACTCCGGGCGGGCCGGTATTGCTGGCCATGGAGCGCAATGAAGCGACGGCGGAGGCGGTAGCCGCGGCCTGGTCGCTTGCCCAGACCTTCAAACGCCCTCTGCTGGTGGTTCACGCGCATGAGGCTGGGAAGACTTCTGCAATTCTCAACCCCGGCGAAAGCACGCTTGAGGAGTTTGGCGTCCAGGCAACCACAGAACAGCCTGTTTCTTGTTTTGTTAAAGATGGCAGTCCGGCGGACGTAATCACAGAAGCGATCGCGGAGAACCACCCTTGCATTCTGGTGGCCGGAGTAAAGCGAACCAGCGATACCCCTGGGCCCCACGGAACCGCATTTGCACTGCTCGCGCGGTCGCGCGTACCGGTTTTGTGTGTACCGCCAAAGGCGGCAGCCGCAAGACAGGAGCGGGAAGCGCAAGTCCCGGTCGAGGCCTGAGCAAAGGGCTTGAAAGACAAGCTGCAATTCGACCTTTTTGAGGAGATATCGGACAGGCGGAATGAGACAGTAAGCCGTCTTATCCTATTGATTTTGATCCACATTTCCGGGTAGTAACACCAGGAACGAAGGCCGGATATGAAATTTGGTTCATCGCACGTCCGCAGGGCAAAAGGCGCTCACCAGGAATTGGCTGGCAGACGGATGGCAGGGGCCACTCGTCGCAGGGATGCACGCCGGGCAGAGAAAAGGGGAGATGTGACCATGCAATCTGAGGCACGATCCGGGCAAATGGATGCTGTCGCGGCGCATCCACTGGCAGAGCTATTGGAGTGCCCGCCAGAAGCCGGAAATCTGCTGAATGGCTCGGCGCAGTGCATTGAATTCGATGCCGGGGAGATTGTGTTTCACCAGCAAGAGAGCTGTAAAGGACTTTATGTGGTTGTTTCCGGGCAGTTTATGCGCAAGGCCGAGCGCTTCAAAGCACGTCTCGCGCTGGGACCTGCACGCGCCGGCGACTTGGTGGAACTGGCTGCTGCGCTGGGAGATGGACACCACACTTACACTCTGAGTGCTATCACTCCTGGTTCGTTGCTGCTGTTGCCGATTGAGCGACTGTCGCAGACTTTTGAAAGTTATCCGCCGTTGCGGATGAGGTTGCTTGAAGAACTGGCTCGCGAAGTTTCCAGGGCGTATATCTCCTGCTGTTTGAGCCGCACTGTTCACACGCGAAGAGGGAACACGGGAGCCGCTCCGGCTTAAGCGCCGGAAAAAATCGTTGCTGAATGCAAGGTAAGTTTCTGCATTGCGGGCTTTTATCGCCAGTAGCAGAGATTGAGGGAAAATCCCTGCCTTGACTTGAGGCTTTGTGCGCTATACTTCAATTTGTCCCGCGGTATAAGTATGGCCTCAATTCATTCCCATCACCCCCCGGAAGATTGTCTTAATTGCGAGCATCGCCATCTGCGAATGTTTTGCAATCTCACCCCCGAAGCTTTGCGCGATTACGACGGAATTGGCATCATGATGAGCCATGCACGCGGCGCCAAACTTTTCTCGGAGGGTGATCAGGCGCGGAACGTTTTCGTCATCTGCTTTGGACAGGTGAAGATCTCGTCGACCTCGCGCGATGGCAAGACTATGATCCTCAAAATCGCCGGTCCGGGAGACGTGATGGGGCTAAGCGCCGTGCTTGCCAATGTTCCCCATGAAGTTACAGCAGAGGCTATTGAGCCCTGCCAGGTAAAAACCGTCCGCAAGCAGGAGTTTGTTGAGTTCCTGGGCCGGCACGGCATTGCCAGCATGCATGCGGCGCAATCTCTTTCCGGTGAATACCTTACGGTGTTTCACGACGCCAAGCGATTGGCGCTTTCCGGCTCTGCGGCGGGGCGGCTTGCAAGGCTCCTGCTGGACTGGGGACGCTCGACCGCAAACGGCAAGCCTGAGATTCGATTCACCATGGCGTTGACCCACGAAGAGATCGCCAACATGGCCGGCACATCGCGGGAAACGGTAACGCGATTGCTCAACCAGTTCCGCCGCGACCAGTGGATCACCATCAAGGGCACAAGCCTGACAATTCTCAAGCCCGACCAGTTGGAACGCCTCACCGCCTAGCTCACTTCCCTCCCAAGACAATTGACATGATTCTGCGCGGCCTGAGCTCGAAGAGTCTCGCTCAGAGGCTCAATTTGCCGGGAAAGTCCCACTTGGCGCGGAGAATCAGAGGCCTGTGTCAACGCACAGCTTCAACAGCGCCGCAAACACAATAGAATGAGCGTAAACGTCTGCCGCTGCCGTGCAGCCCGTCAGATATGCATGGCAACCGCGCTGGCCGCCTCAGCCTCAGCAGTCTTAGTCTGCCCCTCACGTAGGGTCATCACCGGGCAGCGTGCATGGGCCAGCACCCGGTATACGGTGCGGTCCCGCGTCAGGTTCTCAAACGCCGAGCGGTGCGTAGCCCCAAGTACGATCAGTCCGGCATTGCGCCCTGAAGCCTCTGCCAGTATCTCAATGGATGGATTGCCGTGGATGACCACTGGCTCAATCGTCTGGCAACATCCTCCGCCGGTTTCAGCGGCCAGGATGCGCAGTTCTTGCATGGCGGCGGAGTCCAGACCGGTCGGCAGCCCCTTCAGTTCCATCTCATCTATTGGCGGTAAAACATGCAGCAGAACCAGCTTTGCGCTCTGCGTGGCTGCAATTTGGCACGCAAGCGCCGCGCTCGGGCGAGAGGTCTCTCTGAGTGTGGTGGCATGCAGTACGACCCTTTCGCCGTTACTGTTCTCCACCGGGAGATGAGCCTCGGGGCCCACGGTAATGACCGGGAGATTGACCGAGCGCAGCACTTGTTCTGCCACGGAGCCCAGTAGCAACTTGCCCAGTTTGCTCCGACTCCGGGTACCGAGAAGAATACGATCGACCTTGAACTGCCGGGCCGCAGCGGTAATCTGCTGCGTGGCGTGGCCCTCTCGCACCAGGGCATCGCAGGGCACATTGCGCCGGTTCGCTGCTTCGCACCACGGAATCATCGCCTTCTCAGCGAACTGAAGAGCGGCTGCAGGATCGTAGTAGGGCATTCCCACCGCATCCACACTCATCGCGGTGGCCGTGGCTATGGCATGTAGCAGGATCAGGCGCGCGCCCGTATCCGCTGCCTGCTCAAGGGCAAACGGCATGAGCCGGTCCAGGTCGCTCAAATCCGTGGCGACGAGGATCACGGCCGGGCGCGACCAGCGGTTGGTTACAGCATCCGGCATTCTATTCACCTCGTACCGCACAGATTCCCACCAATCATGCCGAGTGGATGTGTCAGGGGGCACCCGTTCGTGTGATTTGAGTCACATGGAGAAAAGTCCCGGGATTCTCCCCTCTTCTTCATGCTTTCTGCGGTTTACCCGATAGAAGAAGTAGTACCTGTTACAACCTGCTGCCAAACCCGAATCAGAAAATGGGAGATCAGCCCATGTGGGCTCAACTGGACGAAGAATCAGTCATTAGGGCCAACGCGCAGTTCTGGGAGCAGATGCTGGCGATGAAGCTGGAACCAATAGCAAATGTGACGGAGTTCTGCCTGAGCCCCGGCCACTTTCTTGGCCGCGTGCACTTATCTGGTGATTGGTGCGGCCTTATCGAGGTTCGCCTTGCGGAGCAGTTGGCCCTCAGCGCAACAGCCGCCATGCTCATGCAATCCGCGGACACCGTGGCTCAGTCAGACACGCTCGACGCAACCAAGGAGATTGCCAACATGATTGCAGGATCCATCAAGTCGAGCCTGCCCCGTCCCTGCACCATGACCGTGCCTGAGTCCGCCGTCGAGCTTACCGGGTTCTGCGGTCTGCCGCGAACACAAGACACGCTCGCCTTAGGCTTTCACCATGCTGACGGAGACCTGGTGGTCCGCATCTGGGAGCAGGAGTGCCTTCAATAGCAACTTGGCATCAGGGCCGCGCATCCGCCGGAATCAACAGATTGAGAGCGCGCGGCACCACTTCCATCCGCACCGGCAATTCGCCTAGCAACTCCCCGTCCGCCTCGATGAGGATGTGCGCGGAAAAACCAGTCAGCGGACGACACTCCACGGTAACGGCATCCAGCAACTCCACCTGACGCGTAAATGTGTGGCGTGCAAACACGGCAGCCAGGAGAAACTTCAGATAGTGCATCCGGCTTTGCGTCTTGAAGGCCAAAAGTCGAAGCGTCGCCCCATGCAGCGTGGCTCCCGGAGCCAGTTGGCGCAGGATGCCACCAAACGAGCGAATACGCACCGCCAATACCTGCGACGCCTCTACCGTGCGCGATTTTCCGCTTCCGTTCTCAGTAAAAGCTACCTCGAAACGCGGGAATTTGTAAGTTGCCCACACCCGAACAGCTTCAGCCAGGTAAAGCACATAGCCGAGCCAGCGTTTCAGCCCCGAGTCCAGTTGCGACATGAACAGAGCGTCCGCGCCAACACCAGCCGCAACAATGAAAAATCGTGACTGGGACGCGCCGGCGCTGTCCTGGTAAAAGATGCGGCCAACGGGAATCTCGACCGGCATCGCGCTGAGCAGCGAACGCACCGCCTTCACAGGGTCAGTTCCCAGGCCAAGATTCTGGGCCAGAGCATTGGCCGTGCCCAGTGGCACCACGCCCAGGTGCACGGGCGTTCCCACCACGCACTGCAAAACTTCATGCACAGTGCCATCGCCGCCGCAGGCCAGAATGGTGTCGTAGCCGCGGCTGATGGCCTCGCGTGCAAACACGGTGGCTTTTCCGGGGGCATTCGTCTCCATCGCATCGGCCTCAACGCCCGCGCCGCGAAGTGCCGACAGCGCATCCCGAACAAATGCGGTGCGACGAGAAGAGTGTTGCCCGGAGGCCGGATTGTAGATCAGCGCAACACGTTGCATGGTGTGTCAGTCCTGGTTCACGCCGTCAAATAATAGTTGGCGCCTGCCCGGCAACTCTTTCCATCATCGCAGGCGGCAACGCCAAGTGCGCCTGCAAGCAACAATTTCTCCAGCGTCCCGCCGTCACGTTGCAGTCTTGCTTAATCTCTGTATAATTTTCCCGGCCAAAAGCCGGGCGTGGAATCGCTCTCATTCCCCACTGCTTTTGGCCATGCACTGGAGCGTGAGAGATTATGGCACAGCCTTTTCAGCATGAATTACGTTTGGCAGACCGTATGGCGCGGCTCGGCACCGAGACCGCCTTTGAGGTTCTCAGCAAGGCAAAAGCCCTCGAGCGGCAAGGCAAAAGCATCATCCATCTTGAGATTGGCGAGCCGGATTTTGCCACTCCGTCCAATATTGTTGAGGCAGCCGTGGACGCGCTGCGCAACGGATGGACCCATTACGGCCCCTCTGCCGGACTGCCCGAGCTGCGCGAAACTATCGCCGAATATGTAAGCCGCACCCGCGGCATTACCGTCACTCCCGACGAAGTCGTCGTGGTGCCGGGCGGCAAGCCCATCATGTTCTTCACCATCCTCGCGTTAATCAATGAAGGCGACGAAGTAATCTATCCCAATCCCGGCTTCCCCATCTACGAGTCCATGATCAACTACATCGGCGGCAAAGCCGTTCCCATCCAGTTGCACGAGTCGCGCGACTTTGCAATGAACGTGGACGAGCTTGCGCCGCTCATTAACAACCGCACCCGGCTCATCATCCTCAACTCGCCGCAGAATCCCACCGGCGGCATCTTGCCACGCCAGGACATCGAGCGCGTGGCCGACCTCATCGGCGACCGCAACATCATGGTGCTCTCCGACGAAATCTACAGCCGCCTGCAGTTTGCGGGTGAGCCATTTTCCATCACCCAGGTTCCCGGCATGAAGCAGCGGACCATCATCCTCGACGGATTCTCAAAGACCTATGCGATGACCGGCTGGCGCATGGGTTACGGAGTTATGCGCGCGGACCTGGCAACGCAAATCACGCGCCTCATGACAAACTCGAACTCTTGCACCGCTAGCTTTACGCAGATAGCCGGGATCGAGGCGTTGCGCGGCGATCAAAGCCCGGTAGGCAAAATGTGCGCGGAGTTCCAGCGCCGCTCGCAGATGTTTGTCGCCGGGCTGAACAGCATCAAGGGTTTCAGTTGCCGCATGCCCAAGGGCGCGTTCTACGTCTTCCCGAACATCACTGGTACCGGTTGGCAATCCAAGCCGCTGGCCGACGCACTGCTCGAGCAGACCGGCGTAGCGGCACTTTCGGGAACCTCCTTCGGGCAGTTCGGCGAGGGCTACGTGCGCTTCAGCGTTGCCAACTCAATGGAGAACCTTGAGATAGCGCTGGAACGCATCGACCGTTGGACAAAGGAGAATCTCTAGTTCCCGCTGCTTGCCTCGCATTGAATGCGGGTTGCCAGGTCTCGATGCTGGGAGAGCATGGCGCCTACTACTACACAAGAGTCGCGTCCCCTCATATTGCGCAAGGAGAAGGCCATGAGTATCAAGGATTCCAAAACCGAAATGGTTATTCGCAATTATTCAATCGAAGAACTGCGCGAAGCCGCCAACCTCATGCGCGGTTACGATCTGGTGGCGCTCTGCGCCGCGGGCTCAGGGCACGCCGGCGGCACGCTCTCGATCATGGACATCGTCGCAGCACTCTATCTTCAAGCCGCCGATCACGACCCGAAAAATCCATCCTGGCCTGACCGCGACCGCATCGTCTGGTCCGCCGGCCATAAGGCGCCTGCGCTTTATATGGGATTGGGCATTGCGGGCTTTTGTTCGCTTGACGACACGGTAACGCTGCGCAAGCTCAACTCGCCTTTCCAGGGGCACCCGCACTGGCTCAAGCTGCCCGGCGTTGAGGTCTCCACCGGTTCGCTTGGGCAGGGCCTGAGCATTGCCGTGGGCATGGCGCTGGCGGCGCGGCTTGACGGCAAGGCGCACAAGGTCTTTTGCCTGATGGGCGACGGCGAGCAGCAGGAGGGCCAGGTATGGGAAGCCGCCATGGAGGCCGGGCACTTCCGCCTCGACAGCATCATCACCGTCATTGACCGCAACCGCCTGCAAATCGATGGCTGGGTTAAAGACGTGATGCAGGTTGAGCCGCTTGCCGAGAAATACGCGAGCTTCGGCTGGGAGGTGCTCACCATCGACGGCCACGACATGAACCAGATCGTGGATGCATTTGCCAAAGCCCGCTCAACCGTGGGCAAGCCGGCCGTGATTCTCGCCAACACCATCAAGGGCAAGGGCGTCAGCTTTATGGAGAATCAGGCCGGCTGGCATGGCAAGTCTCCCAACCGCGAAGAGTTGGACGCGTCTTTGAAAGAACTCGGCCTGAGCGAGCGCATCCATGTGGATGAGTTACTCGACAAGGCAAAGAATTATCAGGCGGAGATGAGCCGCAAGCTCGAAGCCAGGATGCCAAAATTCTCGCGCGATTACTGGTGGAACTCCGGCGACAGGATGAAAGTAAAAATGGAGCCCACGCGCAAAGGCTTTGGCAAGTCGTTGGCCGAGAGCGGCGACGACGAGCGCGTAGTGTGCCTCGGGCTCGACATCTCCGGCTCCATCACCATCAGCGATTTCTACGCAGGCAAGCCGGAACGCGCCAAACGCTGGATCAGCATGGGCATCGCCGAGCAGTCAGCCACATCCGCGGCCGCGGGCATGGCGCGTGAAGGCAAACTACCTGTGCTCGGCTCCTACGCCACATTTTCAGCAGCGCGCAATCTTGACCAGGTACGCGTCTCGGTCTGCTACGCAAATCTCAACGTACTCATTGCCGGGGCTCATGCCGGCGTCTCTGTGGGTCCAGACGGCGCAACGCACCAGGCGCTTGAAGATCTCTTCGCAATGCAGGGCCTGCCCAATATGTCCGTCGTGGTTCCCTGCGACGCGGTGGAGACGCGCAAGGCCACCAACTACCTCCTGCTTCAGCATCGGGGCCCCAAGTACATCCGTTTTGCACGCGAGGCCACGCCCATTGTCAGCGACGACGCAACGCCGTTTGTCTTTGGAAAAGCGAACGTCATCCGTCTGCGCGGCGAATGCGCCAATTTTGCTGAGGCATTTGAAACGCAGCTGGCGGCGAGCTACACGGACGAACGTGAAGACCTGAGCATCATCGCCTGCGGCCCCATGGTTCCTGAGGCCATGCGTGCGGCGCGCATCCTCAAGCTTGACTACGACTATGAGACGCGCGTGGTAAACATGCACACCCTCAAGCCGATTGATGCAAAGGCCGTTGTCTGTGCCGCCCGCGAAACCGGCGTAATCGTCACCGCCGAAGAGCATCAGATTGGCGCGCTGGCATGGCGCGTCAGTTCCCTGCTCACTGAGAGCCGCGAGCTTTACGGCCAGCCCGTTATCACCGGAGCCATCGGCGTAAAAGACCGCTTCGGCGACTCCGGCGCGCCGTGGGAGTTGGTAAAGGAGTTGGAGGTAAGCGCCGAGCACATTGCGCAAAAGGCCGCCGAGCTGATGCAGATCAAGAAAAAGTGAATGTTTGCAAAAGGTCATCGGCTGTATACTTGCTCGCGGTTGCGGAGCCGCTATTCTCATGCATACGGCAGCTTCGCGCCCGCTGTTATTGCACCACGAGCAATCCCGATTGGCGGGTGCCCCATCCTTTCCGCGCTTGTGCGAAAAGGATGAGATAGCACAACACGAATTAGGGGTTGAATCACTACGGGGCTCAACCCCAAACGAGAGGACAGATCTCATGAATCGTCGCAACTTTATTGCCGGAAGCATTGCCCTGGCTGGACAACACAAACTTCTTCGCGCCGTGCCTCTGGCAGGGCAAGCGGCTGCTCCGCCTGCCGGGGCTCCGCAAAACCTTCTCACCACCACGTACACCGAGGCCTTCCTTGAGAGCAAACTGGTAGCTCCGGGCCAGTGGCATCCATATCCAAAGTGCAGCGAACGCGCGCCGTGGGAGGCAATTCCGACGGATATTCGCGCCGCCTTTATCGCCAAGGCTGAGAGCGACAAGAAAGAGGGCTGGCGCGCATTTCTGGCCACAAAGGCCATGGACTTCAAGCGCAACGGCAACCGTTCCCGCTTTGAGGCTGACAGCTTTGGCCGCCGCGCCATGGTGATGCACCTGGTGCTGGCTGAGTGCATGGAGGGCAAGGGCCGCTTCATCGACGACATCGCCAACGGCATCTGGCTCATCTGCGAAGAGAGCTTCTGGGGCGTCTCCGCTCACCTTGGCGCGCAGAAGGCCGGCGTAGGCTTGCCCGATGTAACCGAGCCCATTATCGATCTGTTCGCCGCTGCCACCGCGCAACTGGTGGCATGGACCAAGTACCTGGTGGGCGATCAACTGGAGACAGTGTCGCCACTCATCAACAAGCGCATCGTTTTTGAAACCGAGCGCCGCATTCTCGTCCCCGCGCGCCAGCGCGACGACTTCGGATGGATGGGACTTGAAGGCCGCGTAGGCCGCCTCAATAACTGGACGCCCTGGATCAACTCAAACCTGATGGTGGCTAATCTTATTCTTGAAGAAGACCAGAAGCTGCGCGTGCATGAGATTACCCGCATCAACCGCAGCATGGACGCGTACCTGAATCAGTACTGGCCCGACGCGGGCGAGGAAGAGGGCCCAGGCTACTTTGGCGTTTCGCCCATGTGCTACTTCGAGTGCGTAAACATGCTGGAGTCGGCCACCGGCAACTCCACCAGCATCTTCGCCAACCCCTTCATCGACGCGATGGGCAGATACATCATGAACGCGCACGTGGCAGGCGAAGATTATATCGACCATGGCGATGCACACATCCATGCCGCGCCAGACGGGGATCTGCTCTACCGCTACGGCAAGACCGTGCACGACGAAGAACTGCAGGGCTTCGGCGCATGGTGCGCCGCGCGCGGCGGCTGGACGGCGAAGGGCGATGGACTCAAGCACGTGCTCGACGAACGCCTGGTGAGCATGTCGCGCGCTCTGCCCGGCGTACTGGATGCGAATGAGATTCGCGGCGCAAAGCAGCAGGAAGGGCTGCTCCGCGACTGCTATTATCCCAACCTCGGACTGGCAACGGCGCGCGTCAAAGCGGGCTCGCCAGCGGGCATGTACTTTGCCGTACTTGCGGCTAACAACGGGCGCAGCCACAGCCACAACGACACTGGCAGCTACATCCTCTATCAGGACGGCATGCCGGTGGCAGTGGATGTGGGCGTTGAAGCATACACTGCCAAGACCTTCAGCGCAGAGCGCTATTCCATCTGGACCATGCAGTCCGCGTATCACAACCTGCCTACCATCGGCGGCGTAATGCAACGCAACGGCGGCCACTTCAAGGCCACGGACCTGATGCATGAGAGCAACGACGACCGCGCCGTGTTCTCATTTAACATCGCCTCCGCCTATCCAAAGGAAGCCGGTGTCAAGTCCTGGATACGCACCGTCACGCTTGATCGCAAGCGGGACAAGATTGTTGTAGAAGAGAACTTTGAACTCGAGCATGCCGCTGCGGTCAGCCTGACTGTGATGACGCCGAGGCTGACGACGGTGAACGCAGGCAGCCTGACGCTGAAGCCTGCATCGGGTGAGGGCAAGCCCTGCCAGCTCAAGTTTGACGCCACGGCAATCGAGCCCAAGGTTGAGACCATCAAGCTTGAGGATGAAGGGATGCGCGAGAGTTGGGGAAACGAGATTTATCGCATTCTTCTCAATTCAAAACAGCCCGTTGCAAGCGGCAAATGGACGTATGAATTTGCTCATGCGTAGAACAATGTCCGCACGATAGTCGAGTCCCAGGTGTCGACGTCGAGGCCTGGGACCCGGCGTGAATATCCGCACGAATCGATTGGGATTGAAGGAGAGGTTTTATGGCAATCGCCGGGCAGCCCATCGCGGCTTTGCAAACGCCGCAGAATCTTTTGAGCACTACGTACTCTGAATCGTTTCTAGCCAGCAAACTTATCCCCCTCCACGACTGGCATCCTTTCCCAAAGTGCAGCGAGCGCGGCCCATGGCAGGCTATTCCAGAAGATATTCGCGCCGCATTCGTCACCCGTGCCGAGCAGGACCAGAAGGCCGGATGGACCGTACTGCCCGCCACCATGTTTCTCAACTTCAAGCGCGATGGAAATCAGTCCATCTATGAAGCCGCGGACTGGGGCCGTCGCGCACAGATGCAGCGCCTGGTGCTCGCCGAGTGCATGGAGGGCAAGGGCCGCTTCATCGACGATATCGCCAACGGCATCTGGCTCATCTGCGAAGAAACCTACTGGGGAGACTCCGCGCACATGTACATGCAGCGCGTCGGCGTAGGCCTGCCGGATGCCAGCGAGCCCATCGTCGAACTGTTCGGCGCTGAGACCGCGGCAACACTCGCATTGGCGCGCTACCTGCTCGGCGAGCAACTCGACCAGGTGTCGCCGCTCATTGGCAAGCGCATCGTGATCGAGACACAAAGCCACATCCTCGCCCCAGCCCGCAACCGCGACGACTTCTGGTGGATGGGCTTCCAGACCAACACGCGCACCCACAGGTTGAATAACTGGACACCGTGGATCAACTCCAATCTTCTGGTAGCCAATCTGCTTCTTGAAGACGACCCTAAAGTACGTCTCCATGAATTGACGCGCATTACGCGCAGTGTGGACGCATACCTCAACCAGTACTGGCCAGACGCAGGCGAAGAAGAAGGGCCGGGCTACTTCAGCCGTTCGCCGCTGAGCCTGTTTGAATGCCTCTACTGGTTGGAATCTGCGACAGGCAATTCGACAAACATCTTCGCAAATCCGTTTATCGGCGCCATGGGCCGCTACATCATGAACGCGCACATCGCCGGGAACAGATACATCGACTATGGCGATGCGGATATGAGTATGAATCCTGACGGCGAGCTTATCTACCGCTACGGCAAGGCTGTGCATGACAACCAACTGGCGGGGTTCGGCGCATACTGCGCCACGAAGAGCGGCTGGATAGCCAAGAGGGAGGGATTAAAGGGGCCAATGAACTCCATCCTCATCAGCCTCTCGCGTGCTGTGCCCGCGCTGCTGGCAGCCGATGAGATTCGCAACGCGCATCCGGACGAGGGACTGAATCGCGACGCCTGGTATCCGAGCCTGGGCTTGATGACGGCTCGCCAAAAAGCAAATTCCATTGATGGAATGTATGTTGCTGTGCTCGCCGCCAACAACGGTCGCTGCCACAGCCACAACGACACAGGCAGTCCGATTGTGTTCATGGACGGCGAGCCGGTGACCGTCGACGTAGGCGTGGAGACCTACAACGCCAAGACCTTCAGCGCCGATCGCTACAAAATATGGACCATGCAGTCTGCGTATCACAATCTGCCTACCATCGGCGGCGTCATGCAGCACGACGGCCCCACCTTCCGTGCCACCAGCCACAAATACGAAACCAATGACAGGCATGCAGTGCTCTCTTTCAACCTGTCAGAGGCCTATCCGAAAGAAGCTGGCGTAAAGATCTGGGTGCGCACCGTTACGCTTGACCGCGTGCGCAATCGCGTCACTGTGGACGATGATTTTGAACTGGAGCACGCTGTTCCCGTCAGCCTTTCGCTCATGACCTCGCGGATTGCGGCTGTGGAATCGGGCGGCAGTATTGCGATGAAGCTTGCTACTGGAGACGGCAAAGCCTGCCTGCTCAAATACGACGCTGTGCAAATTGAGCCCGTAATTGAGCAGGTGCCCATCGCCGATGCGCGCCTGCGCCATGATTGGGGCGAGCAGGTATATCGCATTCTGCTCAACTCAAAGCAGCCGGTTGCCAAAGCCAAATGGTCCTGCGAGTTTAGCCCCGCATGATTTTCAGTGCCTGAGAATACGATGGAGGGCGAAGCTGTTCCAATGACGAACGAGATCCTTGTGCGCCGCGCAGAAGGAGCGCCATGTTAGTCACTGCCCTGCAGCCGCCCAAAGGCAGCGCCTCAGTTCATCTGGACGCCCTGCGCGGACTGGCCGCCTTCTCCGTCCTAGCCAGCCATTGGCGCGACGCATTCTTTGTGGACTACACTGCCCTACCCCACCACAATCCTTTGCAGGCAGCGGCTTATATCTTCTGCTCCCTTGGCCACCAGTGGGTGATTGTATTTTTCGTGATGAGCGGCTACCTTGTGGGCGGCAGCGTACTGCGTTCGCGCCAGCAGGGCCGCTGGCAGTGGGGCGCTTACCTGCTCACGCGCCTCACACGACTTTACGTTGTGTTACTTCCGGCACTGGTAATCGGAGGCTTGGCTGATTGGGCAGGCATGCATCTCACTGCATCCTCAACCATTTATACCGGCGTATCCGGCATGCACTTTCTGGCTCACAACGCCTGTCAAACGCTCACGCCGCTGGTCTTTCTGCAGACGCTCCTGTTTCTGCAAAACCTTCACGCGCCTGAGTTCGGATCCAACAGCGCGCTCTGGAGTCTTGCCAACGAGTTCTGGTATTACCTCGCCTTCCCGGTGCTGATGATCGCGTTTGCCCGCGCACAAAAGTGGGGCATACGCGTAGTGTGCATTGTGGCGCTCACGGTGTGGGCTCTGTTTGCCGGACTGCAAGTAGTTCTGTTAGGCATTCCCTGGCTGCTGGGCGCGCTCATTGCCGTGCTGCCCGCGTTCCCCGCGCGTTCGCCGTTGTGGCGCGGATTCGCAATTTTTGTTGCCATGGCCTTGTTCGGCGGTGGAATGGCGCTGTTCGGTTCCGTGCAAGGCATCGGCAATGCATTGCATTTCCCCGCCACCGGATCGGTCTACGGAATCCCGTTCACTGACCTGCCCCTCAGCCTGCTGGTGAGCCTGCTCATTTGGGTCACGCTGCACTGCGCCACCGCGCCGGTACCGGCAATCTATGCATGGACAGCGAGGAGAGCCGCGGCCAGTTCTTATACGCTCTACCTGATTCACATCCCCATCCTCGTATTCATCAAGGCTTCGCTTCACCTTCCCCGCCTCGCGCCCGGATGGCATGGATTGCTGGTGAGTCTGGCAGTGCTCGTAGCCGTGCTGCTTTGCGCGCAAGGCGTTTATGAACTGTTTGAAAAGAACACCGCCCAGGTCCGCAACTGGCTCAAGCCCTATGGGATGGGACAGCAGGCCGTGTCACAGTCCGGACCGGCCTAGCACCCCCGTGACGCATAGCTATTAGAATCAGAGATGAAATGGCAAAAAAACTTCGCGTAGGCATTCTCTTTGGCGGGCGCAGCGGCGAGCATGAGGTTTCACTGCTCTCGGCTGCTTCAATTCTTCAGGCAATCGATCGGGAAAAGTTCGAGGTGGTGCCCATCGGCATTACCAAGGAAGGCCGCTGGCTGGCAGCTGCCGACGCGCATGACCTGCTCGAAGGCAATGGCGCCACCCCGGCCCAGCAGTTGCGCGCAGGGGACCCCGAAGCAACCCCCGGCGCCAAGCTGCTCCACGAGGGTATTCCCACGCTGCTCGCGCCCGAGCCGGCCCCAACTGGCCTGACCAATGCCGGTTCCCCCAGCGCAAACCTTGACGTGGTCTTCCCGGTGCTGCATGGCACCTTCGGCGAAGACGGCACCATCCAGGGTCTCTTCGAGCTGGCTGGCATTGCATACGTTGGTTCTGGCGTCCTCGGCTCATCGGCGGGCATGGACAAGGACGTGATGAAGCGCCTCTTCGCTCAGGCCAAACTCCCCATCGTGAAGCACGTAACGCTGCTTCGGGCCGAGTGGGAAAAGTCTCCCCGCAAGTCTGTCGCGCTCATTGAGGCGGCGCTTAAGTATCCCCTCTTCGTCAAGCCTGCAAACCTTGGTTCCTCCGTGGGCATCAGCAAGGTGCATGACCGCAAGGAACTGGGCCCGGCGCTCAAGCTGGCCGCCAGATTCGATCGCAAGCTCGTCATCGAGCAAGGCGTAGGCGGCAAAAAGGCCAAGGCGCGCGAGCTTGAGGTTGCCGTGCTCGGCAACGACAATCCGCAGGCCAGTGTGGTGGGCGAGATCATTCCCGGCAAAGAGTTCTACGACTACGAGGCCAAATACCTCTCCGAGGGTTCGGTGCCCGTCATCCCTGCCAAGCTCGCGCGCGCCGAAGCCAAGCAGATTCGCGAAATGGCCGTAGCCGCCTTCCGCGCCTGCGACCTCTCCGGCCTTGCCCGCGTTGACTTTCTCATGGAGCCGGATGGCAAGCGCCGCATCTTCCTGAACGAAGTAAACACCCTCCCTGGCTTTACCCGCATCAGCATGTATCCCAAGCTATGGGAAGCCACCGGCACCAGCTACAAGAGCCTCATCACGCGTCTCATTGAGCTGGCGCTCGAACGCCACCAGGAGAAGAGCCGAACAACCTATAGCAAAGACTAGGGAACACAAGACTCGTCCCCGGTGTCTAAGCCAGCAGGGGCAACTCGCAGTTGAAGGCGGACAGTGCACCTGATCTATGCACCCTGTCCGGTACCGTATTCTAACTTTGAGGAAGTAGACCGATGACCTTGCTCGACGCTCCCATCTTTGACGCGGAACGCGACCGCCGCAACCGCCGTATTCTACTCAGCTCTGTTGGATGCCTGTTCTTCCTCTTCATCCTCTGGTGGCTCATCGCTGGCCGCCCCGTGGACTGGCCCTGGCGCTGGAACGCACATCTCGTTGGCCGCCATACCGTGAACAACTTCTTTGAAGCAGTCGAGAAGAACGATATGCCCACGGCCTATGGCATCTGGACGCACGACAAGGACTGGCAGCAGCACATCGCCCAGCACTCCTCCTACCCCTTCTCTCGCTTCCAGGGCGACTGGAGCTCCACCAGCCCCGACAACGAATACGGAAACATCCAGAGCCACCGCATCGCCGCGGCCCGCATGCGCGGCAACGTGCTACTGGTGGGCATCTTTGTAAATGGCCGCAAAACCAAGGCCATCAACCTGGATTATGACCCCAGGGATCACACCTTGAGCTTCTCGCCAGAGGACGTTCGCTTCCTCGAGGGGCCGGGCGGCATCTCGTAGATTCCCATCGGCCGGGCGCTCCTCAACTGGACTGCCCGGCCACGGCGTTTCCGCTTCACACCGCTGTTGGAATCACCTCTCCGCGACCCCATCTATCATTCTCTTGGTTCGCGACCTCCTGGTTTGCATCAAACCAGGCAGGAGAACATCATGTCTCAGAGCACTCACAATCGAATCGCGGAACTGCACAACCTTGCAGAACACGCGCACGCCTCCGCCGCTGCGGCACACGCAAAAGCAGGTCACCTTACCGCGCACGAACTCAGCAAGAAGGCATTGGAGCTGTCGCAGAACGCCTTCAGGCACTCCGAGCAACTCGTCGAGGAAGAGGCAAAGTCCGCGAAAGTCTGAGCGGCTGCTGTCGCAGCGGGGTTCCGGGCATTATCCGCCCGTGACCTCGCCCCCCTTCAGCTCCGCCAGCGTCTTCTCCAGGCTGGCCGCATCGTCCACATTCAGCGTCTTCAGCCCCGGATCAATCTGCTTCAGCAGGCCGCACAGCACCTTCCCCGGCCCCACTTCAATAAACAACTCAGCGCCTGCGCTCTTGAGCGCCTGCACGCAGTCTACCCAGCGCACTGCGCCCGTGACTTGGCGCGTAAGCGCATCGCGCGCTGCCTCTGCAGCCGTCACCAGGCCTCCGGTGACGTTGGCGGCCACAGGGATACGCGGGGCTGCCAGCGACAGGCCTCCCAGCACGCGCGCCACTTCTTCCTGCGCGGGCTGCATCAACGCACAGTGGAAGGGAGCGCTCACCGGGAGCATCACGGCCCTCCGCGCGCCCTTTGCCTTGCACAGCGCAGCAGCCTTTTCCACCGCCGCCAGGGTACCAGAGATCACAGTTTGTCCCGGCGAGTTGAGATTTGCGGCAGCCACGGTCTGCCCGGTCTCCGCCGCTGCCTCGCTGCAGGCTTCAGCCACCAGCGTGGGGTCGAGTAGCAAGATGGCGGCCATGGCGCCCTGCCCGGCGGGAACAGCAAGCTGCATGGCTCTTCCGCGAGCCTTCACCGCACGCACCGCATCGGCAAATGTGAGGGTCCCCGCAACCACGTGCGCTGACCACTCGCCCAGTGAGTGCCCTGCTGCCAGTGCCGGTTCCACGCCGTGCGCGGCCAGTACGCGGGCTGCCGCCACGCTCACCGTCAAAATGGCAGGCTGAGTGTTCTCCGTGAGCCTCAGGTCCTCTTCAGGCCCTTCGAAGCAGAGCCGCGAAAGCGGGAAGCCCAGCGCCTCATCGGCCTCGGCAAAGGTGGCTGCAGCTATGGGAAAACGCTCGGCAAGCTCCCGGCCCATACCAACGGCCTGCGAACCCTGCCCCGGAAAGAGGAAGGCGATCCTGGTTGTCATTTCAGTGCGATTTTATCCTGTTCGGGCCTGCCCGGGCTGGCCGCCGGTGTCAGGGTAGCTCAGTTCCAGCGCTTCTTGTCGTCCCCGTCCTCGTCCATCCTCTTGCCGTTGCCGTCAAAGCGCACCGTGCGTCCCTGCGAGCGCATGTACACTTCGAACTTGCGTGCCGAGCGGCGGCGCTTCCAGCGGTAATACTGGTTGCGCAGCCCGTACCACTTCTCGCTCAGCTTCAAGCTGATGCCGCGGCGCGGGGCTAGGCGCACAAACAGCAGCCCTGCCAGCGCACCACCCAGTTGCGCGAAGGCATACATCTTTTGCTCCCCAAACACCATGGCGATGGAAACCAGCGCATAGATGGCCACCATGTAGCGGGCCTTGATGCCAATGGTGAAAAACAGCAGGAACTCCGTATCACCATAGAGCAGCCCGATCGCCGCCAGCAGCCCAAATATGCCGCCAAAGCAGCCGTAGAGCGGAATCTCCGCAAGTGAATATCCCAGCGTGCCGCTGCAAACGTAGATGGCCGTTGCCGCCGCGGCTGTCCCTAGCACGGATGCGCCGTACAGCCCGGTTACCCAGCCGGAGCTGTTAGTGTTCTCAAGAAAGCCGGCCAGAAACCACAGCGAAAGCATCTCGAAGAGCGTTCCCACAACATTGCCGGGCAGATGCACGAAACTATAGGTAAACGGCTGCCATAGTTCACCATGCAGAAACGCCGGTGGCTGAAAGGCCAGCAGGCTGAAGAACCCCGCCGCCGACTCCCGGAACGCCATAAGCCCCAGCGCCATCGCAAAATAAGCTGCCAGGTTGGCCAGGATCAGTTGTCGCGTGGCGCCTCTGAACTCGGGAAATGAAAACGGACTGGAGTTGTACCTGCGCATTGTCTCCTCAGGGTAAACGGTTTTACAGATGGATGTCAGGGTGTAATGCCGAACCGGCGGCGGCTTCTGGTTCATTTTGGGCATCCCCCGCCCGCCGAATTGCATCGAAGCGAATAAATTATGGGCACATTCCTTGCCAGAGCAACTTCCGGCAGCCCTTGGCGGCTGTCGCTCTTGACCTGAGGCCGGGTTGTCCCTAAAACTACGGATGATGCACCCGTGATTCCGCAGTACTGCAATGCGAAATGCCCGAGAAAGAGAGGATGCTGCCGTGCCCAGCTGCCCTGAATGCGAGAATGAACTAGACGTCGAATTGGACGAAGTTGAAGAAGGCGATGTGGTTGCCTGCGACGAATGTGGAACCGAGTATGAGGTTGTCGGCACTGAACCGCTGGAATTGGCCCGCGTCGACGAAGACCTTGATGACGATGACGAGCCATTCGAGGAAGAAGAGGAGGAAGAGTGAGGATTGACCGCACGATTTTGCTGGCAGGGGTGGCCTTGGCCGCTCTGGCGGCAGGGGTAGTTCCCATGGGTTCACGCAGTGCGCTGGTCGCTCCGCCCATGGCTGCAGCCCAGAACCTGGGTACACGCGTGGTATCGGGCACTGTGCTGGACGATACATCCACTTCCGTAGCTGGAGCTACCGTCTACCTGAAGAACCTGAAGTCTAAGGACATTCGGAGCTACACCTCCGCAGCCAACGGCCACTATTACTTTGCCCAGGTGAGCATGGCCAATGACCACGAACTGTGGGCCGAAAAGGGCGGCAAAAAGACCCCGGTAAAAACCGTCAGTTCCTGGGACACCCGCAAGGCCTTTGTCACCGACCTCAAGCTAAAGTAAGCCTCAAGCAGTCTGCATCGCATAGGCGTTTTCAATCGGGAAACGCCTTTTTGCGCTCCTCAGACCGCCACCCTTACCCCTCCAGCTTCTTCGCCACCAGCTCATTCAGTAGCGCCGGATTCGCCTGTCCCTTTGACGCCCGCATCACCTGGCCTACAAAGAATCCTGCCACCGTCTTCTTTCCCGCCCGATACTGCTCCACCTGCTTGGGATTGGCCGCAATCACCTCGTCGATCATCTGCTCGATCGCCGAAACATCTGTAAGCTGTTGCGGCTTTTCGCGCTCGTAGACAGCCCCAAAATCCTCGCCCTTCTCAAAGCACACATCCAGCAGCTGCTTCAGTTGCTTCGAGCTGATCTTGTCTTCTTCCAGCAGATCGGCAGCCTGCACAATCCCCGCCATCGACACCGGCGACTGCTCCTGCTCCAGGTCCAAAGCCTTCAGCCGTCCCCCCACCTCGCTCAGCAGCAGGTTGGCCACTCGGCGCGGACTCTTCGCAGTCCTGGCCGCTGCTTCAAACCGGTCTGCAAACTCCCGTGACGCCGTCAGCGTAGCGGCATCCTTCGGCGCCAACTCGTACTCAGCAACCATGCGCACCCGCCGCGCCTCCGGCAGTTCCGGCATCCGCTTGCGCATCTCTTCCTGGAACGCGGCCGACACAATCAGCGGCGGCAAATCCGGCTCCGGGAAGTAGCGGTAATCGTGCGCCTGCTCCTTTGACCGCATGGAGTAGGTGCGCCCCTCGCCCGCATTCCACAGGCGGCTTTCCTGGGTTATGCGCCCGCCGCTTTCGATCACTTCAATCTGCCGTTCGATCTCGTACTCCAGCGCCAGGCGCACAAACCGGAAGCTGTTCACGTTCTTCACTTCCACCTTGGTGCCGAACACCGGCGCGCCCTTCAGCCGCACGCTCACATTGGCGTCGCAGCGCAGCGAGCCTTCTTCCATGTTGCAATCCGAGACGCCCGTATAAAGCAGAATCTCTTTCATCCGCGTCAGGTACTCAAAGGCCTCGTCCGGCGTCCGCAGATCGGGCTCCGAGACAATCTCTGCCAGCGGCGTCCCGCAGCGGTTCAAATCAAGATAGGTACGCGTGGCGGAGTCGGAAAAACCATCGTGCAGGCTCTTGCCCGCGTCCTCTTCCATGTGCAGCCGCGTAATGCCGATGCGCTTGATGCTGCCGTCCGCCGTCGGCACATCGATCCACCCGTTCTCCGCGATAGGCTTGTCGAACTGCGAAATCTGGTAGCCCTTGGGCAGGTCGGGATAGAAGTAGTTTTTACGCGCAAAAATTGACCGCTCACGCACCTCGCAATTGATGGCCAGCGAGGCCAGCGTGGCAAACTCAACAGCCTTGGCGTTCAGCACCGGCAGCGCCCCCGGCAGCCCCAGGCACACCGGGCAAACATTCGTATTCGGCTGCGAGCCGAAGTGATTGGCGCAACTGCAAAACGCCTTGGTTGCGGTGAGCAGTTGCACATGGACTTCAAGCCCAATCACGGGCTCGTACTTGGCCATAACCTCAGGTGAAAGCGCGGCTGCGGGCATATTTGAATTCTAGCGCGACAAGGCCCGCTCCCTACTCAAACCAATACAGCGTCACCCTCTCCGTCCTCACCCCTTTGGGATCGAAACGCCAATAGACTCCCTGGTTGTCCTCATCCCCATTCAGCCGCCGTCCCGCTGCCCATTTTCCATCCACAAATGTCCCCTCGTCCACGGCCGCGATTCCCACCTTCGGTCCGCTGTCCGAGCGCGGCTCAAACGTTACTTTGAACCCCTTGCCGACGCCCACAAACTCGTCCTTGCCCGTCATCATCACCAGCCCGAACCCGCTTGACGCCGGTCCGTCGAAGCTGTTGTCCTTCGTCACATGCAGCGTCACGCCTCCCATCGTAAAGTCCACCTCCGGGCGGTCTCGATCCAGCACAAAGCCGTGCACCTCGCCCTTGCTCTGCTGCTCGGCCAGCAGCGGCGCAATTGCGGCAATCGCCTTGTAGCTCTCACCCAGCGGATCGGTGTCGCTGGCCTCGCTCTCAATCGCGAATGGCGAAAATCCAAACCCGGCCTCTTCGCCCAGCGCATAAAATACGTTGGCCGCACCCGCCTCGCCGCCTCGCGTCTCCGGCATGTACAGCGGATTGCCCTTGCGATGATAGCGCCTGCACCACTCCGTAAAATTCGTTGCATACAAGTCCGGCGAGTAGAAGTCCAGCGCAGACCCGGCGGCCTTCCACACGTCCAGAACACGCGGCTCCGGCCCGCCGCTGGGATACTCTCCCGGAGGCGTCGTCTCGCCCGCCAGCCACGTGTTCACGTACATCGGCAGGTTGTATTCAGCCTTGCCCTTGGCCGCGACCGCGTGAACAAACTGCGCATAGTGCCACGCCATGAAGATCTCGTCCGCTCGCTCCGAGTCGCCGAATACCTCCGTCCATGTGCCCGTGGTCTTGTTGCCGTTCGCGTCCCACAGGTCCTTCAACTCCGGATAAAGCTCATCCCGATGCGCCTTCAAGGATGCGGTCAACTCCGCCGGAACCATTCCGGCAAACGCGCGATTCGCAGCTTCGGAGTGGTCGCGCGAGCCGCCCAACACCCCCACTTCATTCTCCATCTGCATCATCACCACGGTGTGGTTGCTGCCGTCTACGGCCTTGATGTGCTTCATCAGCGCCGCAAACGCACGCGCATCCGCTTCCTCGGTGGCCGTCCCCATTGGGCTCAGAATCTCCACTTTGCTGTCATGCAGCACCATGCGCGGGAACCGCTTCGTATCCTGCTTCACCCACACCGGCACATAGCTCGACAACCCGTTCTTCCACGACGCCAGCCAAAGAAATACGATCCTCTGCTGCGAGGCGCGCGCCTGCTCAATCAACCCATCCATCAGCGCAAAGTCGTAGCTGCCTTCCTTGGGCTCCACCAGTTCCCAACTCAGCGGCGTCACCACGGAGTTCAGGCCCATGGCCTTGAGCTTGGGCCAGATCGGCTTCATATACTCCAGGTTCGACGACGACGAGTTGTGCAACTCGCCAGAGAGCATGATGAAGGGCTTCCCGTCCACAATCAGTTGCGTAGCGGTCCCCCGCTTTTCCAGGTGCGGCGCAGTAGTCTCTTGCGCGTACACGGTGGGGTTTACAAGGTAAGCGAAGCACAGCAGAATTGGCAGCAAAATCAGTCGTTTTTTCATATCGTCCCGGAGTGTAGCACACGTCATTCGCCGCCGAGTGGGACCCCTTCGCTGTCCCGTTTCGGCCCGCAGTTTCATTTCCGGCCCGCCGCCGGCGCATCTCTCCGCGCCCGATTGTCTTTCGCCATCCATGGCGGGTAATGTTGGGGAGTGCCCGTCCTCTCCGTCGATCTCGCTTACCGCCGCTGGTCCGATGTAGGCATCGTTGTCCTGGACCGCGTGCCTTCTGCTGCAACGCCCTCCGCCATCCCCCCCGCCACGCACCCCATCAACTGCCAGATCATTCCCTCCTCTGCCGCCGGAGAGCCAGACGGGCCCATTGATGCTGAAGTTCTCGCCGGACGCCTAAACCACCTCGCCACCGTGCGCGGCATCCGCGTCATGATGCTTGACGGGCCGCAGGCATGGAAGTCCGTATCCAACGGCTTGGAGCATGCGCGCGTAAGCGAGCGGCAACTCAACACTTCCGCTAAAACCGGTCTGCCCGGCATGGTGAAGCCCATCACCTACCGCCCCTTCGCCGAGTTCTGTCTAGATGTGTATGACGCGCTCTGCCGCCGCGGTTGGCAGCGATTGAACACAAATGGCAAGTCCGCTTCGCTGCAAAATCGTGTCCTTGTAGAGAGCTACCCCCACGCCGCCTGGAAGTCTCTCGGCCTCAAGCCCCTGCCTTCCAAGCGCCGAGCAAGGGTCAGCGACCTGGCCCAGGCCTACCACGATCTGTTTACTCTGGTCCCGTTCACCACGGACCGCCCGCCCAACCACGACCAGTTGCAGGCCATTGTCGGCGGCCTGGCTGGCCTTGACCTGGAAGTGAGCAACACCGCCGCCGTCCGCATCGTCGGCAATCCACCACGCCGCGAAGGCGGCCACTGGCGTGAGGGCTATATTGTCCTGCCCCTGCCCCCGCGATGCCCCGCCGACTTCCGCTGGCTCAGCTAGGATTTTCTGGATTGGATGGCCAGCCGCAATGCCCCACCATCTTCGCGCTTGTTGCGGAAAGGGCGGGAATACAGAGCACCATATTGGGCAGATTGAATAACCCTACAAAATTTTCTTCCCGAACGCCGAGCATGCCAGTTCCACCGCCAGGTCAGCCGTCCGGTTGTGCTCGTCGATCACTGGGTTTACTTCCACAATCTCGAAGCTCAATAGCCGTCCGTGATCGGCGATAATCTCCATCGCCAGGTGCGCCTCGCGGTAGGTGGCCCCGCCGCGAACCGGTGTACCCACGCCTGGAGCGTCCTCCGGATCTATCCAGTCCATGTCGAGTGAGACATGGTATCCCGCCGTGCCCTGGCTGGCCGCCCGCAGCGCCTCCTCCATCACCGTTCTCATGCCCATCTCGTCAATGTCGCGCATGGTGTAGACCTCGGTGATTCCGGCGCGGCGAATGTTCTCCCGCTCGGCGGCGTCGATATCGCGAACTCCGATAATCACCGTGTTCTGGGCGGCAATCTTGGGCGCGTAACCAAAGATGTTTGCCAACGGCTCCGGCCCCAGCCCAAGCAGGGCGGCCAGAGGCATGCCGTGCACGTTCCCCGAGGGCGAGGTAAGGGGGGTATTGAAGTCGGAGTGCGCGTCGATCCACAGGACCCCGATCTTCTGCCCCTGGCGGCGATGAAACTCCGCCACGCCTGAGATTGAGCCTGCGGCCAGTGAGTGGTCGCCCCCCAGCAGCAGCGGCGTCATGCCCTCTTCCAGAGTCTTCACCACTGCCTCAGCCGTGCGCGAGCATGTCTCTGTGATCTCGTCCAGGTAGTGCGCGTTGCGGCTGCCGGGGACCTGGGTTTCAGCTATCTCCACGCGGATATTGCCGCCATCCGTCACCTGGTGGCCCAGCGCTTCAAGGCGGGAATCCATCCCCGCCACCCGCATGGCAGAGGGCCCCATGTCCACGCCGCGGCGGCTCGCGCCCAGGTCCAACGGAACACCGAGTACGTGAATATGCCGGGTAGGTTGCGCCTGCGTGCCGCTGTGAGTAAGGGAGCCGGGATGGGCGGTAATTTCAGTTATCTTCGGCATAATACCTTCCTTGGGAGAGCAGGCGCCCTGGCAAGCCGCCGATCTTCCTCAAATTCGATATTTAAACAGATTCCGGTGGGCGTAAGATTGGTGCGTATCTGTTTCCAGTTACCTGCGTTCTAGCCGGACTTCTGCAAGCATGTGAATTGGCTCGATTATTTCACTCATCCTGCCGATAGATTGATTCAGAGGTCAGGGATCTGCTCGTAGCGCTCGCCTTGTCAGGTTCAATGAAGCGATTTCTTCCGGTAGTTGCGGTTCTTCTGGGATGTGCGGCGGCTTGGTCATCCGAGCCAGTCGTATTCACTGACTTGCACACTATCGCCTCCCTCACCAATCAGGATGTAGCGAGTAAGCCGCAAGTGGCCATTGAGGCCACGGTTATCTATTTCAATCACGATACCCAGAACATGGATGTACAGGAGAATAACGAAGCGATCTTTGTAAGGGCGGTGACTGACTCCAAAATCGTTCCCGGTGATCGTGTCCAGATAAGGGGCACTCTGCAGCCAAGTTTCCTGCCCTACGTAGTCAGCAACAGCGTTACGGTACTTCGGCATGGCACTTTGCCTGAGCCGGTAACAGCTACCTATGACGACCTTGTCCATACAAAGTTGAACTGCAGGTATGTGCGTGTCCGCGGCGTGGTGCGCACCGCCGATACCATCTCCAGCCCCGTTGCCCCCGCTGGCCTTCTTTCCATCCTCATGGATGGCGGGTACGTTGACATTGAGCTGGACACCCAGGATGGCTTGGCCTTGCGTAACCTGCTTGACACAGAGATTGAGGTTATTGGCACGGCAGGGCGAAAATTCGACGGCAAGATGCAGCAGACTGGCGCCAAGGTCAAGCTGTCTTCGCCAACAGACATCAAGGTCTTAAGGCGGGCGGTAGCCAGCCCATGGACCCTGCCGGTTACACCCTTGAACCAGGTCATCATGGGCACTCACATCCACGACATCTCTCAGCGCCTGCGGGTCCATGGAACCATCACTTACTATCAGCCTGGCTCGGCGGTCGTGCTGCAGGATGGCGATAGAAGCCTATGGGTCTCAACGCTGACGCGCGAGCCCATGCAAATTGGGGACGTAGCTGAGGCCACCGGTTTTGCAGACACGCATGGCGGCCTTTTGGCTCTCGCGCACGCCGAGGTTCTGGATAGCCATACCCAAGCTCCTGTCACCCCCAAAAACGCCACTTGGCGTCAATTATCCTTCTGGGGCAGAAGCGTCCTCGGTGGCATGGATTACGATCTGGTTTCAACTCAGGGGCGTGTTGTAACCGCCGTCCGTCTGGCAGCGCAGGATGAGTATGTGATCTCCGCGGATGGGCGATTGTTTACTGCCATCTACCACCACCCCCCGGCACCCGCCACGCCACCACCCATGTTGCAAGTTCCTCCAGGGTCCACAATTCAGGTCACCGGCATCTGTGTGGCCTTGGATGCGAATCCATATAACAATGAGGAGCCGTTCAATATCCTCATGCGCTCGTTCAACGATATCCAGGTGCTTGCAAAGCCTTCTTTACTGAATGTGCGCAATCTCACCATGGTTGTTATTTTTCTGCTGGCACTGGTGGTGATTGCCGGATCCAGAAGCTGGTTGGTCGAGCGCAGGGTTCGGCTGCTGCACGCCGAGTTGGCCTATCTTGAGCGGCGCCGCAGCCACATCCTTGAAGACATCAACAGCTCTCGTCCCCTGGCCGAGATCATTGAGCAGATCACCGAGTTGGTCTCCTTCAGACTGCGCGGCGCTCCTTGCTGGTGCGAGATCGCCGATGGAGCAAAGTTGGGCAACTGCCCTGAAAAGCCTGAAACGCTCCGCATTGTACCCAGAGAGATTCCCGCTCGTTCCGGGCCGCCCCTCGGCAAGGTCTATGCCGCCTTTGACCGGCACACCAGGCCAGGTGCGGTTGAGGCGGAGGCCCTCTCCATTGCCACTGAATTGCTCACGCTGGCCATCGAGACCCGGCGCCTCTACTCTGACCTGCTCCATCGCTCGGAGTTCGATCTGCTTACTGACATCCAGAACCGCTTCTCCCTGGAGAAGCACATGGCTGCCCTGATTCAGTCCGCACGAGAGACAGCCAGCATCTTTGGTCTCGTGTATATCGACCTCAATGGTTTCAAGCAGGTGAATGATCTCTATGGACACCAGATTGGGGACTTCTACCTGCAGGAAGTGGCTCTGCGCATGAAGCGCCAACTGCGCCCCGGCGACATGCTGGCGCGCCTAGGCGGCGACGAGTTTGCGGTACTAGTTCCAGAGGTGCGCAACCGCACTGAGGTCGAAGAGATTGCTCAGCGATTGGAGCACTGCTTCGACGAGCCTTTTATCGCGGAGAATTGCACTGTGCATGGCTCGGCCAGCGTAGGCATTGCACTGTATCCCATAGACGCCAAGAGCGAAGATAGCCTGCTCAGAGCCGCTGACGCCGCCATGTACGAGAGGAAGCACGCCAGCGCAAAGGTGGCATCTCTCTATTAATTTCGTCCATAGTTGTTGCAAATTGCTCGCTGTCGCTTCTCCACGTTTTGTCCGATTGCGCTGGGTAATTGTGCACATTGGAAGACCTTCGCTGCCCGGTCAGTTCTCCTGGTTCCAGGCTCCTGCCCCAAGGGAATCTCTGTCAGCAGTCCATAACAAAGGCCCGGCTTGCGCCGGGCCTTTGAAGTTGATGATGCTGTTCCTTGATCCGGCTCCCTACTCGGCCGCCATCTCTTCAGCTTCGCCTTCCTGGCGCATCAGTTCCAATTCGCGCTCGGCGGCTTCAATCTCCGCCGTAACTTCCTGCTGCACACGAGCCGCCGCTTCTTCCAGTTCCGGTGAGAGCTGGACGTTGCGGTAGTACTCCAGGCCCGTGCCGGCGGGAATAAGGCGTCCGACGATCACGTTTTCCTTCAAGCCGCGCAGGTTGTCGATTGCGCCGTTGATGCTGGCTTCCGTCAACACGCGAGTCGTCTCTTGGAAGCTGGCGGCGGAGATAAAGCTGTCCGTCGAGAGCGAGGCCTTGGTGATGCCGAGCAGCAGCGGACGCCCGATTGCCGGACGGCCTCCATTGGCCAGCACGCGCTCGTTCTCTTCGCGGAAGCGGAAGCGATCAACCTGCTGTTCAAGCAGGAAAGTCGTATCACCCACTTCGTCGATGCGCACCCAGCGCAGCATCTGACGCACAATTACTTCGATGTGCTTGTCAGAGATCGCCACGCCCTGCAGACGGTATACTTCCTGGATCTCGTTCACCAGGTAGCCTTGCAGCGCCTTTTCGCCCAGCACAGCGAGAATGTCGTGCGGGTTCAAGGGGCCGTCCATCAGCGGATCGCCGGCACTAAGCCGCTCGCCTTCCTGGACGTTCACATGAATACCGCGGGGCACCGAGTATTCCTTCTCGTCGCCATTGTCGGCCGTCACGTAGATCTTGCGCTGGCCCTTGACCACTTCGCCAAACCGGACAACACCATCAATTTCGCTGATGATGGCCGTCTCGCGAGGCTTGCGGGCTTCGAACAGTTCCACAACGCGGGGCAGACCACCGGTAATGTCCTTGGTACGCGTGCTCTCCTTGGGAATCTTCGCCAGCACGTCGCCCGGACCCACTTCGTCGCCGTCCTGAATCATCAGGTGAGCGCCGCGCGGCAGCAGGTAACGCTTGTGCGCCTTGGCGTTCTTCACCATAAACGCCGGTTGGCGTTTTTCATCGGGAGCGTCGGCAACCACCCAACGGGAGAGACCGGTAACTTCATCCACTTCCTCGTTGAGGGTGATGCCTTCCTGCAGATCCTTGAACTGAACCGTGCCGCCGATTTCCGTGAGGATGGAGTAGGTGTACGGGTCCCACTCAGCCAGCACTTGGCCCAGCTTTACAGCCTCGCCGTCCTTCACCTTCATGCGAGCGCCGTACACAACCTGGTAACGCTCCTTTTCACGGCCGCGCTCATCCTGGATTGCGAGCGAGCCGGAACGGTTCATCGCAACCAGCGTGCCGTCCTTGCTCTCTACGTAGTTGAGATTGATAAAGCGCACATAGCCGTTGTTCTTGGCATCGAGTCGCGACTTGTCCTGCACACGGCTAGCGGTTCCGCCCACGTGGAAGGTACGCATCGTCAGCTGCGTTCCAGGCTCGCCGATGGACTGTGCCGCGATAACGCCGCAGGTCTCTCCCAGTTCCACCATGCGGCCGGAACCAAGGTTACGCCCGTAGCACAACGCGCACACGCCGCGGCGGGATTCGCACGTAAGCACAGAGCGGATCTTCACCTTCTCAACGCCTGCACCCTGAATCGCAGAAGCGCTGTCTTCATCGATTCCCTGGTTCACATCCACAACAATGTTGCCGTCGTAGTCCTTGATGCGCTCCAGGGTTACGCGGCCAATAATGCGGTCGCGCAGCGGCTCAATAATCTCGCCGGACTCGACGATGGCGCCTACATAGATGCCTTCGACAGTTCCGCAATCGTACTCAGTGACAATAACGTCCTGTGCCACATCGACAAGGCGACGAGTCAGGTAACCGGAGTCAGCCGTCTTCAGCGCGGTATCAGCCAGGCCCTTTCGTGCGCCGTGCGTTGAAATAAAGTATTCCAACACCGTCAGACCTTCTCGGAAGTTCGCGGTAATCGGCGTTTCAATTACCTCGCCCGAAGGCTTGGCCATCAATCCGCGCATACCGCTCAACTGACGAATCTGCTGCTTCGAACCACGAGCGCCAGAGTCGGCCATGATGTAAATCGGGTTGAATGCGCCTTCGTCGTCAGCGCGCTTCATGTTGCCAAACATCTCGTCGGCCACCTGATCGGTAACCGCGGACCACATCTGGATGACCTTGTTCGAGCGCTCGCCGTTGGTAATGGCGCCGTCCATATATTGCTTCTGGACTTCGATCACCTTCTGGTCGGCCGCATCCACGGTCGTGTACTTGCTGGCCGGAATCACCATGTCATCCAGGCCAACGGACAGGCCGGACCGGGTGGCATAGTTGAAGCCCAGCGTCTTGATGCGGTCAAGCATCCCAACCGTCACTTCAAGGCCCAGGTTCTGGTTGCAATAGTTCACCAGTTGCCCAATACCCTTCTTCTTCAGCAGGCCGTTCACGAATGGCATGCCTGGAGGCAGCGAATCGTTCAGGATTACTCGGCCCACGGTGGTGGAGATGTACTGCTTGTTAAAGTCCACCGGCTCCGTGTGCGTCAGATCCTGATCGTCATACGCGGTGGTCATGTCCAGAACTTGGCCTGTGTAGCGCAACCGGATGGGCGAGAGTGTCTCGACCTCCTTGGCTTCAAGCGCCATCAGGATCTCTTCGGTGTTGGCAAACACGCGTCCTTCGCCTTTGCCGCCCTTCTTGGCCTTGGTCAGGTAATAGAGGCCGAGCACCATGTCCTGTGTAGGCACGGTGATGGGGTGGCCAGAAGCCGGCGACAGAATATTGTGCGAAGCGAGCATCAGCACGCTGGCTTCAATCTGCGCCTCAGGAGACAGCGGAATGTGAACAGCCATCTGATCGCCGTCAAAGTCGGCGTTGAACGCTGTGCAAACCAGCGGGTGAATCTTGATCGCCTTGCCTTCAACCAGCACCGGTTCAAACGCCTGAATGCCAAGGCGGTGAAGCGTAGGTGCGCGGTTCAGCAGTACAGGATGATCCTTGATCACTTCCTCAAGAATGTCCCACACCACCGGCTCCTGCATCTCGACCATTTCCTTGGCCTGCTTGATGGTGGTGCACTGGCCGGTCTGCTCCAGACGGTGATAGATGAATGGCTTGAAAAGTTCGAGCGCCATCTTCTTGGGCAATCCGCACTGGTGCAGCTTCAATTCAGGTCCGACGACAATAACCGAACGGCCCGAGTAATCCACGCGCTTGCCCAGCAGGTTCTGACGGAAGCGGCCCTGCTTGCCCTTCAGCGTGTCAGAGAGCGACTTCAAAGGACGGTTGTTCGCGCCACGCAATACGCGACCACGACGTCCGTTATCAAAGAGCGCGTCCACAGCTTCCTGCAGCATGCGCTTTTCGTTTCGCACAATTACTTCAGGCGCATGCAGGTCCATCAGCTTCTTCAACCGGTTGTTGCGGTTGATCACGCGACGGTACAGGTCGTTCAAATCGGATGTGGCAAAACGCCCGCCATCCAGCGGCACCAGCGGGCGCAGTTCGGGTGGAATCACGGGCAGCACGTCCAGAATCATCCACTGCGGCTTGTTGTCGCTCTTGCGGAAGGCCTCAACCACCTTCAGGCGCTTGGCATACTTCAGCTTCTTCTGCGCGGAGGTCTCGGTCTTCATCCGCTCGCGCAGCTCGATGCCGAGCTCGTCAATCTGAACGCGCTTGAGCAGTTCCTTGATCGCTTCAGCGCCCATCATGGCCTTGAAGCCAGAGGGGCGGAACTGCTGGTCCAGTTCGCGGAACTTCACTTCGTCCTTGATGATCTCCCGTTCCTTCACGGGCGCGTCACCGGGATCGACCACTACATAGGATTCGAAGTAGAGAATGCCTTCGAGATCGCGCAGCGAAATGTCCAGCAGGTGGCCAATGCGCGAGGGCAGGCCCTTGAAAAACCATACGTGCGAACACGGCGAGGCCAGCTCAATATGGCCCATGCGCTCACGGCGAACCTTGCTCACCGTTACTTCAACGCCGCACTTGTCGCAGATGACGCCGCGGTGCTTCATGCGCTTGTACTTGCCGCACAGGCACTCCCAATCAGTCACCGGTCCAAAGATGCGGGCGCAGAAAAGTCCGTCCCGCTCCGGCTTGAAGGTACGGTAGTTGATGGTCTCGGGCTTTGTGACTTCGCCATGCGACCAGCTGCGGATCTTCTCTGGCGAAGCCAGCATGATGCGAATGGCGTCAAAATCGGTAATCGGACTGGAAAGCTCAAACGGGTTCGAACGGAACAAGGCGACCCTCCTTGGCGGGCCTTTTTGGCGCCTGCCGCGGTATTCCCCGGGATTGCTGATGGATTCTTCCTTCCCGGGAAGCGGTGTTTGCCGCTTTCAAGAAGAACCCTGAATAAACTCGTATCAATCTCTGCGCCTGACTGCATGCCGGGTACCCCAGATCTCGACTTCGAGACCTGGGATTCCACGTTCATTAGTCAGCTACTGCAGCTACTTCCGGCGCAGGCAGTTTCTTGATAAGATCCGCGCGTTTGATCAACTCCACGTCAAGGCAAAGCGACTGCAACTCGCGGATAAGCACGTTAAACGACTCCGGCACGCCCGGCTCAATCGCCGCCTCGCCCTTGACGATGGCCTCGTAAATCTTCGTACGGCCATAAACGTCATCTGACTTGGCAGTGAGCAGTTCCTGCAGAATGTATGCCGCGCCGTATGCTTCCAGCGCCCACACTTCCATCTCGCCGAAACGCTGCCCGCCGAACTGCGCCTTGCCGCCCAGCGGCTGCTGAGTGATAAGCGAGTACGGTCCAATCGAACGTGCGTGAATCTTGTCGTCAACCAAGTGAGACAGCTTGAGCATGTAGATGTAGCCCACCGTCACCGGTTGCTCGAACTGGTCGCCGGTCATGCCGTCGAACAGAGCCGTTTTGCCGGATGAAGGCAGACCGGCAGAAGCCAGCAGCGCCTTGATCTCCGACTCCTGCGCGCCGTCGAACACCGCGGTGCCGAACCAGATGCCACGCTCCATGCCAGCGCCGACACGAAGCAGCATCTCGTCGTCCAGTTCCAGCAGTTGGCGCAGCGTTGCCGTTCCGGCGAACTCCTTCTTCAGCAGTTCCCGCGTATACTCGGCTGTCGTGTTCAGCTTGATCAGGTCGGCAATCTTCTTGCCCAGTGCATGTGCGGCCCAGCCAAGATGCGTTTCCAGAATCTGACCCACGTTCATACGGGAAGGCACACCGAGCGGATTGAGAACAATCTCCACCGGAGTTCCATCGGGCAGATACGGCATGTCTTCCTCAGGAAGAATGCGCGCGATAACGCCCTTGTTACCGTGGCGGCCTGCCATCTTGTCGCCCACTGAAAGCTTGCGCTTCATGGCAACATAGACCTTCACCAGCTTGATGACGCCCGGGGGCAGCTCGTCGCCCTTCTGCAGCTTCGAGACCTTCTCGTTGGTGATCTTGCGCAACACTTCGATCTGACGCGAAGTCATCTCTTCGATTTCATCGATCTGCTCGTTGACGCGGGGATCCTTGTCAGCGTAGCGGATACGCTTGAGGTTCTTCGTCGAGATGCGCTCAATCGTGTCGCGATCCAGAATTGCGGCCTTGGTCAGCAGGCGCTTGTTCGTGCGCTCGTCATGCAGGTCAGCCAGCACTTCCTTGCCGCCCAGAATGCCGTCGAGACGCTTCAGGCGCTCATCAGTCAGAATGCGGATTTCGTCGCCCAGGTTCTTCTCGAGCTTTGAGATGTACTCGCCCTCGATTTGCTTGGCGCGCTCGTCCTTCTCCTGCCCCTTGCGGCTGAAGATGCGCACATCCACAACTGTTCCCTCAATGCCCGGAGGGCACGTGAGTGAAGCGTCGCGAACATCGCCGGCCTTTTCGCCGAAGATGGCGCGCAACAGCTTCTCTTCTGGCGTAAGCTGGGTCTCGCCCTTCGGCGTTACCTTGCCTACCAGAATGTCGCCGTGCTTGATCTGGGCACCGATGCGGATAACACCGCTCTCGTCCAGATCCCGCAGCGCGTGCTCGCTGACGTTGGGAATGTCGCGCGTGATTTCTTCGGGTCCAAGCTTCGTGTCCCGCGCTTCAATCTCGAACTCCTCGATGTGCACCGAAGTGTAATAGTCCTCGCGCACCAGCTTTTCGCTGATGAGGATAGCGTCCTCGAAGTTGTAGCCGCGCCAGGGCATGAAGGCCACCAGCACGTTGCGGCCCAGTGCCAGCTCGCCCTGCTCCGTGCAGGGTCCGTCGGCAATTACCTGGCCCTTGATGACCCGGTCACCTTCGCGCACAACCGGCTTCTGGTTGATGCAGGTGTTCTGGTTCGATCGCTTGAACTTGATCAGCTGATAGATGTCCGAACCGACTTCGCGCGACAACTGTGTGGGATGATGCTCGCCTTCAACACGCACAATAATGCGCTCGGAGTCGACCGAATCCACAATACCGTTGCGCTTGGCGAGAATTACGGCGCCGGAGTCGCGCGCTGTAACGCCTTCCATGCCGGTGCCCACCAGAGGCGCTTCGGCCACCAACAGCGGCACCGACTGGCGCTGCATGTTGGCGCCCATCAGCGCGCGGTTGGCGTCATCATGCTCAAGGAACGGAACCAGCGAGGCGGCCACGGACACGAGCTGCTTCGGGCTAACGTCGATGTAGTCCACATCGCCGCGCGCCACCAGTACAAAGTTCCCCTGGCGACGTGCATTCACCAGGTCCTCGGTGATGACGCCTTCCGCATTGAACTCGATGTTGGCCTGCGCGATGGTGTGCTTGTCCTCTTCCCACGCCGACAGATAAAAGCTGAACGGCATATGGTCGATGGGGCGCTTGCCCGCCTTCTTCAGGCTGGCATTCAGGCGTCCGGCTTCTTCCTTCTCAATGTGATCGCCAACGCGCATGCCGCTTTCGCCTGCGTTCACAATCTCCACAAAGTCAAGAATGCGCGAGTCCTTCACCTTGCGGTAAGGCGACTCGATAAACCCGTACTCGTTGATCCGCGCAAAGCAGCTCAGCGAGCTGATCAGTCCGATGTTCGGGCCTTCCGGCGTTTCAATCGGGCAGATACGGCCGTAGTGTGTAGGGTGCACGTCGCGGACTTCAAATCCAGCGCGCTCTCTCGACAAACCGCCTGGTCCAAGTGCGGAGAGGCGCCGCTTGTGCGTGATCTCCGAGAGCGGGTTGGTCTGATCCATGAACTGCGACAACTGCGAGGAACCAAAGAACTCGCGGATAGCCGCCATCACCGGCTTGGCGTTAATCAGGTCGTGCGGCATCGCCGTCGAAAGCTCCTGATACACGCTCATCTTCTCCTTGATGGCGCGCTCCATGCGCACCAGGCCGATGCGGAACTGATTCTCCATCAGTTCGCCAACAGCTCTCACGCGGCGGTTGCCAAGGTGATCGATGTCGTCCACCATGCCAATGTTCTTGCGCAGCTTCAGCAAGTAACGGATGGTCGCGTAGAAATCTTCCGGCGTCAGGGTGCGGCGGTCCAGATGAGTCGCGTCCTGGCTCTCGTAGAGCTTGATGTTGAACTTCAAACGGCCCACACGCGAAAAGTCGTACTTGCGGGCGTCAAAGAACATGCCTTCAAACAGGGCGGTCGCCGTGTCCAGCGTCGGCGGGTCACCGGGCCGAAGCTTGCGATAAATCTCGATCAGCGCCTCTTCCGGCTTGTGCACCGAGTCGCGTTTCAGCGTGTTGGTGATGATGTTGCCCACATCGTCGCGGTCCGGGAAGAAAATCTCAAAGCTGGCGGCGCCGCTTGCAAGTACCTTGTGCAGCCGATCGGCGGTCAACTCTACGTTGGCCTCCACCACCACTTCGCCCGTATTCAAATCCACAACGTCAGACGCGGTCAGCGCCCCGTCCAACTCGGCGGATTCGATCTCCACCTTGTCGACCCCGGCAGCGCGTATAGCCTTCATCGTATGCGCGGTGATCTTGCGGCCAGAGTGTGCAATCTCTTCGCCGTTATGCAGCACGGCGTGCGCCGGCTTGGCGCCCACCAGGTGCGTGCCCGCCTTCACGTCCGGCTGAACAGCCCACTGCAGCTTGCCGTCGATGATATGAACCCGATCAACGGTGTAGAAGATCTTCAGAATCTCTTCGTCTGAACGCAGTCCCAGTGCGCGCAGGAAGATCGTGCCCAGGAACTTGCGCTTGCGATCGATGCGCACATAGAGCGTGTTCTTCTGGTCGTATTCGAACTCCACCCATGAACCGCGATACGGGATGATCTTGCCCAGGAAGTAGGTGCGGTTGTTCGCCTGCTCAAAGAACACGCCGGGCGAGCGATGCAACTGCGAAACAATTACGCGCTCGGTGCCATTCACAATAAAGGTGCCGTTCGGCGTCATCAGCGGAATATCGCCGAAAAACACCTCCTGCTCCTTGATGTCCTTGATCGACTTGTTGCCCGTCTCCGCATCCTTCTCGTAGATGGTGAGGCGCACGGTGACCTTCAGCGGTGCAGAGAAGGTCATGCCTCGCTCTTCGCACTCCTGCTGGTCGTACTTCAACTGCAGGCTCACAGGATCGCCGCACTTGTTACAAAAGTCCGGCGTGTTCTTGTTGTACGTGCCGCACTTCTGGCAGAGCACTTCGCCGGGCAAAAACGGGTCGGTGATCACCATCGCCCCGCAATGCACGCAGGCCGTGCGCAAGTGATGCAGGCCCTTCAAGTGCCCGCACTTGCACTCCCAGTTGCCAATCGAGAAATCCACAAAGTCCAGTTGTGAGATGCCACGGAAGTCGGTGATGGGAAAAACGGACACAAACACCGACTGCAACCCCGAGTCGTCCCTCTCATTGGGCAGCTTGTCCATTTGCAAAAAACGCTCATAGGACTTGCGCTGCACTTCAATCAGGTTGGGAATCTGGGTTGCGGTGGGAATCTTTGAAAAATCGAGCCGGCTGCGAATCGCGCGCTTCTCGTTGGGCATGTTCACTCCTGAGGCTCGTCACTCCGGGGCCGCCAGCACCTATTGTGGCCGCGCCGGACCAGCGCCTGAGTCTCTGCGGCGCCGGCTGATTACGGTAAGAAAGTCAGAAAAACCGGACTGGCAGACCGCTTAATTCCAGTCCCCATCCGTCCACTGCCGGGTAACTTGAAGGCTAACCTCAAGCATTCCGGAAAATCCCAGACCAGGAAGCTTCCAATTTCAGTGCCGCGTTAAAATCGCGTGGCAGCCATTGCCCCACATCTGGCAAATGCGTTATGCTGCGCACAATCGGAAGAGGCGAACTCAGCGGTCGAACCCGTCATAATGCGGGAGAAACCGCAAGGGATACTTCTGCGTACGGGGCAGAAATTCAAGAAGAAATCTCTCGTCTGCTGCGGTCGAGACACACAAATGGCCCGTAAGGACGCAATGCCTCACGAGCGCGGCCCACTGCCTGTGCCCCCATCCGAATTCTCAATACTGTTCCCGCCGATCCCAAAACTCGCTTCTGCCGCTTGCTCGCCAGCCACTCAACCCTCGTCAACAGCTCCCGGTCCTGGCTCCAGGTAAACCACTGACACCAAGGCACTTAACAACCGCGAGATGACCGCTCGCAGAGGGCTTGCCTCTCCCACTACCCGCGGACGCTTCCGTGCCAATCCACAAAGACTTTACTGCATCCAGAACGCGCCGCCCAGCACCGGCTATTCCCCTGAAAAAACGGAATCAGCCGGAAAGACGCGCAACGAATATCGTAGCGCGTCTCTGCCGGACTTGCAAGTTCTGAAAGTTACTTGATTTCGATGGTCGCGATGCCGTCGAACTTCTTCTTGATCGCTTCAGCCTCGTCCTTGGTCGCGTTCTCTTTCAGAGCCTTGGGGGCTCCATCGACCAGATCCTTGGCTTCCTTCAGGCCGAGTGCCGTCACTTCGCGCACTGCCTTGATGGTGTTAATCTTGTTCGCGCCAAAGTCCTTCAGGATTACCTGAAACTCGGTCTTCTCCTCAACCACCGGAGCCGCCGCTGCCGCCGCTGCCGGAGCCGCTGCTGCTGCTGCTGCTGATACGCCAAGACGCTCTTCAAGCTTCTTCACCAAAGCTGCTGCTTCCAACAGGCTCAGGGCCACAATTTGCTCTTCCAACTGCACCAGATCCGCCATTGTTTTCTCCAATCAGAATCGTTTGAATTGATATTTCCGGCCGTCAGTCCAAACGGGAAGTTTCCGATGCGCCCAGACCCGCGCCCTTCCTGCCTGCCCTGCAACCAAATCTTTTGTCCAAAACCCCGCTTCAGCAGGGCCCACCGGAGTTAAGCCGCAGCTTCTCCAGAAAACTTTTCCTTCTCGACGCCCTGATTCAAGACCACAGCCAGATCGCGGCCTGTGGCGTTGATAACGGTCGCCAGCCTCTGCGCCGGTGCGTTGATAAGGAACAGCAGCTTTGAGAACAGCTCTTCCTTGCCAGGCATGGTCGCCAAAGCCTTCACTTCATTCACGTCAAGCAGCTTGCCGTCCACAATGCCCAGCTTGAACTGGAACTCCGCATTCTCGCCCGCCCACTTGGCAAACACCTTGGCCAAAGCCACCGGGTCGCCAGACGTGAAAGCTACTGAGTTAACGCCCTTGAGGCCCTGCAGCGCGGCCTCAACCTGCGTGCCCTTGGATGACACCGCGGCCAGCTTGTTCTTGATGACGCGATACTTGCCGCCGGCCTCGCGGATCACCTTGCGCAAGGCGAAGTCCTTGGCTACAGTCAGCTTTGAAAACGTGCCGATAATCGCGGTAGTCGAGGTCTCCAGCTCACTCGCTAGCAACTGGACCTTCTCATTCTTCTTCGCTTTCGAAATTGCCATTATTCTGCTCCCCTCAGCGGGCTGCGCCTGTCGGCGCACGCTCCACCGGCTATTCCCTGTTCCTGGCTCTTAATGCTTGCCCGCTGCATCAGCTACAGCCGAATCCAGCGGTACGCCGGGGCCCATCGTCGAGCTCAACGTGACGCTCTTGATGTACTTGCCCTTGGCTGCGGATGGCTTGCTGCGCACAATGGCGCCGATCACGGTGGTGGTGTTTTCGATCAGCTTCTGCGGATCGAAGCTCAGCTTGCCCACCGGCACATGCACGAGGCTGGTCTTGTCGGCGCGGAACTCCACCTTGCCGGCCTTGATTTCCTTGACCGCGGACGCCACGTCCAGCGTGACGGTTCCGGTCTTGGGATTCGGCATCAGGCCCTTGGGACCCAGCACCTTGCCGAGCCGACCCACAACCTTCATCATGTCGGGCGTGGCAATCAGCGCATCAAAGGCTGTCCAATTTTCCTTCTGAATCTTCTCGACCATCTCTTCGCCGCCCACAAAGTCAGCTCCAGCTTCAAGAGCTTCCTTCTGGCGATCGCCGGAGGCGATTACGGCTACGGTCTTGGTCTTGCCCAGCCCATGCGGCAGAACCACGGTTCCGCGCACCATCTGGTCGGCATGGCGCGTGTCGACGCCCAGGCGCATGGTCAGATCGACGGTCTCGTCGAACTTGGCATACTTGATCTGCTTGAGCAGTTCAACGGCCTCGGGCAGTGCATACGCGGGCTTGATTACAGCCGCGCGCGCCTTCACAATATTCTTGCTTTCTTTTCTAGCCATTCTTTTCCTCGTCTCCCACCGCTCCTGCCAGCCCCGCTTTGCGGGAAGCCCGGATGCTCAAAGCAAAGACCCAAAGGCCCCTGCAAAAATGCACTCGAACGGGTTCAGAAACCGTGGTGCTTATGACAGTCCAGGGATTTCCCTTGGACACATCTTTGAATCATAACGAAGCCGGGGGCGGAATGCAAACCTGAATCGAAAAGAACAATAGAAACAGACAATTAATTCTTCCCCACTCCGCCCTTTTGTGTCATGCTTGCTCCCATGGGAAGCAAAGATAAAGGCAAGAAAGAAGTCAAGAAGGCGCCCAAACCAAAGCCAAAGCCGGAGCCCGGCCGCAAGCGCGAAGGGTTTTCTCCGGCCCCGCCGAAGTAGGGAGCCCGCTGCTCACACCTCCAACACGTCTCTAGTTGCAGACGCGGAATGGCCCTCTCTTCCCAGGGAGGGCTTTTCTTTGCCCTATTTGCCCATCACCTTTGTGCGAATTTTCAAGTCTGTGTTGATGACGCCTGATCTGCTTCCGCCGTCACAGCATCATTCAAAGGAACGCGCTAACTTCTGTACACGTACTTTGTTAGGAGGCGTCTCATGTCCTGGAAGTCCGCTGCAGCCCTCCTTTCCGCCTTCGTGCTCGTCGTAGCCGCCGGCGCGCAACTACCCGCTTCCACAGCCCCCGCCGCTTCCCTGCCTCCGGTCGAGCCGGCCGGGCGTCCCGTAATCGGAGTCGCTCTCGAGGGCGGTGGCGCTCTCGGCCTCTCTCACATCGGCGTCCTCCAGTGGATGGAGGAGCGCCACATCCCCATTGACCGCATCGCCGGTACCAGTATGGGAGCCTTGGTCGCCTCGCTCTATGCAGCTGGCGATTCACCCGCTCAGTTACGCGCCATCGCCACCAGCAACGCCTTCACCGGCGTGTTTACGCTCCAAACTCCCTACTCTGACTCAAGCTTCCGCCGCCGTCAGGACCGTCATGAGATTCCCCAGGCCTTCAGCCTCGGGCTCAGGCATGGTCCTCTCCTCCGAAATGCGCTGCTCACGGATCGCGGTGTCAATGAGTTCCTGGTCTCCAACATGCCTGCCTATAACGCGCAGGACCTTGACTTCAACCGCTTGCCCATCCCCTTCCGTTGCGTTGCAACTGATCTCACTACTCTGCATTCTGTCACCTTCGCCAGTGGTCCTCTGCCCACCGCCGTGCGTGCATCCATCTCCATTCCTGGGGTCTTTCCGCCCGTCCAGAATTCTGCGGGTCATTTTCTCGTCGATGGGGGAATCATGGACAACCTGCCCGCCGGCGTTGTCCGCCACGATCTCCACGCCGATGTCGTGATTGCCATCCATCTCGAGAGCGGCGCCATCTCCAGTCCAGACACAAGCTCCATCGTCGGTGTTCTCAATCGCGCTTTTTCCGCCGGCATCGAGCTCAATGTCGAGCAGTCTGAGCGCATCGCCGATCTCGTGGTTGTGGTTCCCGTAGGCGACTACTCAGGCGCAGACTACAACAAGGGAGGCCAGCTCATCCGTGCCGGTTATCTGGCTGCCGAGAAGAACCGCGCCGCCCTCCTCCAATACGCGCTCAATGAAAAGGACTGGGCCGCCTACAGAGCCTCCCTGCAGGCCCGCAGCCGCCCCGATCCAGGAGCCTTGCGCCAGGTCCGCGTCGAAGGAGGCGACCCCGGAGCAAACCATAGCGTGCTGGCCGATATCAAGCCGCTTGAAGGCCAGGCCGTAGCACCGGCCACCACCCTCAACGCGCTCAAACCCATCCAGGCCAACGGCGGATATTCCGCCACATACGAGACCTTCGCTCCCGAGGTCGTTGCTGGGTCTTCGTCCCTGCGCACTCCCGGCGCCACAAGTTCAGGCAGCGGAGTCCTTGTCCGCCTCAGCAAAGACCCAATCGGCCCGCCCTATCTCGTCATCGGCCCTGAGGTTTCTGCCTCCACATCGAACATTACCCGCATGGCTTTGAACTTCCGATTGGTCGATCAAAATCTGGGCAGCTTCGGCTCCGAGCTGCGCGGCTCAGCCAAGCTCGGCTACAAGACTGATGCTTCCGTCGAGTATTACCGCCTGCTCACTCCCAGCGGGTACTTCATACAGCCCCGCGCCGGCATCGTCCGCGAGCCCGTCTACATCTGGGCCGGCCAGAAGCGCATCGCCGAGCGCTTTCATGAGAGCCTTGACGCTGGCCTGGAGATCGGCCGCACCTTCAGCAACTCGATGCAGGTCTCCGCTGAGTGGCGCGCGCTCGACATGCGCTGGGCCCTTCGCACCGGCACTGGTGGCGGTCCCTATCTCACCGGCACTGCGCAGTCCGGCCTTCTGCATATCAACATTGACAAGGCCCTGTCCGGCTCCGTCTCGCCCAACGGCTTCCGCCTTGCCGCCTCTGCTGGCGCGCTTTATCACGCCGCCGGAAGCAGCAATGCGCCCATGGCGCTCTTGTCCTTTAATCGCACTATTCCGCTCAGGAAAGAAGACATCCTCGGCATGAGCATGGAGGTGGACTCCTACCTGCGCGCCAATGTCGCCCAGCCCTTCCGCTTCGTGCTCGGCGGGCCCATGCGCCTCTCGGCATCCGCGTTCGACGAGTACCGCGGCACGGATCTCTACCTCGCGCGCTGCGGCTATATGCACCGCATCGCCGCTCTGCCCACCGGCCTCGGCCAGGGGCTCTATGCTCTTTTGGGATATGAAGCAGGAGAGATATGGTCGCCTGAGCAGCGCGCCGTCCTGCGCCAGGATGGAACCCTGGGCCTGGTCGGCAACACCCCCATCGGCCTTGTCACTTTCGGCGTGTCGGTAGGCGACGCCGGCCACCGCAAAGTCTTCCTCACCCTGGGTCGCTGGTTCTAGTTTCACGGCTCTCAGACAGCCGTGTACTCCTCCAGCAACCGCAGATACAGCCGGTAGTCCTCCATAGACACTGCCGGTGGCGTCTGGTGGTCTACGCTGGGCAAAAATCCGCCTGTCCTCATCAAAGGCTGCAGCCGCTCAAACTCCGCGCGCATGGCCGCCTCCCCTAGGTGCATCACCAGCTTGTTGTAGTGCCCCACCATTCGCAGCGTAGGATAGGCCTCGCGCAGCACCATCCCATCCACCTTGGCCTGCCGCTCCAGCGGCAGCACCCCTTCCACCCCCACCGATTGAATCCATGGAATCAGCTTGGTGCAGTCGCCGTCCGTATCCATGATCGCCACCGCTTTCATCTCCTTCATTCGCGCCAGCAGCGGCAGATAATACGGCGTCATGAACTCTTCGCAAACGCGCCGCGAAATCATCGGCCCGTGGTTGTAGGACATGTCCTCGGCAATGGTGATGAAGGTCGGAACGCAGTTCTTCTCCATCTGCTCCAGCAGCCCCAGGTTATACGCCAGCAGATCCGCATTGATGCGATGAATCAGCTCCGGCTGATCGTGGTAAGCCAGCATCAGCGTCTCAAAGCTCAGCAGCGTGCGCGGAAACCAGAAGAACCCTTCCAGCGTCGTCCATACAACCGCATCCCCCGCCGCCTGCCTACCCGCCCAGGGGCGCATCGCCGCAATTGCCTCGCCATGGTCGGGATAGAGCGAGGGCAGGATGCGCAGGTAGTCGTCCATATTTTGGACGGTCCCCTCCACATGGTGCTGCACAGCCTCAATCGTCGGCGCGGTCGTCGAGAACCAGAACTGCTTGTAGGGGTCCAGCCCAAAGTACTCGTGGATCTCGAACACATCGGTCATCGCGGCCGGAAGGCCCTCGCCATGCCAGCGGTCGATGGTTAGGTCCCACCACATCGCCCATTCCCAGCGAGGCAGCCGGTCCACAGGCTTGAAGGTCATCAGCGCGCGAAATCGTTCTACGTGGTTCATCGGATTCATGGCTTGATTTCTCTCGCACCATCCTACATCCGATGGGGCTCGCTCATCGAGCGCCAAGACAGAAATGTGCGGATACCGCAATTAAACAACCGGACACTACCCGCCACACGCACAAAAGCCCTCCCCTTGGGGAAGGCTTTTGCATACGCTCAAAAGCGCGCCTTACGCTACTACTTCAATGCCCATCGAGCGGGCCGTGCCCTTGATGCTCTTGATGGCAGTCTCAACTGAGGCCGCGTTCAGATCGGGCATCTTCTGCGTGGCGATCTCGCGCACCTGCGCTTCGGTCACCTTGCCGATCTTTTCCTTGTTCGGAGTACCAGAGCCCTTCGCGATGCCCGCTGCCTTCTTGAGCAGCACGGCCGCCGGAGGCGTCTTGGTTACAAAGCTGAAGCTGCGGTCGGCATAGACGGTGATGACGACTGGAATGACCAGTCCTTCCATCTCCTTGTTCTGCGTGCGAGCGTTGAACTGCTTGCAGAACTCCATGATGTTGACCTGCGCCTGACCGAGCGCGGGGCCAACCGGGGGCGCGGGAGTTGCCTTGGCTGCAACAATCTGCAGCTTGACGTAGCCGGTAATTTTCTTCGGAGGTGCCATTTTTGTTCCTTTGGAACCAGCATCCAGCTTCTAGCCGCAGGATTCAGTCCGTTTGTTCCTGTTACAAATTTTGAGGTTACAGCCATCTGCCCTATCCCAACCGGCGCCCGCTAGAAAGGACAGCCAGCTAGAAGCTGGGAGCTAGAAGCTAGAAGCTGCTACTCAATCTTGTCTACCTTGCCAAACTCCAGTTCCACCGGGGTAGAGCGTCCGAAGATGGTCACCATGACCTTGAGCGTCTCGCGATCTTCGTTGATCTCATCCACCACGCCGTTGAAGTTGGCGAACGGCCCGTCCGTAATCCTGACCTGCTCGTTCTTCTCAAACTTGATCTTCATCCGCGGCTTGTCCTTCGCGGTCTCGCTGCGGAAGAGAATTGAACTCACTTCTTCCTCTGAGAGCGCTACAGGTTTGTCGCCGGTGCCCAGGAATCCGGTTACCTTCGGCGTGTCCTTCAGGACGTGCCAAAGATGGTTGTCCAGTTCCATCTCCACCAGCACGTAGCCAGGTAAAAATACCCGATCTATCGTCCGCTTCTTTCCGTTCAAAATCTCCGTCACGGGTTCCGTGGGGATCATCACCCGGCCTACCCGGTCGGTCAGTCCAAAAGCCTGTACTCGGCTCTCAATCGACTCGCGCACCTTGCGCTCAAAACCAGAATAAGCATGCAGGATGTACCATTTGAACCGCTCGTTCCGCTCCGGCTTTGGCTCCGCTGGAGCTTCAGCCTGCGCTTCAGTCTGCTCCGCGGGTTGTTCTAACTCATCTGCCATTGTGTTCTCGTTTCCGGGCCGCACGTACTACTGCAATCCGCCCAGCTTAGCCAGCAAACTGTGCACACCAATATTGAAGATCCAGTCCACTACAAAGAAGAACACGCCAAAAATAAAGACAGCGACGATCACTACGGTCGTCGTTACCTTCACTTCCTTGCGCGAGGGCACAACTACCTTGCGCATCTCTGCGCGCACATCGCTGAGAAAGCGCCTGAACTCGGTCCACTTGCCCACTGCGTTGCCGGAGAACTCCGACAGGGCGCCTGGCTCCTGCCGCTTGGCGGAACGCTCTTCGCCTCTCTCGATTGCCGTCTTCGTTGCCATACTTCCATTCCTTCGCGCCCGGCGTTATACCGGGTGCATCACTAATAATCTGGCAGGGGCGGAGGGATTCGAACCCCCAAGTTCGGTTTTGGAGACCGACAGTTTAGCCGTTGAGCTTACGCCCCTAAAAGCAGGTCTCAGGGGTCAGGCTTCAGCGTTCAGTCTATTGCGCCACGGTATGCAAGCGCTCTTCTGAACCCTGATCCCTCACCCGCAGTCCCTGTTTTACTTTGTTTCCTTGTGCGACTGGTGCTTACGGCAGCGGTTACAGAACTTCTTGAACTCGAGACGGCCAGTGGTCGTCTTCTTGTTCTTCGTCGTCGTGTAGTTGCGCTCTTTGCACTCGGTGCACTGCAATGTAACAATTTCCCGCATTTCGCAATTCCTTTCAGTTGTCAGCTATCAGCTTTCAGTGATCAGCCCGAAGAAATGTCCCGCACTTCGGACTGATCTCTGATCTCTGACCCCTGATCCCTGTCTTCTCTTACTTCACAATCTCAGCAACTGTACCCGCGCCTACCGTGCGGCCGCCTTCGCGGATCGCAAACCGTAGACCCTTTTCCAATGCCACCGGCGTAATCAGTTCCACTTCGAGCGATACGTTGTCGCCTGGCATCACCATCTCGACGCCCTCGGGCAACTGCGCAACACCCGTCACGTCCGTCGTGCGGAAGTAGAACTGCGGACGGTAGCCCTTGAAGAACGGCGTGTGACGACCGCCTTCTTCCTTGCTCAACACGTACACTTCGCCCTTGAATACCGTGTGAGGTGTAATCGATCCCGGCTTCGCCAGAACCATCCCACGCTCCACGTCTTCCTTCGGAATGCCGCGAAGAAGAAGACCAGCATTGTCGCCCGCCATGCCCTCATCCAGCTGCTTCTTGAACATTTCAACGCCCGTCACGACCGTCTTGCGCGTCTCGCGGAATCCGACAATCTCCGTGTCCTCGCCAACCTTGATCTTGCCGCGCTCGATACGGCCCGTCACCACCGTGCCGCGGCCAGAGATCGAGAAAATATCTTCGATCGGCATCAGGAACGGCTTGTCG
>Ga0364922_10048_pt1 | contig 67049 bp, 48 predicted proteins | sample ExccelJu500001D4_2_FD_206955 | JGI IMG/M metagenome (GOLD analysis project Ga0364922, IMG submission 206955) | Enriched cells from Trout Bog Lake Hypolimnion, Wisconsin, USA - BchlTB.June20.5000.01.D4 | ecosystem: Environmental > Aquatic > Freshwater > Lake > Hypolimnion/Profundal zone | place...
GAACCATAGTTCCGTCAGGTTTATGGTGATCAGTAACCTGATAAGAGACGGGATTAACCATTTTCTGTTTCCAGTAGTCATAGACTTGGAGTGAGAAATCCAGATATTCTTTTTTATGAGTGACCTGGTAGAGACGGGCGGAAGTAAGTGCCGGGCCGGCATTGGCAGCGGTTGCTTTCTGAGTGTGGGGCTTATCCCACCATAACCCTCGGGCCGCTAAATCTACCGAATTAGTCATAATATCTTTCATCAGGTATTCGGAGCGGTCCAGGTATTTCTGCTGATGGGTTATTTGGTAGGCACGGAGCATGGTAATCGCCATCCAGTTTTCATCATCAAAGAAATCGTTTAGCCAGCCGCGCTTGTCTTGAGCCTGATAAAGCTTCTCAATCCATCCTGAATAGCGCCTTCCATGAGTTCTTTCTACTCCATCCAGAAGGGCATCGTAAGCCTGGACGAAAGTCCAATACCCGGTCAGTTTTCCATCATCGGGGTAATGGGCATTGAAATACTCTTTGTCGGGATTCCAGAATTTCACCAGCATGATTTTCAGGGACTGGTCAGCATTAACCGGGGGAATAGGTCTGGCATTAGAAACCGTAATACCGTTCATTAACATCACCACAATAAAAGATAAAAGGAGCGATCGGTTCATTTACGCTTTATTCCGGTAGCCAATCATTAATAACAATACCGGAGGAACCCATAACGACCGCCAGAACCAATGGACCGGGATAAATCCAGACATCTGGTAATATCCCAGATTGAAAATAATACCCCCCAATAAGGCAATCAGCCCTCCGATGAAAAGTTTCCTCCAAGATATTCCGATTCCAATAATAAAGATTCCTGAACCTAAGATTTGAACTAATTTCATCATAGTCAGAGTATTATTATGAATAAACAGGGTCAGCGTAATAAACGTTATCACCAGAAACAAGGACTGAATGGAACCAAGTCCTAATGCCAGCCAGATAAGTAACGTAGAAAACCAACCATGAACACTGCCGCCTGATGAACTTCTTTTAGACTGGACTTTTCCTTTAGGCATAGGCCCCTCGATTATGGAGTTTCCGGATAAGGTTCAAACCGGCCACCGAGATGTTTAGCCAGGAACTTTTCGGCAGCGGCATAGAATTTGAGGCGATTTTCCGGGCGAGCGAATCCATGTCCTTCATCTGGGAATAACATATATTCGTAGGCTAATCCTTTTTTCTTCATGGCATCTACGATTTGTTCGGCTTCCGCCTGTTTAACCCGGGGATCATTTGCTCCCTGACCAATCAGAATGGGGATTTTAATATTATCTACCTTGAACAGGGGTGACCGGGATTTCAGGAAATCAACTTCTTTATCGGGGTCTCCTACGCGGCGTTTCATATTGGCAAGAAATGTTGACCAATACGGCGGGACAGAATGAATCAGGGTAATCAAATTTGAAGGGCCGACGATATCTACGGCACATTTAAACACATCCGGGGTAAAGGTAGCACCGACTAATGCGGCATACCCACCATAAGAACCGCCGTAGATAGAAATTCGTTCTTTATCGGCATATCCTTTGGCAATAGCCCAGTTAACGCCATCAATAACATCATCATGCATCTTTCCGGCCCATTCTTTATCGCCGGCATTTACAAAGGATTTCCCGTAGCCGGTAGAACCCCGGTAATTGACCTGTAAGCAGACATAGCCACGGTTAGCAAACCATTGGGCTTCCGGGTCATATCCCCAGCTATCCCGAACCCAGGGGCCGCCGTGAACATTGACGACCATCGGAAGATTCTTCTTGGTCTGATTGAGTGGGAAAGTAATATACCCATTAATAGTCAAACCATCTCGAGACTGATAGGAAATCGGCTCCATGGGCGCCAGGGTATATTTAGTTAAGGCTTTCCGGTTATAGAAAAGGAAAGTCGCTTTTCCGGATTTACGATTATAGGTGTAATAGGCGACCGGTTGATTGTCGTTATTATAGGCCACCAGCCAGGTTTGATCGGCACTGTCCCTACTGACAATACTGAAATCACCGGGATTAAGTTTCTTGAGATTCTTCATATCTTTTTTAATCGAAGGATCGAGAATCTGCCATTCAGAACGGGCTCTTTCAAAAGAAACCGCCTGAATTTCCCGGGTATCCGGTTGGACCATAATGCCGCTGACATCATAGGTGGGGTCTTCGGCGAGGATTTGAGTCTTACCGGTGGCAATTTCCAGTTTGACCAGTTTCCCGGCGTTGGCATTACGGGAATCTTTTAGATAGAGATATTTCCCGTCTTTACTGAAGTCTACAGCTCCGCTATTAAGGCTGTCTTCATAAGCCCAGCTGAGGATTTTCTCAAAGGGGGTATTGGGAGCTTTCTCAATCAAAAGATCAAAACCGCCATCCGGACGAGAGAAACTGGCTCCTCGAACCTTCAGGTGAGAATCAATTAACCAATCATCATAATCCCCCGGGTTTTTGGCAATAAGTTTCAAGTCCCCGGTCAGCAGGTCCAGATGATAAACATCATGGGCCTTAGGATTTTCTTTATTTAACCCTAAGAGGATTTCATGGGGATAGTCTTTCTCATGGGCAATGACCCGAACCTGAACATTTTCGTAGGGCGTCCAGTCTTTAAATTCCTTATTCTCCAGATTAACTCCATAAAGGCGCCAGTTTTCATTCCCACCGACATCCTGGAGATACATGATATGTTGATTATCCCAGGCCCAAAAAAACACCCGGATACCGCGGACGGTATCGCTGGTAATTGGCTGGTCGTCTTCTTTACCGACGGTTTTGACCCAGACATTGAGGACATTATTCACGGGGGCTAAATAGGCCATCCGTTTCCCATCCGGGGATAACCGGGGAGAGGCTTTATCCGGATTACCGAATAATACATCTCGGGGAATTAAAGGAACGATTTTCTTAGCTTCTACGGGCATAATTATCAATACTCCTCCTAATAACAGGGCTAAATATAGTATCCATTTATTCATTTATATTACTCCTAGTCATGGTTTTTCTTACTATCTTAACCTAAAAATAGATGACAGCGGAGAGTTCTATGGTGCACTGGCAGATAAATAGTTATAAGTCCTATAAGTCTCATACGACCTATAGGACCTATAAGTTTTAGTTCAAGAGAGTAATAGAATCACCTTACATAGACTTTATATTCATAAGTGATGGTTTTGGATTCGAGGGCATTCAGGGATTGGTTCCAGATAATCTGGGTGGTTGGATTAATCCCATTGAGGATATCGCCTTTTTTAGTAATGACCCCGGAGTCACTGGCGGTAGTGGATTCGCCGACAAAGTTCTTCGTAATTTCGATATCTACCTTCTGGGTTTTATAGTTCTTGACCAATAATTCCCCTTGAATGGTAACCAAATCGTAACTGCTGCCATTGATATTAACGCCTCGTTGCCGGGAAGTTTCAGTTTCTTTCCGTTCAGCCTTGATATCAGATGAGAGGGTTAATTTCAGGTTGGCTTTGGCCCCTTTAGGAGTATAGTTGAGAGTATCCTGGGCGATGGGTTTAGCACTGCTAAGGGTAAAAGCAGGGGCAGTAGTCCAAGGATAGTCGGTTCCATTTTCCAGTTTCAGGCAATGCCAGACCAGTTCTTTATCCAGTTTATCTCCCTCCTGCCGTTGTCCCCAGATATCTATTTTTAAAGGATTACTGACTTCCCAGGTATAAAGCGGCTGATAGCTGACTTCACTGGTAAATACCGGATATTCTCCTCGATCCCCTTTCTGGAGAGAAATTCCTTTCACTTGATACAAATACAGGTCTTCCTGAGAACTCCCGGAGAGATTGGTTCCGGTGGAATAATCAGGGGCCATCATACCTTCACCAAAATGGTCACCATTAATGGCATAGGCAGTATAATTCTGCCGCATGATATTAGATAACCCTCCATAGCTTTCATTAGAACGATTATTACTATTTAAAGAGGATATAAATTGCGCCAGGGTTTGTTCCATGGTGATGGGATTTAAGATATCTGAATATTGGAAATGGGGAAATCCGACGGTGAAATATAAATCGGTATTATCCATATCTTCGGTATCATTAATAACCATCGCTTTCATGGTCAGGAGGACGGTATTACTATCCTTAATCTGGACCAGATAAGAAGGCATCCAACTGATTCCTTTTTGCAGATAACTCATTCCAATCCGAGATTCATTAGAAGCGCCGTTTAAATGGATATTAAGCCGGCGGATTTCGGTTTCTTTCTGAAAGGTCGTTGCGACATCGGTAAAGATGGCATCCTTAATCTGGGACCGGGGGATAACTGTATCTATCTTATTCAGATCATCCCGGATAATGAGGGACGGATTATAGGACGAATAATTATTGGGGGAAATGGGATTATCTCCGGGTACAGAAACTAGACTTCCTTCAGTCGTTAAATCCCCGTGCAACAGGACGCATTTCTTTCCGATATTGGCCTTCAAAAAATCATCCAGGGAAACACAGGGGAAGGAAGTGAGGACTTTTTCTTTGCGGGATATCACTTCGGAGATACTGCCCTTCTGGTCAAGAGTACCAAACCAAAGAGTCCCCAGGAGAGATTGGGGGATGGTGGTGGTGGATGTCCAGCCGTTCTCTAATCGGGCCGTTCCTTCTTTTTGAACATAACCTAACCCATTCTTAAACAAGACGATAGATTGGGTTTTAGGGGTAAATTCAGGAACGGTTTGGGCGATTGTAGACACGACCAACATGAGGAAAATGAAACCTAAGACAAAAGACAAACGGGTATGACGAATTCGAATAGCCATAAAACTTGCCTCCATAAGTTTTTTCTAATTATATCTGATTGGCAGGATTTGGGATGACAGAGGTTCAAATACAAATAAACCGTTAAAACGGTTCTTTGATTCTGGGGAGCCTTTTACCACTCAGTTGAAACTGGGTACTATTTGATAAAACTCATTCTTTTAGGATAAATGTTTTATCAATTAGCACCTGGTTTTAACCAGGTGATTGGGAAATAAGTCACCGTTATTAGAACCGTTTTAACGGTTTATTTATTCAATGTAAGCCGGATACCTATCAATATTATTATCTCCCCTGTAAATCAGGTCCAGAGTCCCGGATTCTTAGGTTCGGCAGTCATCATTTATGTTCGATGAAAACCGGGGAAAGAATTGGAGAAATATCGGATTTTTATCGGAGAATAACCGGAGCAGCTTTGAGCTGCTCCGGTTATCGTCCGATCCGGAACCGAGTATAAGGATTGTTCGATATGGGAAACGGTCCTGATTAAAATGGGGAGAGGGTATCACGGGGTTATAGGGGGAGGATGTAGGTTTTCTAAATTCGATTTTGTTCGTCTTCCCCGTCAGTTTAAATATGCTTGTTGAATTAGCGTATTCACACTGCTTTATTAAGGGCATCAAGAATTATCTTCATGCATTTATCAAAATGTTTATTGATGTTATATTCCCACAACCTGATAACTTTCCAGCCGTCTTTTTTCAAAGCCCGGTTAACATCTTTATCACGCCGGCGATTGCGAGTTATTTTATTATTCCAATATTCAACATTCGTTTGGGGCATAATGCATCGTTGTGGGTGTCCATGCCAAAAGTCGGAATCAATAAATATTACTATCCTTTTTTTTCTGAAAACAATATCTGGTTTTCCAATTATAGATTCGGGATGGCAGGCAAAATATATTTTCTTCCTTTTTAATTCAGCCATTATCAATCGCTCCGGGCGGGTTCCAGTAGAGCGGATATTTTGCATGTTTTTATGGCGTTGTTCTTTAGTGAGATTATCCATGACGAACTGAAACAGAAAAATCCATATAATAGGTTTCGTCGTCTATTTTGTAGAAATCTACATCCGATCTTCCATAGCGATTTAAGGTTTCTGTAGTTACAGGATCACCAGAAGGAATATTGAGCCGAAAACGGAAATATTCACCAATCAAACTGTTATTATGAGGTGTGTGAATGGCTTTTCCATTCTGTTGGGCCCGGGTACAAATCAACACTTTATTATCATCAGTTAATACCGTAAAATGAACAGCAACCGGAGGGAAAAAATCAGTACTGTAGACAGAAGATGGGAGCTTTATATAAGCCTGATTAGGTTCCCGTCCTTCTTCTGGTCTCTGTCCCCAATTTAAACCAGAACGTTGCGGCAGGCTGCCATGATTATCCAGGAAAGAAATTCGGACAGCAGGTAAATCCTGGAGATCAGGTTTTTCGGAAGTAATAAGTGGAAAGCCTTGTTTTTCAATATATTCTTTTTTTCTGCGGCTGTAACAGGTATCACGGTATATTTCTATATAATTTTCTATCTCGTCATGAGTGCAATAGATTGAATCAGATATTAAGCTTTTATAATAATCAAGCCCAAGTGTAGGATCACAAGAAAACAATAATTCCCGCTGTGCTTTACTGAAAGCATTTTGGGTATAATTTGCTGACCCTATAAATCCATTAATCGGTTTTTTACCTTGAAACCATGAATATATTTTTGAATGAACCTGTGGAGATTTAAAAATATAACTGCATTCAAAATATTCAGGGTAATCAATCTGGGCAAGTTGTTGGAATGCTTTATGATTACTTAAGGATATCCCATCGTAGGGACACATTCCGACAATAAGTTTGATTTTAACTTGTTGGGCATGGATATTCTTTAAAGCATTGAAATGATGGAATACCATAGCGGCTGTTGCGTACCCAGAAACAACATAAAGAGTATCCGCTCCATTTTTAACAGGTTCCATGAGGATTTTATCAAAAAGATTTTCTTTAATCATCAGGGTAAGGCTTTAGCAAATTGAATATTCTTCATGATCTTCAAATAATACCATTTGGCAGTTATCAATACTGTTTTCATTAATATTGTTTTTAATATTAGTTTCAATCTTGGGATAACTAATACCAGCGAAACATTTCAAAATTGCCTCATAAATTATCTTTACTCCAGAGGGTGGAACAGCCATCCCTATTTGTTTTCTAACACTTTCTTTAGAACCCGAAAAAACATAATTATCAGGAAATGTTTGTAATCGGGCACGCTCACGGTTGGTTAAAGCTCTATTTTCTTCCCAGTGGTAAATATGGGTTCCCCCGCCGCCGCTTCCAGTCACTGTATATGCTGGTTTATTAGGATCCAGTTTTTTGTAAATTTGGCTTATTTTGGCACCCCTGACATTCAGCCTTAAATTTTCAGGTAAGGCGGCCGTAAAAGCATTTTCTCCAGGTCTTATAAATTGCAGTCGGTCAATAACCTGTTGAGATTGTTTAGTTAATTCATTGTTAGGAGCATCTTTTGGTATAGGTGGATTTTCAATTGCCGCCCTGCAGGTTATGGGTATAATGTGGGTAGGGGCAGGTACATAGAAGTTTATATCTATATCTTTTCGGATGCCAACAATTATCATTCGATGTCTTGCTTGAGGTACGCCATACTGTTCAAATTTGTAGAGATGCGGTGTAATGTTATAACCCGCCTGGCGAAGATCGTACAATATCTGTTCTAAGGCTTTCCCATCATTAGCATTTCTTAATCCACTGACATTCTCAGCAAGAAATATTCTAGGCTGGAAAACATTTAATGCTTTAACCCCATAGGAATACAGTGGTCCGTAAATACCATCCATACCTTTCTGTTCACCAACCATACTGTAATCGTTACATGGAAATCCAAAAACTAAGGCATCTATATCGGAAATAGCTTTTAATTTCTCAAAATCTAATTTTCTAATGTCACAACAAAGCACAGATTTGGGATGGTCAGGACAGATATTATTCCGGTAAGTAGCGCAGGTATCTTGATCATAATCTGTAGCCCACGCGTGAGTAAAAGAAAATACTTGATCCCCAGTAACAACCCTGGCTAACTTAGCCCCAAGTGCTAAACCACCGGGACCACTAAATAATTCGCCAACTCTGAAAAACGTAGTCATTTAGGTATCTACAATCTTAATACTAAATTAAACAATATTTGAGGGATGCTATAAAACTAATCATATCATATCCATGCAATCAGTCACTAGAGAAATGTTTATATCATTGAAATGGTAATTTTATAAGTATAAAGCTTATAAATAGAATCAAAGTTTTCTAAATTTAGCCTGTATGTTAATTTTGAATTAATACTGAATAACCATATCTAAACCGTTGATTACTACCGGTAAAAATAATTTTTTATTGGTTATTTCCTTATGACCTGATATGTCATATCGCTTCTTTAATATGAATTCAATGGAATTTGATTGCTTTAATTGCCTAACAGGTGTTAGTATTAAAGAAGGAGAGAGTCTATGCGATTCAGTTCTCTAGAATGTTATGGAATACCAAAAACAGTAGTAAAAATCTGGGAAACCCGATATGGGGCGGACTTATTGCCCCTGCAGGAACGGGCCATCCGGGATTATGGGGTTATGGAAGGAAAGAACCTGGTCGCTATGGGAGCGACTTCCTCTGGAAAGACCCTGATTGGAGAGATGGCGGCATTACAACGCTCCTGCCGGCAGGAGAAAACTATCTTTCTGGTTCCCTTAAAAGCCCTGGCGGAAGAGAAATTCCGGGTCTTGCGGGAAACCTATGGCCAATACGGAATCCGAACGGTTATCTCCCATCGGGAACGCCGGGAATATGATGGGAACATCTGCCGGGGAAACTTTGATATCGCCGTTTTAGTTTATGAAAAACTCCAGGGACTGATTATCCAGAATCCAGAACTCCTCCGGGAAGTCCGGTTAATTATTGTAGATGAATTACAGATGTTAGGCGATGAAGAGCGTGGGGCTGACTTGGAAATGCTCCTGACTCAGATTATCCGGGAATCCCGGCAACTCGAAAGTAAATCCAAACCCGCCTTACAACTCATCGGGTTATCTGCGGTTCTGGGAAATGCTGATGAAATAGCCAATTGGTTACAGGCCGGACTCTTACTCCATCCCCAGCGTCCGGTAGAATTACGCCGGGGTATCCTTTGCGGCACCCTGTTCCAATATCACGAAACTAATAGCGGGAAAATCGGTCATGAATTCTTTGTCACTAAAAACGATACCCCGGAATCTGCCGATAGTTCTATCATTTCTGAATCCCCCCGGTATCCCGGAATGGACCCCTATCACCGGGATAAGATTATTGAGACCAGTCTCTATCTGGCCGAAAAGCAAAATGAATCCTGTTTGATTTTTTTACCGACTAAAATCCTCTGTCGGCAGTGGGCTGAAGAATTGGCAGAACGCTCCTCCCTTCCGCCCGCCGGAGAAACCTTGGTCCAGCTTGAACAATTAGAAGAATCCGCCGCCCGCAATATCCTAATGACCACCTTGAAACGCGGCATTGCCTATCATAACGGAGATTTACCTTACGACCTTCGCCATGCCATTGAATCCGGTTTCCGAAAAGGAGAAATTCAAATTCTCCTTTCTACCAGTACTCTCGGCCAGGGATTAAACCTCGCGGCCCGAAATACGATTTTGATTCCGGAAATCTATCGCTATTCCCATCGCACCGGGGGATTTCTCAGCCAGTCAATCCCCCTTTATATGCTGGAAAATCAGGGTGGTCGTGCCGGGCGTTTGGGATATGCGGAGGATTTCGGGCGGATGATTCTGGTTGCCGAAACCGAACACGAACAAACCATGCTCTGGACCCGCTATATTGCGCCGCCCATGGAATCCCGGCAGGGTAAAGTTCAAGGATTACCGTTTGAACCGGTCTGTTCTCCTTTGAAAGAACAAAACTGGGACTCGCACCTGTTACGACTCATTACCGGAGGAGCGTGTGCCAATAGTAAGGATTTAGAAGAGACGATGACCCTGAGTTTAAGCGGCTGGAAACTCAATCCCCGGGAAATCCTGGAAGGGAAAACCCTCAAAATCCGAATTCGGGAAACCCTCGATAAACTGATTGCCTCCGGGATGTTAATCCCTCAGCCGGACGGAACTTACAAACCCTCTCCGGAAGGTTCAATCACCGCTTCCTTCGGAGTCCAGCCGGAGACGGTGCAATGGATCCAGAAATGGATATCGGGAATGGACGGACAGAAATATCATCCCGCGGAAATTCTATTACTTCTTGCGTTTACACCAGATGCCATTGCGAATCGGATTCCCGTTCGCGAACCTGAAATCCGCACTAATATGCTCCGATTCCGTTTCCTGAAATATGCTGAAGATTGGCAATTAGATATTCATCGTCTGATTCTGCCCTTATTAGATCAGACTCCGCTCCATCCCAAAGAAAAAGCGGTGGCCTTAAAGAAGACCCTCGTTTTATTAGACTGGATCAGTGAAATTGAAACCGCAGACTTGGAAACCCGAAACAATCTATTTATCGGGACGGTCCGAAGTCTGGCGGAAGATTTGGCCTGGTTGGTCCAAACCTTTGCGGGATGCGCAACCCTCCACGAATGGAATAAAGAAACTATCCAATCCCTGGATACGCTCACTCGTTGCCTGCGTCATGGGGTAGTAGAAAAAGGATTGGGACTGGCCGCTCTCCCGATTCCCGGATGGAGCCGTAATCATGTCCATTCTTTTTTGCGGACAGGATGTTCTACCCCGGCGGAACTCCGGGAGCTGCCTTTAGAGATTATGGCTCAACGGATTCCGTCTCCCCTGACAATCCGATTAAAAGAGTATCTGGACCGAAAACCGGTTTCCGCAAATGCGCCCATTCCCTTTCCGGTAACGACCGCCAAAGACCGGATTGTTCTCACCGGACGGCCCATCAAACGGCGTACCCTTTCCATCATTAATGGAAAAGAATTGGAAATCCCCAATGCCCCTTATCTGGTTTTCTTGAAACTAGGGAGAATGTTATTACAGGAGAAAGATAATTTTCCCAAAGGCGGATGGGTGAACCGGGATGAATTGGACCCTTCGGATCATTGGCGGGCAATCTCCCGGTTAAGGACCATTCTTCATCCCCACTTATTAGACCCTGATGACCCGGTTCTCGAAAATGATGGCTGCGGGTATTACCGGCTACGGATTCAGCCTAAACAAATGACCATTGATGAAAAAGAACATGATCAACATTGGAATCATCAATTTCATCCCGCGGTAAATCCGAATACCCAAAAGCGATCCGCATAAATTAATTCTGGTTTTCATTGACTTTATAAGCGGCTATCTTTAAAGTAAGAAAGATATGAGACTGGCTAAAATCGTATCCTTTTTAATCATCCTGTTGACAGTTCAAATTGGCTCTACCGCAAATCCCAGGTACTATTGGGGGAAAGAGCTTAATATCAGTAATGTCCGGGACAATCAATCCTTTGTGAATATCGTCTCGGATCATGATAATGCCTACCTGGTTTGGCAAGATAAACGGAGTGGAAATCAGGATATCTATACCCAAAAGATGAATGCTTCCGGTATCCCGCAATGGGAAACTAACGGGTTTCCCGTTTGTACTAATCCCGAGCGGCAGGAACATCCCCAGATAATCAGTGATGGACAGGGTGGAGTGTTCATCGTCTGGGAAGATAAACGCGTAGGGAGAAATAATCTCTATGCCCAGCGAATATCAGCGGATGGAAAAGCAGCCTGGAAGAAAGACGGGATATGCCTCACTACGGTTTATAATTATTTGGTTCCATTCCAGATCATTACCGATAATCAGGGCGGGTTCTATCTGGTCTGGAGAGATATCCAAAATAACCAGGATTCCTTATTAGTTCAACGCATAGATGCCAAAGGAAACCTTTTCTGGCCGGGGAACCCGCTGAAGGTTGCATCTATGGCGGGAGAAAGCTGTCCACATAAAGTCATTACCGATGGACAGGGCGGCCTGATTATCGTTTGGCAGAATAAACCCAATAATAAAAATGCCATCTATTTCCAACACCTGGATACCCATCGGAATTTCCTCGTTCCCGCGGGAGGGAAGAAAATATTTGATATCATTAATTCCCTGGCGGCCTATGACTTGGTTCCCGATGGGAATGGCGGGGCAATTCTGGTTTGGGAAGAACCCACCGATCAATATTACGGCATTTATGTCCAGAAATATAATGCTACCGGAACCCCTCAATGGGGAAGGAGTCCCTTATTTATTGCCAGTAATCCGGAGGTATTATATTCTCCGCAGGCGGTCGCGGATAATCAGGGCGGGGTCATCCTCTGCTACCAATTCCAGGATATGCATCAGATTTATAATATTCTCTATGCCCAGAAAATCAGTTCTAAAGGATCGCTCCTTTGGGATAAAAAGGGGGTGATAGCAGGGAACCTTCCCGGATGTGAAATTAAATTCCCGGTAATGACCCTTGATGCGCAAGGGGGTGTTTATATCGTCTGGTATGATGACCATCAAAAAGTCAGTAATCTCTACCTCCAGCATCTCTCTGCCAACGGAGTTCCTGCCTGGGGTAAAACCGGCACCCCGGTCAGCCCTTCTCCTTACCTGCAAATCTATCCTAAAATTGCCCTGAATTCGCAAGGCAATCTATTCATTACCTGGTGGGATTTCCGAAACCACTCCCAGTATGATATCTATTTCCGGATGCTTTACGCAGGTCTTCCTCTTAAACCTTAGATCATTTAATTCCGTTTTCCTTTTTCTATAATCCGAATGAATTATCCCTGTATCTTCCCCAGGATTTCCTTCCCCCTTGTATTATGAATCATTATTTTATATAATATGAACTTATGGTTCATAATTCAATTATCAGTACGCATTGGAAGCCCATCTTCAATCGGATCATGGAATTAGAAGAAAAGGGATTGGTAACCCGAACCTTTCGGCGCCTGGATAAAGAGCGACAGGAAATCATTCTAAAGGCCATTCTGGAAGAAGCTATCGAAAAGGGTCCGGAAGCTATCAATATTAAAGAGATCGCTAATCGGGCCGATATTGCCATTGGTTCCCTGTATCAATATTTTGAGAGCCGGGAGAAACTCCTGGAATTTACCGTTGAATTAACGGTGAGTCTGTTATGTGATTTGCTGGCGAATCAATCAGCAACAGTTCTGGAGATGCCCCTGCGGGAAGGATTGGTCTATTACTTGAATGCCTCGGTAGAATGGGGTCGCAGCCAAACTACTTTAATGCGTTTCTTTGCCCGGGCGGCTTATCATGGGGATGGACAATATTCGAACCGGATTGTCGGACCGATTGCTGAAAAACTAGGCCGGATTATTAGGGAGATGCTGGTCTGTGCTGTAAAACGGGGAGAATTACGACCGGATTTAGACTTGGATGCCGCCACCGCTATGATCCATGCACTCACTACTGCCTATGGGGATGCCCAGTTACTCCCTTATATCAATATCTATTACCGAATCCTGGATCAATCCAAAACCCCAGAGCAACGGTTGGAAGTCTTTATTGATATGGTCATGCAAGGAATTGGGAATCCAGCCGGTAAGCTAAAACCACCTGCGAAATCAAAGGGTAATCACCCGAAAGTCACTCATAAAGCATAAATCACTGTATTACAAATTGAGGCATAGAGTAACAATTATGAAAAATAAACTGCTTCTTATATTCATCTTCTTTGGAACTATCCTGAGTATGGTTCAGGCTGCCGAAACCCTGACCCAACAAACTACCCAACCTGAAATATTAACATTAGAATCTGCCTTAAAGATGATGGATACTCATAACCGGTTATTAGCTATCTCGGCTGCTGAGATTGAAAAGTCCGATGCCCAGGAAAGAGCATTTAAAACCTTACGCTATCCCCAATTCAATATCTATGCCCTGGGCGCCATGGAACTGACTCCAGTGAATTTCTTTTTCCGGGAAGGCAGTCTGGGAACGTATCCCGGATTAGGTGCTATCCCCGGTACCGATACCAATATTCATTCTCCCCAGAGACCTTATCTGTTTACACTATTCAAAGTAGACCAGCCGTTATCCCAGCTATATCGGATTGGGCTGGGTGTTGAAATCTATCGAATGGCTAAACAAATCACTCAGGAGAAATACCGGCAGGATAAGCAGGAAGCCCGCAATCAGGTACGTAAACTCTATTATGGAATACTACAAACCGAAAGTACCCTGACGGCTCTCGAAGAATCCAAACGTTATTACGAAGAATTAGATAGTTATGTAACCCGAAATATTCAGGAAAAAACGGTGCTCCCTGCTGATTCCATGGATGTAAAAACGGCTATCGCCCGGGATAATTATTCGATGCAAACTACCCAAAATCTGTTGATAACCTATAAACAACAAATGAATGATTTACTGGGCAGAGATATTCATACTGAATTTACGGTTCAGCCAGTTACCACCCTTGCTCCCCTGGAAGATAATCTGAATAATGCCCGCGATACTGCACTCCTAAAAAGACCAGAAATTCGGGAATCACAGTTGAAGACCAAACAGGCAGAACTGGATATTAAAATCAAGAAGAATGAGAAGCTTCCCGATATCAGCCTATCTATTAGTAATATCAATATCCAGAAACTGGATATCATTCCCCAGAATATTGCATCCGCCGGGGTACTCTTTACCTGGGATGCCATTGACTGGGGCAAAAAGGACCAAGTAGTCCGAGAACGGGAAAACACCTATCAACAGGCAATGCTCGCCGCGAAAGAAACCGAAACCCGAATCATCATTGATGTTGAGGATAGATACCGTAAGCTTCAGGAAAGCCGGTCACTTCTGGAATTAGCCTCTAAAAACAAAGAAGCCATGATTGAAAAACTCAGAGTCACTCAAAACAAATATACCCAGCAGGCTGTTTTATTAAAAGATGTCCTGCAAGCCCAATCCAACCTGGCAGAAGCCCAATCCAAATATCAACAAGCCCTGTTATATTCCTGGACTGCACAAGCTGATTGGATTAAAGCCTTAGGTTTAGATGAAACAGAGGAGAGCCGCTAATGAAGAAAACCCCATTAATTTTATCTAGTCTATTAACTATATTGATTGTGCTATCCCTGGGTTGCAGTAAACCCAAACCCCAGGAAAAGCCGCCAGTACCAGTGAAAATACAAGCTGTTGCCGAATATACAGGCCCGGATGCCCTGAAATATTCGGCTAATATCCTTCCTAATAAAAACGTAATCCTGGCATTTAAAGTCGGCGGGTATGTTCAAACTATCCCTGAGAAACGGGGCGCTGATGGAACTACTCGAGATATCCAGGAAGGGGATTTTGTCTTTAAGGGAGAGTTGTTGGCGCGGTTACGCCCTTCCGATTACCAGATTAAAATGGACCAGGCGAATTCCCAGATAGAACAAGCCAAGGCAGGCGTTTTAGCAGCTAACTCACAAATCAAACAAACCGAAGCCGCAGTAGATAAGGCGCAAAAGGATTATACCCGCGCTACTAATCTATTTGCATCGGCCAGCTTAACCAAGCCGGAAATGGATGCCGCTCAGGCCCAGTGGGATGGTGCTCAGGCTAAACTTAAAGAAGCCCAGGCAGGAAAGTCAGCTGCAGAATCTAAAATCACGGGAGCGAAAGCTCTACTCAATGAAGCCAAACTAGCCTATCAAGATTCTGAATTACGAGCCCCTATTACCGGGGTGATACTGAAAAAGATGGTGGAGGCAGGTTCGCTGGTGGGACAGGGAAGTCCAGGCTATGTCATAGCCGATGTCTCGAAAGTAAAAGTCGTCTTTGGTGTTCCAGATATTCTGGTCTCCAGTATGAAATGTGGACAGGAACAAACCATTACTACCGAATCCATACCGGGGACTGAGTTTAGCGGAAAGATCACTCGGATAGCTCCAGCAGCCGATGAGAAAAGCAGAGTCTTTGATGTAGAGATATCTATCCCTAATGCCAAAAATGTACTGAAACCGGGGATGATTGCCACGGTAAATATTCTTACCGACAAAATAGCTAAACCGGCACTGGTTATCCCCTTAACAGCCGTCGTCAGGTCCCCCACTAAACCGGAAGGGTATGCGGTCTATACCATTAAAGAAGAAAGCGGGAAAACCGTTGCCCGCATCCGGGATATCACTCTGGGAGAGACTTACCAGAACAATATTGCCGTTACCAGTGGATTAGATTTCAACGAGAAAGTCATTACAGCCGGGGCTAATATTGTGACTGAAGGAATGGCTGTAACCGTTAATTAATCAGGATTACCAGATGGAAATTATTTCGTCCCCATTCCGGTAAAGAGATCAGGATAAACTAATTATGAGCAACAACCAAGTCTATAACGAATCTCCAAAATCCAGTTCCAATATCCCGCGCTTTTTTGTCTATAACCGGCAAATTGCCTGGGTACTATTGATGGCTATTTTGTTATGGGGTGTTTACGGATATTTCAAAATGCCGAAACGTAAAGACCCAGAAATTCCCGTCCATAAAGCGGTTGCCGTGGCTATCTGGCCGGGAGCCAGTTCGGAAAAGATGGAAGAATTAGTCACCCGGAAAATAGAAGAGAAGGTCGCTCAAAATCCTAAAGTTGAAAAGATACGTTCTATTTCTCGGACCGGGATTTCTATTGTTTATGTGGATTTAATGGAATCCGTAGATAACACGGCTAAAGAATTTGATGATATTAAAATGAAACTGGATACCATTTCTGATCTCCCGGAAGGCTGTAATCCAATTATGTTTAACCGGGATTTTGGGGATACGGCGGCATTAACGATGACGGTTGCCAGTCCGAAACCAGGCTTGGATGACCTCCGGTTAAAAGCCCATACTATTTACCAGACCCTCATTAAACAAGATACCACTATCCCAGCTAAACCGGATGGAAAGAAAGTTTATGTGATTGTCTGCATTCCGCAAACCATAGATGCCCGGACGGAAAACCGGATATTGAATATGATGGTTCAGTATTCCCGGGAGAAGAAATTCTTTGCAGCTATCCATCCTTTTAAAGGGCCGGGATTTCTCGCCTTTGATGCTTATACTCAGCAATCTGAATCAGAGATTAATCAATTCATCAGCCGGTTTATTAAGGATTCCCTCGGGAGTGGAGATTTGCCACCGGATGTATGGAGTCCGGCGATTCTCTTTGCTGAGGAGAGTAAACTTACTGGGGATAATTTTGAAAAGGAATTGACCAATAAATTAGCTCAGGTAGCCGGGGATAAATATACTTACCATGAATTAGACCAGTATACGGATTTAATCCGGCGTAATCTGCAAAGAATCAGCCAGGTTTCCAAAATCGAACGGGCAGGTTTACTGGAAGAACGAATCTGCCTGGATTATTCTCAGGAACGGCTGGCTTCCTATGGACTTCAACCAATGGATTTGGCCAAGCTGCTGAAGGCTCGAAACATCACATTCCCTGGTGGGAATCTGGAAGTCAATGGAAAGAATATCAATATTGATCCTTCCGGGGAATTCAAGACGGAACGGGAAATTGGAAATGTCATGGTTACCGCATCTCCTAATGGGTCTCCGGTATATCTTCGGGATTTAGTAGATATCTCCCGGGATTATGTGAACCCGCCCCGGTTTCTTAATTTCTATCACTGGAAAGACAGTCAGGGACAATGGCACCGATCCCGGGCAATTACGGTTGCCATCCAAATGCGGCAGGGAGAACAGATTGCGGTATTCGGTCAGGAAGTAGATAGGGTATTCAAAGAGTTAGAAGGGCAACTGCCGAAAGACCTGATTATTGCCCGAGTTTCTGACCAGCCGCTCCAAACCAAAGAAACGGTAGACCTGTTCATGAAATCCCTTTATGAAGCAATCATTCTAGTTGTTGTGGTTGCCTTTATCGGCTTCTGGGAATGGCGGTCAGCATTATTGATGGCCATATCTATTCCCCTCACTCTGGCGATGACCTTTGGGATGATGTCTCTGTTAGGGATTGATTTACAGTTTGTTTCCATTGGTTCAATGATTATTGCGCTGGGATTGCTGGTGGATGTTCCCGTGGTATCCGGGGATGCGATCAAGCGGGAATTAGAAGCCAAAGCCTTGCAGATTAATGCGGCCTGGAGAGGCCCTACCAAATTATCCAAAGCCATTCTCTTTGCCACTATCACCAATATCGTGGCCTACCTGCCCTTCTTACTACTGAGCGGAAGCACCGGCAAATTTCTATATAGTCTCCCGGTAGTTCTGGCCTGTTCTTTGATTGCCTCCTATATCATCGCCATGTCATTGATACCTTTATTGAGTTATTACTTATTAAGAACCCCCCAAAAACATACACCCCCTATCTCGGAACGCCGCACAAAAGGATTCCCCGGTTTCTATTATCAAGTGGGTACCTGGGCTATTCATAACCGATATAAGGTTGTTTTGATGTCTCTGGTGGTGTTGATAACAGGTGTCTTTTTCCTGACTCAGCTCAAGACTCAATTCTTCCCTAAAGACCTGTCTTATTTATCCTATGTTGATATCTGGTTACCGGAAGATGCTCCGCTGTCAGTCACTAATGAAAGTGCGGGAATGGCGGAAAATATCATCAAGAATGTTTGTGAAGACTATGGGAAAAACCATCCCGATAAACAGGGCCATCCGAAAGCTGTTCTGGAATCACTTACTTCTTTTGTCGGTGGGGGAGGCCCGCGGTTCTGGTTCTCCGTGGAGCCGGAAATACAACAACTGAATTATGCACAAGTGATTATCCTGGTCAAAGATAAACATGATACTAATCAATTAGTAGGCCCGATTCAGGCAGCATTACAAAATCAGATTCCGGGTGCCCGGGTGGATGTCCGCCAATTAGAAACCGGGAAACCGGTAGGAATCCCGGTATCTATCCGAATCTCCGGAAATGATATGAATACTCTGCGGTTGTTAGCAGAGAAAGTGAAAACGATATTTCGGGAGATACCGGATGCCGAAAGAACCAGAGATGATTGGGGTGCTGAGAATTTTACGGTTAACTTGAAAGTGGATTCTGACCGGGCTAATTTGTCGGGGATTACTAATTTAGATGTTGCCGCCTCTTCAGCGATGGGAATCAGTGGTATCCCCATAACGGTATTACGGGAAGGGGATAAACAGATTCCTCTGGTGGCCCGCCTTCGGATGGAAGAACGGGCCCAATTGTCGGATATTAATAACCTGTATGTCTATTCCTTAACTTCACCGCAGAAAGTCCCTTTACGGACGATCTCTTCTATTCAATACCGAATGGAAACTGAGAAAATCATGCGGCGGAATCAGTTCCGAACGATTACCATCTCCTGTTTCCCCGGTGCAGGTAAATTACCTTCCGAAGTATTAAACCAGGCGATGGCTAAACTCAAGGAATTTAAGAAACAATTACCCCTGGGCTATACCCTGGAAATTGGCGGAGAACAGGAAGAACAAGACAAAGGATTTAAAGAATTGGCAGTGGTCATGCTGATTTCCATTCTGCTGATTTATCTTGCCTTGGTTATTCAATTTAAAAATGCGATTAAACCCTTTATTGTCTTTGCAGCCATTCCTTATGGTATGTGCGGAGCCTTTATTGGATTAGCATTAATGGGGTCGCCTTTTGGGTTTATGGCTTTCCTGGGAGTTGCCAGTCTCATCGGAGTCATCGTCAGCCATATCATTGTCTTATTTGATTTCATTGAAGAGAAACAGGAAGCAGGAGAACCTTTATTGCAGGCGTTATTAGATGCCGGGATTATTCGGTTACGACCGGTGATGATCACCGTTGGGGCAACAGTCTTCGGCCTTATTCCACTGGCTCTCCATGGGGGGCCATTATGGGAACCACTCTGTTATGCCCAAATCGGAGGCCTAACTCTGGCAACTTTTATTACCCTGCTCTTGGTACCGACCTTCTATGCGATCTGTGTCCTCGACCTGAAGATTATTAAATGGAAAGGTCCCTTATTAACGGAATTGAAAGAGGAAGAGGGGAATCCCAATTCTTAAATCATATTCTGGAAACAGAAAGAAACCGTTAAAACGGTTCATTAAATCTTGTGGAACTGTTACCACCCAGTTGAAACTGGGTTGCTATTTGATAGAATACGAGTAGCTGCTTATTGGGTACTTAAGTTATAACTTAATAAACCAATTTCTATAGGATACTATTGGACAACTGCTTTATCAAATAGCACCTGGTTTTAACCAGGTGATTGGGTAATCAAAATATAATCTTAACCGTTTTAACGGTTTATCTACCGGACACGCTATTCAGATAATCCATAATTATTGCGGACAAAGTATCCACCGTATATGGAGCTATTTTAAGCCGGGGATAAGTATTACCGGCAATCATGGCTGACAGCCGTTTAGAGTTATGTTGCTGATCAAAGAGGCAGATAATCGGTAATTGCCTTTCAATGGCATAAGCAATCTCGTACCCTACCCCCAGACTGGGAACAGTGACCTCGGCAATCATCAAATCCGATTCAAGAATCTGCCGGATATCGCGTTCAAATATCTGCTGGGCGGTCAGGTTCTTGCCATCCCCCTCACCAGCGGCGGTTACTTTAGGGTCAGCCGTTTGGGGACTGGTCAGGGAATGACCCAATGATTCCAGAATATTTTTAATTTGGATATAGGTAGCCAGTTTTTCCCTGCCACCCGAGATAGAACCTGATAGATAGATTTTCATACTATCCAGTTAATCATGAGACCCTGTTCTTTGTCAAAAGATAAGGGCTGCCCTGGATTTCTATATCAGAATTGATGACTAAATAATCAGGTCAATTATCAAAGAAGGATATCACTCCGGAATTTAAAATTTCGTTGGTCGTACTGTTCTTTAGTAATACAGCGACTCCGAAGTTATAAGGGTTTGCCCCCTGCGGCAGAATAAAGGTTATGGGGACAGTTTTGGTTTCTCCCGGGCGAATATTCAGTGAATAAAACTGATAGTCCCGCACTACATTAAAAAAGATTTTCTTCTTCCCCTGGGCTTTAATTTCATAAAGTGCGAAGAGGATATTGTTTCCGGGAATAGTGGACTTCTTTTCAACGGAAATGCGAGCTCTTATTTTAAGGGTAGTATCAAAAGATTCACCCGATAATTCGATCGTTACCCCTGTTGTTTTAGCCGCCCGGGTCTGATATAAATTCGTATAGGTTCCAGCTAATCCCCATCGGGTTCCAACCACCGAAGATATTCCATCAAAGCAAATAGTAGGAATCCCATGAACATGATTAACATTCTCTATATAGTCATCCAGTTTATCGTTACCAAATTCATCACTGGTGGGATGCCAGGCAATAAAAAACAATTTCGAGGGTCCCTTTTCTTTGGTTAGCTTGGTAATAGCCTCTTCTGCCGTCGGACAACTGGGACACCAGGTGGTAGTAAACAGTTCCGCGGCAACGGTCTTATCGGCAGCCCCGGCCCTGTTTCCGTTCACTATCAACAACACAGATAAAATGAGTATAAGCAGCTGTTTCATTATTCCTTTTATTACTTATCTATAACTATAGATTATAAATCCATAATTACAAGTCAGGAGAGGAATATTTAGTTGAATTATTTAGCCCTTTTGCTCCGGTGCACAAAGAAATAAATGATAGACCCCAGAACCGGAAGAAAAATAAGAATCAATATCCAGACGATTTTATCCGTTCCTTCCAGGGTTTTATCCGTAGCACAATCAATCAACATCCAGACCCAGAAAATAAGACCTAAAAACCCAATTCCGATACCCAGCAGCCATAACACCAATACTAACAATAATCCTACGGCAAACATAGTATTAAAACCTCCCAGAATGAATCAATATTTGTCTCCCTATAGGATACCATTGAAAAACCAAAAAATGAATAATACGCTTCTGTATGCTATATCTAAGAGGAACAGACAGGGTAAAAAGGTGCGAGAAATGACGGAACAAAGACGAACGAGATCAGAACTGGTTCGTCTTTCCTACGTTATAAGTCAGACTAGTCGGACCAGTCAGACCAGTCGGACCAGTCAGACCAGTCAGACCAGTCAGACCAGTCTGACTTGTCCGACTAGATTCCGACTATTCATCGAGGATTTTCCGAACACTGTGGGCTATTTCCGTAATCCGGTAAGGTTTGGTCAAATAACACTTAATTCCCTCTATTTTTAGCAGGCCTTCAAACTGGGCAATATCGGCACCCGTAGCCAGGATGATTTTAACCATTGGATTGATTGTTGTTAATTCATTAATCAATTCTCTACCGTTCATATTGGGCATGAGTAAATCGGTAATGACCAATTGAATTTCAGACTTTTTCTCTTGATACAACTGGATGGCCTCTTTCCCATTATTCACCGCCATAACCTGATATCCTAGTTTAGTCAGGAGATGATTTCCTAATTTTAAGATATTCAAATCATCATCCACCAGGAGGATGGTTTCTGTTCCGGTGGGGAGTTGCTCATGGGAAGAGCTATTTAATAATTCTTTGTTGGTTTTTGGATTAAGCGGGAAATAAATCTTAAAAGTGGTACCCTGTCCTTTTTCGCTATACAGGTTAATCCAGCCGTGATGGCCTTTCACCACGCCATAGACTACCGCTAACCCCAGCCCTGTCCCTTTTCCTACTTCTTTAGTGGTAAAGAACGGTTCGAAAATATGCTTTTGCGTTTCCGCATCCATTCCCAAGCCATTATCACTAATACTGAGGACCAAGAAGTCTCCGGGTGAGGCATTGGTATTTCGCTTACAATAAGTCTCATCTAAGGTGATATTTTTCGTTTTCAGGATCAACTTCCCACCACCCAGCATGGCATCGCGGGCGTTGACGGCTAAATTCATAATAAGCTGGTGGATCTGGCTGGCATCTCCAACAATATTAAAATCCAGGGCATCCTTAATAATTTCAAGCGTTACTGAGGGGTCAAAAACACGTTTTAGCATCTTTAATAATTCATCTAAAATCCGATGGACATCTAAGACTTCAAAATGGGGTGTGGTCTTACGCGAAAAGAGCAGTAAATTAGAAGTCAGTGCGGCCCCGCGTTTTCCGGCATTATAGACATCCGCTAAAGCATCCAACATATCCGGGGTTAAATTATTCTGTGACAGCAGCATTTCCATGTTGTCGCAAATAACCGTCAAGAGATTATTAAAATCGTGGGCAATTCCCCCGGTGAGATTCCCCAGTAATTCCATTTTCTGAATTTGCTGCACCTGGTTCTCCAGATTCTTTCTTTGGGTAATATCCTCTTTTACTCCTACAAAATGGGTAATTCTCCCCGATTCGTCCCGGATCGGAGAAATCGAAGCGGATTCCCAGTACAATTCCCCGTTCTTTTTCTGATTATGGAATTCACCCTGCCATTCATTGCCGGATGTGATCGTCTCCCATAAGGCATCATAAAGACTGTCTGGAGTTTCTCCCGATTGAAGAATCCGAGGGTTTTTGCCAATCAATTCCTCTGTGGTATATCCCGTTAAAGAAACAAACTTGGGGTTTACATATTCAATATCGCCATTAAGATCCGTAATCACGATACAATTGGCGCTTTGTTCCACTGCCCGAGAAAGTTTCCGAAGTTGGTCTTCAGCAGTTTTTCTCTTCGCCAGTTCCTCCACCTCATTCATCGCCCGGCGAATGGCCGGAGAGAGTCTCGATAACCGGTTTTTCAGAACATAATCAGTAGCCCCGTTTTTCAGACATTCAACCGCCAGTTCTTCCCCCATAGTTCCTGACAAGAAGATCACTGGCAGGTGGGGATATTTCTCCCGGACAATCTTTAAAGCGGATAATCCATCAAAGGAAGGCATGGAATAATCGGCAAGGACAACATCAAATTGATTCTGCTCCAGAGCTGTAATCAAATCTTCCCGGGTATCCACATTAACAAACTGCGCATCAATCCCATCAGCAAGAATTCGTTCCCGGATTAATTCCCGGTCTTCCGGGGTATCTTCAATATGCAGGATATTTAATTGATCTTTCATTAGCAATACCAAATCTACTGTTTGGGAATGCTTCCCACGGGAGGTTCATTTAGCAGCGCCCAGAATAAACCAATCTCCTTGATGGCATCCACAAAATTCGGGAAGCCCACCGGCTTCACGACAAAGGCATTAACCCCCAGGTTGTATCCGGCAATTAAGTCTTTTTCTTCTCGGGAAGAAGTAAGGATTACCACCGGAATAGCTTTCAAATCCGGGTCAGACTTAACCTGGCGGAGAACTTCCAGCCCATCCACTTTCGGCATTTTAATATCCAGTAGAATCAAAGCCGGATTTCCATTTCCGCGTTTCTGGAAATTCCCTCGTTTATAGAGATAATCCAGGGCTTCCTCGCCATCATTTACGATAACGATTTCATTGGTCAGTTTATGATCTGCCAAGGCGACTAAAGTCAGTTCAATATCACGGGGATCGTCTTCGGCATAGAGAATTCGTTTGGGCTGAATCATTTTAATGGGTCTCCTTATTAATTGGTAATGAAAAATAGAATGTAGCACCCTGGTCCAGGATTCCTTCTGCCCAAACCTGACCGCCATGTCGGCCAATAATCCGCCGGACATTCGCCAGACCGATTCCCGTCCCTTCAAAATCTGCCGTTTTATGCAGCCGTTGAAAGACATTAAACAATTTATTAATATAATTCATATCAAACCCCACCCCATTATCTTTCACATAAATCGTGACCGTATCAGGTGTTTTCTGGAGCTGACCTATCTCAATCTTAGCAGGATTACGGGTCCGGGAGAATTTAATCGCATTGGCAATCAGATTCATCATAACTAATTGCAACATTCCGGAATCCCCCTGAATAATGGGTAACTGAGGATCAATCACCCATTCGATATTTCGCCCTTTAGTTTCTCCGGAATATTCCTGAAGGGCTGTTTTTACCATTTGATTAAAGTCCACCGTGGACTTTTGGAATTCTGCCCGTCCCATCCGGGAAAAGGATAATAAGTCATCAATTAAAACTGCCATTTTCCGAGAAGCACCGGAGAGGGTTTCCAGGTAGCGAGCGCTCTTTTCATCTAACTGGGGGCCCAGATTGGTTTTTAATAAGGACAGATAGCCTTCCAGATGCCGGAGGGGGGCACGTAAATCATGGGATACGGAATAACTAAAGGATTCCAGTTCTTGATTGGAGGCTTCTAACTGAGCCGTCCGTTCTATGACTCGATTCTCTAAATCCTGGTTCAACTGCCGGATTTCCCGTTCAGCCTTTTTCCGTTCGGTAATATCTCTCAGAATTGCCGAATGAAAGATTTCGCCATCCCTATCAATTGTCCGGGAACTGACTTCTACCGGGAGCATAGTTCCATCTTTTCGCTGGTGAATAGCTTCAAAAACATGACCTTCATATTTAATTTTAATATCTAAAAGTGACGTTTGTCCTGGTGCATACAGTTCCCGAACATTCATATTCAATAACTCTTCCCGGCTGTATCCATAGGTAGCGACTAACCGGTCATTGACTTCAATGATCTGTCCTTCTTTTCGGGTTAAGACCACCATATCATTGGCATATTTTGAAAGATAATCATAATGATGAATCAGGGCTTGTTTTTCTTGTTCGACTGCCAGTCGTTCAGTGCGATACTGGAATTCCTGCTGCCGCCATAATAAATAAACGACCGCAAAGGCCACCAGGAAAAGCAGGAATAAAACAACTATCATGAACTGCGAATACCTTTGGATGGGGATGTAGATTTCTGCTTTATCAATCTTGGAAACCATATACCACGGCGTGTCCGGAACAGGCTTAATGACCCCAATCACCGGAATCCCCCGATAATCATTCCCTTCTACAAGACCTTCTTTACCTTGCACAGCCATCACCGCTGGAAGTGTCGTTTGGGTTAATGGACATTTAAGGTTAAATGCTGTATTTTTCTGATGTCTTAGTTCATTGAGATAGAGAACGAAATCCCCCGCTTTCCGAACTAACAGGGTCTCTGCGGAAGGACTGGCGGTTGGCCAGGATTGAATTAAAGGGTAGAGAAAATCAGCAGGGTCTATTTTGAAGATCACCCATCCCCTGCACTTATCGTGGTTACTGAATAAGGGGATAATTAATTCCATATAAATTTCTGAACTACTATTCAGACGGTTTAAGTCGGTCAAGACAATCCTTTTGGTAGTCGCTGCCAGGAGACAATTCTGTTTTATTTCCGGCTCTATTTGCTGTCCCTTATCCCCTGCGATTAATTGTACCCGATACTGGTCATCCAGCAGGATACTGACTTTATAAAGGGACGCTTTTTGGAGACCCTGCATCCAATGAATCAGATTGGTTTTTAGTTCCAGATTATTTGGATTTGCCAGATAATTATTCAGGGCTGTTACCAAAAGCGGGTTTTCCATAGATTGAATGGCATCACCGATTCTTTCCTGGCGCCAAGAAGCTATCTGATTTACTTTTAAATTGGCAATGACATTCAGGTTGATTAATTCGGCTTGTTTGATCTTTGCGGCCTGATTCAGGTAGTAATAACATCCAAACCCCATTACAAACAGGCAAACAACAATAAAAAGGACAAGAAACTTCTGGATAAATGTTAGTCTATGCGACATGGGGTATCCTTATCCTAATTCTACCTTTAACCCAGGGAAAATACTATTAAATATCAATCGTTTGAGCAGCCAGTTATTCCGGGACCTTCCCCCCCCCATATCCTCCGGTCTTAATTAACCCACAGGGAATTATCCCTGTTCCGGGAATATACATTCTAAATCTTCCTATTTGAGGTAAGATAAAATAAATATTTAAACAGGATATTTCTAGTAATTTCATTGAATTTCAATGAGTTAATTTAGATGTAAACCTTAATCGGTTTTATAATGGTAGTTAGAGAATAGATATCCTATAAACCATGGAGATTTTGTAATTGTATGTCATTCCCCTGCAAAAACACTAGAATTTTACAGTATCTTATATATTTATCCTTAGTTCCGGCATGGATTATTGCCCAGACTCCGAATACTACCACCCCAGCGGTCCCTTCCAGTCCTCCGATACCCTCAATTGTTCTAAATGGCCCGATTGTAGATGCCTACCAGACTCCTTTTCTCTATGTCTATGGTACGGTCAGCCCGAATGACTATGAAAACAAAGAGATAGAGAAAACTACCCTGGATGTGATTGATAAATGGAAAACGATCCGTAGTCGGGTTGTTCCGGTTAAAAAGGATACTGAGGTTACTGATAATGATATTAAAAATTATAACCTGATCCTCTATGGCAATGAACGATGTAATAAAATCCTCCAGAAAATAGCGAAAGACCTTTCGATCCGTTTTAGAGATCAGGAATTAGTAGTGGGTAATCATATTTATAAAAATTATGATGAAGGGGCTATCTTTATCCAGCCCAATCCCCTGAATCCTGCCAAATATGTTCTGGTTTATGGAGCGCTTACTTTTCATGGGTTCTGGGGAATGAATTCCATTCGAGCCAGTGAAACCGATTACCTGGTATTTAACCAAAATACCCGGGAACGGGTTTCCCAGCCTGCCGAACCTCCCCTGGAATCCGGATATTTCGATAAAACTGACCCCACCCATTGGAAAGTTAAACCCCAGCCAGTGGTCAAACCAGCACCTAAAACCTCGACTCCTGCGGAAGAAACTTCTTATCAGCCAGCGGTTAAAACCGGCATTAAATCTAAGTCCAGAACCTGGAATTAGAACCCCTCTCGAAGGGGGAAACATTCCCCGCTTTTCACAAAGAATGGTTAATTTCTGGTAAAATGGATATTCTCTAATTTTCTTGGAAAGGGCGCCCGTAGCTCAATTGGATAGAGCGTTAGCCTCCGGAGCTAAAGGTTGTGCGTTCGATTCGCACCGGGCGCACCATATTCCCTGCCGCTTCCTTATAATTTTCAGTATTCTTCTTATGTTTTTTATGGGGTGCGCTACCTATAAACCTCTTAAACCTTCGGCAAGAATCCCTTCCTGGCAGAAGGAAATCTTCCCTTATCCCATGAACAAGGTATATAGTGCCGCGGTTTACTCCCTGAAAGACAGCCAGTTCAAATTAGCTATTTCCGACCCCGCTCATGGACTCATTGAAAGCGATTACCGAGAAGAATCTAATCCCCTGGCCACTATATTTGTAGGCCGTCTGCAAACGAAGATTAGAATCCAGTTAACTCCGATAGACTCCCATCAAACCCAAATTACCGGACAAATTATCCTTAATAAATTATCTGCATCAGGCAACTGGGAACCTGCCGATTTAGTTAAACCACCCCATTACCAGGAATTGTTTATGGGGATTAAAGAGAATTGCTTGAAGGGTAAGTAAATACTCGAAGGATCCTCGGAGTATACCCAGAGCGGCTCTGACCCGCTCTGGGTATACTCCGAGATAATTCCAGATAATTCTATAGTTTTACAGGCTTTCCGGTTTTGATGGATTGAAAGGCGGCATCAATCACTTTCATATTATTAATGGCATCGGTCGCCGGATACTCTAATGGGACTTTATGCCGGATACAATTATCGAAGTGGTTAATCATGATCGTGTATTGATTCGTGGGTGGGAATTCAATGGTTTTATCCAGATTGTCATTATTAATGAGCATATTAACCTGACGCATTTTCTGACTGAATGCCCGGAGCACTTCCATAGATCCTTTCGTCCCGGTCACATAATAATAACTCTGAAACTGGGATTCAAAACTGCAATTCAATAAGGCAGTTTTCCCTTCCGGAAACTCCAGCAACAGACTGCAGGAGGTATCTACTTTATGTTTGGGATGAATGCGTGCGGTCGCATAAACAGAAACGGGTTCTTCTTTGAAAATAAACCGGGCGGCACTAATGGTATAACACCCGACATCATAAAGGGCACCCCCGCCCTGCTCCGGTTTCCACCGGTAATTCGTGGCATTCATTTGATCCATAAAGGTAAAAGAGGCAATCAATGATTGGAGTTTCCCCAAAGACTTCCGCTCAACAACTTTGCGGGCTTTTTCATTCTGTGGATGAAACTTATACATGAAGGCTTCCATCATCAGAACTTTGTTTTTGTCAGCCGCATCCGCCATCTTTTTGGCTTCTGCGGCATTTAAGGCAAAGGGTTTCTCCACTAAGACATGTTTCCCGGCCTGAGCTGCTTTGATCGCCCACTCGCAATGCTTATGATTCGCCAGAGGAATATATACGGCATCAATCGCGGGATCATCCAGCATGGCCTCATAAAACGGATAGGCCGATACAATATTGAATCTATCCTGCCATTCCTCGGCTTTCTTTTTGTTGCGGGAACAAATCCCAAAAACCACGCCGCTGGCTGAATTCTTGATTGCCGGAATCATCGTTCTTTCGGCAATAGATGCACACCCCATAATCCCCCAATTAATTCTGCGTTTCATAGGTCACCTAAGTCCCTTCTATTTGTACAATATAAATCCATTAATACTATTATAATTTTAGTATAGCAAAGAAAAGAAAGGATTTTTATAGTTGTTGGGTTAACAGCGCAATTTAAGTTAAAATCAGAAATGGGTTCTTTAAGGAAGAGTTTATGACCGCAAACCAAATAGGCACTTATCGAATCTCCCGGGAAATCGGACGTGATCTCTGGGGAGTCGTATATGATGCTGAATCAGCGGACGCTCAATATCAGGTCTATATCCGGGGATTTAATCCAGAGTGGTCAGTAGATTCCCGGTTAGCGGAGGGGTTACGCCAGGTTCAATCACTGGAAGAAGACGGACTGTCGCCGGCTAAAATCCGAATCAAAGAAATCTTCCATCAGGATAAGTTGCTTTGGGTCATTACCGAAATCCCGGTTGTTGCTAACAAAAAAATCTCCCCTGCCGAATCCATTTTCCTGCCGGAAATACTGCGGATTCTAACTGGAACGAGTAGCGTCCGTAACCCTTCCGGAACGGGAATTTCTTTAGAAGGTCATTTAGATGAACTACTGGCCTGGATTCAGGATAATCGAATCATTCCGGAACCAGCCGCTGGAAAGACTTTGAGTTCATTTCTCTTGTTCTGGCTGTCGAATTTTTGGGGAAAGATAGTCCGTCATCCGATATTATCGGGACTGCTCCTGTTTTTAGCAGTATCTACCGCAATTGTTATTTTTCCGGTTACCCGGCATAAACTGGTCGCTTATTTCCCGGAAGCGTATCGGTTTCCGAAATTATTAGGAGAGATTCCTTATGACACTTATAGTAATGATTCTCTGGGAGCCTATGCTAAAAATACAACTACGGTAGCTTATTTCACGGATGAAGAAAACGGTCTTTCCGATGATACCGGTAAAACTAAAGTGGGTTCGATTGATATTACTATCCATGATTCCAAAGCTCCTTATGCCACTCCGCTTTTGCCGCCTAAAAAAAGCGGCCTTACTGATGCTGATTCTCGAAACAATAATAATGCTAATACTAAACAGGTAAAAAAACCGGGTGATGATGAGGCCACAACTTCCGACGTAACGATCCCTCCGGGGATGGTCTATGCACCGGGAGGGATTTTCCCGATTGGAAGTAATACCGGCGCTAATAATGAAAAACCGGAACACCAGGTTGCGCTCGATGCATTTTATATTGACCGGTTTGAAGTAACCAATACCCAATATTCGGATTTCCTGAAAGCCACTGGAACGGCTTACCCTCCGCAATGGAGTAGTGCACTACCCCCGCCCGGACAGGAATCCTATCCGATCACCAATATTACCTTTTCAGAAGCGAACAGCTATGCCGCCTGGGCGGGAAAACGCCTCCCTACCGAAGCAGAATGGGAAAGGGCAGCCCGGGACAATACCGAAAACTCGTATCCCTGGGGAATGGACTATGCGGCCAGCCGGGCTAATGTCTTTGATTCCGGCTGGGGAGTACTTATGCCGGTGGGTGGATTCCCCAGCGGGATATCCATGGTGGGGTGTTACGATATGTGTGGAAATGCCGCCGAATGGACGGCAGACTATTATCTACCTTATCTTGGGAATACTTTTCCCGACCCCAATTATGGAAAAGGATTTATTGTAATTCGGGGAGGGTCTTACCTGACCAAGGCCATCAATGCCACGGTGACAGCCCGAATGTATGCTAATCCTCAGACCCGGTATACTTATGTAGGGTTCCGCTGTGTAATGGATATTGCTCCCGCCAAGTCCCTGGTGAAAAATATTTTCCTATCCCGTCCTATCCGACACCTGGCAAGGTTATAATTCTTATGGCATTAAGTACTTATCGCAAAGAAATAAATTCCTTTGGGATGAGTTTTCAGGAATCCAATCCATGAAAGAATCTATATTATGAAATGTTTAGTAACCGGTGGTACCGGTTATATTGGTCAGAACTTGATTCGGGAATTGCTTAACCAGGGACATACCGTCCGGGCGCTGGTTCGTCAATCCTCACCGATCGTCTTATTACAAAGCTGGGGAGTGGAGACGGTCGTTACTGAATTAACTGGTGATGAGCAAATCCGAGAGAGTGCGCAAGGAATAGATCAGCTCTATTATCTGGCAGGAATGACCTCTTTCTGGAATCGTCATTCCAAAGATTATTATCAAACCAATTATGATGGGTTCCATAATGTCGTGGATATCGTCAGTCTCGCTAAAGTAAAAAAGATAGTTTATGTCTCCTGCTATCTGGCGATTGGCCCTTCCGGGAATACGCCCATCAATGAGAATGATCACCATACCTACCAGAAGTTCTCCAGTTATTATCATGAAACCAAATATCTTGCTCATCTGGAAGCCAACCGCTACCGGGGTGCCGGATTACCGTTTGTCAGTGTCTATCCGGGAATGGTCTATGGGCCTGGAAAGCAAACATCTGGTAATTTATTCAATTCCTTCCTCCAAAACCTTCTGAATGGAAATAAACTACCTTTACTCAGCCCCGGAAGCCAAATCTGGAATGTAGTCTATATGGAGGATGTCGTCCGGGGAATCATCCAGGCCGCTGAAAAAGGAAAATCTGGAAATTCTTATATCCTCGGGGGGGAAAATCTATCCCTTCAGGAGATACTGAATCAATCCTTCCAAGCCGCCGGGAAAGCCCCTTCGCTTACTTCTATCTCTCCGGGAAGGGCTAAATTGTGGGCAGGACTGGAAGAGACCCTCTCTCATCTGACCAATACTCCTCCCCGAATGACAAGGGGATTGATTGACCTATTCAGCCAAAACTGGGCTCTCGACTCCACTAAGGCGAAACAGGAGTTAGGATATACCAGCCGTTCCTTAGTAGAAGGATTATCCCCTACTATAAAATGGCTTAAAGAAAATCCGATGCCCCTGGAACAATAATCCATCGTGCTCTTGTTATATTAGTTTAAATACTTAAACGGAGGTAGTGATACAAATGGCAGAACTCAAAGTCGGCGATAAAGCCCCTGATTTCAAACTGGATTCTTCAGAAGGTAAGAAACTCTCCCTTAAAGATTTTAAAGGAAAGCTAGTTGTATTATATTTCTATCCCAAAGATTTAACCTCTGGGTGTACTACGGAAGCCTGCGATTTCCGGGATAACCTGGCACGGGTCAAACAACAGGGCGCAGTGGTTCTGGGAGTGAGTGCCGATACCCTGGAATCCCATGAGAAGTTTATTACTAAACATCAACTGAACTTTACCCTCCTCTCTGACCCAAACAAAGAAGTCCTGGAAGCCTATGGGGTCTGGAAAGAAAAAAGTCTCTATGGCCGGAAATTCATGGGAATTGTTCGCAGTACTTTCATTATTGATAAAGCCGGTAAAATCGCTAAGATATTCCCCAAAGTTAAAGTCACCGGTCATGTCCAACAAGTCATTGATGCTATTCAAGAAATGAAATAGATAATTCCCTGTAACTCTACATCATTCCATATCTGCCTGCCTGTCTTATAGCATACCGACACTGAGACTTTATAAGCGCTGAGTATGATGACTAATGGAGAGTTAGGTGTAGGGTGTTTCCCGACAGAGGGTGGAATGAAGTGCCTGTTAATTTAGGAAGTAGGCAGCTTTCCAAGACTTGGAAAGGTATAACCTCAATAACGGGAATGGAGCTAAACACCTAAACCGTTGAAAACCGGGGCTTGGGATAGTAGAAGAACTTAGGGAAGTAAAAGAGGGGTAATAAAAGGTGTCTGGTTTCTTAGGAAATAGACAGCTTTCCGCAGTGCGGAAAGGTATAACTGTAGTAATGAGAAGGATTCCTTCCAGTAAAAACAATCTAAACAGGGTCAGTGATATAAACCAAAAAGAGGGAGATTAGTGAGTTCGCTTCTTACCCTGTCATTGGCGAATTGATAGGTATGATTGGACATGATTCGTCATGTCCGTACGGACACGGAGTGCCGTGTCCTAATACCAAGCCATTGTTTTATAACTTATACATTATGGAATACCGGAGAGCCGTGAGTTCGCTTCTTACCCTGTCATTGGCGAGTTGATAGGTATGATTGGACATGACCCGTCATGTCCGTACGGACACGGCGTGCCGTGTCCAAATATCAAACCATTGTTTTATAAATTATGCGTTATGGAATACCGGAGATTAGAACTCTCTCCCTCATATAAATATAGTTATCTTGGATTATATCTTTCGAGCCGTAATGATCTGTCGCTCTTCGACTATATCGAGTTGGATATTAGCGAAGCCTGCAGATTCCAGCCATTGCGAATACTGGTTCATGGTATAAGTGCCGCCTCGTTCAGTATTGACCAGCATATTGACTCCGAAAACCGCCGCTCCAGGATTGGTTCCCCGAATGAAATCAACAATCGCAATACAGCCTCCCCGCACCAGAATCCCAGCTACCCGAGAGAATAAGGACCGATTCTCTTCTTCACTGACGATATGGCAAATATTACCCAGGTAAGCGATATCGAATTGCCCCTCCGGTAAAGTTTCCAGAAAATCCCCAGGAACTAATTGGATCTTTAAGGCTCGTGCCAAATCTTTATTCATTTCTACAACCGGAGGGATATCTAAGACCGTAACCTCAGCGCCAAATTTAGTCCATTCTTTTGCATGGAGCAGCGGGCCGCCCCCGATATCTACAATCCGGGTTCCGGTCTGAGCATTCCCCAATAAGAACCGGGCAATCGCGGGTGCACTCTGCCGGGCATTATGCTGCATGGCTTCAATAAAATAATCCAAATATTTAGGATCATCGGAACGGGGACAGGGTTTCCCCGTCTTGATAATTTCCGGAAGATAAGACCAGTTCCGCACTAAATTATAACGGTGCATAAACGAGAAACCGATATAATCCGGCGAAAGATTACTATAGAGAACTTCCTTTAAATCATCCGTAAGAGTCCAGCGTCCGGCATCATCTTTCTTAACCATTCCTAAGGCTTCCAGGGCTTCCGTAACTACCCAAACAGCCCGTTTATCCCCTTTCAGCTTAGCTGCTAATTCCGTTAAAGTAGCCGGCCCTTGATGTAACTGTTCAATCAATCCTGTTTCCACTGCTGCTCCCAGGATCATCAGATCTGAGGGGAGGTCATTTAATTTAATTTTGTTCATGATATTTGATTCCTTTGCTTAAGATTCTAAATCCACACATTTTAATCCCCAGATATCGCGGGCATATTCGGCAATGGCCCGGTCACTGGAGAATTTACCCATCCGGGCCACATTCAGGATAGATTTCCGGGTCCATAAATCCTTATTCCGATAAAGAGTGCTCACCCGGTCCTGGGTTCGGACATAATCTTCATAATCTGCCAGGAGACAAAAATAGTCTCCCTGATTAACGAGGGATTCAAATATCGGTTTAAAAATATCCTTTTCCTGCGGATTAAAATAATTATCGCGAATCATATTTAAAGCTCGATGTAATTCCGGATTTTGCAGGTAATAGTCCCGGGGATTATATCCCGACTGTCTCAACCGGATAACCGCCTCAGATTTTAATCCAAAAATAAAGATATTCTCTTTTCCAACCTCTTCTAATATTTCGACATTCGCCCCATCCAGGGTTCCAATCGTCAGGGCCCCATTCAATCCGAATTTCATATTCCCGGTACCAGAAGCTTCCATTCCCGCCGTAGATAGTTGTTCCGATAAATCCGCCGCCGGGATAATCTTCTCTGCCAAGGATACTCCGTAATTTTCCAGGAACAGGACCTTTAACTGATTACCGATATCCACATCATTATTCACCGTATCAGCGACACAATTAATCAATTTGATAATCAGTTTTGCCATGAAATATGCGGGGGCAGCTTTCCCCCCAAAAAGAACCGTTCGGAAAACATAATCCCCTTTCGGATTATCTTTGATCCGGTTATAAAGCGTAATCACATGCAGAATATTCAGTAACTGCCGTTTATATTCATGAATCCGTTTCACCTGGGCATCAAATAAAGAATCCGGATTGAGTTTAATCTTATATTTCAATTGAACATACCGGGCCAGGTTCTTCTTATTAATCCATTTGGCTTGCCGCCAGTTTTCTTTAAAAGGTTCATTATCAACCAAAGTTTCCAGTTTCTTGAGTTGATAGAGATCGGTGACCCAGCCATCTCCAATCCGATCGGTAATAATCCCCGCCAGAAAAGGATTGGATTTCAATAGCCAACGCCGGGGAGTAATCCCATTGGTTTTATTATTAAATTTCTGCGGTTCCAGTTTATAGAATTCAGGAAATACTGATTTCGTCAAAATATCGGTATGCAGCTTGGATACGCCATTCACTGAATGACTTCCGATAATGGCCAGGTTAGCCATGCGGACTTTCTTTTCCGGGACTTCTTCAATGATGGATAGATTCTGGATTGCAGCATCATCTGCTTCTTCCCGAATCCGGAGTCCATCCAGAAAACGCTGATTAATTTCACAAATAATCTGAAGATGCCGGGGGAGAAGTTTTTCCATTAAACTCCAGGGCCATTTTTCCAAAGCCTCGGGAAGAACCGTATGATTAGTAAATCCAAAGGTATTAACGGTAATATCCCAGGCTTCTTCCCAGCCTAAACTGTTTTCATCTACCAGAATTCGCATCAGTTCCGGGATAGCAATCGCCGGATGGGTATCATTGAGTTGGATCGCAGTCTTATCAAAAAACGAATAGAATTCCTTATGTCCGGCTTTATAATAATCAATAATATTCTGGAGGGTGGCTGAGACAAAGAAATATTCCTGTTTCAGCCGTAGTTCTCTCCCTAAAAGCGTATTATCATTCGGATATAGGACTTTTGAGATATTCTCGGAGAGATTCTTCCGTTCTACGGCAGCCAGATAGTCGCCATTATTAAAATCATGGAAATCGAATTCGGTGGACCCTTTGGCCTGCCAGAGGCGGAGATTATTGACGGTATTATTATGGTAGCCCGGAACTGGAGTATCATAAGCAACTGCGAGAACTTCATCTGTATCTACCCACTTATAGACTGGCCTGCCGGCAGAATCCCGTTCCGGAGAGACACGCCCATTAAACCTGATTCGATAGGTATGTTCAGGCCGGTAAATCTCCCAGGGATTCCCATTCCTCAGCCAGAGGTCCGGTTTCTCAATCTGGTATCCATCTTTAATTTCCTGTTGGAATATTCCATATTCATACCGGATTCCATACCCATAAGAGGGAATGCCCATGGTTGCCATAGAATCCAGAAAACAGGCGGCTAACCGCCCTAACCCGCCATTCCCTAATCCCATATCGGGTTCCAGTTCTCGGATGTCTTCTAAGCTATATCCCAGTTTTTTCAGGATATCGTAACATTGACGGTAATAGTTCAAATTGATCAGGATCGCCCCCAGCATCCGGCCCATCAGGAATTCCATAGATAAATAATAGACCCGTTTTACATCCCGTTTTTGATATTCATACTGGGTGCGGAGCCATTTCTTGATCAGTCGGTCCCGGATAGATAAGGATAAGGCTTTATAGGAATCCAGTTCCCGGACGGTTAGCCGGGTTTTGGCGAGGGAATATTCTAAATGTTCCGCAAAGGATTCTTCGAGGGAATCTATCCGAACGCATTTTTCATCAGTAAAAAATATGGAACCTTTAGTCTTTTTTTCCGGCATAAGTAATCTCCAGAATTACCTGTTTGAGATTTTCTTCTTTAAGGCATTGTTCTTTCCTGATTATACTCATTTTAGGCGAGAGCGACAAAGCTTACAAGATAATTTAATGGATAGTCTGACCTGTCAGACTTGTCCGACTTGTCAGACCTGTCCGACTTGTCTGACTTGTCTGACTTGTCTGACTGGTCCGACTTAGTAATTCAAGGCCTTATGATTGATCCAGGGCGGCCCGAACTTTGGTAGATAAGTCTTTGATAGAGAAGGGCTTCTGAATAAAAGAGACACCTTCATCGAGTACCCGTGGTGAGCAATGACATCCGCCGTATATCCCGACATAAACAATCGCTTCAGGTTCGGATAGAGGGCTAGCATGTTTTTCGCCAAGTCCTTGCCGTTCATTTCCAGCATAATCACATCCGTCAGGAAGGGGATTCTTGCTTTTCACGGTGTGCCTCGGTCATTGTCTTTTGGTTCATTGCCGGTGTCTTCCTCATACTCGGAATAGAGTTTCTTCATGCAGTCTGGACAAAGCCCATGGCTGAACTCAGCTTTCGTCCGTTCGCTGATATACACTTCTACTCGTTTCCAGTAACCCTGATCATCCCTTATATTCTTGCAGTTGGCACAAATCGGCAGTATCCCATGTAATGTCCGAATGTCGTCCATTGCCTTTTGCAGTTTTGCTCCCACTCCCTTGCGCACAGTGATATCACTCAATAAGGCGGCATACCGGCGCACCCGGAACTTCCTGCGAAACATTACCCTTTAGATGCACCCAGAATATAGTTCCATCCTGGGTAACCATCCGCAATTCGCAGACCTGAGGTTCTCCGGCAGCAATAATTTGTTTGCGATGCCGGTAGTAAATGTCCATGTCCTCTTTAAAGATAAATCGGGAAACCGATTCGCTGGCATTCCTTCTCCGGCTCTCTATACCGGTAAAGTAGAACTCCCGCATTATGGAACTGAACCAGTATATATCTCTACTACATCTTACTATCAGGGAAAACCGTTATTCTTAAATTACGGATTATGAATGAACCTGGAAGAGTGCCTGATCACAGAATCGAAACAACTCCCCCTCCCTGGGGGGTAATAACTATGGGAATTGCGTTAGAATACATTAAATCAATTAATATGAGGTAAGTGATGATGAAGAAACACTTAAGTTTGGCAGTATTTATTCTGATTCTTTTATTGGGTATTCAAAGCACCTTCGTTTTCGGAGAAGAAATTAGAAACTGGCAGATGATGGGGCCTTTCTCTAAGACCACTGTAAGTGACTGGTGGCGGTCCCAATTTGAAATAGATTATCTGAAGACTCAGGGTGGAGAGAAATCCGAAACCTTCAATGCGATTAATAGTGAGAATTTCAATAACCGGTTCTATTCCTGGGTTCCGGTCCTTGCCAAAGATACCGGAGTCGTTGATTGCAAAGAGAATTTTGTAATTGATACCGGACTGGCGGTCTTTTATGCTTTTACGGAAATTGACCGTCCGCAGGATGGGAAAGCCGTTATCGGAGTCGGATGTAATGGAGCCATTCGCATCTGGCTGAATGGGAAAGAAGTCGCCGATAATATTGATAACGAACGCGAGTTCACTCCCGGTAAAGAGCTATTCCCAGTTCATTTTAAAGCCGGGAAGAATTATATGCTGGTGAAGATTCATCAGATGAATGCCCGTCCGGCTATCTTTAATGTAAAAATTATTCCCCCTTATACTCTGGCGGATCATGGCCGGGTCTGGTTTCCAATTCTCCTGATAATTCTGGTCTGGTTTGCCGTGAGTTACTATTTTGAAAAGACTAAACCCAAAGATGAAGGATTAACTCCCGGTCGGCTGGTTTCTTTGGATGCACTCCGGGGATTTGATATGTTCTGGATTACCGGGGGCGGAACCGTCATTACTATTCTGGCATCCAGGACCGGGAATTATGCCTTAATGAAACACATGGATCACATGAGCTGGGATGGATTTGTCTTCTGGGATTTGATCTTTCCGTTGTTTCTCTTTATTGTCGGGACGGCGGTTCCTTATGCTTTCGCCAAACGGTTAGAGCGGGGTGAATCCAAAATCAAACTGGTCCGGCATATTGTTTTGCGTTCCATAGGATTATTCCTGATCGGGATTATTCTTGCCGGGGGATTCAGTAAAACCAATCTTAGTGATTTACGGATTCCGGGAGTTTTGCAAAGGATTGCTATCTGTTACGGTATCGCTGCCATTATTTATCTGTATACCAATTGGAAGAAACAAATTGGAATTGGGATTGCCATCCTCTTAGGATATTGGGCCATCATGAAACTCGTTCCGGTTCCGGGACTGGGTGCTGGAAACCTGACCCCGGATAATAATCTGGCGAACTGGATTGATTTCCATTATCTCCCCGGTAATCTTTATCAGGGAACCTGGGATAATGAAGGAATCATGAGTACTTTCCCGGCAATCGTTACCTGTATGATAGGTGTCTTAACCGGGCAATGGCTGCGCAGTTCCAAATCTCAGAACGAGAAAGCCGCTGGGTTATTTAAGGCGGCTATCAGTTTTCTGGTGATTGGTTTCCTTTGGGGATTCCTCTTCCCGATTAATAAACTCCTTTGGTCCAGTTCATATGTCCTGATTGCCGGCGGATGGAGTCTCATGCTGCTTGGGATTTTCTATTGGGTTATTGATGTCAAAGGATACCGCAAATGGGCATTTCCTTTTTTGGTTATTGGGGCCAATGCCATTGCTACCTACGCCATCCGGCCCTTTATTAAGTTCTCAGATATCGCCTCCCGGATTGCCGGGGGAAATGTAGCGGCAGTCTTTGGTAATTATCGTTCTCTCTGGCTTTCGGCCATTACCTACCTGCTTATTTGGCTGGTGGTCTATTGGCTCTATAAGAAGAAAATCTTCATTAAACTGTAAGCGGGAAAAGACACCAGAACCTGTATCTTCTTTTCTTATGAAAACAGCGTAATAAACCGTTGAAACGGTTATAAGTATACGGTTGTTTCCTTCAATCACCTGGTTAAAACCAGGCGCTAATTGATAAATCAGCTAGTCTTGTAGTATCAAATAGCACCCAGTTTCAACTGGGTGGTATGTATTCTTCCCAAATTTATAACCGTTTCAACGGTTTATTTAGAATTAGCAATAAAACCGAATAGCCTGCCTTAGCCTACCCTGGTCCAATAATTTACAGCTAATTATTACTCAATCTTCTGGGATTAACCTCGGAGGGAACCCAGAGCGGGTCAGAGCCGCTCTGGGTATACTCCGTACCTCCACCGAGTAAAAGTATTATTTATTGGGAGAAATAATCGTGATTAAAACGGGAAAAAGGAAGTCCAGAGTTAGTTGAAATCGGGGCAGGTTTTCTAAATTCAGACTGTATGTTAATCTTGAATAAATACTGATGGAGGAATATAACTATGTCTAAACCGTTGATTACGATCGGTGAAAATATAAATGCCACCCGGAAAATCCGGGAAAACAGCCCCCGATTCGCCGCCTTAGAAAATGGAAAGAAAGCCGTAAAATATAAAACCATTGAAGGAAAAGAGGCCTTCCTGGATGTCACCGCCGTTATGGAAACCGAAGCCGTCAAACAATCCGGGCAAATTCCGTTTATTGCTACCGCTATTTTGAATCAAGATACGGATTTTCTCGGCGCCGCCGTTAAAGATCAATTAGATACGGGTGCCGATGTGATTGATCTTTGTGTGGATGAAGTGACCCCTTATCCGGAGAAACGCCGGGACTTTATGAAATGGATGATTCAATCCATGCAGGCTAAAATCCCCGCCCGGTATTCAATAGATTCATCTGATCCGGAAACCATTGAAGCCGGATTATCGGTCTATGATTTCTCGAAAGGAATTCCGGTTCTTAATTCGACTAATCTCGAACCTAATCGGCAGAAAGTTATTGATTTGGCGAAAGAGTTCAAATGCCAGATTATTGCCAACGCTTCCGGTGCGGAAGGAATGCCGGAAGATGAAAAGGGACGGATTGAGAATATTACGGAATTGATGAAACGGCTGGATGCCGCAGGAATCCCTCTGGGAGACCGTTATCTGGACCCCCTGGTATTTCCCATCGGAGCTGGTTCGGAATATGGGAATCATTTCTTTGATGCCGTGAAAGCCATCCGGAAAACCTTCGGCCCGGAGGTCCATATCACCGGTGGATTCAGTAATGTTTCTTTCGGAATGCCGAAACGGAAACTCATTAATGAAACCATTACCATGCTGGCCATCCTTGCCGGTTGCGATACCCTCTTTATTGACCCGAAACAAATCAATGTGAAGAAAATGATTGAATTCAAACTCGCTTCCGATGCCCTTTTAGGCAAGGATGAATATTGTATGAATCTCATTACTTATATGCGGGAAGAATAACTCAGATAGCGCTTTTATCGGAAATAAGTCTCGTTTTTTATCCTCTAGAAAGTATGGTATTCTTTTGATTATGAAACGCCTAATGATCAGTCTTATTCTTTTATTAACAGGAGTAGTAATGGCTACCGAATATCCTAAACTCCCCGGCGATTATGCCCTGAAATTTACCAGCAGTTATGACCAGACCCAACAACCCTACCGGTTGTTTATCCCTTCGGCGGTAACGACCGGGAAAGCCCTGCCGATTGCGGTAGTTCTGCATGGGAAATGGGTTAATCAGGATGCCTGGTTTGATTATACCCCGGTGAAAAAATATGCCGAGCAATGGGGTTATGTTGTGGTTGCTCCCCTGGGTCGAAATAATGTTTTCTATAAAGGTCCCGGTGAACAGGATGTGATGGATGCCCTCGCTGAAGCCCGGTCTCATTTTGCTATAGACTCGAATCGCATTTATTTAATGGGTCATTCGATGGGAGGATGGGGAACCTGGTGGGTAGGGTTACGTCATCCGGAAGTCTTTGCTTCCATAGTCCCGATGTCCGGATTTCCCCCGATGGAACTCTTACCGAACGCCAAGTATTTATCCCCCCTAATTTTTCATGATAATAAAGATGAAACAGTCCCGGTGGAAAATTCCCGGACTCCCGCGAAGGAACTGGAGAAACTGGGATTTGAACACGCTTATATTGAAACCAGTGGTTATGGTCATAACAGCCAGGTCATTGGGGATTATTTCCCGGTTATCTTTGAATGGTTTGCCAGACACCCCCGGAAATATCAGGATTTCACCAAAACTGAACGGTCTTGTCCGGTGGCTGCGGATACCGTCATTGCCCAATGGAATCCAGCTTATACGAAAGAATCTTCTCTTACCGTATTAACGAAATTTGCTTCCCAATTAATATTAGAAGAAACCAAAGCAGATTATATCCTCGTCAAGGAAGATATGTTCCAATGGCCCTATGGCCCCTTAACGGCGGATAAAATTATAGATATGTATGTATTTCCTTATGAACAACTGGGACTGTTTACCGTGGAATCAGCGAAATTTGTGGATACTGCCAAACTGATGCAGAAAGATTTCCCACTCCTGGTCACAACCAGCTATCCGCAAGCGCCGGATTGGTCTTCCGATAAGAAGGTGGTCTTTATTGCTCCGCTGCCTATCGCCCAGCGCTATGCTACGGATATTCAAATATTACCCGACCCAGCTGCTCATTATTTGGTTCGGGCCATCCAACGGCACGGTCAGTTCCCTCCGAGATAACTGACTATTAGGGGATAGAGGCCGGACTGGTCAGACAAGTCCGACCTAGTGACTTTAGAACTGGAAATAAATAAAAGGTTGGATATCGGCAGAGCGGACTTGCAGGTAAATCCAGATAAAGAATGCCAGTACAGCGGACTGAACGATAACCGGCATTTTCAACATGAACGTATTGGTCCATTCATCCAGTTTATGGGGAGCAAAATGCAGAAGAAAGCCCAACCCCATTAAGGCGGCCACAATCCGGTATCCCTTAATCCAGTCCAGCAGAATATTCCCCTGGAAATTAGTAAAGATCTGGATCAGGATTTGTCTGGAGACTTCAAAACTATTGGCCCGGAAGAAAATCCAGCACAGGCAGACAAAATGGAAGGTAATAATCACTCCCAGCCAATGCGTAAAACGATTTGATTTAATATTCAGCCGCAGCCAGAACTTATCAAAAACCAACGCCGCCCCATGTAAGCCTCCCCAAAACACGAAATTCCAAGAAGCGCCATGCCATAAACCACCCAGTAACATGGTCACAAAAAGATTTACATTGGTTCGGATTTTGCCTTTTCTATTCCCCCCCAGAGGGATATAAAGATAATCCCGCAGCCAGGTCGAAAGGGAGATATGCCAGCGCCGCCAAAAGTCAGTAACACTGGAGGCTTTATAAGGAAGATTGAAATTCTCGCCCAGCGAAAACCCCAGTAACAGGGCAATCCCAATCGCCATATCTGAATACCCGGAAAAATCGCAATAAATCTGGAGGGCGTATCCATACACCGCAAACAAGTTCTCCAGACCGGAAAAAAGAGTGGGGTTATCAAAGACCCGGTCCACAAAATTGGTACTGATATAATCGGCAATAATCCCTTTTTTAAATAAGCCCCCCATAATGAGAATCAGCGCTCTGATTAGTTGTTCCTGATTCAGGGTAATCTTCTGGCGGATCTGCGGAATAAAAAAGGAGGCTTTAACAATCGGACCTGCAACTAAATGAGGGAAAAAGGCAACAAAAAAACACAAGTCTTCAAACCGGTCGAGGGGTTTCAGTTTCCCCTGGTAGATATCAATCGTATAGCTCATCGTCTGGAAAGTGAAGAAAGATATTCCAATCGGAAGGAAGATGTCCTGGGGAGGCAGTTGTAACCGGAATAAATCATTAAAAGTATTGACTAGGAAATTAGTATATTTATAATACCCCAGCGTTCCCAGGTTCCAAATCATACTCATAATTAACAGCGACCTTTTCTTGTACAGTGACGGTGACTTGGCAATCCAATCACCAATCACAAAGTTAATAAAAGCCGTCGTTAATAATAACAATACGAATAAACCACTGGTTTTATAGTAGAAATAAAGGGAAAAGAGCAGGAGATACCAAGTGCGCGCATGAACCCGGTGCAGGATGAACTGATAAAAAGATAATAGAATAAAAAAGAAACTCAGAAAGAATGCACTGGTAAATAAAAGGGGTTCTTCCGGATTATAGATTAATAGTTGAAGGATATTATGGATTATTACTTGCCACATGGGCCTGATATCCTTTCAACAGAGCATAACTCAGCATTTCACCCTGTAAGGTATATCCTTCACCGGTAAAGTGAATCATATCATTCTGGGATAATTTCATTTCGTGCCAGGACTGCATGGACTCTGCCCCGCCCATGACTTTATACAGGTCCCAGACGGCATAATCCCAGGCCCGCGCCTGTCCCAGAATAAACCTTCGGACATATTGTAAATCAGTATTCTCAGATTTCTGTTTGCGGCCCGGATTCCTGGATTTAAACCCATCAGGGGGAACCGTTACCAGAATATCTGCACCCGGAACATAATGACGAATGGTTTGAATAAACCGACGGAACTGATAATAGAAATTCTCCGCCCGGAAATCAATCATACTATCATTGGTTCCCAGCGAAACAATCACCAGATCAGGATGTAAGGCCGGTAACTGCCGGAAGAAAAGAAGATGCTTATTGAATTGATCAAAAAAGGAACCATTCACTGGAATGGCATGGTAAAAGAGTCCTGAATTTTCATTAGCCAGAATAATCCCATATAACGAAGCCCCTGATTCGCCCATCCGGGATTTCCGGATATCCAGCTTCACCGAACTGACCGGATTATTCCATTCCGCTTCCAATAAGCGATAGGGTGGGATTCCGGAAGACTCTGCTCCCTGCGTTTTCAATCCATCCGCATCCTTTTCCAATTCGGTAATCATCCGGTGTTCCTGGGAACTGTTCAGCGCACTATCGCTATAAGTAAATTTATCCAGTCGGACTTCCTGGCACATTACTGGAGCCTCACGGGAATCATCGGAATGTACCACCCGATATTCTGGTAAGGGAAAATCCTCTCCAGAGATTAAAGTGACCCGATTAAATGAAGACTCTCCGTTTTCGTTCGTACGCGGGGTTATGGTTAATTCCGCTTTGGGAGATTCCAGCCGGAGACAATATCCGCACAAACCAGGACTTAATTCTTTACCGCTGGAACCGCCAAACAAAATCCGGGTTTTGGTATTGCGGATATCTGCATAACTCCATTCCCCGGAACTCATGATCCGCATATCCAAAGGGTCATATCCCTCAGCAATTCGATACGGATAAATCAAACCCCGTCCGGCGTTACCAAAAATCGTCTGTAACCGCCGCCTGACCATCCCTGGTAATTGACCCGTCTCCAGATGTGAATCCCCAATCTGAACAACGGTAACGGTGGATTTCTTTCCTTCTCTGAGACTATCCAGTTTCCGGTAAAACCGGTATAGCGTCTCCTGATCATTATCCAGCACCATCTCATTCCGGTTCAGAAATGAATATCGGGATATATGACTTCCTGAATCAGTTATCTGCGACTGAAGATCACTACCGGGATTTTCCATTTTGGTCAGAGACATAACTGAATTTTTAGTAACAGGCGCAGCAAAAAGTAGACTACAAAGAAATACCGCCGGAATCAGAATAAACCTTCCGTAGCTGTCATTGCCCTCCCGGTAAATCACCCTTGAACTCCCATGTTTTTCAATAACGCGCATCCGATAAACGTCCCGAACTGCGGTTGGAGCGGTATTTATCATATTCACCCATAAAGGTTCCCGTCAGTAAATCCGCTACCTTGTTCGTACCATGATAAGTAAAATGGGTATAATCATGATTGGCCATTGGCGGTTTGGCATTCACAAAGTTAACAATCGAATTATATCCCCCCATCGCCTCGTATAAATTCCAGAATCCAGAATTGGTTTCCCGGGCAATTTCATACTGGGTCTTAACCAGGGCGGGAATATCCGGAGAGGTTTGATAACGTCCATTAATCCGCGCCCCCTTGTCGGCAGTGCTTACCACCAAGATGGGAGAATTCGGAAACGTCTTTTTAATATGATTAATAGAATTGACCATTCCCCGCTTGTAGAAATCATAATTACGACAGTTGGGATTGGAGACATTCGCTCCGTACTGCAGAATTATTAAATCGTAATTCAGGTATTGCTGGAAATCTTCCATAATATCCAGCGGAATTAAACGGAATAACATTCCCGAATATCCCCGCATCGAATAGTTATCCACATAGACCCCCGTCCGGTCATCAAAATTAACCCCATAAATATAGGCCGACGGGCAGTTCACAAATTTAATATCAATGGTCTTCACCGGAGTCGTTTCATTCAGGACGACCGACTGGACAGATTCTCCAGGTTTCAATTCCGCTACCATATCCGGCTGTCCATCCAAACTGTATTCCACATAGCCCCCTTCCGGAGCATGGGAATAATAGAGGGTAATTCGGGAGAATTTATCGGTCTTATTGAAATTACGGGTTGCCTGATACCGTACTTTATGGCTGCCATTGCCGGCTACCTGATAAACAAATCCGGATATACCCAAAGGAATATTTTGCGGCGGACGGTTCATTAAGGAGTAGGTATTCCATTGGCCGGAGAAGCTATGGCGAATCGTTACCCGAAAACCGGCAACAATAGAGGTAATCGGAACCATCCCGACCCCCTGCCCACCAAACCGGTCCTGGAGTTGTTTTCTGAGTTCTTCGGTAATCAAATCCCCTTCAATAATCGAATCTCCATAAAAGGCAATCCGGACGGGCCGGCCCTGAGAAATATTCTGATTAAGCTTCTCGAAAAAAGGACGTAAAGAAGCCAGCGGATTAGAATCATAAACTAACGGAGGCGGAGGAGCGATGGGTTCCTGAATATAATTCTTCTCTTTATGGGTGGACCCTTTCCGAGTCGAAGATTTACGTCCAGACCGGTTGTAATAATTATCCTTCTTAGTTGCGGACATGGCTTCCGCAGTAATCTGATCCTGTAAAGAGGAACCGGGAGTCATTGCTAATTCAACCGGGGGTGCATCTTTACCGGTAATAAAGTGAATGGCCCGGATCCGGATATACTCATTCTCATAATCCGGAACCCATTCGGAAATGGCCATCAATATTAATACCGCAATCGCAATAATCCCCAAAGGGCGGAAAAAATCTTTATCAAAACTCACACCAAACATCCTTCATTCGTTAAAATCATGCAGGGGTCACCTGGTAAAATAACTTCGTTTTTGGGAATCATTTTAATAGAATACCACGCGCTGGAACTCCTCAAAACCCATGCTATAGAATTAAAATTTTACTAAATCCCAGCAAGATAAGCAAATAAAAGGGTTTGGACGGATTCGCATTTTTATCATAGAATCATAGTATTATTATAAATTGGAGATCAACAGGATTAATTCATGATGGGTAGGGCCTATGAAAAATAAATCCAGTGGGATTGCGTTTTTATGCAACGCTGCCGGAGTCATTGTTCGCGTAGAAGGAAATATCAATATCACCGCTGAAAAGGATTTTATAAACCAGCCTTTCAGTATGGTATTCCAGGAACCGCAGCGAAGCAAAGCGGCCAGTTTCATTGTTCAATTGCGACTGCAAGCGACTCTCTTTGACTGGTTGATGGATATTCCCTTAAACGGGAAACTGTCTCCCTTCTATTTTTCTGGAATATGCGGGGGTGGCTATTCCATGATTGTGGGTTCCCTGAAACCATTTAACCTGTTCCGGCAATTCCAGGATCATTTAGAACAATTAGAGTTTAATAACCGCCAAATCAATCAGCTCTATTCGCCTCTGGAAGAAGAACGGGATACCCAACCTCCCTTGGCACCCCATCTCCCGGCTTCGGAAACCGAAACAGAACGACTCCGCAAAGAAATCAATCTCCTGCGTCGGGAACTGGAATTTAAGAATAATCAAATTAAAGAAGACTGGAGTTATTTCAGTATTACCTTAGCCAGTATCGGAGATGCCGTGATTGCTACTGACCTGCAGGGACGGGTTAAATTTATGAATCAGGTGGCTGAGTCCATTACGGACTGGCAGGAAGAGAAAGCCCGCGGGATTCATTTATCGGAAATATTTGATATCAAAGGGCAAGCTTTTGGGTCCCTGCAAGAAGTGATTGCTTTGTCCCTGGAACAGGGAGAGCGTGCCTTCCTGGGACCGGAAACTAAACTCATTTCAAAAACCAATTGGGAAATCCCCATTGACGGGAGTATCGCTCCCATTCGTAATGAAACCAGCCAAACCTATGGTTTAGTTCTGGTATTCAGAGATATTACCGAACACAAAGTAATCGAAAACTCCTTACGAGAAAGCCAGCAGTTAATTCAGCGGATCATGGAAACCAATCCCAACCTGATTTATATTCTGGATTTAAGCCAAAAACGGTATATCTATTCCAACCGGGATATGGCGCTGATCCTCGGCTATACCCCGGAAGAATCTGTTAAATTCGGCACCGATATCATTTCCAAGTTAATCCATCCGGAAGATATTCATATTCTGGGCAGGAATTATATTCAATATCGGATCATGAAAGATGGAGATATTCTTGAATCAGAATACCGGTTGAAACATAAATCTAATGACTGGCGCTGGATTATTGCCCGGGATACTGTTTTTAAAAGAGCGACGGACGGAACCCCCTTGGAAATATTGGGAACATCTCAGGATATTACCGAACGGAAACAGGCGGAAGATACGGTTAAACAAATGGCCATCCGGGACGGTTTAACAGAAATTTATAACCATCGGGAATTCTATCGTTTGCTAGCCCTGGAATTTGAAAGGGCATCCCGGTATGACCGAAACTTCTCGTTATTAATGGGAGATATTGATTATTTCAAACATATTAACGACACCTATGGCCATTTAGCCGGAGACGAAACCCTGCGGGCGATCGCTAAAATTCTCCTGAATGAGTTACGGGCGGTAGATAAAATTGCCCGGTATGGCGGAGAAGAATTCGCCTGTTTAATCCCGGAAACCGATTCTCAGGGTGGCTATGAGGTTGCGGAACGATTACGCAGTTCTATCGAAAAAGCCTCAATAAAATTACCCGGCGGGGAACTGCTCTCCATTACCATCAGTTTTGGAGTCGTCTCTTTTTCCGAAGGATTCAAGCAAATCGAAGAAATGGTCGGAGCCGTGGACAACGCCCTCTACGAATCCAAACATAATGGACGGAACCGGGTCACGGTTTTTCACAAAACATCGGACCTTCCTTCCCGGGAATAATTCTCGCACTCAACAGCATATAAAAAGGGCCGTACTTCATTGCAAAGTACAGCCCTTAATAAGGTCTTATATCGCTCTAATTATTAACCAACCGAAATGGCTCCATTCGGACACGAATCTACACAAGCACCACAATCCACACATTCATCCTGGGAAACTACCGCTTTCTCGTTTTCCAGTTTTATAGCATTCGTCGGACATGAATCTACACAGGTAGCACATCCATTACATTTTTCTAAATCAACAACTGCTGCCATGGGGTTTCTCCTTTCTTAAAATAGCACTCACCTTTTAAAAACAGGCTCAAAAAGATAGCAAGGTATCCTCAATAACTAAGATTACCTTGCATAGGTCTTCTTTTATCATTATAACAAAAGTATCCAAATATCTCGATATGATTCAATGAACACCTGCAATTTTATTGTTCTTTAGAAATGAATCACCACCCCGGAAATCCCCTTAGTTAGAGTTATATCATTCGGAAGTGAGATTTTGCACTCGGAGGAATACCAGAGTTGGTCAAACCAACTCTGGTATTCCTCCGCTTTCCATAACAGAAGATTGGTTAATGACTGTCTGTTATTTATAAAGGAGGGTTAGACAAAGGTTAGTTATTCAGTATTATTGTTAGTGCTATATAAACCGTTATATAAGTTTATGATTTTATTGGTATTACAGAAATAATTAAAATTGTTCGGTTGAAGAGGTAATACGGCTAGGAGACAGAAAGTATAACTATTATTTATTCAAATTGCGAATCTTAACCCGAATTTTGGTTTTAATAGTATTATCTGCGGTTAAAGACAGGCATTTTTGATATTGGGCAAGTGCTTCTTTAGTTTTACCCAGAGATTCATAGAGTTCTGCAACGGTATAATTGATAGGATAGGAATGTGGGTGCAGCGATAATGCCTTTAAAGCATATTCCAGGGCTTTATCGTTATCTTTTATCTTCCGGTTAGCTTCAACCAACCGATTGAGCGCCAGATCATTTTGCGGGTCTCTATCCAAAACAATTTGCCCCGCTTTGATCACTGCCGGGTAATCATGACAGGCATATTCAACATCCAAAAGAATTAAAGGAGCTTTTAAGGAATCCGGTTTTCTCTGGATCGCAGTTAAACAACTGATCCGGGCATTTTCCAAATCTCCCAGCTGGTAGAAATTTTCCGCCAGCATCCCGTAAATTCCCCGTAATTCACCTGAATAACGCGCCGCTGCTTTAAATTCTAATATGGCTGAATCTTTAGACCAGGCCGTCTTCATAAATTGATAATTAACCCCAGCCATGTAATGAACAATGGCCAGCATATTATCAATATTTTTATCTGCCTGAATTGTTGAATCCGTTAGAAAAGAATCCAGAATAGAAATCGCTTTAGCAAAATCAGGTTTATGCATCTTTTTGTGGGTAAAGGTATAAACCATTCCGCTGGGGATAAGTTCATATCCCGGTAAATCCCGAATATCTCTTCGGGCAGTCGAATATACCGGGACTTTGGAATTCAATATTAATTCCCGTTCTGCTGTTTCCCGATTCCGAAAAATATCTTCCAAAGTTTGGGAATGGCTGGTGGCTGAGGCAACAGAAGGTAAGGAATCAAAAAAGGTTCCATCAAAATCATAAATATGGATTCCCGCCGGGATTTTTCCTTCCTGTTTTAAAGTCCAAAGAGATAGTGTGGGAATATCTTCCAATACCAGTAACACGCAGGGCTCAGGCAGTGACTGCACCAGGATTTCTCCATACTTCCGGGCGGCAAATCCGTTGGACTTTACCCATTCATTGGCCTGCCCAATTTTAGTCGAGGAATCAACAAACTGAAGGGTAATGGAATTAGGGGATTTTTTCGGAGCATCAGGAACTGGTTGGCTGACGGCCACCGATATATAAAAAAACAGGGAGCATATCATCCACCCGGAATATCGGGCTATGCTCCCTGTGATTAAGTTCATAACTGAATTTTACAGATGCGAAACCTGTCCGGCATTAGTTCCCGCCGTCCAGATTATCAGATTTATTCGTCCAAATCTTCTTCGGCATCTTCCGCTTCCGCTAATTTTCTTTGCCGTTCTTCTTCGGCACGTTCATTTTCCAAATTCGCAAAGAGAATCTTTTGGAGGCGTTCTTTCTCCTCTTTAAGAAATGCTGCCATCCGCAGTCGTTTCGGGGCTTCTAAATCTCCAACCACAAAACCGGTTCCGGCAGGGATCAGTCGTCCCATAATAACATTTTCTTTCAAGCCACGCAAATAGTCGCATTTACCTTGAACAGAGGCTTCGGTAAGCACCCGGGTAGTTTCCTGGAAGGAGGCAGCCGAGATAAAGGACTCTGTTTCGAGAGAGGCCTTGGTAATCCCGAGTAACTTCGGATCGGCCTGGGCTAATTCTCCGCCTTCACGGGCCACCCGGTCATTCTCTTCATCAAAGGTAAAGCGGTCAACTTGCTGGTCAAACAGGAAGTTAGTATCACCGATCTGGCTGACAATAACCTTGCGCAGCATCTGGCGGATGATGGTTTCAATATGCTTATCATTGATCCCTACACCCTGCAGCCGGTAAACTTCCTGAATTTCATTCAACATGAACTTCTGGACTTCTTTTTGGCCGCGAATCCGCAGGACATCATGCGGGTCTACCACACCATCCGTGAGCTGATCGCCGGCTTTGACCATATCTCCCGGCATTACATTCAAATGCCGATGGAGCGGAATATCATAAAGCCGTTCTTCATTCTGATCAGTCTTAATAATCAGTTTCCGGTAACCGCGATGGATATCACCGATTTCAATGACTCCGTCCACTTCAGCAATGGTTGCTTTTTCTTTCGGACGACGGGCTTCAAATAATTCTGCAACCCGGGGAAGACCACCGGTAATATCTTTGGTTTTGGTTTTTTCTTTAGGAATCCGTGAGATGACATCCCCGGCGGCAATCATCTTACCATCTTCAATATTCGGAGATAACTGGCAGCCCGACGGCAGGGAAATCAAATCTCCGAGACGTTTGCCTTTCGCATCCAATATTTCAATGGACGGATGGCGTGCAGTGGATTTAATATCCGTCTTCTGTTCGGTAATAATCCGGATCGTATTTCCAGTAATTTCATCTAAATCCTTGCGAAGGGTTACGCCTTCAGTAATATTTCTAAATTGAAGTTTACCGCTGTTTTCGGCCAGAATGAGCGTATTATGAGGATCCCAACTAACCACCCGTTCGTTGGCTTTAAGCCATTTGCCATCAGCTACGGAAATCACCGCACCTTTAACAATATTCGGGAAACGCTGAATTTCTTCACCGGCCTCATTATGCAGGGTAATATATCCCCCGCCTTTGAGGACAATAATCTTTCCGTCATTATTTTCTACATATTTCGGAATGCCATTGTACCGAACCATCCCATCACGGGTCGCCTGATACCATCCTTCGAGTTTCAAGGATGCCGCCCCCCCGATATGGAAGGTACGCAGGGTCAACTGGGTTCCCGGTTCACCGATGGACTGAGCCGCAATAATCCCGACCGCTTCACCGATTTCAACTTCTCTACCCGTAGAAAGATCGGCCCCATAACACTTGGCGCAGATTCCCCGGCGGGTTTCACAGGTTAGTACTGACCGAATCCGGACTTCTTCAATCCGTGATTCTTCAATCTTTTTGGCAGTCAGTTCATCCACTAAATGGTTAGCTTCAATAATGAGTTCCCCGGTCTTCGGGTCAATAACATCATCTAATACCACCCGGCCCTGAACCCGGTCTCCGAGAGATTCCAGAATCCGTTCCCCTTTGGGGGTGATTTCTTTAATCGCTCGAATATCAATCCCTTTAATGGTTTGGCAATCGTCTTCCGTCACAATAACATCCTGGGCAACGTCAACCAGACGACGAGTCAGGTAGCCGGCATCAGCCGTCTTCAATGCTGTATCGGCTAACCCCTTACGCGCACCGTGAGTGGAAATAAAGTATTCCAAAACGGTTAAACCTTCCCGGAAGTTAGAGGAAATCGGGTTTTCAATAATTTCACCGATTCCCCCGGTAATACGCTTGATGGGTTTGGCCATCAAACCACGCATTCCGGCCAGCTGCCGAATCTGTAACTGGTTACCACGAGCACCGGAATCTGCCATCATCGCAATCGGATTAAACCCATCCTGGTCCTTCTTCAGGGAATCCATCATGGATTTTTCTACTTCTTCCGTCGTTCGGGTCCAGATATCAATAATCTTGTTATACCGTTCGGAGTTCGTAATAACCCCGCGCTTGAAGTCGCGGACAACTTTATCAACTTCTATATTGGCACGACCCAGAATTTCTTTTTTATCTTCTGGGACTTTTAAATCATCAATACAAATACTGATCCCGGCCATCGTTGCAAACCGGAACCCGATTTCTTTCAGACGATCCAGTAATACCACGGTCTTGGCATTCCCAAATTTCTTATGATATTCAGCTACCAAACCACTCAGCGTTTTCTTCGTCATGGTACAGTTGGTATAGGGCTGGGGAGTCTTTTTCGGATCTGGAAGGAAATATAAGTCGGGCGGTAATTCCATATTGAACAGAACCCGTCCAACCGTTGTTTTAACCCAATAGGTTCCACCGGAATCGTCTTTTAAGCGAACATTAATCCACGCATGAAGATCAACAATTTTATTATCAAAAGCCATACTGAGTTCTTCAGGAGAACCAAAACGATGGTTTTCCCCTTTGGCTCCGAGTAAATCTTTAGTCAGATAATAACAACCTAAGACAGCATCCTGGGTAGGACCGGCAACCGGTTTACCACTGGAAGGAAGCAGGATGTTATTGGCACTCAGCATAATGTTTTTAGCTTCCCAAACGGCTTCTGTAGAAAGAGGTACGTGAACAGCCATCTGGTCACCGTCAAAGTCAGCGTTGTATGCTGTACAAACCATCGGGTGAAGCCGGATTGCTTTTCCTTCTACCAGAACCGGTAAGAACGCCTGAATACCCAAACGATGGAGAGTCGGTGCACGGTTGAGCATGACCGGATGGGACTTGGTCACTTCTTCCAACACATCGAATACTTCCTTTTCTTCTCTTTCAATCAGCCGTTTGGCAGAACGAATCGTATTGGCATATCCTTTTTCTTCTAATTTCCGGATAATAAATGGCTCAAAAAGTTCCAATGCCATCTTTTTGGGGAGTCCGCATTGATAGAACTTTAATTCAGGACCGACCACGATAACAGAACGACCGGAATAATCCACCCGTTTTCCTAACAAGTTCTGCCGGAACCGGCCTTGTTTCCCTTTCAACATATCGGACAGGGATTTTAAGGGGATATTATTCTGACCCCGAATCGGTTTGCCGCGGCGGCCATTATCAAATAAGGCATCTACCGCTTCCTGGAGCATTCGTTTTTCATTCCGGATAATGACTTCCGGAGCATTAATTTCCATCAGTTTCCGTAACCGGTTATTTCGGTTAATAACCCGGCGATACAAATCATTCAAATCAGAGGAGGCAAACCGTCCGCCATCCAGCGGAACCAGGGGACGTAAATCTGGAGGAAGTACCGGGATCACATCCATGATCATCCAGTCCGGAGCATTCCCGGAATCCCGGAATGCTTCGACAACTTTCAGCCGTTTGATAATCCGTTTTCGTTTCTGGATGGAATTGGTTTCCCGCATTTCTTTCTTCAGTTGTTCTGCCAGGGAAATACAATCAATCGTTTTTAAGAGTTCTTTAATGGCTTCCGCACCCATCTTGGCGATGAAGCGGTCCCCGTATTTTTCTTTTAATTGGAGATACCGGTCTTCGTTCAAAATATCGCGTTCTTTAATATCGGGAACATCTCCGGCACTGGTAACGATATATTCCTGGAAATACAGCACCCGGGACAGGGCCGCCATCGTCAAATCCAGAAGATTACCAATTCGGCTGGGAGTTCCCTTAAAGAACCAGATATGGCAAACGGGTGCCGATAATCTGATATAGCCTAACCGCTGCCGGCGAACTGATGATTTGGTTACTTCTACTCCGCAGCGATCGCAGACCACACCTCGATATTTAATTCGCTTATATTTTCCGCAGGCGCATTCATAATCCTTAACCGGACCAAAAATCCGTTCGCAGAAAAGGCCATCTCGTTCCGGTTTAAAGGTACGGTAATTAATCGTTTCCGGTTTCTTAACTTCCCCGATTTGAGGAAATTCTAAACCCCCTTCTTTATTCTTCGTTAATAAAGGGTTTTCTTTGTATTGGGAACGGACCCAACTTAAGATTTGTTGCGGTGCAGCAATGCTGATTTTCAATGCTTCAATCTGGTTGATATTCATCTGACCCGGAAAATCACGGATCGTATCAGTGGATTTGAAAAGAGACTCCGCTAAAGTTGTGGGCTTGGCCATGGGCTCTCCTTATTTAAAATAAATTTTTGTTATGTTTAGTTTCATTGGAACGAGATCTCCAACCATCGGGTTATTCATCTTCGGATTCAGGGGCTTCAGTGATAATAGATTCCGAGGCATGTTCTTCCGGATTTTCAATCAGAACTTCTTCGAGTGGAACAATTTCCTCTCGAATAGCTTCCGGCTTGAAAACCGCTTCGACATTTAATCCCAGGGATTGTAATTCCTTCACTAATACATTGAAGGATTCCGGGATGCCGGGGGAGAAGGTTGTCTCACCCTTAACAATGGATTCATAACTCTTGGTTCGACCAATAACATCATCTGATTTCACGGTTAAAAGTTCCTGGAGAATATGGGCGGCACCATAGGCTTCCAATGCCCAAACTTCCATTTCCCCAAACCGCTGGCCTCCGAATTGGGCTTTTCCGCCGAGGGGTTGCTGGGTTACGAGGGAATAGGGTCCAATGGCGCGGGCATGGATCTTATCATCAACCATGTGGGCCAGTTTCAACATATACATAATCCCTACGGTAACTTTCCGTTCAAAAGGTATCCCGGTTTTACCGTCAAATACCGTTACGGTACCGGTTTCCGGTAATCCGGCTTCTTTGAGTTTTTCTCGGATATCTTCTTCGGTTGCCCCGGCAAAGACCGGCGTCGCAAAGGTTATACCCATCTTACTGGCTGCCCAGCCTAAATGGCATTCCAGAATCTGACCAATATTCATTCGGGACGGAACACCCATCGGGTTCAAAACGATATCTACCGGAGTACCATCTTCCAGGAACGGCATATCCTGTTCAGGAAGGACTTTGGAAATAACACCCTTATTTCCATGGCGTCCGGCCAGCTTATCACCAACGGAGAGTTTACGTTTCTGGGCAATATAAACTTTGACCATCTTCTTCACGCCGGGAGGAAGTTCATCTCCGGTTTTAATATGGTCTATTTCTTTATCGTAGGTATCTCTTAATTCTTCAATCTGGGTTTCTTCATAATCCAGATTCATCTTAACGGCATTTAAAATCTCTTTATCGGGAATTTCTAATTCATCTTTTTTATACCGTTCCCGCAGGGTATCCATAATCTTATGATCCATGGCTTCCCCATGTTTAACCAGGGCTTTCTTCGTGCCTTTAACAAAGATGGCCGCTTTGGTTTTTTCTTCCAGGAGAAGTTCAATCCGGCGTTTAGTTTCAGCACGAACCCGGCGAACTTTAGCATCATAATCATGTTTGAGTTCTTCAATTTGTTTTTGTTCAGCCGCTTTATCCGCATTACTCATATATTCTTTACGACTAAAGATACTGGCACCAATGACGATACCGCTCACCCCCGGAGGAACCCGAAGTGAATTATCCTGAGTTTCACTGGCTTTTTCACCAAAGATGGCGCGGAGGAGTTTTTCTTCAGAGGATTGTTCGGTTTCGCCGCTCTTGGGAGTGACTTTACCGACCAGAATATCATTCGGACGAACTTCAGCACCGACCCGGATGATTCCGTTGGTATCCAGATTCCGCAGGGCATCTTCACCCACATTCGGAATATCACGGGTTATTTCTTCTGAACCCAGTTTAGTTTCACGGGCTTCAACTTCAAACTCTTCAATATGAATCGAGGTCATCAAATCTTCCCGGATGACTCTTTCGGAAACCAGGATAGCATCTTCGAAGTTATATCCACCCCAAGGCATAATAGCGGCCAGCAGGTTGCGGCCTAATGCTAATTCGCCTTTGCAGGTAGCAGGACCATCAGCAATAGCCTGACCTTTTTTAACTTTTTGGCCGGGAACTACAATCGGTTTCTGATTCAAACAGGTGTCCTGGTTACTACGAAGGAATTTCCGCAATTTATGGACTCGTTCCAGGGCCGGTAAATAATCCGGAATATCTTCCGGACTTTCCCGAATAATAATCTCATCTCCGGAAACATGAATAACTTCACCATCATTTTCGGCAATAATCAGCATTCCGGAATCCCGGGCGGCTTTCATTTCCATTCCCGTACCAATATAAGGGGCATCGGTCCGGATCAGGGGGACGGCCTGACGCTGCATGTTAGATCCCATCAAGGCACGGTTGGCATCGTCATGTTCCAGGAAGGGAATCATGGCGGCAGAAACCGAGATTAATTGCTTGGGAGAGACGTCCATATATTGAACCAGGGTCGGTTCGAGTTTTACCGTATCCCCTTTTTGCCGGGCTAAAACCGTCGGGTTTTTGAAAGTCCCGGTCTTTTCATCAAGCGGTTCGTTAGCCTGGACAATAATAAATTTATCTTCTTCATCAGCAGAAAGCCAATCAATACCTTCATAATTGCCTTTGGAATCCTTACTTACTTTGGCAACTTTACCTTTTTCTACTCTCCGATAAGGAGATTCCAAGAATCCAAATTCATTAATTCGGGCAAAGGTTGCCAGGGAATTAATCAATCCGATGTTCGGACCTTCCGGGGTTTCAATCGGGCAGATACGTCCATAATGGGTATAATGCACGTCACGGACTTCAAATCCAGCCCGGTCACGATTCAAACCGCCTGGTCCAAGGGCAGAAAGTCTCCGTTTGTGAGTTAATTCTGAAAGCGGATTCGTTTGATCCATGAACTGGGATAACTGGCTTCGGCCAAAGAAATCTTTAATACCATTAATTAAGGGCCGGTGATTGATTAAGCTGGCCGGCATAACATTCTCAATATCGAGAATACCCATTCGCTCGCGAATGCTTCGTTCCATAGCTGCCAGTCCAATTCGGACCTGGTTTTCTAATAGTTCGCCAACCGAACGTACCCGGCGATTACCAAGATGATCAATATCATCCACATCGCCTTGGCCGGTTCGGATAGAAATCAAGTACTTGGTGATATCTACTAAATCTTCAACGGTTAGCAGCTGACAATTAATATCTTTCTTCTGGTTAAGCTTTTGATTCATGCGGTAACGGCCTACTTTACCCAGGTGATAGCGTTTATCACTGGCAAAAAGGCTTTCCTGGAGAGCTTTACCGGCTTTCGGACTGGGGGGATTCCCCGGTCTAATCTTCCGGTAGAATTCTACCAGGGCTTCATCCATACTTTTATATTTATCGTCGCGCAGAGTTTTTAAGAGGGTTTCGGAATCACGACGGGGGTCAAAATCAAGAATCTTTACTTCCGGAATATTTAATTCCTGAATCCGGCGATAGAGGGAGGAATTAATCCGTTCCTTACTTTCTGCAACGACTTCACCGGTTTGTTTATCAATCAAATCTTCTGCCAGGACTCGTCCTAAAAGGGGATGGCCTCCCTTCACATCGGTAATAGTAACACTTTGAATGTTATACCCTTTTAACTGGACAATCATTCGCGGGGTAATTCGTTCACCGGCTTGAACAATCGGGTCCGGACGGGCATTGGTCGGGTCTAAAACATCTTCATGGATTGTATAATCCCCGACATAGGCCCCTAAATCAGCCAGTGCAACTAATTTAGTGGGTTTTTCTTTCTTACCAGAAGAAACGGGAACGACTTCAGTTTTGTAATAAAGGGCCAGAATATCTTCGTCATGTTCGCAATTGAAAGCCCGCAGGAGGGTGGTCGCATGGAATTTCCGGCGGCGGTCAATACTGACGAATAACCGGTCGGTAGCATCAATTTCAAATTCGAGCCAGGCACCCCGGGTCGGAATGACACGGGCATAATAAACCGGTCGTCCGCTGGTACTGCGTTCTTCGGAAAAAGTAACCCCGGGAGAACGATGCAGCTGACTGACCACAACCCGTTCGGCCCCATTAACAATGAAAGTACCCCGGTCAGTCATTAAGGGAACTTCGCCAATATATACATCTTGTTCTTTAATATCTTTAATATGTTTGGCTTGGGTTTCCCGGTCAGCTTCCCGGACAATCAATTGGAATTTAACTTTTAACGGGGCAGAATAGGTCATGCCCCGCTGAATACATTCGGTTTCTGAGTATTTGGGTTTACCCATCTCATATTCCACGAAATCCAGGGTGGCCGAATCTCCACCGGAACTGGTACTGGTTATAGGAAAAGTAGACCTGAGTGCCGCCTGTAATCCGATATCCCGGCGCTGGGCCTGGACTGACTTGCCTTGCATGAAATCTTCATAGGATTTCTGCTGGGTTTCAATCAGATTGGGAATATCAATGGCATCATTGATTTTACTGAAAAACTGGCGGGTCCCTGAGGACGCGTTGACCGGGCGAGCGTGTGTCATAGATTAGATGAACCTCCGGAGTATGTTTAAAAGAAGAGACATTTTGAGATAAGAGATAATTATAGCGAAAAGGGCACCCCTCTGTCAACATCGTGATGTTACAGTATGAACCATCCATTTTTTTTCTAGAAAAAAAGAAAAGGACAATTTACCTTATCTTCTCCCTCTTCGCGAGGGTATATCGAGCTGTCTATGCGGAGGGAACAGCTCTTTATATATTCCAGATGAACCCGGAGTTGGATGGACCCCGTCTCGGTTCATGAATTTAATTATACACTAATCCCTTTATAAAAATGAACTTCTTTCCCAGAAAAAGTAGGCTTACCTGGCAGGAATTGACCTTAGAAATCTGAAAATATAACGGTTACATTATATATGGATACTATAAATAGGGCATTATAGGACAAATAGGACTTATAAAATCAGATATGAGAACCAAAAACAATAACGAAATCAAGGTAAATGGGTCTTTAAGACGGCAACGACAACTAAAGGACACCGACTAAGGGTCAGCGTTATCTATTAATACTATTGGCTTTTAGCCGGTGGGCTGAGCCCCTACTTGTTATCCCGCTGCAAATCTTTCCTATTTTTAAATTTTCCTACTTCATACTTGACTGGAGGATCCGAAGGTCTGGCCTTTCTTGCTTCCGCTAATAATACCGAATCTCCTTTTCCCTGAATCCTGGCAAAAACACAGTAAGCCAAAATTCGAGTATCACGGTCCGGGTGATTTTTTATAATATCTCGGAGATAAGGGGCAGAATCATCCCCAATTAATATCATTGCAAGGGCGGCAGGAAATTCATTTAAATATGGCCCCATAATAGACCCACATGGATATTCAGTAACCCCGGGAGTCACATAATTAATCTGTTTCTTTAATGCGGGCAATGCAGCTTTAATCTTGAGTATTCCGACCAGAAAAATAGCGGCAGTTCTAGCATCACTTAATGATACCTCAACCGCCAGATTTTGTTTTTGTGGGCCCCAATATTTACTTGCCTTCTCACGGTGCGCAAAGACGGTATCGGGTATCATACTGGTGTCTTGTTCAATAATCTTTATTAATTCTTTTCCAAATTCCTCTTTGCTTTCAGGGGATAATATCGCATGTCTTACAATATAATCCTGGGCATTTTGAACAGAAAGCGCATCATTGCTCTTTAATTGAGCGATATAAACATCCACATCGGTTTGGCAGATTGCTGTTGCAACAATAAGGAGAAACAAATAAACCGATATTATTCTTTGCATTTTCCTGCCTCCACTTTGATCTTTGGTGTACCCAATCAATGAATCACTAGTCAAAAATTGCCTTATTTGCTTTTAATTGGCCTCGTTTTGTTTCATTGGTTTCATCTTTAATCAGTTGATTAAGGTATTCCGTTACCCTGGTTCGTCCTACTATTCGATATAAGGTCCAAATATAGGTTTTTTCTAAGCCATCATCGGAAGTCTTTTTTAAAGTATCCAATAAGGGTGGTATTGCAGGTTCCCCGATTCCTACCAAAGCATCCTGGGCAGGAGTCAGTCTATATCTATATCTCATTGGATTATAAATATATTTTGCTGTGGCGGCAGAAAAAGTAATATGGTCAATCAGGTAAGGAATCGCATCTACTCTTTTTAGATTTCCTAATATATCTATTAAGTCTCCCTGGATGGTTTTTGAAAGTACCGGTTTCTTTTCTAAAAAAGTGAGGATTTCCTTGGAAATAGTGTCTTGTTCTTTATTTACTGGGGCTGATACTGTTTCTTGTTTTGCTTTTACTCTGATTGCATCATTTTCCGAGGTTAATCGGGAAAACAGGATTGTTTGTGCTTGAGCCTCCCAATAAACAGACGCAAACAAGACTAACACCAAGCAATACAATAGCTTTTTTTCATAGAAATACCGATTAATGCTCAAATGATTTTCTCCATCTCTCTAACTTACTTCGTTTGGTTTCGTCTTTTTCTTCTTTAATAAGCTGGCCAAGATATTCTAAGGTTTTCTGCGAACCTGCTATTTTCTCAAGGGTCTCTATAAGCACCGACTGCCGACTATCCAGCTTTTGAATTTCATTAAGAAGTGATGGGATTACTGGTTCTCCAATCGTAACTAAAGCATCTTGAGCAGGATGTAATTGGTCCTTATGTTTCATATAACTTTGACTCATAGGGCTTATAAAGATGAACCCGTCTGTAACAGCAGAAAAAGTAATGTGTTCAATAAGGTAGGGGATCGCTTTAGTCTCTTTTAATTTCCCTAATGTCTCTATCAAATCTCCTTTGATGGGTTTTGATAAGGTCGTATTTTGTTGTAAGACTGAATCTGATGTCAGGTTAGAAAAGATGAACGATTGGCTGTTAGCACCCATAACCATGAAAAACAAGGCTATAAAAACCATAGGAAATAGACCCACTTTTTTCATCTCAGAACCTCCAGTATAGGGATAATACTAAGACTTCTTAATTACTAGCATACAAAGCTAACGATAAAACTGGCTTCCTGCCTTACTTAGAAATAATCCTTAAGAAAATAACAAATTATTTGCCAACCTATTACTCTACTATTTTCTTAAGAACAGGTCGTTATACGGCTTTGAATCTTTCTTCTTTTCATTGGTAAAATGTCCCACTGTTAATGTAATCGGACCATCATAACGATTTGCTTCTTTTGCTAAAGCATATTCTTCTTTTCCCTGAATTTTGACGAAGACGGCATAAGCCACCAGCCTTGTTGCCAGGTCTTTATGCTTTTTAATGATTTCTCGAAGATACGGAATAGAGGGGTCACCAATCATCAGGAGGGAAACTGCGGCAGGAAATTGATCGAATCCACACAAAACAGCATAAGGATAACCCTCATATAATATTTCCATAGAACCTGGGAATCTTCCTGGAGTAATATAATTAACTTGTTTCGCTAAGGCCGGAATAGCTTTTTCCATTTTGAGAGCCCCAGCCAACAATATAGCTGCAGTTTTGGCATCTTTCAAAGAGTCCATTTTGGAAGAAACACTCTTATTATGAGGGGAAACCGCTTTCTCATGCGCCGCTACCGTATCCGTAATTCCCGTATCCTCCTGAATAATCTTAATCAATTCCTGTTCAAATTGATTCCGGACAGTAGTCCCATCTGTGAAACAATGGATAAGAATATTATCCTTAGCCTCTTGAACAGTAAGCGGATCACCACTTTTGAGCTGTACTATATATGGCTTCACATCGGTTTGGCAGATTGCTGTCGCAACGGTAAGAATGAAAAATAGAGCTTTAAAAACTATGGGAAATAGGCTGACTTTTTTCATCTTATTACCTCACTAAGATAATACCAAAGATCATAGGATGTACCAGTTAACCAGCGTATAACACCAATAACTATTGAGCTATTAAATATATCTAAGGTTTTGAATTAGGCTTATTATCCCGTTGTAAATCTTTCTTCTTTTCATTGGTAAAATGTCCAACGGTTACTTTAATTGGAGTATCAGAAGAAGAAACTCGACGTGCTTCCTTCCATAAAGCATTATCTTCTTTCCCCTGAATTTTTACTACGACGGTATAAGCCAAAATCCTCGTTTCTCTGTCTTCATGCTTTTTAATTATTTCTCGAAGATACGGAATAGAGGGCTCGCCAATCATCAGGAGTGAAACCGCGGCAGGAAATTCATCGAGCCACAAATTAGTAATAGGATAATTGGAACGACCCGGAGTAACATAATTAATTTGTTTCACTAAGGCAGGAATCGCTTTTTCTACCTTAAGCTCCCCTACCAACAATATAGCTGCAGTTTTAGCATCTTCTAAAGAATCATCCTTTGATAAAACACGCTTATTAAATGCGTGGGAAGCAGCTTCTTTACGCTCCCAGACTTTATCCGGTTTCCCCGTGTTTTCCTGAATGATTTTAATTAACTCTTGTTCATAGCTATTCCGAGCGATTGTTCCATCTGTAAAGCACCGAATAAGAATGTTATCCTTGGCTTCTTGAACAGTTAAAGGATCACCACTTTTGAGCTGTGTTATAAACATTTCTACATTGTTTTGGCAGATCGCTGTCGTAACAGCAAATATTAAAAAAAGTAGATAAATTGATATTACTCTTCGCATTAGAATTCTCCTTATTAAGGTAAGATATTTCCTTCTCCAAGTGACCAGTCATTTACATCCCAAACGTCCTCTTTGGCATCCCATGAAATTTGTATATGATTGTACCATTTTATAAAGTCCGTAGGAATTTGGAAAATATAAGTGTTCATGTCTTGCTTCACTTCTTTAGAATCACCAGCAGCTTCACCCCTTTTCACATTAGTTAATCCTGGACTATCTATGTGAAATATTTTGGCATTTATAGGCGTATTCCATGTATTGTCTGAATTTATTATGTCGGCGTGCCACGAAGTACTACCCGTAATAGAACTAAGAATGCCATTTTCCCAAAAATAACTTCGAGAATCTTGCAAGAAAGAAAAATTTAAGGTAGTAGCAATTGCTGGTACAATAGTTCCAATAAATTCCACCTGACTCTTGTAATCACCCAATCCAAGCAAGTTAGTTAAGTTTACAGGGCCTAAATCGCGTGAGGTATAATTCCCATAAATAAAGTTTAGCGGATCATCAGAATCCAAAGTTCCAGAAGTCTTCATTTCCAAGTCTACCCAATAGACACAGACATAGAATTTTTTAGTGGTACTGGCATCATGGACCGTACCTGCAGCGGTAGCTAAATCATAAAAGGTAACCGTTATCTCGTAGATACCCGGCGTGGTTAGGTCTAAATCCCCCGTAGTAGAGGTGCAAACCGTATCTGCAATATCGGTTGTGGAAGTGCTGGTAGAACAGGGACCTTGAGTTATAAAGTTAATCCTTTTATCATTATCGCTGCCATCGCTTACGGTAATATTCTCAAGCGTCATAAAAGAGTAGATACTCAGGTTAGTAGTACTTTTAAGAAAAAATACCGTTCCATTATCATAGGTACTGCCGCCAATACTTCCCGGAGTAATCGGGGTATCCGGGATGGCAGTGAAGGTAGTACCCATTTGATAAACATTAACGACCAAAGTTGCCCATGCCGGATCAACCGTACAGTAACAGTTCGGAGTTGTCCATTCTGCAACTAAATTATATGTCCCTGGAGCCAAGGTACTTACAATTGGGTTAGTAGGAAAAATAGCATTCACATCATAGTTGGCAGTAAAAACCGAGCTGGTTTCATTGCAAGCAGCGTCTCTGTGATGCTCCGTGTAAATATAACGGCAGTGGGAGTTAGTTATAGACAAAAATCTCGTGTCACTAAGGTAATCCCAAAGACCATAAGGAGCATTAATTAACGGCATACAGATTTCTGTGATCGGCATACCATTATAGATAAAATATCCGGCCGTCATAGCTGAGACAGAATTACATTCTGTCCAGGTTGAATCAATACAATGTTGTCCTCCATCAGCCAGAGACACATTCCTGAATGACATACAAATTAGTAATAATAAAATGCTTTGTATAAATAACTTATTCATGATCCCCACCTTTGGCCAGATTCATATCTGTGGTGAGTGTGGGGAGTATTTTAACCACAACCGGGGGAGAGAATGCATCCAGTTTTATTAAATGCTCTCTGAGACTTTCGGCCTCGGGGGCATTAGGATACTTTAGTAAAACCTCTTTTGCCTTCTGGATAAAACCTTCCTTATCCCCAGTATTTAAAGCGCAAACCCCGATCCCGCAAATGCAGTGTCCTATTACCAGTTTTACCAAAGGATCGGAACTGGTTTTCTCATCAAAAGTATTAAGTACCCATTGAAACTTATTCCGTGCTTCGGTATATTTTCCCATCCGAAAATATGACCGGGCCATATTATAATGATTTTCCATAACATCTGCGATCATATCCGGGTAATTCTTCAGATTAGCAGAAATACAGGAAAATTCCTCGGCAAACCTATCTTCATGATCAAACAGTTCTACTTCCATGACTTTAGCTCGGGAATGATATGCGCGAGGGCCATTAGGATATAAATCATAAACTTTCGCTAATTCTATTCTGACCGTATCCCACGTGACTACGGGTCTCGGAAAGCCATGGCCTTCCCCTTTGCCAAGCTCAAAAATTATTCCTGCCTTTTGGAGTTGTGCTTCACATTTTATAGAATCATTGGCTAAAGGAGAAGCTAACAAAAAATCTAAAGTTTTTAAAGCATCTACGTGTTGCATTAATACATGTTTAATTCCAGCAATTCTGCGGATAACGTCTTCTTGATAGGGAGAAGTGGGATAAAGCTTTACATACAATTCAAAAGCAGTTAGCGCATTTTCATAGTCTTTTTGCCTGAAATACACATATCCCAACATCCGCTGGGCGTTAGCGGCATAGGAATTATTAGGATATTTTTCTATCACTTCCTGTAAGATTATACGTGCGGTAGTTAAGTTTCCCAATCGAAAACTACTTTTCCCAATATAGTAGAGTGCTTTGGGTATAGCGGCACTATTAGGAAACCGGGTAGTAAATTCACTGAAAGCCTGGATTGCCTGGTTGTAACTGGTGGAATCCATGTAGCTCTCTGCTGTGGCTTACAGGGTAGCCTCAGTAATTTGCGCTACCCCAGGCAAGGTAAGAAAAACCAGCCCGATAAAAACTGCTCCCAAAATAACCCATCGTTTAGTACCCATTCATTATTACCTCCTTATAATGAAATTAAAAATGATAAATCAATAATTATTTCTCCGTATATCCCAGACTGATTTGGCAGTCATCTTTAAGTCCCATAATCTTTACCTTCTTAATCTTGGAATGCTAGATATTGTCAAAAATAATTACTAAGCTGACATCCTATCTTATGTGCACTCCAACAGCATAAGCCAATTATAAATTACAGTTTACAAAATAGCAAGTAAAAAATATATTTATTTTAGAATTTAATAAAACAGTAGTTCATCGCTATAGCAATATTTTTATAAAAATACGGATAGGTATTGTCAATCTATTTTATGTTTAGGGTAGCTAGAGTTGGCAATAATAATGATTAGAATTAAAGCTGGATTTCTGATTAAAGTATTCAGAAATGACACCCATAAAACAATTACCAATTACAAATGACAAATTAAGAGAATGAGACTCCCACAGTCATTCTGAGGGCAGTCTTTGCTTTTTATGCCCGAAGAATCTGATTGGTAACCTGTCTACTTAGGTCGAGATGGATTCGGTCGGAGACAATTAGGTCCGAGAAGAACGTTCGAACCTGATTCCTCCCTCACCATGACTCGTATAAAAACAATTACAAATAAAGAACCATTTATTCCATCAGCTAAATTAACCTACTAATTCTATCCGTAGTTTTTTACCAACCGCTCGGGCATATTTATCCAGTGTCGAAAGCCGGATATTTTCGGCATGATTCTCCATTCGGGAAATGGCCGATTTTTTAGTTCCTAATCGTTGGGCGACAATTTCCTGAGTAACTCCAGAGGCTTCCCGGGCTTGTTTGAGAATAACGCTCAATTG
>Ga0364922_10049_pt1 | contig 66738 bp, 49 predicted proteins | sample ExccelJu500001D4_2_FD_206955 | JGI IMG/M metagenome (GOLD analysis project Ga0364922, IMG submission 206955) | Enriched cells from Trout Bog Lake Hypolimnion, Wisconsin, USA - BchlTB.June20.5000.01.D4 | ecosystem: Environmental > Aquatic > Freshwater > Lake > Hypolimnion/Profundal zone | place...
CCACTGCTGCGCCTCGTTGACCGCGGAGGTGGGCACGAACACCGCGCCTTTCACCCAGCGCCAGTCGGCCTTGTAACCCAACGGCGCAGGGGCGGTGGAATTTTCCGCCACCGCGTTGCTGACCACCGCTGAAAACAAAACCAAAGCGGAGAAAATCAAGCCCCTCGCGGCCTTCGGGAAGGCGTCATTGATTAATTTATTATGTATATTTGTTATCATAAGAAATGAAATGGGGTTATATATCCTGGACTGTGCCGGCTGGTTATTGGTAGAACGAAGGGGTAATGGATGGCTCGGTTTATGTGACATTGCAATCGAAGCTGCCGAATAGCATCCGACCACAATAATGCACCAGATGATGAAGCAGTTGCGTTTGCCACGACGCCTCCACGCTGGCTATCCCAATGTCAATATCCTGACCGCCGGTGGCCTGGTGGCAGTCAGCGGCCGAGAGAATTTGCGCGCCCGGTTTAAGAAGTGCCTGCGCCCCTGTCAGAAATGACAGCTCACCGTGAGCGCCCGCGTCGTTATACGCATAGATGCTGCGCGTTGGGGTCACTTGGAGCGAAATCTGGCTCAAGGCGGGAACGCCGGTCGGCTCCGCCCCCGGCGGCCGATAGGTTTTTCCATCAATTCGAATCACGCTCGCCAGTGAAGGTTCACGGCGCGTCCCATGCTGCGTATTTTTGTCGGTTAGCTTGTCTGCAGCCGACCAGACACTGAGGTAAGGATCAAAGGTGACCAGCGGCATCGCCGGCGGATGCAAAACGACCGGCGCTTCAGCGGCCGCGGCTGGCATCGTGCTTCCGAACAAAAAGCAAATGCTTGCAGAAATTAAAAATGTTATATGCGTGCATTTGCTTTTCATAATGCCTTTTCACATTACGCGGAATGTTAAATCAAAGGCGCGGTCGCGTCATTGCACATTTGCGGCAAAGCGCTGGACTTTTGCGTCAAAATAAAACGCGCCACCCTCTTAACCTGGGGATCGCCGGGTAGTGTTTCGGTCCTCAATCCCATCGGGATCTTCACTTCGCTCCTATCGCCGTCATGCCATGGGCGGCGCACTGGGACGAAGGTGCCGGGCTTCGCCGACGTGGCCACCGCCTGACCGTTCGTCGTCGCCGTCGCCGTCAATGGCATAGGAGTGGTCACGAACCACGCAGGCCTAAAAGCAGGCGGCGGCGTCCCTCTCCTTGGTGTCCCCGGTCAATTCCGAGATGCGGGTGGCGCCAGTCAGCTTGGGAATCTGGGTGTTGGCGTGCAGGCGGACCAGTTCATCCCGGCCCGCAGCGAGTGGCGCGATGATCCTTATATGCGAGAACCGGTTAACCAGGTCCAGATACTGCTGGTTCCCAGTCAGCCCATAAACGTCGGCCTCACCTTCGCGCATGCCGCCATGTTCCTGTTCCAACCTGAGTTGCAATTATGTGTCGTCCAGCGCCTGGGGCCATTGACCGCCCAGTTGGTCATGCGAACCAGCACGACTCTGGCAACTTCGCGGCCGGTGAGCCACTACGCATTGAGGAACTGAGACCTCCCGCACGCCGAACTCAGCAACGGCAATCGTGGCGGTGCGGGAACGGCCCGGGCTGGGAAGTTCCCAGGAAAATGCCGCACACGCGAACACAGGCGGCCGCTCTGAAAATACATGCATTCATTTTGCGCTCCGTAAGTCATTGCACATCTGCGGCAAAGTACTGGACTTTTGCGGTACGGTAAATTGACTTCGGGCAACATTGCTGTTGCCCGAAGTTTGAGTGACGGTCAATTGAGGAGTAATTAATAAATCATTGCACCTTTATCTTGTAGAACTCCTCAGGTGCATTCGGCGTGTTGGTGTAAGGTGAAGACGCGGTGTTGGTCACCCACGGCCCAGTCAGATTGGTGGCCTCAAGGAGGAGCCCAGTCGGCCAACTCAGGACGAACCGCCCGCCGCTGATTGAGGCAATGCCCACTTCGACATTCGCCGGATTGACGGAAACCGCAGCAGTGATGGAATTCACGGTGTTGGTGCCATTATAGGTCACCTTCGCCGAGATGTTGTAACTGCCCACGCCGACGCCAGTCAAAGAGTAGGTGTAGGGAGCGTTGCTAACCACAGCAACCTGAACAGCATTCGTATAGAACGTCACGCTGTTGATAATATTGCCGTTGGTCGTAACCGTTGCCTGCAACGGGATGGTTGCGGGTGCGAGGTAGGATGACCCGTTGACCGGTGTGTCCAGCGAGACGGTTGGTCCTGGCAGGGTTATACCATACTGGGCCGCAAGCGCTCGGACGGCACTGCCGGCTTGGTTGTCATCCAGCGCACCAGAATAGAAGTCAGCTTCCGCGATCGCCCCGGAAAAATACGAACCGCCAGCTGTGCCATGTCCAAGCCTGCAATCAGCCTGATTGCGGGGGGCCGTTCCCACGCCGCCGAATGCCGTGACAGCGGAGTTATTGTCCACACTCACGCTGATCTCCTGGCGAGTGGAGTAGTCCGTCAAAACCGCCACATGGTAAGAGTTGGTGGTCACGAAAGGATAACCCGCAACCGTTTGATCAGGCAAACCCACGCCGAAGTTGAGCGCGCCATTTTGATCAAGGGCAATACCCCAATCATTCTGCGGTCCACCTTGTTCAGCATCAATGATGCCGGTTTCCGCATACCATTGTCCACTACCAACACCATTGGTAAATGACTTGAAAACAACAACCACAGTGAAATTGCTTTCGCCCGTTATCGGACTGCCTCCAAACCCACCAACGAACACCAAGGCCTGGTTCTGTGAACCGTCAAACACGACTGCAGAGCCCCCAGTAGGCGTGGCATTGGCCACAAAGGTGGGCGCGCCATCTGAAACTTGCTGTGCCGCAAGCGCGTTGGTGTCGGTCGCCCACGAAGTGACGGACGCGCCATCTGAATATCCCTGATTAGTCAGGCTGGAAGCACGCAACGCATCTTTCAAATAGGCCGGGGGCAGGGTCGTAAGCCCCAAACTTGTGCCGAGAAGCCCCGAACCACCGGCCGACAGGATGGACGAGCCTGGCGCAACCAGGCTAGCCACAAAAGTCTGAACATTGGTTGCCCCGGCAGAAAAAGTCAATATCAGCGGCGAAGGATCGCTGGACAGAGAAACCGCGCTGGGATGGCTATTTGTGACATGCACGGTTATAGGAACCGAGGCGTTAATACCCGGAGGAATAGTCACCGTTACATTAACAGTTTCGCCGGGTTTTCCGCCCGAGTAGTCGGAGCCGACGGTAATTACCGACTGGTCGGGCCACGGAAGCGCGTAGGTGGCCTTGAGCGAATTGATGACATTTGTCGCTTCAGTCAAAGTCAGGGCCCCTGAATAGAAACGGATCTCCGCGATGTTGCCGCTAAACCCGACATCGCCGATGCGAATTTGCGCATTGTTCCTGCTGGACCCGTTGGACACGTTGACCACGGTTGGCGCTTTGTCGTCCACACTCACGCGAACCTGGCCGTTTTCCTGATCGAATGCCCCAACCGCGACGTGGAAAAGTGAATCGGCGGTATTGTAGTTCGTCACAAAGTAAGTGCCATCCGGAGCGCCGACGCCAAAGGCAAACTGGCCCCCGTTATAAATAATCGTTCCCCAGTCATTTTGAACGCCACCTTCCTCAGCCGTCACCGGACTCGGTCCATTATACCAACCTGCGCCCGGGGTTTGACTGCCAACGGCTGTCGTATAAACGATTACCAGGCTGAAGTTTGTGCCGTAAATTGGGTTCTGCGTTGGGTCAAGCGGCGGCGCTAGATCCAGGGGACTGCTGCTGAAGGCAATGGCGGGCGTTCCCGCCTGGGTGGCTGAAGCCACGAAGATGGGACTGGTTCCCGGCGCGGTGGCCACCAAGTTGGCGTTACTCGACCCTGCCCAGGAAGAAATTGGATCCCCATTATTTGGCGGTGTGCCACCATTGAGACTAGCCAAGTTGGCCGCGAGAAAATCCTCCGTTAATCTTCGAGGTGCCAAACCGCCAACCGAGATGGCGGCAGACGACAGACCGGATCCGGTCGCCGTCAAACTGGCCGAGCCAATGTCCAGAATCGGCAGTGTTAAATTAGTCGACGTCGCACCGACAGCTAAGGTAACATTTGTGCTTAAGACAACGCCGGCATTGTCTGAGGTCAATGTCACGGTGTAAGGAGCTCCCAGCGTGGTCCCATTGGGGACACCCACAGAGATAACGGCATGGGCTCCCGGTGCCACATCAACAAAACTTTGCCCGAGGCTCGTCAGCATAATGGGCGGCAGCGTGGCGTAACTGTTTAACAGCAACGCGGAAAGTCCGACCCCATCCACGGTGCCATTGGCATAAACGCGGTATTCCGCCAGTTGCCCCGGAAAGGAAGTGCCAATGTTGGCGTTAAGCGAGCTGATCAGAGGAATGATATGATTTGCGTCAGGTGCAATAATGGTCAATCCGCCAACCGTTTGGATTGGCACGCCATCCACGTACAACGAGTAGGTTCCGGTGTCCCCATTAACTTGAAGCACGAAGGCGTGCGGCAGATTCAACGCATAAGGTCCGGGAGCTGTTATTCCCGTATCTCCGCCATTTCTTCCGATCCCGGTGACCACGCTTTGGCCACCCCAAGACACGCCCCAATCGGGCTGTCCCGCACCGCCAATATCATAGCCAACGATCAATCCGCCGCCGTAATAGGCACCGCCACCCACTCCGGCAGCCAGAGGCTTAAAAACTCCAGCGACGGTATAACTCGTCAAACCGCCAGGTGCAGTGCCGGCGGGAATCTGGAAGCCGACAGCGGCACCGTCGCCCTTGACAGCATTGTGCGACCCGAAAGCATTGGTAACCACCGTCGGTGTTCCATTCGCCGCTGCACTCACGTTCCCAATCCGGTCAATCCAGGCAGAATCGCCCGGATGATAATCGTCGGCAACCCATTGGTTCATCAAACCGGTGTTGTCCACTCCGCCGACATACGTCACAGCCGTGCCCACGCCTGTGGCCGTGGCAAATAATCTGGATTCACCCGCGCCGAGAATCGGGAGATTGACCGTCAAGTTGCTCGTTCCGAGCGGGAAAACCACCGAGGTGCTGGCCACGACGGCGGCATTCAACGAAGTCAGCGTCACCGTGAGGGGACCGCCAGCCGTAGATCCTGGCGGAATGCCAATCGCCAGCGCGGCGTTGTGTCCCACGAGACCCCCAGTGCCTGCCGGCAAGGTGATGGGCGAGCCCGTCCCATAAAGTGTCAGCAAATTTTGAGTGATCAGCGCGGCATTGGTTGAACTGTCATTATAAATTTGTATGTCGGCAATATTTCCGTTGAATGACCCGCCACCCAAACCGCCGCCCACCGTCGCTATGGTTACTGCCGAACGCGGGGTAAAGTTGACCGCCGCATTGGTGGCCACCGCCGCCCCGTCGGCATACAACACGACATTCGTACCCAAGATCGGATCGGTATGAACTTGCAAGGCGACTACGTGCGCGTGGTTCAGGGCCAGCGCGGGGGTTATCTGCAATTGGTCCCCGTTTGGGCTGCCCACCACCGTCTGCGAGCCAACTCCAGTCACCACCTGTAGACCATTGCCGCCCCAAGAGAGGCCCCAGTCTTGCTGACCCGCACCGCCAATGTCAAAGCCGATAAGATCTTGCGCCGCCCAATAGCCGTTGTTTAACGAACCCGCATAGGCGGGATCGAAAGCCACAACCACAGTGAAGTTGTTGAGACCAGCAGGCGCGGTGTTGGTCGGAATATTAAAGAGACCACCATTCGGATAAATTCCCTTGTGCGAGTTAAAGCCGTTTGCCAAAACGTAGGGAACCCCATTGGCCGTGGCTGATACGCTGCCGATATGATCCACCCAACTGCCGGACGTGTAATCATCGGCTCGCCACTCATTGACAAGTGCGGCCTGCGTCAGCCAAGGGGCACCCAAGGCACCTGCCACAACGGCGCCCCGAATGAGGTGTGAGATTAACGCCCGCCATGGCAGAGGGCGCTGGTCCTGGGGATCCCGCGAAACAATCGCTGGGGTTGGTTCGTTTATCATAGTTGGTTTTGTTCGTTGTTGCTGTTGTTTGTTGAGTTTGAACGTGCGGCTAATTTGTATCACCGGGGTGACTTACATAAAGTTGCATCGCGGGCATTCGCATTGCGTATTGCTTTGTATGATTTGTGACAGATTAGCAAAGGGTGAACGTTGCGTCATTGACCTTTTGCGTCAATCGTATGCACTTTTGCGTCAGTCAGGAGCTGAAATGCCAAACCTTTTATTGTGGAGTCTTAGGTAAGGCCGGATGAGATTGGGATCGAAACTGGCCCGGGGTCAAGCCCAACTTCTTCTTGAATACCCGGCTCATATATTCCTGGCTTTCGAAGCCCGCTTTTTCGGCAATGACGATCAAAGGCAGGTCGGAATCCATCAACAACTGTTTGGTCCGGTTTAACTTGACCCGCAGGATTTCGGCGTTCGGGGACCGGCCCAGAAGCTGCACAAACCGCCGTTCCAGCGAACTGCGTGAAAGCGGCACGGCTTTGAGCAGGGCCGACACATCCAAGCCCTCACAGGCTAGTTCCCGAATCACGGCCAAGGCTTTGGCCACGGGCCGGTCCTCCATGGCGAGAACCTCGGTGGAACGCCGCGTAGCAATGCCCTTTGGTTCGATGTCAATTTCGATCTGTGGCACCTTTTCACCTTTCATCATCCGCTCCAATAATGCCGCCGCTTCAAAACCAATCCGTTCGGTGTTCAGGATGACGCTCGAAAGCGGGAGGTCCGATAATTCGCAAAGCACTTCATCTTTGTCCACGCCGATCACGGCGACTTCATCGGGAACGATTAAGCCAAGGGTGCGACAGCACGTGAGCACCTGGCGGCCACGCGAATCGTTGCAGGCCATCAGCCCAATGGGTTTGGCCAGTGACGCCAGCCAGCGGTGCAACTGCTGTTCGTATTTGCCACCATGCTGCTCGTATTCGGCGCTAGTCCGGTCAGCTCGGGGAATCGGGTTTTGAAAGCTCTGGCAGGGAAAACCTTTCTGGGCGATGGCTTGTTCAAAACCGGCCCGCCGGCGATCAGACCAGTCGGTGCCATTGTAGCCGCAAAAGGCAAACTGGCGGAAGCCGCGCTCCATCAAGTGTTCGGCAGCCATCCGGCCAACGGCGAGTTCGTCCGAGCGCATCGTCGGCATTTGCAAATTAGGCAAGCCGCCATAAAGGTCCAGCGTCGGGACTTTTTTCCGGGCAATGGCTTTGGCCAGGGCCGGAGTTTTCACCCGGGCAATAACTCCGTCGCCTGTCCACCGGCTGAACCATTCCGGCATCGCCTCGCAAGGATCGCCCTCTTCAAACTCAATGGACCAGGGGCCATGAATGCGCACGAACTTGGCGATGCCCACCAGCAAATCGCGGCCATAAGAGCGAGAGGTCTCGATCAGCAGCGCAACCCGACGTGGTTGGGTTATGTTCAGCAATGCTTTCATAAGCGAATTGATTAAAAATGACAAGCGGGCAAAGAATTCGCCGGTCTTGGCCGCGAAAACCGAAAACGGAGCAGACCGACCAAACCCACGGCCAGGAGTCCGCTCACAGCGTAGGCGCTGGCATGTGGCATTTGCGGAGCCAGCACCGATGCCGTTACGCCCAGCGCCGGACCCAGACAGTTGCCTGCGCCCATGGCGGCTTCATGCAGGCCTCCATGTTCGCCTTTGGTTTTGCCGACATCCATGGAATAGAACAGCGAGGAATAATAGATCAGGCCGACCGAAAATCCAAAAAGAACTTGCGCCAGAAAAAGAAGCCAGAAATCCCGGAGAACAAGCAACGCCGCGAATCCGCTGATAAGTCCCAGAAATGCCGCCAGCAGCCAGCGGAAGCGGTAGTGCCAGCCCCGCCATTGCCACAGGACGACAAACGCAGCCAGGCGCGCAAAGAACCAGACGGAACAAAACAGGCCGCTGGCCGTGGTGGTTAAGTGCAGGTCACGCGCCAGAGCCGGAATGGTAGCGAGCAAGGTGTTGATGCCGATGCAGGCAAACGGATTGGCCAGCCAAGCCATCCGCATAAATGTGCGAGGACTGACGGCCTGCCGGAAGGCGACGGCTTCGGGCTGGTGAAAACCGGGCTCCATCCCTGGAGACAGGGGAGCAGTCGCCGGATGCCTCGAGGAATACCAGATCAGGAGCCAAAACTGCAGAAAATAAACGCAATTAGGCAGCCAAAACATGCTTTGTGAACCCAAATGCTCAAACACGGCACCGCCAAGAAAATAGGAGAACGCGGAACAGGAGGCCCACACCACATTGTAGATCCCGAGCTGTCTCGGAAGCGCCTGCGCACTCTCGCCTTCGCTGACCAGGGCCTCCAACGCCGGCCACACAAAACAAGCCGCCGCAGTCCAAACTAGCAGCACAGTTACTTGGGCCATTAGCTCCGGGAGACAGGCACCCGCCAGCAGCGCCAACCCCATCCCTAAAAGGCCCACCCGCAACGCGGCAAGATAGCCAAACCGTTGAGCGAATCGCCCGCCCTGCCAAGAGGCGACGGCCCAAATCAGTCCTTGCAACGCGGAAACACTGAGGTTGCCAAGGTTGCCAAAGCCGTAACGATCCCGCAGGAGAAAGAAAATGTAGTTGCCATAAAATCCGCAGGCCAAGGAACCCAGTGCCTCAAAAACAAAGAAAAAGCGTTTATTTCGATGTTGAAACACAGTCAGGCTGTAATTTGATTTGGCACATCAGTTAATACAAGTTTAATCGCATTATTCGTCGTTTACTGTGTTTCTGAAGGTTGCGGGTGGCGATGCCAACCCCAGACATCACCACCCACACCAAACCGGAACCTATGATCCGGCTTTGTGACGGTAGCCAAAAACCGCCACCAAATTCTTAATGTAAGGATTGGGCTGGGCGCAGTTTCAAAACTTAGTATGGGTCCAGCGCACTAACCACACTAGCAGGAATAACCGTTCCCAGTCCTGTCAACGAATAATCATTGTTCCATTTCGGCACCCAATCAGCGCGACCGCCAACCACGAGGGTTCTTTTGGCAGCTTCCACATGGCCGTCAGCAAAAAGTATGTCGGTCCGATAGTTGTGGCGGTTGGAAACCAGTTGGGAGTAAACGCCGGCTGGATCCGGCGTGGGATCAAGATTGGCACCATATGCGACAATTTTGGGATCCCGAACATCGGCGATAACGATCATCTCGGAAGGCTTTCGAATTTGGGTATCTTTAACATATTGGCCCGGTTCAACATCTCCGCCCATGCCCAGGCACGTTGGCCCCACGGTGCCATAGGCCCAGTCATTCCACCCATAGGAAAAAGGAGTTTGCTGGCCGATTCCCAATGGGTCACGCACTGCGGCGGCACCGGGAGGAGTAGCACCAATGTCGTAATTATTTGTGTCCCACGTTGACCACGCTGCCGCCGCGGGACAGTGAAACGAAGCGCGGTTGTTACCCATGTTGGAAAGCAAGCGTGGCGCCCAGACGTAATAGGTTCCATTGGCCTGGGACAAGCATCCAGGATACACTTTGAAATCGCTGACATACATTACATTCGCAATCCCCATCTGCTTGAGATTATTGATGCAAGAAATTTGCCTGGCTTTGGCCTTGGCCTTGGCGAGCGCAGGCAGAAGCATGGCCGCCAGGATGGCGATGATGGCGATGACTACCAGTAGTTCGATAAGTGTAAAGGCGGTTCGATTCGGCGTATTTTTGAATGGAAACTTCATGAAAGGAACTGGTAGTTCGATTTATGGATTTATCGGCGCCCACGATCTTTGATGAGCATTTTAAGCGCTTCAATAGCGGCGGGATCGTTTTTATCGGCGGCTTGCGTCAAGCGTTGGCCAAACGCGGCGCGCTCGTCATCCAGCGTCTTGCGCTGTTGGTCGCTTAAAGTCATCTGGTTGAGGCGTAAGAACGCAGTCTGGGCGGCCATATAGTCCTTGGCTTTTTCCGCCGTTAGTGCTTTATCCCAGGCCTCCCTCAGCTCCGTCGGGGCACCATCAAATGCCTTGCTGTCATTCGCCGGCAATTTGGCATTTCTCTCGCCGCAACCAACGGCCATGAACAACGCGGTGAACAGCAGGACAAATTTCACCAAAGAGATTTTGCGCACGGGAACATTTCCGCCCAATTCCTTGTTTTTCCCAAGAAAACCCTTCTGTTCAGCATTTGGAAAACTGGGAGTGTTCAGCATACTGTAATCCAAATGAGTTCGCGTTGACGCCATGGTAATGGGTGGTTTATTTGCCAATAGCCTGCCACGACTCTGCGGAGATTGCATTGACCTTTTGCGTCAATCTTTTGGACTTTTGCGTCAGATCGAAAAGTGGCCACTGTCTTAATCATGACTTCACGATCAGCCGCAAGTGGGTTTATCAGGGAGACGATTGAACCTCCGGCTGGTTGCAATTCTCAATCGAAACCGGCTGATTTGCATTGCCAGACTTCACCGGTGTCAGATGGTTGCCACGCACGACCAGCCGCGAAGTTGAGGTGACGCGAATGTTCGGCCAGACGGATTCCGAAAAGGTGTTGGTCGTAATGGTAATATCGCGGTGCGCGCCGCTGGCCAGCGGCCTGCCGTTCCCGCCAGGCGCCAACACTTCGATACCCGGCTGGCGACAACTGACGATTGTGTTGTTTGAAATGATGACATCAGCGGAAGATCCGGCCTCAAACCAGTAGAACTCCGGCGAAACCAGGACTGCCGCCATCCATGATTCGGTGATGGTGTTGTCAATCACCTGGCCGTGACTAGCCTTGATGAGAATGCCGCGCGAACGGTTGTAACCAAAATCGCAGCCTTTGACCAGAAAACCATCACCGAGACGATTGGCGGCAGCGATGAGCGATCCCGGCGGCAGCGTGGTTGGATGGTCAAGCGTAACCTGATAAAATCGGGCGTTGCCACTGATCAAGCTCTCCCTTGTTCCCGGAACGATACCGAGTTTTTGAATGAATGATTTTTCATCGCTCGTGACCGACGCGTCCGGTTCGATTTTGTTGACGACAGCATCCGGCGGACGTTCGCCGACGAAGGGCAGAAATTCGACCGGGTCACCCACAGCGAGGGACAACCTTCCCGGTGAGACCACCCGCAAAACCGAGCCTGTGCTCGCGATCACCAGTTCATAGCGGCCATGAATATTCACACAATCATCGCCCATGAATTTCGCCACACATTCAATATAGGCGGGGCCTTTGACGGCGTCACTGCTGTGAAAAGCATCCGCGTTGAGCGACCGCAGGCGCGGGGCGGCTCGTTTCACCAAGTCATCCGCCGCCGAACGCCGGTCAATCCGGCAGCGGTAATATGTGCTGCCATCGCAGTCGGATTCGATGAAGCCAAAGCAATTCGAGGTGAAAAGATCAATGTTCTCTAGCCGCACCTTGACATTCTGGTCGCAGGTGACCGCATGGGCGGCGCTGCCATGCAGAACGTGCTCCGAACCGATGACAATCAAGTCGCCCACCTGTTCCGGCGAGTCCGAATGTTCGTCGGGCGTGTTGATGCGGAGATGCCGCGAATCTATGGCTTCAATGTTTTTGACGTAACGGTCGCTGCACCGCAACGTGCGGGTGTCCGGCCGGAAAATTTCTAATTTGAAATTGATCGCCGACTCGGCGGCAGGATAGCCGTCGAACAGTTCAACTTCGGCGAATTTTTTGTCTGACGCGAAGCTGGTGATCCGGCCCTGCGTGAACGGCAGCGGATCGTAGTCAATGACCAAACCCCGCACGGTGACATTGGTGCAATGGCTGAGATTCAACGCCGTAGTGGTTTCGGTGCAAATCATTTCCACGCCGTCGGCGACAATCTGGATGCCCTGTGAATTCCGCAAGGTCAGATGCTGGCCGCCGCGCGGCGTCACGCGATAACTGCCCGGTGGCACCACAATATTCTTTTTGCCGGTCTGGATTTGCTGGTCAATAAATCCTTGCAGGTCGAAAGCCACACCCCGGCCAGCCGAATTTGTTTCCGCCTGAACGAGGCTGCAAAAGAAGAGCCAGCTCAGAATAAATATCAAGCGATTCAATCGTTGGTTGGTCATGTGATTTGCATGTTGCGTTTTGAAACAATCATCTGCCATATCATAGGAAAAAAGAACCGTTGGAGCGAGGAGTTGGTTATTGACCGGACAAGGCGGCGTTTGCCGCCTTGATGGCGTTGGCAACGGCATCGGGATCAACCTTCCATACCGCGCGATCGTAACTTAGCAAACCGTTGGCCTCGGTTTCGACATCGGTGAGCTGGCACTTGAAGTTGCCGGAGGTGCCATCTTTGGATCCTCCCGCCACGTTGTCGGCATAGAAGTGAACCATCTCGCCAGTATACCATTTCTGTGAGGCGGCATCGAGTGGGTAGAGCTGTTCGTATTTGCCGGTCGTCTGTTTGCCGGTGGCGGGGTCATAGGTGCCAGTGGACCAGTGTTTCCCGGGCCAATCGTGACTGGGCACGGTAAGGCCAAAACCGCAGGTCTCGGTGTTGAGGCCGGCCTGCAAAGGATGCGGGTTGGCCCACCCGCCGTGCTGATCAGCGATGTCGCCGCCGCCGTGCCACGGGAATCCGCTCGTCTCGTCCACCAACCGCGAAGGGTCGAGCGCCTTGATGAGCCGGGCAAAACGCCGCGTGTCATGCTGTCCCCAGCCTTCGTTGAACGGTGCCCAGCCGATGATGGACGGATGGTTGATCCGCACGGAAACGAGCTGTTGGAACTCGCTCCAAAGTTGTGCGCTGGCCTCGGGCGAAGTCGACAGGTCAGTGAAGGGATCGCCAGCGTTGCTGGTCGGCATGTCCTGCAACACGAGGACGCCGAGTTTGTCCGCCCAATAATACCAACGATCCGGTTCGACCTTCACGTGTTTGCGGACGGAGTTCAGACCGAGTTTTTTGACGGCTTCCAGGTCGAAGCGCAACGCGGCGTCGGTCGGCGCGGTGTAGATGCCGTCCGGCCAGAATCCCTGATCGAGCGCGCCCAGCAGCACGATGGGCTGGCCGTTCAGGAAAATTCTCTGACGCCCCTTGTCGTCCTTGGCCAGCGCCAAGTCGCGCAGGCCAAAATAACTCGTCACGGTGTCCACCACCTGGCCGGACGAATTCTTCAGCTCGATTTTCAAATCATACAAAAACGGCGACTCCGGCGACCACGCCTTCGGATGCGGAATGGCGAGCGTGAGTTCGGTCGAGGTCCAAGCCAGCGTGGCCTTGTAAAACTTAACGAGATTGTCGTTTACGTAGTGCAGGACAAATTCGGAGCCAAGCTCCCTTTCAACTGAGGAAACCGCCGTGTTGCCATCGAAGGCGGTGGCCATCACCGTGAGCGGCGTGGTCGGCACCAGCCGTCCGTCCACCGTGATGTGCAACGCCCCGCCCTTCAGGTCGGGAACGAGCGAGAGGTTTTCCACGGCGGACTTCGGCACCGGCTCCAACCAGACGGTCTGCCAGATTCCAGAGCTGGCCGTGTAGGCGGCACCTCCCGGATGAAGCACCTGCTTGCCGCGCGCCTGCCACCCCTTGTCCACGGGATTGTTCACGCCGACGACGATCTCGTGCGTGCCGGGCTTGGTGAGGACGTTCTTAAGATTCAAATCGAACGAGAAACCATCGTAACCGCCGAGGTGACGGCCGATGGATTTGCCGTCAATCCAGACTTCGCTGGCCCAGTTGACCGCGCCGAAGTGGAGTTTGACGCGTCCGTCGAGCCACGCCGCCGGCACCTCAAAGGTGCGGCGATACCAGAGCTTTTGCTCGGGCAACAACGCCTTCATCACGCCGGACAACGCCGACTCAACCGGATACGGCACGAGGCTTTTCCCGACCTAGTTCGCCGGCGGGCGTTCGTCGGTCTTCGGCGTGATCGCGTAGTCCCACAGTCCGTTAAGATTCGCCCATTCCTTGCGCACCAACTGTGGCCGCGGATATTCCGGCAGCGCGTTTGTAGGTGAAACCGCCTTGGCCCAAGGAGTCAACAAAGGTGCATTGGCCGGATTGTCCCATTCTGCCGCAGACACTGAACCTGCGGTTGAACAGACGAGCAAAACGGCGACCTGAATGGCCACCTGTGTAAAAACGTTGTTTGCCTTGGACATATATTTTGTGCTTAGTTACCGGCTGGTTGAAGACGCCTTGGCAATTCCAACATCTATACCCTGCGCGCCGACGGTTTGATGCGCATGGGCGGCAATGACGTTTGCTCCAGGCCTCATCGTAGCGCGGGCCTCGGCGCTTACTGGAACAAGAATATAATCACTCGTTGTCGGTGCGGTGCCGGCGAGCACGCCATTGATGTAAACTTCGGCGTTATCATCAGTGATGACTCTTAGGTTCAGATTCGCCGGAATATCGTCGGGCAAGGTTACGACGCGACGAATCCAAATGTCCGCTGTTCGCCATTCGGTATTCATAAAAGCCATTTCACCAAATCCACCTCGGCCGCTCTGCCAAGCCGAGTCATCAAAACCGGGTGCAGCCCAATTATCGGCGGGTTTATTGGTGGTATATTTCCAGATTCGTGGATCGTCCATTGCGGTGGGAACCAAGTCGGGTGTCCAGGTTGGGAAAATGCCGTGATTGGCATCAGCAATGATTTTCGGATCTCCCTTAAACACTTCACGATCGAAAGTGACCAAACCGTCAATCTCGCCTTCTGTATCGTCGAGCATGGTGTAAACAAAAGCGCACATGGCGTTGCTGTTTTTCAATTCATAGACCTGATGCAGTTGATGCACATAACGGTCGGTGAGGCGGGCCGGGTCGGTATAAATCAAGCCGTAGCCAAAAACGGATTTCATAGACCAAACATGTCCCGGCACACGCATGGTTGTGCCTCCGAACTCGCCGCTGACCGAAGCCTGATGTGGTGCCGGCTCCGCCAGTCCAGGCCCCGGGTAAATATGCACATCGTTAAAATCGCCCAACCCATGACTCTCCCTGCCGGTATTGACATTTATCAGCCGGGTGGCATCAAGTCCACGCGCGATGCCGACCACGTGTTCATAATCATGACCGCCCCAGTCTTCGTTGAATGCCGTCCATAAGACAATACTCGGATGATTATAGAGGTTGACGATTTCGCGACGCCACTCGGCGTCGAATTGCGCTTTGCCGGCGTCCGTCCAATCTTTCCGGTCGGCCATCACTGACGGCATATCCTGCCAAACTAGAACACCCAGTTTGTCCGCCCAATAATAGTAACGATCCGGTTCAACCTTGGCATGTTTGCGCAAGAGATTAAAACCAAGTTTCTTGGCCGACTCGATGTCAAAGCGAATGGCCGCGTCGGCGGGAGCGGTATAAATTCCATCCGGCCACAAACCTTGTTCGAGTGCTCCCATTTGAAAGACCGGTTTGTTATTTAACAAAACCGTGTTGTTACCCAAAGCATCGCGGCCAATGCTTATCTTACGAAGCCCTAAATAGCCATCCACCTTGTCCGTGCCTTTGCCGGTCAGCGTCACCCGCAGCGAATAAAGATACGGATCATCCGGTGACCAAAGGTGCGGCTGGGGTATATTAATGGTCAGTTCCGACGAAGCGCTGCCGGACGCCGAAGCAATTTTCTCATCACCGTCCATGACGTTGACCGTCAAGTTGGCGTCAGCGTCCGCCGCCACTGTGGCTGCCCGTATATGCACTGCATCCCGATCAACGTCCGGCGTGATTTTGAGCGACTCGATATAGCCGGACGCGGGCACCGGTTCCAGCCAGACCGTCTGCCAGATACCGCTGCTGGAAGTATACATCATGCCATGATCGTTGAGCTTTTGCTTGCCCCGAACTTGATCGGCAACCTTTTGAATGGGGTTCCAGGCGGAAACCGTTAGGACATTGTCTCCCGGCTTGAGGAAGTCAGTAATGTCAAAGCTGAAGGAGTCATAGCCACCGCGATGCGAAAGGACCGCTTTTTCGTTTACATAAACCGCCGAATCCCACATGACCGCTCCAAAATGAATCAAAATGCGTTTTCCCTTCCAATCCGAAGGCAGGGTAAAAATCCGGCGATACCAAATCCGCTGATCGGGGACCGTCGGCTTCGCAACACCTGACAGCGGTGACTCCCAAGGAAACGGCACGAGGATTTTGCCGGTGAAAGTATCGGGGGCGTTCGTCACTTCCTTGTCCGTAAGTCCATATTCCCAAAGTCCGTTCACGTTGAGCCAGTCGCCCCGCACCATCTGTGGCCGGGGATATTCGGGCAAGGCATTCGTAGGGCTGACCTCCTTGGCCCAACGGGTCATAAGTGGACCCGGTGCCGGCTTCCAGACTTCCTCGGCGTGGGCTGAAATGATGCAGCCGATCAAGGCGCAGCCAAAGAATGCCAATCGGGTTGTTCTCATAAATGTAAATGTGTTTTGAGAATGGAGAATTCAGCGGCCTGACGCCGGTGTATCAGAAGTCGCTGCGGAGGCTGAGTGATTCACGCCGTAAACCCTGAAGTCCCGAACATCGATCGGCTCCTTAGTATCCCTGCCAAGTTCGACCAGACGCACATAGCGTGCCGAGACTTCCCCCTCGTCGGCATAGTAAGGATCACAGGGTTGGCTGTTCTTCGAGTGATCCGCGAAGATCGTCCAGGTTTGTTTGTCGTTCGAGGTTTCAATCTTGTAGTTATAGATTGTTCCCTCGTTTCCAAACCAAGTCTTAAAGGAACGGATTTCCTGAACTGATCCGAGATCAACCGTCAGCCAATGCGGCAAGTCTCCAGTTGAACGCCACTTGCTGCCCCAGTAACCATCCACGGCATTCTTGGCGGGATAGCGGCGCTCTTCCCCGGAGGATTCGACTGCCTTTCCGCGAGCCAAATCCCCATCTGGCACCGGCGGGTGTCCGAATATGTGGAAGGCCGTGACTGTTGAAGATTTGTCCGGCGGTTGCGAATCCGCAAGCGTCAGCTTCACATACCGGCCGGTGACATGATCGGCGCTGATCCCGTTGTCAAAGACATCGCTGTAGCAGGGGTCGCCAACCGCATGTCGTTTGTTGTCGTAAAAAACAGCCCATTGCTGCCCGTCAGAGGAATATTCGATTTTGTATTGGTGCCAGATTTTCGGCCTGTCAAAGTAAACATCCGTCCGCGTGATCTCGTAGTCGTTTCCCAAATCCACCTGAATCGGTGCGTAGCCTCGTGATGTCGAGGTCGCTATCGGAATTGGTTCGTTATGAGTGAAGAGGCGCAGGCCGGCATCAATGTAGCGTTCGTTTCCACTCGTGCTATGGATGGCAATCACATTATCCCCTCCCGCAACCAAGGCTTTTGTCGCCCCCGGGGAAAGCGAGTAAGATTCCCGGTAATAGTTCTGATGCTCAGTTGATGAGAAAGCCGGCACCCCGTTGATGAAGACCTCAACCGGCCCCGTATTGAAGAGATCAAGCGCGAGTTGGGGCTCGGCATCCTTGATTCGTGGCAAATTAAAGTGCCGTCGCAGCCAAATATCGTGCGAAGTCCAGTCAGTGCGGGTGGCAACGGGTAGCGCCGAATGTACATTGCTGCCGAATCCCCCCTGCCCGGCGTTCCAACCTTGATCGCTGAAGCCGGGCTTGACCCAATCCTTGTTAGGAATACTCAGGGTGTAGCTCCAATCCACTCCCTTCACGCGAGCGTCGGGAGAACTAATTGCAAACCGGTTGTAATACGGTTGCACATGGGCGTATTCGTCCAGTTGAATCGGCAGAACGGACGGCTTCTCATTGAACGGATTGCTTCCGTTCCAGCCAAAGAACGTCGCCCACCATTGGCCTCCCTTGCCCGGGAACATGACATTGTGCCCACCGTTGCGGATGCCGATGTAATTCGGGCCATAAGGACCATAGGGATTGTCCGAACTGGCGACATACATGTCGTAAGTTGACCATCCGTGAAAGTTTTTAGGATGTCCGCCATCGCCGGCCGCCTGCATATAGTAGCGTCCGTTGATCTTGCGCAGGGCGCAGCCTTCAAAGGCCACCACGTCGTGATTGGAGGGAACCGCCAGGCGTGGCTTCTCGGCCAGAGCATTCATCCCTTCGTTCATCAGGGCCAGTTGACCGTCGCACCAGACAAAGTAAACCTTGCCGTCATCGTCATCGAAAAGGCCGGCATCAATCTTGGTGGTCAGCGGCCAATTACCCACCTCCACATAGGGTCCGGTCGGCTTGCCGGACGTGCTTTTGATCATACCATTGACCGAGCCCCAGCCGTTGTAAGCCAGTGAATAGGCAATCCACCAGGTTCCCTTGAGATAATAGATGTCGGGAGCCCAGATGGTCGGCTTGGGATGATCGCGATCCTTGATGAAATCCGGCAAAAGTGTGCCCGGATTAAAATTTGTCTGCCAGGTGGCATTATCTCTGAGTGTAAAGACATAGCCGAGATTTTCCCATTTTTTCAAATCGGGCGAACGAAAAAGGCGAATGCCATTATAGGGATGCCAGAAGTCATGTGCCGGATCATCATCAGGCGGTTGCGTCCCGACCAGATAGTAAAAGGCATCCGGTCCGAGCATCGCATGCGGATCACGCATGGGAATGTCCATGACCGGCCTGATCGGCGGGAGGAACCCCTGGGGCGAGGCGCGGAGCTGACCAAAGGTGTTGTCAGAGATCGTGGAGCCATCACTGGCGTAACTGGCAAGGCTGCCCCACGCTAGAAAAAGCAGGAAGAGAAGAGAAGAGAGCTTATGGTGTGGAACGGTGTGCTTCATGTCCGGAAGGCGGAAGCGATAGATTGTTGCTTTTTCAAGGCCCTTCGCCTTGGCCGAGACGAGCGCAAATTCAAACGATGCCACGACGGCCGACAGAATCTTTCAATGGGTATTCTTGAGTTTGAGTGATCAGGCATAGGTTTGTTGAATTAAAATTACTTGGAGTCTTTACAGTATATCGTGGTGTTGTTAATCAGATTTGCCGTCGTGCGTTTTTGATAAAGTGGCAAAGTCCTCCGCCGTTGCCACGCCATCCCAAAAGGTGACGCGCGCAAACAGTCCCTCAAATTTATTGTTGCCGTCATACCAGTCCGAGCCGATTTGAAAGTCGCCCCGATTGTTGAACATGCCACGGCCGGTGGCGGAACCCACCAATTTGCCGTTCAAATAAACCTTGGCCATGTCCGCGTGCAAGTCTTCAGGGCTCGCATCGCCTTCAAAAGAAATTCCGACATCATACCATTTGTTGTTCTCCAGCCTGGGAGCCTCGTCATTCAGTCTGAGGTGCAAATGCGGGCCAAATCCCGCCCCCAGCCGGCCATCCTGTCCACGGGACACCGACCAGCGGCCCACGTCACAAACCAATCCCTGACGCTGCTGGCCGGCATCCTGTAGCGGCATGACGCGCATCCACACGCTGAAATTCTTCTTAACATTCAACTGCGGTGTCGTCGCTCGCTCCGGGAAAAATATATTTCCGCCGGAAGTGTCCAACCCACGCTGGCCATCATGCTCGACAATCGCGGGACCGGTAGGTCGAGCCAGGACTTGCGCGTCAAAATCGAAACCGGCGGCATTGGACAAACACAAGCTGCCTTGCTTGAGGAATCCCAACGGCAGCGGCGTTCCGTCGGCGGCACTGGTAAAATTCCAATCGCCAATTTTTTTGGCCGCATATTCACATTTCACCACCGGCAACAACTGCGGCGGGGGCAACGGTGCCGGACGCTGATCCACTGGCACGGGTTTGGGGATGACGATTGTCCGTGTCACCGTGCCATCCGACGCGATGCGCGCCATAATGTCATAAGCGGTGGGATCGCCGGAAGCGATGCGTCCATCGGGCAGAAAGTCGAGCGGGTCTATGCAAAGAAAATCCTCTCCGCCGGCGTTAAATTTTTCGTTCTTGTAGGAATACCACCAGCGACCATCAGGACCGTCAAAGACGGATCCATGTCCACCCCAAAAAATGCCGGGGCGTTCGTCCTGCTTCCACGGTCCCAGCGGATTGTCGGCATAGGATACGTCAATGTAATAACGGTTGTCTGTATGACCGCCTTTGACTAAAAGATGGACGGCATAAAACAGATAATACTTGCCGTCGCGACGACGACACCAAGGCCCTTCGGTCCAACCGTCCACCCAGAATCCCTTTTTGGTGTAGGCAGTATCCACAGCCGCTTTGACCGGTCCGACCAGTTCAATATTGCCCTGTTCGATGCCGCTCAAATCCACCTGCTGCACGCGGATACCATTGCCGATCATGAACGCATATACCTTGCCCTCATCATCCGTGGTGAACGTCACATCGCAGCCCGCGCCCTTGAGCCGGGAGATGTGTTCATACGGGCCGGTGACTTTATCAGCCACTCCGACAAAACAGTCCGGCGCGTCACCCGACTTCCAGTTATCCGCGAAAGTCACGACATAAAACTTGCCCCCGAGGTGATGAATCTCCGAGGCCCAGCATTAATTTTTATAGGGACAATCCGCCGGCAAGGCATCGCCGTTGATGATCCAGCCCTCGGCCTTCCAAGTCTTGAAGTCTTTGGTGGAATAAAGCCGGAGACCGGGTGAAGACCCGTCGTGACGCTTGTAAGGATCGTATTCTTCAGGGCCGCCGCATGGCGTCATGGTGGCCGTCAAGTAGTAAGTGTCGTCCACGCGGATAATGTGTGGGTCGCGCAGCCGGTCGCCATAAATATCAGCGGCCGGATCAAAATGAATCGGGTTCTGCCATGCAAATCCGGTAAAGTTGTCAGCGGCATGGTCGCTCCAAAGCGCCAATCCCAAGCAGGTGCAAATTGAAAATATCATTTTCACCATTTTAATAACATAGCGTTTGGCAATACCTTTTACGGGAGCGACAATTTGAAATCATACTCGCCAAAGAATCTTGCGACGGGCCATCCAAGATAGAACCATCCATTCGACCGTTAGGACTGCCACACCCAGGAAGAACGGCTCGCAGGGTTTGCCGCATAACCCGATCCAGCTCCTGCCAAAATGGTGCGGAAGCGCGTCACAGATAAACCCGATCCATAAATGGGAAATCAGGTAGGCGGCAATGGAGTTCATTCCGACAATCTTCAGAGGGAATGCCCATGCGCGGCGATTCCAGATATCCATCACCTGGCAGAATCCAGCGAGGAATAAAAATGCCAGTCCACCTGAAAACAAAACCCAACTAGGCGTCCAAATGTGTGCTACGACCGGGCAAATCCCCGCAGGATAGCCGTCCACGAGACCCAACAGTTCAGAAGGTTGGGCGCGGGCCATAATGCCTGGCGCGGATGTTCGCGTTGAAAGTTCAAGCTGGTGGTGATTCACACTTTTACTTGTTGATCACCGGTCCCGCGGAAGGCTCGGAAGGCTTGATCGAACCATCGGCGTTGAATTGAACCGGATCCACACACAGACGACCTTGTGATTTGCCTCCAGATTCGCCACGATAGGAATACCAATCCTTTCCATCCGGCCCAGTGAATATATTGATGTGCCCGCCCAAGAACACCTGTGGAGTTTTCTTATACGGCCCCCAGATATTGTCCGCCACCCCTGCGCCCACCCAATACCCGGATTTTAAGTCAGCCGGCGTGGCGTCTTCCGCCCCGCGCCTCGGTGTCTTGTAAGGTGCCGCTGTAAACAGAATATATTTAGCGTCATGCTTCATCAGCCACGGTCCTTCCAGGTAATCCGGACTGGTTTTTTTGCCCGCGTCACTGTTGTCACGCGCCAGAGCCTGTTTACGTTTGCCAATTAGGTTTATGACGTTCGTATGTTCGATGCTGTTCAAGTCCATTTCTTGAATGAAAACATCGCCAAACGGCATGATAGCGTAGGCCTTGCCGTCGTCATCCTGAAAAATGGTCGTGTCACAGCCAGATCCTTTAAGCCACGCGAAATGTTCGTATGGGCCGGTAATTTGGTCCGCCACAGCAATGAAAGCAACATAGCCCATTTCACCGGCGGCGTTGTATGCAGCCTTGATCCAATTGTCCGCGTAAAAAATCAGATAAAACTTCTTTCCGAATTTGTGAAGTTCCGGGGCCCAAAATCGATGCTTGTAGGGGCAGTTTTCCGGAAGTTCGCTGGATTTGACCAGCCAGTTCTCAAACGTCCAATGCTGCAAATCCTTCGAGGAATAGAGCCGGATGCCTGGCGATGAATTGTAATCTATTTTGTTCGGATCGCGGCTGGTATGGTGTGTGAATGGGTAGTGCGTGAAGACCAGATAATATGCATCGCCTTCGCGGAGGATGGCAGGGTCGCGCAACTCGGTGACGGTGCTTTCCTTGGTTCCATCAAAATATGGGTACGAAAAATCTGCGGGGTTCTCGTAAGTGAAGGGCTCGGCGTTGGCCGACTGGCTTAGAATCGCGCTCAGAGACAACACCAGTGCGGATAGCAGGCGGAGCCAGTTCGCGAGAGCGTTCGGTTTTCGCTCCATATATTGCTTGGTGATCATTTTCGGCAGTTTTGCTATATTGTACCTGACTCCTTGATGATTTCAATTTTCCAGGTTTAATCCGGAGTCGGTTTGGGTGGCAACAGCGACACGCGCTGCAGGCATCAATCGCAGCAAAATGGTTTCGTGAGGAGCGACCTTGGCCGCAAATTCATTGGTGTAGGTGCCAAGATTTTGATGTGCCCACAAATCGCGAACTTCAAACTTTTCTCCCGGCATTAAACCCAGAGGCTTCCAGTCAGCGGTGATATTCGCAATTGCCTCGCCGCGGTTCAGCAACGCCACTGCAAGCCTCCCACCAGCGAGCGGCTTGCGCCAGACATCGGTCGAGCCTGTGCGGGCCACGCGATTGCCTTGTTTGCCGAATTTGTCCTGGTCCACGGCAATCACTTCGGCGTTCGTCAGAATACGCTGGGTGTCCGCGTCCATGTTGCGAATGTCGCAACCAATCATCAGCGGCGCCGCCAGCAGACTCCACATGCTCATCTGGGTCTGGTATTCCACGACGGTGCAGCCGCCGCCCCGGATGTTGCCGGTGTTCTTCAAGCCCACCACCAGCATGTCTGGATCGTTCCAGCCGCCCGGCCCGGCTTTGTCCTCGTGATTAGCGCTGGCATCAATCGCGGCTAAAATTCCGATGCAACTGTGAGCATTATGCGGCGTGTCCCAAATATCACCAACATCGAACGAAACTCGCCACAACTGTCCGCCGGCCTGAAGCCCCCAAAGCCAGGGTGAACGCGGACCCCATTCGCAAAGGCTAAAAACAATCGGGCGTCCCGTGGCCTTGAGTGCATTGCCCATGGCGGTGTAGCGGCGAATGGCTTCTTGCAGATCGTCCGGCGCGTTGCAGTAATCATATTTCAGATAATCCACGCCCCAACTGGCGAACGTAGCGGCATCGTCAACTTCATGACCGTAGCTGCCCACCTCGCCACCGCAAGTCTGGGTGCCCGCGTCCGAATAGATGCCGAGCTTCAACCCTTTGCCGTGGATGTAATCCGCCAGCGCCGTGATGCCGTGTGGGAATTTATTTGTGTTCGCCAAAATATGCCCCTGGCCATCGCGACCGCCTTCCCAATGATCATCAATGACGACGTATTGGTAACCGAGGTCTTTCAATCCCAAGGTAACGATTTTATCCGCCACTCCGCGAATTACCTCCTCGTTGATCTGTTCGCCGAAGGTGTTCCAACTGTTCCAGCCCATCGGCGGCGTGGCCGCGAGCGGCTGGGTGGTATTTTCAGCTAAGCAACTGCTCCAAAAGGCCAGCACAACACACCACAGGATGGCCGCGCTCAAGGATCTGAACAAGATGGGAACGGGTGATTTACGCATAAGAATTTGGTAATAGTACCGCCGAAGCGGTTTCAGGTCATTGACCTATTGCGTAAAATAATTGCACTTTTGCGTCAAGCAAGCCACTGGACGGGCGCAGGGCATTGACGCACAAGTCGAACCAGCAAGATCTTTTCAAAGCCGGAAGGCAAGTCAGTTGACCAACCGCAGGCGGAAGAAACCTTGAACAGCCGCGCTCACGCTGTTGGTGAGCGTCAGCGTCTCGCCGCTTCCAGTCATCGGATTGCCGATAGGGGCCCAAGTGGTGTCGGTTAGATTGGTTTTAGATTCCAATTGATAGATTTGCCCGGCTACACCTGTCCAGTTGATGAATATGTTCGTGCCCGAGGCTTGAACATTCAGCGGAACCGGCAGCGGTATGCTGGCCGAGAAAGTCAAATTGTCTATCCCCAGGCCCTGCGCCTTGCCGGTCGTATCGGTCATCTGCCACACCAGCCACAGGGCCGCGTCCGGCGGCCAGTTGGTGATGGCTTGGTTCCACACGCTCAAGTTGGTTTGGTTGAACGTCATCGTGCCATCCACCGCCACGCCGTTCACATCGGCCGCCACGGTGGGAATGCTCACGTTCAACGCGGGGATGTAGGCTGTCCGGTTGGTGGCAAAACCATTGGTGCCAGTCAAATCCACAAAATAATAAAACTGCAAAGTTTTTGGCAGATTGGATTGCCGCCAGACTTCGCCGGTGAATTGCAGGTTCAGCCGTGTCAACGTCGTGGTCGTGCCGTTCAGGAAGCGAACACCAAACGCCGTGCCTTTGGTCGAACTAGTCGCCAACAGGCCAAGCGCGCGGTTGGAACTGTTCGGCAGACCAAAGCTGATCTGGCCGCCGGTCGTCTGATCGCCCTCGGTTATGCCGAATTTGGAACTTGCCACACCGGAGCCATACCAGCCGGCCAGCGCAGAGATTCCAAGTCCGCCGCTGCCGCCGCTGGCAATGACGGGGAATGCGAAATCGTAAGGATTGGCCAGTGAATAGATCACATCATTGTTGGTCACCGGATTATCGGCGTTCACTGAGGTCGCGCCTGGATTCGGCAGCGCATCGAAGTTCTGGGTGTAGGGTGAACCCACATGCGTGTAGGCGATGAACGAGGGCGGCGGCGTGGCAGTGCCATTGTTGCTTGTGCCGGGCGTCGCCGAGAAAAACTCCTGGCGATAGAAACTCTGGCCGTCGGGGAACGAACCGTAGGAATTATTCAAGTTGATGTTCTGGTAGTTCACATAATCGAGCACTTGTAGCTGGCCGTTGGTGGCCAGCCGGGTCAAAGCCAGCGAGCCGCTGCCGCCGGGCAGGACAAAGCTGGTGTGCAGTTCGTTGGTGGTCGAAAGGTTCGTGAGGGCGTCGGCAAAAATGACCTCGAACTGACCGGCGTTGATGCTCGCGTTGTTCGGGAAAGCCCATTGCAAAAGGTTGGTGTAGTTATTGGCCAGAAAGAGTCCACTCAGCGAAAGGACATTCGTGCCGGGGTTGTAAAGTTCCACCCAAGGCGTGTGCAGACCCGCGCGATTAGTGATGCTATTGAAATTATCCGCCTGGAGTTCGTTAATCCATAAAGTCGGAAATGGCGCTAACGCCGTCGCCACGGTGTTGCGTTTGGCAGGCGTGGCTGTCGTGAACGACCAGTTGCCGACCCGCCAGTTGTCCGTGCGCGAGTCAATCAGTTGAAGCGAAGCGCCGGTGCCGTTGGCATTGATTGGCCAAGGCAGTTGACTTTCGTATTTCACTTTGGCCACCGTTGAATTGCTGGAACTGTTCAAAGTGAGCGTTTCACTATTGGGGGACAAAGTTCCGCTGAACACGTCAAACACCGGATTGGTTGCGCCGTAAGCGCCCGCGAACGCAGCCCCATTCGCCACCAAAACCAGATAATTGGTCGGGGAAATGACCGCGCCATTTGGGAAGGTGTAACTCAAATCCGGTAACTGCCAGCCCGATAAATCATAACTTGTGTTCGCCGAATTATTATAGAGCTCGACAAACTGTGCGTTGGCCATGCTTGGCGCATACATGATTTCGTTGATGACGACGTGGCCGACCGGTGAAGCATTGGTTGCGGCATAAACAACGCTGACGATGTTGCTGTCGCCAGCGATGATCTGGCCGTTCCGGTCCACGCCCACCAGGCTGAACTGGTTCGTGCCGGTTTGCAGCGGCACCGTTATGGCCCAGTTGGTCACGGTGGTCCAGGTCAGCGGATATGCCGCACCATTGATCCGAATCGTGTTGACATTGAACGGTGCCTGACCGGTCAGATACGCCAGATTATTGCTCACTACCACGCTCGCGTTCACCGAAAAGTCTGTTGCATTCGCGGCCATGACCTGCGCAGCGACCAGCGGCGACGCCTGTGTCAGCCACGAGATGAGATTCAGATTCGGATCTTCCACCGTGATTCCGTTGGCGCTAATCGCGGCGAATTTGGCGTTCATCAAGGGAGTGCTTAGCGAGAGATTCAGCGGACCGTTTATGACCAGTTCGCCCAACGCGCGCCAATACATGCGGAGAAAGGTTGGTTCATTATAGATACCGGTCATGTTAGAATCGCTGGCGAGAGTCACGAACAGGCTCTGGCCGGGTGGATAACTGCCGTCAATCCCCAGACCAATATTAAAATCGAACATCAACAGCGACCATTTCGTGCCGAGCGTGCCGATGTAGGGATAGAGGTTCTGGCCGCTGCTGCAACCGAACGAGTCCCAATTACCCGCCGCATGGTTCGCCGCGAAGACGCGCATCCAGTTTTCCATGTCCGCCAGGTTTTCCATGTTCCGCACATAATTCGGCGTGCCCTGCGAGCTGGCGGCGTCAATCAGCGAAAAAACATCGGAATAGTTGTTCTCGGAATCGGCCGTGCGCCGGTTTTCAAAGGTGAAGCGATAACGCCCCGGCTTCTTGGCTCCGCCGGTGGTGGCGAACGGCATGATCATGGCCTCGCTGGCCAGGTTATTGGGCATCGAATATCCATTTAGAAATGGTCCGAACTCAAACCAGCGCGCAATTTTATAGAGATAGCCACCAGAATCTTCGGGGAAATATTCTTTCACCAAGTCGCCGTCGGGCGTCTGGGCATCTTCCATGAACGGTCCGCGCCGGTTGCCGTTCACATACACCACCACATCCCGGCGGTTCAGCCACGGCACATGCAGCGCGCGCAAAAAGGTGTTCGCCAGTTGTTCGCGCTGATAAGTCGGGTCATTGCCGGTGTTGCCGGGATTATGGATCTTGTTAAACGAAGTCGCACCCAGAAATTTGTCGTCATCGTTGAAAATCCATTTGTAACTGCACAACGTGCCGTTGGGCGTGTCGTAATATTGATGCACCGGGCTGCCGGCGAAGCGGGCCTGCATGTTGTAGATCACACGATTGGCCTCGACCATCGTGCCATCGGTGCCTTCGTTGCTCAAATTTCCAAGATTGGCCCAGCGCGTCACGTTTGACTGGGTGAGCCACAAATGATAGACGCCGAAACTGCCGCCGGGATTGCCATCGCCAAACAAAACCAAACATTCGCGCGCCGGTTCGTTGTCATTGGGGCGCAACGCCGGGAATCGGGCGGCGATCGAGCTGCTGTCGGCCGCTGAAATATAGAACGCCGCCAGTGTATTGGCCGCCTGGCCCGGAATGGTCGCGCTGAAAATGCCGTCGCCCGCCACCACATCGCCGGCGGTACCGTCGTCTTTCAGCGGCACAGAAGTATAGGAGGTGGCCGGATCAAGCCGGTAATTGAGCGTGAGATTGGTCACCCCATTGGGATCATGCACCTGCACGCTCACGACGACAGGCTGGTTCGCGGCCGGAAGCGCCGGGTTGTGAGTCACGTTGTAAATTGCCGGGCCGGGATGGACGACATACTGGCTGTTGGGCGCACCGGGAGTGCCGAGGTTCGCTGCCACCGGGAGCGAACCCGCGGCTTCCAACCATCCGCCGTTCAACCGTAATATCACTTCCGGCCAGCCGTGAATCCAGCGGGCTTTGAACCGCAGCGTCGCCGTTTGCCCGGCGGCCAACGAATTCGGGTTCAAGGCCACTTGGCAGGAATCGTCCCCGTTGTAATAATGGTCGCTGGCCCGAACGTGCAGCGAAAGGCTGCTCTGGTAACCGGAATTTTCCAGACTGGAACGTACCTGCGAACCTTGAAAAGACCAGCCGTTAGTGCCAGTTTCAAAAGTGGGATTGGAGACATAGTTAACCCTGTTGGTGCCGTCCACCTCGACATTGTCCACCAGGCATTCGCCGATGTCGAGGATGCCGATCTGCGCGTAATCAATGGCAGGATCGAAACTAAAACCGTTGTCCAGCACGCCGGTGAATTCGATGTTGGTCCAAGAAGATTTCTGCGATTCATCGCTGTCCGCCCAATTGGCAGCCAGCCGATGGTTCGCGCGCGGATCCTTCAATTCCAGACTGCTGCCGTTGCCGCCTGACCATTCGCCCCAGCGGCCGCCCGTACCGTAAGTCACCTGGTCTTCGGCGACTAAAATCGGGGTATTGGTGTAAAGAGATTGCGGCATGGACAAAGTCACCTGTTCGCCGCCATGGGAGAGCTTGCCGCTGTAATTGCCAACCGTGTTCCCGCTGTTCAAGTTGGGATACTTGGCAAACAAATTCGCTGTGTTCCGCGCCACCACCAGATAGCCATTCGGCGCAACGCTCACATTGGGAAAAGTGAAGGTGACGCCGGCTGTGAACTGCCAGCCGGTCAGATTCGCGGTGTTCGTTCCTTTGTTGTAAAGTTCAAGGTATTGATCATCGTCATTGCCGCTGATCGGGTCATACATCAACTCGTTGATGACGATGTCGCCGATCAGAATCGCGCTGTTGTTGGTGCCGGGCGTGCGGCTGGTGAAAGCATAAAAATCATTCGCGCCATCCGGCCAGCGGCCATAGGAAACACCGTCCGCCTGGGCGCCAAACTGCACCGCATCCAAAATCCGGCTGCCGTCCGCACCGATCAAATATAGCGTTTCGCCCGCGCCGTTGAGGTTGAAACCGAGTTGCGTTTGCGTAAAACAAATAAAACTGGCCGGCCCGACGATGGTACCCGCCGGGATGACAAATTTATTCGTGGTCGGATCATCGGTCAAAATGCAGCCTGATATATTGTTGCCGCTGTTGCCGTGATTGTAGAGTTCGATGAATTGCGGCACGGCGGCATTTTCCGAGTGCGGCAGGATTTCGTTGATTACAACGTTGCCATAAGGACTGGCCGGATAGACATCCGCCGACCCGGGCGAACCGCCGGTAAAGGTGCTGATGTCCCACGCGCGCGGATCGCCCTCGCCATAACTCGGATTGGAAAGGATTAGCGAGTGGCCAGTGCCGCCGGTCGCGACCGGCCACGGATAGACATTGGAATAAGGGACGGTTAGCAGCACCGCACCCTGCTCATCCAGCAATTGCAGTGTCTCGGCTTTCTTCAAACTGCCGGTGTAAGGTCCCATGACATTTGTGAGGCCATAGGCGCTTTGGATGTCCGCCGGCACGGCGGCGATGACCATAAAGCTGTTGGAGGCAATGGTCGTGCCGGAGGGAAATGTGTAATGTATGTCGGCACAGGTCAGCGTGTAACCGCTGATGTCCTGAAACCACGGATTGGAATTGTAGATTTCCACAAACTCCAGGTTTTTGCCGTCGGTACGCGGTGCCGGTTTCCACATGATTTCCGAAATCGCAATCGGCGTTTTCCGACTTGATGGTCCAAGCGGTTCGTGCCGACTCGAAATCGTGGCGGTGCTGACGGCAACGGAATTCGCACTTTGGCCGTTGCCGCTGAAAGCGGCAACGACATAGAAATAAGTGTTCGTGGGTGACACCGTCGCATCGGCAAACGTGGTCGTCAGGTTGGTTGCAATGGTGGTGTAAGTGCCGTTTTGCGCCGTAGAACGCCTGACATAATAGCCCTTGGCCCCCGACGACGCCTGCCAGTTCAAAACAATCTGGCTGTCTTGCAATTGCAGATACAAGCCGGCGGGCGCCGGCGGGGGCAGGCTGTATTTTGCAAACAATGAGGTTTCCGCCGCCTGCTGGTCGGTGCCGGACAACGCCGTGTTATAGACTTGGACTTCCGCGATGTCGCCCGATAAAAAATTATTGATGGTTTGTTGAGCGCCCAACACTAACACCGACGGCGAGGTCAACGATTGCGTGCCGCCGGTGGTCGTGCCGGCGAACGTGCCGTCCACATAAAGTGAAACCAAACCGGTAGCGCGCGTGCGCGTGAAAGTGAAAATATGCGGGTTGCCATCATTGTAACCGGCGGCGGAATCAACGGCCACGTCCGGATTGCCCGTGCCGGCGGCAATCGAACCATTGGCAAACAAGCAGATGCCGAAATCATCTACTACACCGCCGACTTCACCGTTCACCAACCCGGCCCCCGAGTAAAATAAATCTCCGGAGTACAATCCCTGCGTGCTCTGGAAAACGCAAATGATGCTGAAATCGTCCTGCACGGGTCGCGGAAAAGACAGATAGGTGCTGCTGGTGGAAGTAAAGCGCACCACCGGCAAACCATGCATTGCGTTGGTCACATAGACAGGTGCCTGACTGGGTGTGCCTTGAGTGGCGTTATAGCCGTCACCGCTAGAATCGGTCCAGCTAGTCAATATTCCGCCGTTGATCGTCCCAGTAATCGCATCGGCCTTGAACCAGGCAATGGGATATCGTGTCCCGGCGGGATAGCCGGTGATGGCGACAGGCAACGATGCCAGCACGCCCGCACCCGACGCCGTGATGGTGGCAGTCCCCACCCCCTGAATCGGCACAAAAATGTTGGTGCTGATCACGCCGGCGGCCACGACGAGGTTCGTGCTGGCCACCACGGTCGTGTTGCTGGAGTTCAAGGTGACGGTAAACGGTCCGGCTTGACTGGCCGAGACGGGAATGGTCACTTGCAAGGCAATTTTGCCGCCCACCGGCGCAGCGTTGGGGCCGATAATGGACAAATTGATGGTCGGATTTTTGAAGTAATAATTCTGTAGATAACTACTCAACGCTGTGCCACTGACGGTGGCGTTCGTATAGACGCGCACCTCGGCTAGCGGACCGGTGAAAGCCGTGGCGATGGTGCTATTCACGCTGCTCAACAAGGGAATTTTTCCGTTTCCGTTGCTATTGATCGGAGCCAATATCGTGATGCCTGTATTCTGCCCCACCTGGGCCCCGTCCACGAAAAGGGTTTCGGTGCGGCTGCTGCCGTTAATTTGCAAAACGGCGGCGTGCGTGGTATTGAGTGCCAGCGGCGTGCCACCAGACTGAACTCCGGAATCGCCACCTGACCGGCCAATGCCGGCGATCACTCCCTGCCCGACGAGCGAACTGCTGCCACCCCAGGAAATACCCCAATCCGGCTGGCCGGCACCGGCAGTGTCATAGCCGAATATGATATCATCGCTGTAGTAACTGCCGCCGCTTGGACCACCAGCCGCCGCCTGAAATACCACTGCAATCGTATAATTGGTCAAGCCCGTTGGCGGATTCCCGCCAGGGATGAGAAAGCCCCCGGCTCCCGTGGGGCCCGTGTTTCTCATGACGCCATTATGAACCCCAAAAGCTGCCGCCACAGCCACCGGTGTTGGCGCACCATCCGTGGCGGCCAGGACCCCCTTGATCCGGTCCACCCAACTGCCGCCACTGACATAATCATCGGCCACCCAATGGCTCGACAATCCATTGGTTACGTCTTGCGAGTGGGCTTGAAATCCAATTTGCACCCCCACCCACAGCCAAACCACAAAGGAAACGACGCGGATCACGGAATACCACTTAAATGTGCGTTTGATGTGCACTGGCATTGCATCGGCGTATTCATTCATAATTTAGGATCAGATACTATGGCCGGTTCGGTTTCATCCAGCAATCCCAAGTCCACATAATCTTCCCCGCCTTTATGCCGCTCAATGAGATGAACGGCCAAAACGTTCCGTCCGGGCTTGATCGCAGCGCGCGCAGCGGGATTCAGTTCGTATCGGCCATAGCACGGTAAATCATCTTCCGGTTCGCAAGCCAGAGCACCGTTGACGTAGATCGAATCGGCACCGACTCGATCGGATACGGCACGACACTTTTGCCTGCAAAAACAGCGGGTTCGTTGGTAGCATCCGGTTTGGTAATTCCATATTCCCACAGCCCGTTCAAATTCAGCCAGCGATCCCGCAGCATCTGCGAGCGTGGATATTCCGGCAGCGCGTTGGTGGTCGAGACGTCCCCGGCCCAACGGTTGAGCAACGAAGCGTTTGCAGGGATTTTCCAATCGCCCTCCCCCCGGCACACACCGCCAAATGCAGCGACCGTCAAGAGCAGAAACCATTTGAGAGTTTTGAAAATATTTTATGCATTCTTTGCGCCCTTCATAGGCTCAATCAAATGAAGAGCTTTGTGCTGGGTCTATCTCCGGCAATTTAGCATGCCTGAATTTAGAGTCACTGGACTTTCGCGTCAATCCATTGCACTTTTGCGTCAAACGGCATTGAGGCAGGCCATCCGGATGATCAAGCCCGGCTGCCAGTCCAGGTGCTCCATGACGTTGTGCGGCTACATTTGCGACGGGATTTGAGGCCATTCCTGAGGACGCAAAAAATCGCCGGGGTGTCGCAATGCCGGCCGCCGCGTAACACGACAATGTTCCCCTATTGTGGCGGGGTTCGCATCTGGCCGAATGTCAGGCGAACCAGCCCTTCGCCCGACGTTTCGACAATGGCATAATCTGAAATATCCCCAATGGCATGTGTGGGCGTGGGTATTCTGCATTGTGGTGGTGGGTTTGCAATACAACTGAGGGGATCCTCGTCGGAGATTGAATGGGCCGGTTGGCCGGGGCCGATCTTTTGATCATGGTGCATCGAGACGGCGAGTCCGTCTGAACCGGGAAGATCGCGGCAATAAACACGGCTCAGTTTGCGGCACTTTGGGGCGAGGTGCTGTCTAGCCGGGCGGCGTCCTGCGGTGAAGCCGCCTTCGGACTGGAATGCCATTTCCAATAATCCGCATGGCCGTCCGTGAATGATAAAATCGTCCCGTTATTGTGGCGGAATCCCGGCACGTTCACCCAGCCTGACTGCACCGACGGGTCATAGGGATACAGAAAATGCCCGTCATCCACTGTCAAATTATCCTCGTCAATGAACAGCATTGTATTGGAGGCTTTGCGCAACTGCCCCTGTTTACTCAACGGCACGATGCCGGCCAGGGAACCCGGATTCGGGCCGTTCAGATAACAACTCATTGAAAAGCAACGCAGCCGGGCAGCGGTGACCGGCCCGGTCGGAGTGCTGATCCTCAACATTAGCTTGTCCTCCGTGCATTTGTAAGTGCTGACTGTTTTTACATACGGATAAATTGTTCCGTAGGTGATGTCGTTGGTGATATTGTAATCGGGAGCGCTTACTTGATTGGCATTGCCAACCACCCAGGATCCGGGCAGGCTCACCGCTAAACCACCATTGACATTCCACCGGTTCTGCGGCATTACGTCGTTATTGTCGTCGCAATAGAGGATCCACGCCAGCGCCATCTGTTTCTGATTGTTAACGCACGTGGTTGTGTTTGCCTTCTGTTTCGCCTTCGCCAAAACCGGCAACAACATTGCCGCCAGGATGGCGATGATCGCGATGACAACCAACAGTTCGATCAGTGTGAACGCCTGGGAAGCGTTTTTTTTCAGTACGTCAATCATGGTCCCACCAATTTAACACCAAAGTTGAATGAAACCAGTTTTTACCAGGATGATTTCCGGCGGCGACCTTAAACCAGCCGTTATCCGTCCATTCCATTGGTTGCCGCAATATCTGCCGGCCCAGCGTCCGAAAAGTATTCTTGTAAGCGTGATATTTCATTCACCAGTTGCCATCCGGACCTTCAATCACCGGGCCGTGCCCACGCGACCACCAGGGTTCGGCAATACTGTAAGTGTGAACCAGCGGATTGTGGGGCGAATTCTGCCACGGTCCTAAACGCTTTTGGAACCCGCCGCCCCGAACCTGTGACGGCTCGGCGCACCGCCGGTGCCGCCTTCGGCCACGCAGAGATAATAATATCCATTGCGGCTTTGGAATTTTCTATCGTGTGCACTATTTGTTAATTGGTTTAACCCGGAAGCAATCTGGGCATGCTGGCGCGGATGGCTTCGGCCACTTTTTCCGCGTCGACTTTTGACACCACGCGGTCATAGCTGATCAGCCCGTCGCATTCTGTTTCCACATCCACAAGCTGGCAATAGAACTGGCCGCTGCGCCCCGTCTGCGTGGTGTCACGCAAAAAGTTGCGATAGAATTCGCAGACCTGTTTGTTCAGCCAAATTTTGGCATCGGGGGTGATGTCGGGAAGCACGGCGGTGTCCTTATGTTGATTGTAGAAGGCAAGAAAGTCCATCGTCTGCCCGGTTTGGGGATCATAGCTCCCGTAGCTCCAGGCGTGCGGCCATTGATGACCGGCGCAACCCAGGCAAGGCGTGCCCCACTCGCTGATAATGGTGACGTAGTTGGGAACCTTATCCGGCACGCCGCCGTGACCATCAAGCACATTCCCGCCGCCATGCCAGGGGAATCCGCTGGAAATATCAAGCAGGCGCGAGGGATCCATCTCGCGCACCCAAGCGGCGTTGCCCCGATAGTCAAACCCGCCGAAGGCTTCATTGAACAAATCCCAGCACACAATGGACGGGTGGTTCCATTTGTCCTCGATGATGCGGCGCACCTCCGTGCGCCATTGCTCGGCCGCTTCGGGCGAGGTGGATAGATCGGTGGTCGGATCGCCGCAGTCCCCGGTGGGCATGTCCTGGAAAACCATCAGCCCCAATTTGTCAGCCCAGTAATACCAACGGGCCGGTTCAATTTTGACGTGCTTGCGAACCGTATTCAGTCCCAGGTTTTTGGCCCACTCAATGTCAAACTTCAGCGCCTCATCGGTCGGTGCCAGATAGACGCCGTCCGGCCAGAAACCCTGATCCAGCGCACCTGGCAACAGGATGGGCTTTCCGTTAAGCAACAGCCGCGTGTTCCCATCGTTGTCGCGGCCAGCCTTGACACTCCTCATGCCAAAATAACTCGTCACGCTGTCCAGCGCATTTCCATCCGGGTCGTTGAGAGACACCTTTAGATCATAGAGGAACGGCGAATCGGGCGACCACGTTTTTGGCTTTGAGAGGGGAACTTCAAGTTCAGCAGAAACTTGGGTTGATGCCGCTTTGAAAAACTTCACGAGGTTGTCCTGAATCATTGGCGTGAGTTCATCACCGATGCCGCCGGAAACCTCCGCCACCGTCTTGCCATTGTCGGTGGCAATCGCCTGAAGTTTCATCGGCCGGGGAACAATGCGGGCGACCACGGTAAGTTTTAACAAGCTCTTTTCCAGATCCGGCCGCAGCTCGATGCTTTCAATGTAAGATTCCGGCACCGGTTCCAACCAGGCGGTTTGCCAGATGCCGGAAGTGGCGGTGTAGGAACAGCCGCCCGGATGCAGGGTTTGTTTGCCGTGCAACTGCCATTCGGTATCCGTGGGATCCCAGACAGCAACCACCAAGCGATGTGTTTGCCCGCCTTTGACATGACGGGTGATGTCAAAACTGAAACTGTCGTAACCGCCGCGGTGCGTGCCGATCTTTTGCCCGTCAATATAAACAATGGTCTCCCAATCCACCGCGCCAAAATGCAAAAGCACCCGCTGGCCATTCCAGTCCGCCGGGATGGCAACTTCGCGCTGATACCAAAGCCGTTGATTGGGCAGCAAAGGTTTCATCACGCCGGAAAGCGGCGCTTCAATGCCAAAGGGCACCAAGATTTTTTCGGCGTAATCGCTGGGCAGGTTTGTCTCCTCTTTCCCCGTCACCCGATAATTCCAAAGGCCGTTCAAATTCAGCCACCGTTCACGCGTCAATTGCGGCCGCGGATATTCCGGCCAAACCTTATCCGGAGTCACTTGACTGGTCCAAGGTGTGGCCAGGATTCCTTTGGCGGGCTGCCAGGACGCTGCCTCCGATCGCACGCCAGCCGACCGACTAGCTCCCGTGGTCAAGCCACCTGCCAGCAAAAATGCGGGTTTGGTCAATCCCACTCCCACAGCAGTGGTGATGGCCGATCCGATAAATGTGCGTCTTGTATATTTCATAGTTGCATTATAGTTAATCGGTCACGGTTTTCGAAGCAGATACCGTCAGCTCGTAAGGCCCGCCAGCGCTCGGCGGCGTAAGCCGCGCCACCCACTTACCGTTCGTATCGGCCACCGCCTTTGCCGTAAGTCCGGCTATCATTTCGGTGATGATTTCCGCCGGCTTGGCCCTGCGCCAAATAGGATCGGCTTGGTTGCGCTGTAACACCATGTGATCGCAAAACAGCGGAGCAATAAAAGGTCGACCCGCTGGCTCCCCTTGGGACTTCACCAAGGAAAACATGCATACCAATTTGTGAATTTTCATCTGGTTCTTGTTTGGGTTGAGATTTCCATTTCGGTCAAATCACGGACTTGTCAGATTAAAAAATTGAAACCCTGAATCAATGGGCACGGTCAGGTTGAATTGACCGTTGTTGCTGCTCACGGCATTGGTCACCGGCAACCACAGTGTCGGCGGCGTCAGATTCGTTGCCTGATAGACTGAAAATGTTCCCGCCCAGCCCGGCCAGGAAAGGTTCAGTGAGCCGGCGGACAGGATTATAGTCAAAGTTGGCGGCGCATACGGCGTGGCGCTCGCCTCGGCCGAAAACGCACCTTCGCCGTTGGCATTAAGCGCTGTGACGACGTAATAATAAGTCTGCCCATTATTCAAACCGTTGTTCGTATGATTCAGGCTGGAAGTCGCATTGACTATATTCGTGTAAGGACCACCGCTGACCACACCGCGCTTAAGATTGTAGCCGGTGGCATCAGGCACGGCATACCAGCTCAACGCCACCTGGCCAACGCCCGCCACGGCGGCAAGCCCGGTCGGGGCATTGGGCGGCAGCTCCGCCAGCAAACCAATCTCCGTCGCCGTCAGCACGTTGGTATAAAGCCGCACCTCGTCCAGCACACCGTTGAAATACTGCGCCGAGTCCGGCGTCTTGCCGATGATCAAATTCGGCGGGGACGCCCGCGCACCCGTCGGACCTGCGCAGCTGTTGTCCAAACTGCCATCCACATAAACCTGCATCGCCCCAGTCATTTGGTTCCACGTGCCCGCCACATGATGCCAGTTGCCATCATTGATAAACTTAACCGATGTCAGCGTAGTGTCCGGCTGCCCGATCCCCAATGCAAAATTCCCGCCCACCAGGGCCGTACCGAAATCCGTCGTCACTCCGCCCTGTTCCCCATCCACCAATCCATGACCTTGATACCACTGGTTGCCTCCGCCCGTGTCCGTCGTCTTGATCCAAAACGCTATGGTGAATCCCGAACCCGCCACGCCGATGGATTTTGGAATCGTCACATATGCGGTTCGGCCATCGAACGAGGCCCCCTGACCAACCTTCCCAGTGACAAACGTGACCCCGCCGTTGACGCCATTGTAGTGGTTCCCGCTCGTGTCCAGCACATTGCCCGAAAAGGCATAGTAGGCCACCGGTACCACCACCATTGGGGTGGCACTCGCCTGACCGGAGTTGACACTGATCGCATTGCCCGCCGTGGCCGTGACCACATAGTAGCATGTCACACCGTTGGTCACGGCAGTATCAATGTAGCTCGTGCCGGTCAACCCGCTGGTCACAACGGTGTAGGGGCCACCGCTGCCGGTTGAGCGGTTCACGTTGTAGGCGGCCGCACCATAGGACGCAGTCCAGCTCAAATCCACCTCGCCATCGCCAGCAGTCGCCGTCAGACCGGTCGGCGGCAGCGGCAAAGTCGTCACCGCCAGGATGACACAGGCCGGCGAGGACACCGATCCGACAACCGCCAGCACTCGGTAATAATAGGTGGCTCCGGTCAAAAGCCCGCTGTCCGTAAAGTTCGAGACTCCGGCACCAACATTGCCCACAACGTAGAAGCTTACGCCGTCATAAGATCGCTGGATTTGAAAACCAGCCGTTCCGCCCGAATTGTCCACCCAGCCCAAACCGATCTGGTTGGTGCTAACAGTATTGGCTATCAAACTGCCGGGGGCGGCGGGCTCAGTAATCGCCTGGGGCGTGGCATTGACCGAAGTTGAGTTGGCACTGGCAGTGCCGCTGTTGATCGCGGCAACTTCAAAGTAATAAGTTGTGCCGTTGGTCAGGCCGGTTTCGGTGTAACTGACGGCGTTAACGTTCGTGGCGATGAGCGCGTAGGAACCGCCGCTGCTCCACGAACGGTAAAGATTGAATCCCGAAGCGGCGCTCGGCGCGTTCCAATTCAAAGTCACTTGCGCATTGCCAGCCGTGGCCACCAGCCCCGTCGGCGTCGCCGGAACGAGCGGAACCTGCAAATTGTAGAGCCGGGATATTTCCGTCGCGGTTAGGAGATAATTATAGAGCTGCAGATCGTCCACAGCACCATTCAGGTTGATATCTAGTCCGTTTTTCGCCGCCCACCGGGGACCAGTGGGTCCGGTTTTACTGCCACTTAAAACTCCATCCACATAGATTGTCATTGCACCGGATACGACATTCCACTCCGCGACGCAGTAGTGCCAGACACCATCGGTTATGACTTTGGATGATTGGAGATCTGTGTCGGGATTGCCGATGCCGAGATCAAACTTGTCGCCACAAACCGCCAACCCGAAATCTTCGGTGCCTCCGCCAGCATCGCCGTTCAGCACATGTCCGCCCACATACCAAGGAGGCCCGCCAGCCGAATTGGTGGTCTTGATCCATAGTGAAACGGTGAAATTGGTCAAGCCTATCGAACAAGGGACAACAATGCTGCCTCCGTTGATTTGAGCCGCCTGACCAATCTTACCGGCGGCATAAGTTACCCCACCAACCGCTCCTTGCACGACCCCGTCGCGTCCGTTGCCACTGGTATCAAGCGTATTGCCCTCGAAACTATAGATGGCCTGCGCCATCAGCAGCGGCGAGGTCAGTTGAACTGTCGCCCAGTTGCTGGCCGCATTCCAGCCGCTGGGATAGCCTTGGCTGGGGTTGTTCGCGAAGGTCACCGCCGTTGCCACGTCGCTGCCACTGACGCCGCTGACATACGGCCCGACTTTGACGGCATTCGGGCAGGTTGGACTGGGATTCAACAATTGGTTGCCCTGTAAAAATACGTTGCTGCAAGCCGCGACATAAATGCTGCTGTTCACGATTTGCCCGTATTGAACCACTCCGACCGGTTGCGGTTGAGCGCTAAACGAAACATTGCTGCTGATGTTGACATTGTAGCAGTTGAGCACGGAAATGTCGTGAACCAGCGAATTACTGAACACATTCCCAGTAATCGTGACGCTGCCCATTACTTGCTGGACTGGTGAACCGTCCGCGTCCTCGCCAATCAGGACGGCGTCAGTGTCCCATACTTCTTCCGGCCGGTAACCAGAAGCGCTGGGAACATTGTTGAACCGGTTGTTGCGAAGCGTGATGTTGTGGGGAGCCGGGCCTTCCCACCAATAGCGTGTGGCTGTGCAATTCACACCAAAGCTGTCGCCGCGTTCCACGAGGTTGCTTTCAATCAGGACCGTATTGTAAGCCCGCAGCAAAATCTCCTGCGCGTTCATGTCGCAGAAATAACAGTTGCGCACCACCACGCTCTGATCGTGCAAACCCGGCCGGTCGGCGATAGCGCATAGGGTCACCGGCAAATCACGGTCCAAAGTTACCGCATAAATCGACTGGTTCGTCGCCAGCCGCCAGCGCTGGCCCCAAAAATTCATCCAGTTGTTCACCGCGGTAATCGCATTGCTAGATTGCAACGGATTGGTGACCAACACCGGTGGCCCGACCACCCGCGCCTGGCCTTCCGCCTGCCAATTTTCCCCATGATAAAACGTCATCATTTCGCCCACCGCCGGCTGGTCGTGCAATAGCACCACGCGCGAACTCGGCTGGCCACAAACCCAATGGATGCCTGCCCCGCCAGCGTTAATGGCGTCGTCCCATCCAGGTCCGTTGTTGCAACCGTCATACACGAGGATATTGGGCGACATATTCCAGATCTCCTCGCCCCCGCCCAGCTCGTTGCTATTGGGCTCGCGGTAGTTTGAGCAATTGGTCATCAGCAGCGTATTAGCCGAACCGTTCCACCACAATCCACCGTCGTAGCTGATGATCCCGGACAAAATGACTTTCTGGCAGTTGCCCAGCAACAGGACAGGCTCCAATTCACTGGCATACCAACAACGGGCCAGAAGTAGGTCGCCCAGATGCAACAACTTCCCTGGCTCGTTAAAGTAGCTGGTTCCCACCGTAACCTTGACTTGCGTAAGGTCGGCAGGGACATAATTCGTCGAGGCAGAAACCGATGGACGTGTCAGACACACACCATTCGTGTCGTAGTGCCAGCACATGGCTCCGGCCCAGAAATTCGTGGGGTTGTAGCCGGACATGATCTGCAAATTGATGGTGCCATTGTTGGTATTCCAGCCCGTCACCGTGCCCTGGCAGATGATTCGGTTATCGGAATCAAACGTGATTGGCCCCAGCACGCTCACGTTCTGGCAGTTGTTAATGTGAAGCCAGTTGAGGCTGTTCTTGTTGGTATCCGCCACTAGCCACATCTCCACGTTGGAGCAGTTGATGGTGAAATTCTGCTGGAGATTATTCAGAGTGTAGTATCCGCCGTTGATACGATAGACACCGGGCGCGATGGTGTAGTTGGTTGCCCCGGCATTGGCCGCCGCGATAAGGGCGTTCATCATGTTCGTGCCGGCCACAAGCTGCGCCGCCTTCTGCGTGGGCGTGTACGTCAACGGATATGCCGGGTTGCTCGCCCGGTAGTTGCTGGGGTCGTACATGGCGGAGGCCTGCTGCCCGGCCAGCAGCAGGACGCCAAGCACGCCGTAAAGCAGCGCTAACGCAAGACGCCGGAACCAAGCCAGAACCAAACCTGCTGGCTGTGCTCCGTTGGCGCTGCCACTCGTGGCCGCGACCAAATTTTTCCGCCACCGGCACCGCGTTGACGCGACAGTATTGCCGATGACCCGATGCGCCCGGAGCAAGGCGGTTCTGGAAGTCTTGGTTAGCATTTAGAACAAAATCATCGGCTTGGGTGTCGTTTCAGGCAGGCTGCACTGGTGTTTTGCATTGGCCATGTGATTTAATCGCGAATTCCAGCTTAATTCTACTCCAATCAACGGTCTTCGCCTATGCACATTTGCGGCTTTGCCATGGACTTTTGCGTCAAGAAGGAGATTGATGATATGGTCCACCAGCTTCTGACCAAGGCACCGCCGGCCAGCAATCTGCGCCTGGTCAGCGTGACCATGAAGAGGTCCCAGGATCTGGAACACACGGGCGACGAGGCCGCGAAAATCGCCACACGGGCGCACGGAATCTAATTCAAGAGCCGCCGGTCAACATCGTGCTCGACCTGCCGCGCCACTGTATCGCCCGAAATTCCCGAAGCCTATGCTGCCGATGAGGGGAGAATGCGGACCGCTGACGAACCCTCCCGCTTCCACGTGCTCGCCACATCGGAGCTTGGCGAAGACGCAGGTGATGGGATGAATGGTGACGGCTCAGCGGGAGTTGAGCCGGTGGTCGTGGTTGATGGCCTACTCTTGGCAGTTGATCGGCAAGGACACACTGCCAAACCAGCTTCGCCTTATCCCGCCCCCTTTACGCCGTCATAGTTTTGGGTATTTCCGCGTCCAAAATCAAATCCATTACACGTAAGGCATTGATCCCAAGCAACTTCCATCAGCAAACATGGAAGTATTGGAAAAAAGGGTATTCGCGAATATCTATACACGTGTGTCCTAGTGGCAAACAAGCTCTCCTGAGAGACGTTAAACGTCTCCTGAGAGGCATTCACCTCTCTTGGGAGACATCACCTCTCCTGAGAGACGTTGACAGAAGACACACTTCCTTTGAGACACGTTTAATCCCCAAAACCCAAAACTTCCATTACCAGTTATTGTAGCTGCCCATCTCCTTCTTTCTTTTATTTTATAAAGTATTGAAAATTAAAAGAATATAGAAGAGAGGGATGGGGCTGCGCTCCTGTTCGTGTGCTAAATCGGCGTATTGGGTTGCGTATTGGGTCCAAAACGCGGACTGGCTGTCTTGCCCCGTTCTCATACAGCCGCCGCTCGAATCCGCGCCTCGCCCGCGTCCGCAGGGTCAACCCGCGCCCCGGCATCGTTGCCCCCAGCCGAACTGGCCGTGCCAAGCCCGCCCATCGGCGCAACCCGCGCCCTCACCTCGCCACCGCTCTTGGTCGCCGCCGGGCGGAGCCGCAGAGCCGCGCCAGTCGCGTTCCGTGGCTTGCGGCGCTGCTGGCGAAGTGTGATCGATGCGGAAGGAGTCAAAAGCGTAGATGGAGCGTGGACGTTCAGGGCCTTCACCCTGTCCCCTGCTTTCCGCCAAAAAAATCCAAAAATCCTCCCCCACTTGGGGGGAACTGGCCTTTTCGGCGGTGCTTTGGCGGGGAGTCACAATTTAATAAGCGGGCATTGGCGTTTCTCATTTCAGGCTGGCCGTTAATTACCGCGCGCGTTCAAGTGATTTAATGCGCGCGACGGCCGCAAATTAGGGCGTGAAATGATTCGGTTGCCGGTCTGCTGGCATCTGCTGGCAAGCGGCCGAATCCAGCTAACGAATAACGAATAACGAAAATGAAATCATCAAATGAAAGCAACGGCAGTGCGCGTGCGGGTGCGGGGTTTAGCCAATTGGCGGCGGCATTGGCGGGCGTCGTCATTTCCTCGGCGCTGCGGGCAACGGCGGCGGGTTGTCAATCAATCGGCCAACTGTTGGCGGGGTGCGAGCGTCCAGCGGGGCCTTTGCTGCAAGCGGTGCAAGCGGCGCGCGATGCGGCGCTGTGTGAATCCTTCGCGCGTCGGTTCAATCGGCGCATGATGCGCGACGGGCGCAAAAGCCTGTGGCTTACGGATGCCGATACGGGCGGCGAGGGGGCAGGCTGGGCGGCCACGATGGCGGACGCCATACAGGACGGCGCGGCGGCGGTGGCCGTCTGGCGGGCGGGTCGTATCGTTTCCCGCGATGATTCCGGCGCGGATTCCCTTGTTTTGGGGGATGGCGATTGCGGCAACGTCGGCGCGGTCTGGGTCAAATTCAGTCGAGCCGCAAGCGAGCCGGCGAAGGGTGAATCTGTCGAGACTGCAATCAAAAGCTACTGCGGCGGCAATTGGGGCAGGGGGGCGCGGCCATTGGTCAAATATAAACTGTCGGCCACGTCGGCGCGGATTGCATGGCGGGCCATTGTGGATTCTGTCTCGGCGGATGCGTTAGGGGATAGCCTGCAAATTGCCGCTTTCCGTCGGGATTATTACGAATTCGTTTCCGGGGCGCGGGATTGGCGCGGGCTCGAACCGGAGCAACGGCGGGCGCGTCGTCTGGCCACGATTGACTTTAAGACCGAACAACTGGCGGCAGGGCGCGGCAGGCGGGCGGCGTTGGCCGCGAAAGTCAAACATGCGGCGGTCTTAATGCTCAACGGCACGCAATGCGATGCGGCTTGCATGGCGGCGGGGTTCAAGCCTGCGCAAGCTCAAGGTGCCAGCGGTTCGCGGTCGTCGTCAAACACGATGGCGGCGGCGCTGCGGCGGGCGGGTCTGCGCGTCATTGCGCGGCGTGGCAACTTCTCGCAAGCATTGGACGAATTCCAAGCGGCCAAGCGGCGCGGCGCGGCGGTGGATTTGGCAACGGTGTTCGCGTTCAAGCGCGGGCTGCCTTTCCGCACGTTTACGCGGCGGCCACGCTGGGCGGCGCGGATGCTTCCGCCATCGGCGGCGGCGGCGGCGCAGGTTGCCGGGTTGCATCCCTTGGCCAAAGCGGTTAGCGGTTTGCCGTCGGCGGCGGCGGCTTCTGTCGAGTTGTCCAGCCTGCCAGCGTCACGCGTTCAACTGCGGCGGGCGTTGGCGGCGTCCAGTCGGCGCAAGCTGCGCGGCGTGTTGCGGGTCAAGCCAGCCAGCCAGCCAGCCAGCCAGCCAGCGGCGCATGTCGAAGCGTGGCACGCGTGGCAATTGCTTTCGGCGGCGGAGCAAGGCGCGGCGCTGCTGGCACGTTTGGCGGCAGGCGTGGCGGCGGCGGTGGCGCGGCGTCCGGTTAGCGTTTCCTCCTCGGTCGTGTTGCGGCGGTGTTTCGTCGGCGATGCTTCCGGCGTTGTCCAAGTCGAGGGATGGTTTCCCTTCCGGTCTGTCTGGCAAGGTGCGTCTCTCGTCGGCTTCGTTCGCGTGGCGGATTCCAAACAAAATTGATTATGAGCGAGCAAGATAAAATCATGCTTCCGGCGGTTATGCCAATTATTTGCTATTTCGGCGGGCCGCGCAAAAACGAGTTGCAATCTGTCCGTTATTATCCAAATGGCATTTTCGGCGGGTGGCAATGCTTTGACACTGTGGCGGATGCAATCGCGATTGCACCGGATAAGGTGTTGCTTTGCCGTGATTCCCGGTAAGCTCTAGGCTTGTTCATTCACGGCGCGGCGGGTTTCCCGTCGCGCTTTTTTTGTCTCTCGCTTCCTGGTGGCTTCCTGGTGGATCTCAAGCCAGCGCAGGCCAGCCAGCCAAGCGCGGTTTAATGCGTCGCGTTTCCCTGATCTATGTCAGGCGATTGCCGCAAGGCGGTTGCCGCTTGCATGGTGCGGGGTTGCCGCGTCGCGTTAATGCGTCGCGTTTCCCTTATCAATGTCAGGCGGTTGCCGCAAGGCGATTGCCGCAAGGCATCGCAAGGCGGTTGCCGCTTGGCTTCAAGCTGGCGGGTTGCCGCTTGCATGGTGCGGGGTTGCCGCGTCGCGTTAATGCGTCGCGTTTCCCTTATCTATGTCAGGCGGTTGCCGCAAAGCGATTGCCGCAAGGCGAGCGCAGGCGAGCACGAAAGATACGGGTCACTCGCTGAATTTGGCGCGTTCCGAATCGGAATTGATTCGGAATTGCCGCCGCCATCCGGCGGGAAACCGCGCGCTTTTTGTGACACAGCGCAAACGATTTATGGACACAGACGAAACCAAAGTCCGCGACGGCTCGGATTATTACAAAGCCGTTTTCGGGCATTGGCCATCCTTCAACACCACTCCTGCGGACGCCTACAACGCGGCGGCCGCGGAAATGAAGCGACGGTCCGCCACCCCCGACGGGCGCAACGCGCTCCGCCAGGACGGCTGGATGCTGGATGGCGACCCGGACTGGAATTACCGCGAATAACGCGGGCCACACCCCGCCGGAAACCGGCGGCCATTTTCGGTGCTGCGAGACGCCAGAATTGGGACTCTCGCTGACATTCGCGCGTTCCGAATCGGAATTGATTCGGAATTGCAGCGGCAGCCCGGCGGGAAACCCCGCGATTTTTCTGACACAGCGGCGACGGTGCCACCAGTTCGCCAGGCGGAGACGGTTCAAGCCCGTTGAAACCTGACGGGCGACCACCCGCCGTCGCCGCTGGCCACGCAGCGGGAAACCGCGCGAATTTTATGACACAAGCACAAGAGTTGGAACGCCAGTACCGCAAAGGACTGATCACTGGCGAGGAGTACGACGCCGCTTTGCTTGCTCTGGCAACGCCAGAGGAAAAGGCAGAAGCGGAAGCCAGAATTGACGCCGCGACGGAAGCCAAGCTCACCTTACGCGGCTAAACGCCAGGCCGAGGTTCGGCGGCGGGAAACCGCCGGCAAAGCACAGCCCCGGACGCCTTCGGGGCTCTTCTTTGCCGTGGACACAGGCTAAGCGGCGGGAAACCCCGTGCTTTTTGTGACACAGCAGCCCACCGCTGGGCGACTTCACGCCCGGCATTTTCTTACACCGCCGGCCAACCGGACAGCGGGAACCGGCGGTCAATTTCGATTTCGTGAGCAGTGTTTCGCACGCTGAATTTGTCGGCGTGAACCGCACGTTGCGATTCACCCGGCAAGAAACGCAAGTAGAGTAGAAAGGAAACACCATGTCGAATAAACCCGACACGAAACTCACGTTTGAGGCCATCTCCGCGATGCCCCGTGGCGAGCGCTACACGCTCTTCAAGGACAACGTGGTGAAACCGTTTGGTGCCATCACCAAGGCCAAAGATGCGGCCACGGAAAAGATGCACGTGGCGTTCAAGGTCACCGCTTCGCTGAAGCGCGACTACGCCACCATGTTGCATGGCCGTGAAATCGCCCCGGACATGACCGAGGGGAAATTCTTCGCCCAGTACGCTGGGGGAGACGTTCCCGCCCGTGTCAAGCAGCTCGCGACGTTCTTCAACGCCGTCGTGCTGACCGGGCCGAAACCGCTCATCCCCGAAGCCTACATTGACGCCGCCAGCGTCAACAGCTTGGAGAAAGCGGCCAGCATCATTGCCACCGAACGGAAGAACTGTGCCGAAGCCTGGATGGCGACGGACATCACGCTCGACGTGATCAACGCCCTGTCCACGCCCGGTGACGCGACCAAGAAACTCGCGGAGATCCGCAAACGTCAGAACCCCAAGGCCGACGACGAAGGCTCGGCGGAAACGCCGACCGGTGCGCTGGTCATGCTGTTGGCGAACCGCATCGCGGAAGCCAAGGACGACGAGGACGGCTTCAAGCTGTTCTGCTACGGCCAGGACTTGGCCGAGAAGTGGGGCACCAACAAGGGGATTCCCGCCGCGCGTTACGCCGAGTGGCTGCAACGCCGGGAAAAGGAGTCCAAGACCCAGCTCCTCAAGGCGCCCGAAGCGCCCACGCCCGACACGCCGGAAACCCCGGCCGTCCCGGAACAGCCCGACGATGCCGAATTGGCCACTGCCGGGAAATAGAAGCCCGCTTCCGATTGGATCCAGTCCCGCACGGACCGACAGGTGAGGCTCAAATTACTTGCCTCACTGAACCAACAAGCCCGGACACCGCAAGGTGTTCCGGGCCTTTTTTTGTTTTTTTTCGGCCGCCGCCAGAAACGCGCCAGCCCGAATTGGGCCTCGCGCCAAACCGCATGCCGAAACCCCTTTCCCGTCCGGAAACCGGCGCGAAAATTTGGCACCGCATACTTCCAACCACTCCCAACGGCCGGCCATTTGCCCCTGCAAAGTGCCCATCCGTCCCCTCTGTCCCATTTGTCCCATTTGTCCCATCATCCCCTACCAAGCTAGTGTCAATTCGCTTGTGGGTCCTCGGCGAATTTCCGGGCGAGGAAAAACAAGCAGCCAGCCTCCTTGATGGAAAGGCCGCCCAAGGCTCGCTCCAGCGCGTTGACGTTCGCAAGGCCGGCAGCACCTTCCTCGGTCAACCGCACATCTTTAAATTCCCGAGCGACCCCCACCCGCTCGATCCAGCCAACCGCCGTCAACTTGTCCAGCACCGCATCAAACGTTGCCATTCCGCTTTCTTCCACTGGCAATGCAAACCCAGAAGCTCTCATACCTCGATGCTACATAGTTATTGGCAACACTGCAACAATAACGTGTAGTAATGATTCCTTTGCATTCGCAACCGCAAAGACCGCAACCTGGCTCCACGAATCCAGATGCAAGCCATGAGTCACCCAGACGAGTCCCGACATGTAAACCATGCTGGACAAACGTTTGGGACGGGAGCAATGTCATCGCCATGAAATCGGCCGACTCCTTCGAAGATCATCGAACGCGTATACTGAAATCACTTGATAAAGCTCATAGCGCATTCCATAAAGCCCAGATTTTTACTGGACCGAGTGTGCATTTTCACCTCAAAAGCCTCGCGGCGGCGCATGAACAAAACTGCGAAAGATTTGCGGAATGTGTCTATGCGACGCTAGCTTCTTGGGGCATGCATCGAATGGGTCCGGGTGGATCAAAGATGCGTGCTTTCGACGATTTTAGTTCCTCGTTACAAGTCGTCTGGCCAACTGCAATGCTTCTTCGACAGAAAACGCCCGCCAATCTCAACGAAAATGATTGGGCCAATCTGGAAAGGATATTCCGTGAAATTCACTGCATGGCATCCGGCACAATGCTTGTCGGAAATTCAAAAGTTATGGCCCACCTGCTGCCAAACCTCATCCCTCCGGTAGACCGGGCATACACGCTGAAGTTCCTGTTCAAGCATGGCCGGATAAAGAATGGCGCGCAGTCGGAATGGGAGACGCTGAGGAAAGTTCTCGAAGGCTTCTTTTACCCGGTCGTCCTTTCGCCCATTTTCCAGAAGAAGGCCCAAGAATGGCTCGCCCAAGACAACCCTTTGGATACTTCCGAATTGAAGATACTGGACAACCTCCTAATAGGCTTTCTGAGGATTCAACGTTCTCAACACGACGCAGCACCAAAAGGCAAAATCCACAAATGAATTAACGCCGGATTTCATGCAACGGTTGTCTGAGGCTTCCGGGCTTGGACAGCGACTGATGTGTGACTGGGATATAGAGTTCCATGAATCCAGACTGCCAAATCAAAGCGCCATACGGCGGATAAATGGCTGACGTTGGAAGACCATCCACGTACCAGGTATGACTTTTCCCCGCAAAAAAGCTCACCGATTTTTCCGTGATCGCCACCTGTTGTCGCGCGCACATTGATTAACTGCCCCGATCTGATTTCTAGTCGTAGACCCGAATTTGAGAGTTCGCCCAAGGCCCGAAGCCCATCGCACAAAATGACGGTTCCTGCTGGCAAGCCGCTGATGGCCCGCACAAAGTGTTCCCGACAATTCTTGATCAACTCGGCCTGACTCCTAGCTGGCAATTCGCTCCAGCGGTCTTTCGTGGCGCAGGCGACGATATCAATATGTGCCGCGCTTCCCATGATATATGTCCAGGCTGGATTCACTCGGTTTAGTACGCTCTCCATTTTGTCAAAATAGTGATGCCAGTCCCGATTGACGTCCTGAAAATAGGTCTCGCGCCGCGTTCTCGCCTCGGCCACTTCAGCATCCGTTAAATCTGCTCGCACCTTTTGGTGGTAATCCCCGAGCATCGCCAAGCGCTGGCTGCGTGGCTTCTCAACACCAGTTCCCTTTTCATAAAATTCGTTCAGCGCCGGATTCAATCCAATTGTCACCACCTTCAGGTGTGGTTTCGTGAGGTCGCCAAAAAAAGGTACAGGCAGGCAGGCATTCACCACTTGATTGGCACATGCCTCATTCCCAATGCAGCGATGACATCGTTCAACAGCCATGCCAAAATCTTAATCCTGTCACTATCCAGACGCAACCAGTCCCTTGAGCCAGTCCCTTGAAGCGGCCGTATGGTGGCCCGCCGGGTGGTCCAACAATCGAAGCCAGGGGTGAACGTAACCCCCACCAGGCCTCTTTTTGTGCTCGGACCTGATGGCCAGTCGCTCGAACCCCTTCCCCCGCTCGTAAATCGTAAATCGCCAATCGTAAATTCCTATGCGCTTCAACCCCCACGCCTTCAAACGTGCCGAGACCGAAATCGCCAATGGCGCTGACGCAGTCAGCGCCCCGTCAGAGTCCGTAGCCCAGTCGTCAGTCGTCTCGTTGTCTCCTTCCACCGCCGCCTTCATCGCCGCCTAGGGCCGGCCCGGGGCCAACCAGGTCACCATCCCCGAAGGTTCCCTCGCCGTCACGTTGACCCTGACATTCAACGACTCCGCCCCTCAAGTCGACCACTTCGACTACCACGCCGGCCTCGGCTGCCCCGATTTCCTCCTCCTCCTCGTGAAAAAACAGGATGCCAAGCCGAGGATCGGCCAGACCGAGCACCTGGCCCGCAAGGCGTTGGCCCTGTGTCCGGAGCTGCAAACCCTTGATTGGCAATGGAAATCCGAGAAATATCGGGGTGGCCACGGCAATTACTTGATGAGCTCCCTCATTGCCCTCCCGGCGGCCGTGAAGCAGTCGCTCACCGTCCGAAAGACCTTTGGCAACGGCGGCCCTGACGCCGTCAGTTGGGAAATCCGGTTTGCCACCCCCTGGCGAGGTACCGCCATGCAACTCTGGCCCCATCGCCACTATGGTTCCCACCCGCCCGAAAATGACTTCAGCAACGGCCGCCACGAGGACACCGCGAGAAATAGTGGCTGCAACGCAGTTACTGCCGCCTGGTGCTTGAACGAACGATTTCGCGGCGTCGAGATCCATTTCACGCGCCGCCCCGACGACGCCACACTCGCGCCTCTCCGCGCGGACCGCGCCTGGAACTACACCGGCCGGACCAAATGCTGGTACGCCCGTCAAACCGACGCCACCATCGCCTGGGCCAAAGCCTTCTGTGAGCAATTCAACGCCCCGCGTACCGCAGGCATCCAGCCTGCGGGCTCGACTGCCGTCGTCCCGTGGTCCGAGGTCAATAGTCCTGCCTTGCCCCCGGTAGTCCCTTCGTCCATAGTCAGTAGTCCCATTGTGCCGCGCCTGCCGGCCGAAGCTTCGCAGCGAAGGCTGGAGCGCAAAATCATCCACTTCACCGACGCGGACACGGACACCGGACACGAAGGAATTGGTTCCTCGCGCGGCATTGTGCGCGAATACAATCCCGCCGTCGGCACTTGGACGCCAGTCACCGAACCACCCGCAGCCACTGAAAGCGCATCCGTCCCCTGCGTCCCATCTGTCCCATCACCCTCAGTAATCACCACCCGCCCCGTCCCCGCTCCTGCTTAATTTTGCATTTCTAATTTTAATTGTATGACTCGCCTCCTGACTGTAGAACCCTTTGGCGACGCCTTTCAAGCCCGCGTGCTGCCCACCAAGCTCGCCAGCCAAATCCGGCTCAAGGGCCAGTGGCTCAAACGCTCCGGCTTCCCCGCCGGCTCGCTCGCCAAAGTCACGCTCGTTTCGCCGGGCGTCCTCGACATCCGGCTCATCACCCAATCCGAGACCTCTGAGCAAAAAATCGCCCACCAGCAAGCGATGCAGCAACTCGACTCCGCCATCGCTTTCGTGGACCGCGCAGCCGTTGAAAAAGGCCGCGCCATCCTCGAAACGGAACTGTTGTCCACCTGCTGACCCGGTGCCCTGCGGTTTAAGCAACCCGCTCGCCACTGGCAGTTGCGCCCGGGTCGCAGAACTTGAAAATTGAATGCTTCGGCAAAAAAATGGCTTTGCCATCCGGTTGTTCCAATTCGATGTAGAGCGACGACCCATCAGCGCCGTGACTGGCGAAAAGTCCTTTGATGGCCTTGAGAAGCACGTCGCGATATACCACCGCCTCGCCATGTTGGATGCAATAAACATCGTATCGCCTGCTGAGGTCCACCGGGTCTGGCTTCGGGAATCTGGACCACCATTCTTTCCATAATTCAGACTTCGTTTCCGGGGCCGATCCCTCCTTCCGCGTCCGGTCAAAATTAGGGTCAAGTTCGCGCAGGATTTCATTCCGCATCTGTTGCAAGTCAACGCCGAGTTTTTGCATGATTGTTGCCGCGGCTTCATCGCCGGCCTGCAACAAACCCAGAAGCAAATGCTCCGTGCCGATGTAAGTGTGATTCAACTGTTTTGCTTCCCGTTGAGCCGTGGCCATCACCGTTTTTATCCCTTCGCTGTAACCGGTGCCAGGCGGAGGTTCGGTGATTTCGGTTGCAGTTTCATTTGAACCCGTGCCGGCGGTTTTCGTGACCTCGCGCCGGACGGTTTCCAAATCCAGGCCGGCTTTCGAAACAATGGTTACCGCGACGCCATTTCCGAGCCCAATCAGCCCCAGTAGCAGGTGTTCGGTGCCGACAAGGTTCTGCTTGAAGTTCTTGGCCTCTTCGCGCGCCCGCCGGAAAGCTTCTTGGGCGCGCGGGGTCAAGTGGTCCATGGGGTTAGCACTCATATCCCAGGTGGTCGTGGGCTCACCGGTCTCGCTCGCGGTTTGGCTGCCCGCGGCATCCGCCGTAAAATTTGGATCGAGTTCGCGCAGAATTTCGTGCCTGGTTTCTTCCAGCTCAACTCCGAGGCTGGCCAGGACCTTTGCCGCCACTCCATCACCTTCCCGCAATAATCCGAGCAGAAGATGTTCGGTTCCCACGTAAGTGTGATACAGTTGCTTTGCTTCCTTTTGTGCCAGCGCAATCACTTTCTTGACGCGTGGAGTAAAGGGAATATTTCCAACAATTTCTTGGTCGGGTCCGGTGCCTACTTGTTTTTCTACTTCCTGCCTCAAGATTTCCAAATCAAGACCCCTCTTCCTCAAGACGTTGATGGCCGTTCCCTGGCCAAGTTTGAATAGGCCCAGCAACACATGTTCGGTGCCCAGGAAATTATGATTAAGCCGGGCAGCCTCTATGCGGGCCAAGTTAAGAACTTGGTGCGCGCGGGGCGTAAAATTATTGAGGGATTCTTCAGCGGTCATGGTGCCTCGAATGATAGGAGGGTTTATGATCCGGCGCACGCCCGGAGTGGGCTCGGTCAATCCCTTCCAAAAATGCTTGAACCAGTTCACGGCAATCGGGCTCCTGATTGGAGTTTACCAAAGTCTTTTGGCCTAGTCCCGATTTTTCTGTTGCCGAACGGCGTCGAAAGCGGAGCCTCCGCCGGTCCGTGGCGTGAACTGCCAAAGCGGCACGGCGAGCAGCAACGGCGGGTGCCCGGATCAAATCTGCGGAGGCTGCTTTATTGCCGGAATCTCGCCGTCAGCCTTCACCATTTCTTCAACCAATTTCTGAAAATCTCGCAGCCCATGCGAGGGAATGATGATTGAGTTGCTGCGGTCACCCACGTATTCCGTTATTCGCAAGAATCGCCCAAGCGGGTTTTCTTTCAACATCACGAGGAACATCTTGCGTTCAATTTGAAGCTCACGAGACTCCAGCGTCTGTTCCCGCATGGCTGGATGCGCTGGCAGTGATTGAGGGCGCCGCTCGTTCACTGGACGTTGAGTCTGGAAGTGGGACGGCCATCGGCGTTCGTTTGAAATTGGCATAAGCTCAGCATGAAACCACCCAAGACGATCCCTGTGTCCATTGCCCAAAGGAACCTCAGCGGTTGCAATATCCAAACCCTATGGGGTTTTTCCCTTGGGTCAACTACTTTTCCGCTGCCCCATCAGGCACCTGAGCCTTTTTGTTTTTTTAATTTTGCCTTTTGAATTATGGATTCCATCGCTTTCGGCTACGGCCGGGTTTCTACCGCCAAGCAGGGGCTTTCCCGCGAGGCCCAGACCGAAACCGTCCAGCGCGCCGCCGAATACCATACCGGCGGCACCGCGCGTGAAATGTTTTTCGACGACGACACCAGCGGCAGCATCCCGTTTGCCGAACGCCCCGCCGGGCGGTTGTTGCTTGCCGCGGTCAAAGCCGCCCTCGCCGCCGGCGCCTGCCCCACCATCATCATCACCAAGGTGGACCGTCTTGGCCGCGACACCGTGGACGTTTCGCAAACCGTGTCGCTTTTTGAATCCCTCGGCGCCCGCATCGTGTTCCTCGACATCAACGTGGACACCCGCACCGCCATGGGGCGCGCCTTCATGCAGATCGCTGCCGTCTTTGCCGAGTTGGAACGCGCCCGCATCCGCGAGCGCATCCAGACCACGCTCGACCTCAAGCGCAGCCAGAACCTGGTCACCGGCACCGTCCCCTACGGCTGGGATGACCGGCCCACCGGCGCGCACAACAAGGTCGGCAAGCCCATCCGCGAACTGGTCCCCAACGAGGCCGAGCAAGCCATCATTTTGGACATGGCCCGACAGCAAGCCGCCGGCGTCAGCCTCACCAGGATTGCCCAGGACCTGAACCGCCGGGGCATACCCACCAAGCGGCGCGGCGAGCGGCTCAACATCGGCAATGTCAAAGGACAATGCAAGATCAAGCCCGCCTTCGGCATCTGGTCCGCCGGCATCGTCCTGAAGTGCCTCACCAACAAAACTGTCCAGTCATTTTTATCCTCCTTCGCTGACCCAAAGTAGGGCCTTGCCACCAATGGGAGCGTGCCCTTCGCCCATCCGAGCGGGAGATGCGCCAAGCTGAAATTCGGCTGCCCGCCCCTTCCACCGCAGCCATGGCTTTGGTGGAGGGACGAATGATGGATCTACCCTATTCGTCCCATCGGTCCCATTGGTCCCATCCGGCTTTATCCCGTTGCCCCCCCGCTTCAGCCCCCAATTTTCTTGCATCGCCCAGCCGCCCAGTGCATAACGGAAGGGCCAGTCAAAATAACGACCAGAAAATACACACCAACATTTTTGCGTAGCCAGGCTAGGTCTTTGTCGAAAACCGCTAATTTTCATTGTGATGACCACGCCCAAGCACGCGCCACTCGGCGCGGCTTGGCGCATTCATCACAAGGGCGCTTAGCGGTGCCTCGACGAAGGGTGCTACGAGTCCGCGCCCTTTCATTTCCGCACTTTGTACCTGCTGCCAAGCCGAGGTTCGGCCAGAAATGGGGACACAAACGCATGAAAGTTCAACTGAATGTTCGCCTCAGCCGAATGTGTATGAACTTGATCAAACTTGAACGCAGCAGCATCCCCGACTGCGCCAGCGACGGCGCAGCTTTGGAATCCATGGTCCTCCGCGCATCCACTTCGCCGCAGGCCCTCCAGCTCATCACCCAGGCCGCCCTGAAGGAACCCCTCTACGCCGCCGCCCAACGCGCCTTGGAGATGGAGCACGCCAAGCACAAACCATGAAAAATCTCGACGTTGAATAGCTGGCCGTCCTCCCCGTCAATTGAAAATACTACAACCAACCAAACTTGCCATATTTGCTCCCACCGAACTCACTTTTCCTGAGACGATGATCTTTTGTCAGATCTTAAGATCTGCCACCTCTGGTTTGTGGGATATCGCAAAATCGCAGGTTATATCTGGGACACTGTCGGCGGTCCTGCTGCCGACAGCAGAGGTTCAATTGGGAATTATTGGAAAGCGCGAAATCTTGTTGAAAACGTCAACGTTCTACAATACCGCAATGCCTCAACTTCAACTCCTGAAGCAAGTTTAAGGCTCGCTGAGATACAACGAGTGTACCATCCGCCTCGACTCCAAAATCATCCTTCCCAGCGCAACCCTTGGCCTTTAGCCAGGTGAATTGCGGAACGGCTCTGGAAGGATGTTGCTCCTTGAAATTCGCAGATAAGGTCAATTCAACTGGCGCAAATGAAGCGCCGGAAAAGGCCGCGGCTTCTATTTTTTGCTTCAACTCTTCGGTCACCAGAAAACACGGAAAACTCTGGATCAGGTTGTCGCCAAGCCAAGCATCCAATTCGTAATGGAGCCGACTCACTTTCGGCGGGTGAACAGCATTGTCCATCGCGGTATTTCGGCCGAGTTCACCCGCGACCTCGGGATCAAGTGCGTAGAATTTCATAGGAGGGTTGGTGTAAACGAGGATCCGTAGTGGCGATCCATTTCAGAGGCTTTGTCGAGAATCCTTTGTTTGGTCATGCCTGAAGCCGGATTGTCTCGATAAAATTCGTTCCACTCCTTGCGGATTTGACTCAAGTGCATGTCGGCGTTTTGCTCGATCGGAATGCCCCTTAAATTCTCCAAAGAATGCATTTCTTGTTCCGTCAACAATCCGGGGTAGCGTGTTAATGCTTGTTGTTCTACCGCATGATGAACAACGACCTTTCCTTCTAAATCCGGGTGCGCTTTGAAAAAAGTTAGCTTGTAATCGGACGTAGCAGCGCTGCCCAATTTAGCAATGGGTGGCACAAACCGTCTCGGAATTGCTGCATCTTTCAGACGAGCTAATGTTTCCGTCATTCTTCCGACCATCGTCGGGAAAAGGGAGCCAACTCTCGAAAACCTGGCTGCCTCTGCGCTAATAGCCCCTCCTTCCTCTAGTCGAGTAGCCGTCCTTGCTGCTTGTGCAGCTTCTGTTGCAGCCTCGGCTACCTTTCCTGCTTCTGCTGCGTCTGCGCCATATTTAAGTTCGGAGAACGGAACAAGAATCGTCGCTATTTCGATGGTGGCTTGGCCACCAAGTTTCCAGTTCGTCTCACTATGAATCGTAGCACGCCCGGCGTCGGTTTTGAGGTCGTAATAATCTGCTCCATGTTGTTCGGAAATTTCGCATGCTTTATTAATATAGTAGGCGCTGACCAAATTCTTAACATCGTCTGTTGCTTGAGAGACTGGTGTATCTTTGAGGTAAATCGCTAGACCATATGCCGCCGTTCCAAGGCCTTGAGCTGTGTCAATTGGATGCCGAATGAGCTGCCACAATCCGGAAACCATTGACTCAATTCCTTCCGTCATTCCTTGACCAGCCGAAGCTGTTCGACTTGCCCCATTGTTGACCAGGTTTATTTCACTGACAAAATTTTGCAGGCTTTTTGCATCACCGCCGAATGTGAGAAATTGCTCATCGCCGAAATTCTGGCGAGAAAGTATTTCCACAACAAAAAATGCCATGCCCGTTTTACGATTAAAAAGGACCGGCTCATCGACTCGGAACAGCTTGTTCTGTGAATCGAGAACCTGCTGAGAGACGCCGGGCAGTTCGCTCAAGCTAAGGTAGGATTCGTTCGACACATGGTGAACTTTTCGCCATCCAAAAAGACCAGCAACACAAAGAGCCAAAAGGCAGATTGCGATCAAAGTGAGTTTCGTTTTCATTTGGTGTCTTGCCGACAACGAGCGCGGGTCTTTTTTTGTGATTCTCTTCCTGGAGACGATGTGATCTCACCAAATTTCTTTGATCATAGCTAACCCTATGTTGTCCTTTGGCGAACATTTATTGTCAATAACAGTTAGAGTTTCAGCGGAGGATGACCGTCCCCTGAAGGTATCCGCCATTCAGCGCGCGCAGCACATGCTGCGTCAGGCATACATCGCGCATCTGGACCGGGCGATCCACAGCAAACCGTGACACGACTTGTCACCGAAGTGACAGGACTTGTCACCCTGACTTTATGGAAACCATCCTCAACACCTTGAAGGCCGGACTCGATTTTGAAGTCGGCTTCCACCGCTTCATTGTCTATGGCGATGATCGTCCCAATCGCCGCACCATGGCCATTCGGCTCCAAAGCAGCCTCATGTCCCCCGATTTCAAAGTGAACAAGACCGGCCTGCGCCAAGCTCTCAAATGGCTGGATGAAAACGCCCCCAATGCAAATCTATGAAAATCACCGTCAACATTGACCCCGAACATCCCGACGCTGCCCTCAGCCTCCAGTGGCAGATGCCCGGTGCCGACGGCCCCAGCACCCTCTACCTGTTGCCTGGCGAACTCACGCCCACGCAGTACCCGCACGCCGTCAAGGACTTGTCCCGCGTCGCCATGTTCTACGGCGACCACTTTGTCCTCTTCTACGCCCCGGACAACGGCCGCTGCGTGGATGGGGTTTACACCTCGCGCGCCGACGATATCTACTGCAACACCTTCAAACTCTTGGAAGTGGTCCGCAAACTGCACGCCAAGCGCATCCCCGAAACCGTGCTCGACACCGACCGCTTTCACAGCGTCCACACTGAGTCCCTGCTCACAGTAGCCCAACTCGCCGCCCATCCCAACCTGCGGAACCGCGACGAACTCGGCGCGACGCTCAAATATTTTTGGCGGCTCCTGTGCAAAGGCGGGGAGCGCAGCAGAACCTTTCAGCAGCTCATGCGCGACCTCTCCCACTACGTCCAGTGCGCCAGTGTCTATGCTCGTGGTGACGAATTTTACTTCGACGGCCGCCGCCCCGGCGGCTGCGGTTTCAACGGCGGCATTATCCCTCACAGCTTTGACAACTCCTACGGAATCCACACATGAAAAAGCCATTCATCGCCATTTTCACCGAACGCCCCATCGGTGATGCGGCCCTCCTCGTCGTGTTCGCCAATCGCGACGCCCAAACCCTCGAAGACGTGGAAGGCACCCGCCAGAACCTCGAAAACCAGGGCGAAGGCCCGCACATCCGCGAATTCGACTCCCTCCGCGAGATACCCGACCACTGGGACCTCGGTCCTTCGCCCGCCGGAGCGGGAGAAACCCCAAAACGAGGTTCGGCTGGCCGACCTGTCCACCATAGCCTTGGCGAAGGTGGAAGGCCAGGTGAGGGTAATGCGGAAAAACCGACCCTCGGCCAAGCAGCCGCCGATCCCACCCAAGCCGAGCGCGCCGAGCGTGTGGGCCCGCAACCCCCGCCCGGCGCTTCCATCCTTGGCCCTGACGCAGTCAGCGCCATCCACGACTGTCTCAAGCGCCTGGCCGGCTGTTGCGACGGTGCGCGCACCCTGGACGGCGCGGGCTTCAACAAGCTCGACACTGAATTCGGCCACTCACTCGCCCACGCCCGGGTGTTGAGCCAGAAGCAAGCCGCCCATGGCCGCAAACTCGTGCGAAAATACCACCGCCAACTGCCCGCCGACCTCCTCCGCCGCGCCCTCGCCGAGGACGCAGCGCCCGCCACCGACCCGCCGAGCCCCGATGCGTCCGATCAAATCTCAGGCCTCCGACCTCCGTCTTCTGACCTCGAAAGCGTGCACACCCCAGCCTACCTCCTGAACGCCAAATACGGGGATGGCCGGGGCGACACCTACCAAAACGGCGTTCGTCCGGGACCGATAAAACTCGCCCAGTTCATCGAAGTCCTCCAACTCACCGACACCCCCGCGCTTTACTCCCAGGAGGGCCAAGGCGATGACGCGCTGGTCCACGTCAAGCTGTTCGATCCGACCGGTTCCTGGACCTGGTACATCACCGAATTCGACGAAAAAGAGCACGTCGCCTTCGGCCTGGTGGACGGCCACGACGCCGAAGTCGGCTACATCGACTTCCACGAGCTGGCCAACGTCGCCGGCCGCGCCGGCATCGGCATCGAGATCGACATGCACTTCACTCCCCAAACCCTCCGTGCCTGTCGCGAAGCCCTCGCCGCCCGCGCCAACTGAGCCACCCTCCCCATAGCGGCTTCTCGGCAAAGCGCCGCCATTGGTCCCATCCGTCCCAGACGTCCCATGCGTCCCATCTTCCCCAAAATCGTAAATTTATGCTCACTCCCTCCAAATTCATTCCCAGCACCGCCGCCGATTTTATCGGCCACGGCGATTTCGGCGCGGCCACCGCCGCGCGCAGCCTGGAAGCGCTGGTCGCCCAATCGCGCCAGAACAAGAACGCCTCCATGGCCATCCTGTTCAACGGTCGACCCGGCATCGGCAAGTCCGCCCTCGCGCGCTGGTTCATCTACGACGTCCTGGGCTGCTGCAAATTCAGCATCACCCGCCTCAACGGCACCCAGGTAAACCTCGATCGCGTTGAGGACATTGCCGCCGGCCTGCCGTACCGGGACCTCTACGCGGACTATAAAGCGATCTGGTTTGAAGAGTGCGACCAGATGTCCAAGCCCGCGCAGATTCGGATGCTCACTTTGCTGGACGACCTCAACGAAACCCCCGGCACCGTCATCCTCTGCACCAGCAATTGCGCCCTGAAGGATTTCGAGGCGCGCTTCAGCAGCCGGTTCACCGTGTTCGAACTTCAGCCCCCCAGCAGCGACGAGATTGAAACGCTGTTGCGCCGCTGGCTCAAGACCGAAGGCGCCATCAAACAGATCGCCCAATTCGCCTGCGGCAACGTCCGCACCGCCCTCAAGGATGCCGACCTCCAATTCGCCGCCGAGCGGCCTTGAACTTTAAACTGCTGACACAAAACGACTTGAAAGTTCTCCACTCACGACCAACCCTACCCACGATGAGCAACGACATCAAAGTCACACCCGAACAAATCCAGCAGTTCGCCACGCAGTTCACTTCCGAAGAGTGGGACACCCTGTTCACGCACCGACGCGCGGCAGACTTTATCGCCCCGCTCAAGGCTGGAGATTTTGCGGCTGCCCAAGCCATCGCCCGCCGGTTGCTCCAGCCCGATCCAGACGCCGGACTTCCCGCCAATACCCCGCCCGCCGCCCGCGCGTTATTACAAAGCGCGGCCGACCTCCAATCGTTCTTGGCCTCCCGTCCCGACGTGCGCGAATTTTTGGCCAGACTCACCCGCGAGATGCGTCAGATGTTCATGGACAGCCTCCGCGAACGCATCGCCGACCAGAATGCTCTTGTGGCCCGGTACATGCCGGCTCCCGGCCGCGAGTTTGATGACCCCGCCGACGAAGAACTTGCCGCCGAGCACGAGGCCAAACTTGCCGTCGAGCGCGCCGCAGAGGATCAGCAACGCCAGAACTGAACCTCGTGGCGATGATGCACGAGTCCACTGACCTTTAATCTGCCGTCCGGTTGACGGCGTTTCCCGGTGCCTTCCGCACCTTGCGTTGGCCGCGTGAACGAAATGCCAGTCCGGCACGGACTTCACGCGGCTTTCGCGCTTCCCCTTCAAAGCCCCACCCAAACTCGACGGTCCATTGTCTCCCCAGTGCGGAGACAATTTGTTGCGCCTGCTCCGCGCGCTTGGCCTTGAGTTTTGAATTTAAGCAAACCATACCTATATGCAACTAACCATCCCTCGAACCGCCCTTCTCGCCGCGCTCGCCGCCGTCAAACCGATTGCCGCGCGCGGCTCATTGCCGATCCTCTCCAACCTCCTGTTGGTGGCCAACGGTAATGCCAACCCTGGGTCCGGGTCCGTCACCTTCACCGCCACCGACCTCGACCTGCACCTGCGCGTCAACACCGAGGCCGCGGTCAGCCAGGAGGGCAAAACCACGGTGCGCGCCAGCCTGTTGTTCGACATCATCCGCATGGCCGAGGGCACGGACGTGCGCCTCGAACTCCAAGGCTCCAACCTCACCGTGGAATGCGGCGCGGCAAAACATTGCCTCAGTACCATTGACCCGGCGGATTTTCCGCCCTTCCCGCGCATCAAACCAGGCGAGGGCAAGGAAGTCACGGAGTTCGCGCTGGAAGATGCCCAGTTCCGCTCGTTGCTCGCCGAGACCTCGTTCGCCGCTAGCATCGAGGAGGAGCGCTTCATCCTGTGCGGCAACCTTGTCAGGCTCGACGGCGCGGACATCTACGTTGTGGCCTGCGATGGCCACCGCATCGCCGTCAGCAAAGTGCCCAGTCCCATCCAGAACCGGGCTGACCTTATCCTGCCCGCCAAAACCGTGCGCGAACTCTTGCGCCTGCTCGGCAGCGACACTGCCAAACCGGGCCGCCTGAATGTCGCCATCGGCGCCAATCAGGTCCAGTTCAGTTTCGACGACATGTCCATCGTTTCCAAGCTCATCGAAGGGGCCTATCCCGATTGGAACAGAATCATCCCCCCGGACAATGCCATCGCCACCCTGCCGCGTGGCGAACTGCTCCGCTCGGTCGAGCGTATCGCGCTGGTGGCCGACGACATCCGACTGGAGTTCACCGGCTCCGCACTGCATCTGCGCAGTCACGGCAAACGCGGCAACGAATTGGTGGGCGACGCCTCCGACTGTCTGCTCATCGCCGCCAACGTCAACCCCGGCAGCCCCGCCGAGTGCATCTTCTCCACGCGCTACCTGCGCGATGCCCTCTCCGCTGTGCCCGATGATGCCTTGGAATTTCATCTGGCGCCCAGTCGGCTCTGCCTGCTCAAGGCCCCCACACGCGACTGGCGTACCGTCATCGCCCCCGTCAAGCCCGAGAAGGCCAAGCCGGCGGTCAAGCCCGAAGCCAAGCCCGAGGCGTCCAAGGCTGAACCTGCTGCCGCCGCACCCGCCAAGCCCGCCGTCAAATCCAAGAAATCCGAACTCCCGAACAAAAAATAATCAGGCCGGACTGGCGCATTATTTCGGGCAGGCGTTGAGGCCTGATCCTGCAAAGCTCCCCCTGCATTTGGGAGGGGCATGTTAAAATCGGGCAAATACAAAAATTATGAAAAACCGCACACAAATCCTCACTTGGTTGAAGAACAACTGCGGCAAGCAGTCGCTTGCCCCGCTCAGCGCCCAGGACGCCAACGCGCTCTTGGCCAGCGTCGCCCTCTGCCCGCTCATTAGTTGGACCGGCGCGCCCGCCGAATGCTTCGCCGCCTACGGCGCGATCGTGCGCCAGATGCAACCGAAAAACCGTTGGCTGGCCTATCATGCCATCGCCATGGAACTCGACTGGTCCCACCGCGCCATGATCTGGCTCGCCGCCGACCTGCCTGCAAGCGACAAACCCGCTCACAAGGCCGCCTTCGAACCCGGCGGCTCCGCTCGCGTTTAATCGTCCTTCTTAATTCTTAATTTTGCATTTTTTATTGGTATGCGCATCCTCATCCACTCCCGTAAGCCCGCGGTCAGTAGTCCAGTAGTCCGTGGTCCCGTTGTCCCGTCACCGGTCGCCGCTGGACTGCCCGACGTAGCTTCAGCGCAGGCGGGCCGTCACACCGCCATTGCCCCGGCCAATCTCCAGGCCGTGCTCGACTCCGCCGCCAACGCCGTCCACAAAGGTCAGGCCGCGTATTTCTGCCCGGTCGCTTGGGCCGAAGCCCTCGCGCTACCGCTGCCGGCATACCGCCCCGTCGTGGTGGACCTCACCTGCGGCAACGGCCTGTTGCTCGCCGGCGCCTCCGCCCCCGGCACCTACCACCGCCTCGGCTGCGATATTGAAGATCTTCCGGCCTCCGACCTCCGGCCTCTGACCTCTTTTGTCCAAGCCGACGTCACCCTGCTGGCTCGCTATCTCCACAAAGCCAACTGGATGGCGGATTGCTTCGTCCTCAATTTCCCGTTCGATCATCACTGGTACCGCGATCGGTTGGCGTTCCTTGAGGAATCCAATTGCACCGCGGTAGAAATGGCGTTCAACCGGCACGACGGACGCACCAGCAAGGACACCATTGACTCCACCGCCGCCGGCCTGTGCCTCGCGTTGGACCGCTGCTCACCCTATGGTGAAGGCTACATTATCGCCAACAACGCTACCGTCGAGCGTCTGATCTTTGGTGATGGTGGCCGTGTGCAAACACCGCCCCACTCCGCGCTGGCCGCCCACATCTGGTGCCGCGTCACCATCGCAGGCAACATCTGTGATGCTGTGGCCACATCTCGTGAGAGTACGCCTAATGGCCAGTCCGGCACGGACTTCAAGACCAGCGTCCTCTACTTCGCCCGCTCGCATACCAGCGGCGTGAACAAAGAGTTGGCGGTCAGCTCGCTTGCCGAAGCCGCCTTCGAGTTGGCCAAAGTCGGCAAGGCCCGCCTCGGCCTGCGCGCCGGCAGCGTCATCCGCCAGTACGAAGGCGGCCACACTGCCGGCACCGCCGAACTGTGGGATGCCATCGGCCTCGAATGGCGCACCGACCAGAACCAGAATCGCCCCACCGATCAGCGGTGGAACATCTGGTTGGAGGCCGACGGCACGCTCGCCACCAACCTCACCCCGTTTCAGGAAGCCGCCGAGCCGCTCAAGAAAGAGCAATACGTCCGCCTCAATGCGCTCAAGGGCAAACATCCCATGCAGCTCATTTTGCAGAAGGCCGAACGCAAGGAGCTGGAGCGCGCGGTCTTTGGCACCATCTGGCGCGTGGCCCCGGCGGTCATCGAAGCTGTGCAAGGCGCGCTGGCAGAATACAACGCCGTCCGCTCGCCGCTCTATCCCCTCAGCCAGATCCAACGCCTCGGCTACCTCGACGAAGAGGATGACATCCTCTGCTTGAAAGACCTGTGGCTGGGACAGCAGTCTCAAGATACTGGCTCTCCGATCTCCGTTCTCCGATCTCCGATCTTCAGCGCGGGCACGCGCTACACCCTCCGCACCGAGACCATCAGCGTCAAGCGCTCCGGCCAGAAGATGAACCTCACCGGCGAATTGGATGACGTGGAGTGGGAGGGCAGCGAGCTGGCGCTGTTCATCAAGGACGGCGAGGGGCTCGAACGCCTGTTCATGGAAGAGCGCTTGCGCGGGGATGACGTGCGCCTGTCCATCCAGGCCGAGGATGCGCCGTCACCCATCGAATTCAGCTTGCAGCAGCTCGCCGAGCACTTCGAGATTCCCGAAGTCCCGGACGTCGCCGCCGTCAACCCCACCGGCTACCAACACAACCTGGCCTTGCTCAAGCTCATCGAGGAGATCGTCAACGCCCAAAACTGATCATGCCAAGCGAAATCACCTTCGGCTCGCGCGTGACCGCGTGCGACTGCCTCCTGACCGGCCGCGTCAACACAGTCTGGACCGTGGCGGCGTCTCGTGAGAGCGCCGCTGTTCGTCACTATTTCTGCGTCCAATTCCCGCCCTGCTCGCCCTTCATCGACGACTGGGCGGTCTATCGGCATGGTGAAATTGCCTTGCTTATCGAACATCCCAAACTCACCAACGTCAACGTTGTGAACCTCATGCGCCCCAAGTTCCCCCGTTTCCAAACCTAAATTTATGTTAAGAATAAACACACTGATAGCCTTGTTCCAAGAGCAAGCCGCAAAATATGGCAACATTGAATGCTCATTCGTCATATCCGACCCCCGTCAGGCAGACAATTCCCCGCTCCGGGATAAAACCTCCAACATCACTGAACATTCCATGCTCGCAGCGCCTCTCCCGCCGTTCATTCACTTCGAGAAAGACGATCTGTATGGCGACTTCATTGAAATTCAATTCCAAGGCCATCGCTCGGACCAGAAGTCGTTAACTGACTAAGCGCTCTAGCTCCTCCATCATTCAACCGCTCACGCCCGCCTCCCGGCGGGCTTTTCATTTCCATCAAGCATCACGTTTCACGCATCAACAACTATGACCTACCCTCAAATCATCCAGTCAGTCATCGCCAGCAATGGCCACGGCCCGTCCGGCTCGGACTCCGGCTCGCCCTTCGGCTTCAAGCAATTCCAGCTTGAAGACTACGCGCGCGGCGCGCTCCACGACGGCCTGATCCTGGGCCACGACACCGGCGGCGGCAAGAGCCTCGCCCTGTTCACTTGGCCCGCCCTCAAGATCGGCTTCGAGGGCATGGCGGCGGCCGCATCAATGTCCGTGGCCGCATCCACTTCCTTGGCCGCGTCTATGCCAGGCCGAGGTTCGGCTGAGAACGCGGCTGGCTTTGACCCATCCTCGCCCTCTTCCAGTAGTCCTGTAGTCAGTAGTCCGGGCCTACGGCCCTTGGCCCCCGTCCTGCTTGTCGTCCCCGGCGACCTGCACCACAAGACCATCGCCGAGGATGCCGCCCTGCTCAAAGCCAACGTGACTGCCTTGGATTCCCAAGCTACTTTCCTCCGCCTGTCCACGCCCAATCCCCGCGACGGCAAGCGCGAACTGCCGCCCGGCTATTACCTGACCAGCTACACCCAGCTCACCGGCAACGGCGTCACCTCATTCCCCGAGTACGACCCCGGCAACGTGGTCGGCATGATGCAGATTCTAGGCCTCACCGACAGCGACTCCGGCGAATTCTTCGACGAGCGCGCCACCCTGTTCGAGCGCCATTACAAGCGCCTGTCCGCCTTGCCCACCATGACCTTGCAAGAGTTGAGCGCCGCCCTCAACAGCGCCTGCCAGGAATACCCCCACAACGACGCCATGAAGGCCGAGTTGCAACATAGCTTCGACATCCTTGCCACCTTCCATTGCGACACCTACAACCCCGGCTTCAGCGACCTGCCGCCACCCAAGAAGGCCCTCGTGCGCAGCCAGATGACCCTGGCCAAGTACGCCCAATACGCCGCCAGCATCGGCGCCGGCAAGTGGTATAGTCCTTCGCCCACGGGAGTGGGAGAAGGTGGCCGCAGGCCGGATGAGGATCCAGGGGGAGAAACACAACAAGGCCGGGTGAGGGTCGCAGGGGAAGAACCGTCAGTTGATGAGGGTCGCGGGGAAAACGCCTTCAAAATCAAATGCGTGTACAGCGCCTCGCTCGCCGATCTCTGCCAGGACAGCTTTGACTGCTGTGCCATTGATGAAGGCGTCAAGATGAAGGGCGAGGATACCATCGTCGGCACCGGCGTCCGCCAGATCAACGCCAAATACAAGCTGGTCCTCACGGCCACGCCCATAAAAAATCGTTTGCCCGATGTGTTCCGCCTCGCGTGGTGGGCCACCGGTGCGCGCCCCAAGGCGCACGCGCGCTTCCCGTATCCCGACGAGACGGCAGCCCGCGAAGAGTTCGCCAGCCAGTTCCTCATCAGCGAACGGAACCTCTCCAAAGAGAGAAATAATGGCCACGCCGGCACGGCGCGCCGTTTCAAGAAGCTGACCCCGCAGGTCTGCAATGTGCATCGCCTCTGGAAAATGTTCGCCCCCATCATCCTCCGCCGCCGCAAAGCCGACTTCGGCGAGGGCATCGTCACCAAGATCCGCCACGTCGTCCGTGCGCCCATGGGCAAGGAACAGGCCGCCGTGTACGCCTTCCACCTCAACGCCATGTACAAGGACAAGAACGGCGGTCCAGCCATCGGCGCGCAGTTGCAGGCTCTCCGCGTCGCCGCCGCCAATCCCGCCAGCGCCATGCTCATCCGGCCCGATGGCGACTTCAAGACCGAGGGCGAGCCGCGCTCCAAGAACGGCTACATCCCCAAGCTCCACAGTTCGCTCAAGCTCGTCCAGCAATGCCTCGCCCGCGGCGAACAGGCCGTTGTGTTCAGCGCCTTCCAAGATTCGCTGGACGTCCTCTCCGCCCGCCTCACCGAAGCCGGCGTGCCGCACTGCGTGGCCGACGGCCGCACCAGCCAGAAGCGGCGCGGCCAGATCTCCGCCCAATTCAAGCTGGGACCCGGGCGCTCGCCCTATCAGGTCATGCTGGCCGGCGTCGAGTCCATGGCCGAAGGTCACAGCTACCCGATGTGCAACAATGTCATCCTGCTATGCTACTCGTGGGCCTACGACAAGTTCGAGCAGGCCATCAATCGCGTCCACCGGATCAATTCCCGCTGGAACGTCACCGTCTATCCCATCATCTGCGACCGCTCCATTGACCGCAAGCTGGAGGCCATGATCCAGGAGAAGGGCGACGCCTCCGAGTTGGTCCTCGACGGCCACCTGATCGGCGAACAGACCACCGAGGTCAACCTCGCCGAATTGCTGGACATCGCCCGCAAGGAATTCAATAGTCCTTCGCCCGTGGGTGCGGGAGAAGGTGGCGGAACGCCGGATGAGGGTCATGGGGGAAAACTCGAATTCGTGGATGAGCGCGTACTGGAAAAGGAATGGCCCGCGCTGCGCGCCGAACTCAGCGTCACCGCCCGCGCGTGGCGCCTAAAGGGCTTGGAGTTGCTCGGCGTACCGCCCAGCGCCATCGTCGCGCTGGACCTTGATCGTAGCGCAGGCATCTCGCCTGCGGGTTCGACTGGCGTCTCACCAGTCGTCCC
>Ga0364922_10052_pt1 | contig 65251 bp, 97 predicted proteins | sample ExccelJu500001D4_2_FD_206955 | JGI IMG/M metagenome (GOLD analysis project Ga0364922, IMG submission 206955) | Enriched cells from Trout Bog Lake Hypolimnion, Wisconsin, USA - BchlTB.June20.5000.01.D4 | ecosystem: Environmental > Aquatic > Freshwater > Lake > Hypolimnion/Profundal zone | place...
TGAAGTCTAGCGTGGATTTGGCGATGGCCATGATGTTCTCTTCAATCTGTGTGTACCTATCCGTGAAGTGGATGGCTGCAAATACGCCAACTACCCACAGGGCTACTACTAATAGCTTTTTCATTCGTGCTCCTTACTCTGCATATATTAATGCAAATTGGGGTTTTTATTTATTTAGCGAGTCGTACTGGTCGTAGCAGGCTGCGAGTCCGGCTCGCAAGATGTCTGCCCTGGCAGCCTCCCGCTCAAGAAAGCCAGCGTCCTCGGCAGAAAGGGACAGCCCAGTTCCAGCCTGTCCATTTGCGGCGCCTTGGGCGCGACTGGAACGGCCACGCAGCTGGCTAAGAGCATCAGCGAGAGAGTTGTTGATAGAAGCAATTTGAGCATCTTTTTCTTTCCTTATTTGGTCGGCGGCTTCTTGGTGTTTGTCTTGCGCTTTTTGAGTGGCGGCAATCTGGTCCGCCTTATAGCGATCAAATCGTGCAGCTTCCAAACTGTAGCCAAGATAGCCAGCGCCGCATACGAGTACAACAAGAAGTCCAGCTTTGACATAAAATAGTATTGGTAAGGGAAACATTATTCTGGTTCTGATTTTGACTTCATTGCCACACTAGCACCGCCCGCAGCTGAGACAATGCCGAGTGATTCAGCAAGCTCACGGATGCTGACGGTGTTGTGTAGCACCTCATAAAAGGCTAGGGCAATTACCGCAATCATACTAATGAGCCAAGTAACACGGCCAATGTCGTAGGTTGCGTTGTCTTTGCCAGTGAGGAGTTGCTTAATTATTTCGTTCACGGAGCGAGTCTAACTTATCTTCAATGCGGTGAACGGCTTTGAGGACTTCATCCCAGCGGGATGCAAAATCGTCTTTGCGGACATAGTTATCAGCAAGATGGTTTCTAAGTTCAGATACGTCGTCTTTGAGCTCTTGGACGGCATTCCATAGTTCTTTACAGAACCAACCAATAGCCACACAAATAAGTGGCAAAACAGTGTTTATAAGAGTTTGTAAATCCATAATTAGTTGGTTCTGGGTTAGGTTATTGTACTACTTCGTTTTCTACTGGTTTGGCCAGTGACTCTTCGAGCAGTTTGATGAAAGCATTTTTGCCGACATTTAACTGATCAAGGTTAAACTGTGCGCTACCAATCTTGCGATCGAGATCGATGCAATGATTGAACAGAGCTTGCTGCTCTTGCGTTAAGTCTTCGTACTGATACTCTACATCATTGATTGTTACGGGGGTCTTTTTATCTTGTCCCATAATGTTTCTCCTAAAAATGCCAGCAAGATGGGCTGCTGGCTTGCCCTAAAATTATTTTACTGCGTTCTCAAATGGCGTTAAATCATGCTCTCCATAAAACTCTACACCTTTAGCAATTTGAATTTCAAGGTGTTCTTTATTACGCTTAACTGTATCTGCCCAATCTTCATCGGTCATCTCTTCAGGTTTACCAGCGTTAAGTAGGTTTACGCTATCCATTGCTGCGTTATAACTTTGTTCTACTTCTTGGTCTTTGGTTAATTCCATTATTTAGCTCCTAATTGTGCTTCTAATGCGGTTACTTTTGCGTTGAGTTCTTGGATTGAAGCAATCATTAATGGGATAAGTTCTGTATAACGAACAGATAAATATTCTGTTGAATCACCTTCAATTTGAGTGCTTAATTCAACTGCTTCAGGAACTACTGATTGTACTGATTGAGCAATAACACCTACTTGAGGTTTGTTTTTTTCGTCAGATTTCCAAGTAAATTTAATTGGTTCAATTTTTGAAATATCCGTAAGTGCATTGTCATATTTGCCAGTTACATTTTTTAATCTTGAATCAGATACAGCGCTCCAAGAAGTTCCACCGCTAAATAATCTTACTCCACCAGTACCAGAAGTAGTTATTTGTAAACAATAATTTAAACCGCTTCCATAAGAACTATTGTAGGCAGTTATAGTGCTATTATTTCCATTGGCATCATTAAAATTAACTGTATTTGTTGTATTTGATGAGCTTGTAACTAAATTTATTACACCAGCATTAGAACTATTATTAAAAAACCAATTTCCAGAACCATTAGAATAACCCCTAGGATTACCATCACCATCAGATAACACGATGTAGTTACTTGCTGTACGGATGTCTAGACCGCCTTGATTGCCTGAATAAGCACCAAGAATAGAGTTTTTAGAGCCTGTTGTAATAACCGAGCCTGAGCCTGTACCAAAAGCAGTCACATAAGCACCAACAAAAGTATTGCCAACTCCAGTTGTTAAAGAATAACCAGCAACAGCACCTACGCAAGTATTGTTTGCTCCTGTGCTTGTATATCCTGCTGCAGAACCTAAAAATGTATTTTGAATCGCTGTTGTATTACTATATCCAGCTTGATAACCTACTGCTGTGTTGTTAGAAGCTGTGGTGTTGGCTTGAAGTGCAGATTGACCAAAAGCCGTATTATTGCTTCCTGTGGTGTTTAAATATAAAGCCCTAGCACCTGTGGCAGTATTTAATGTACCTGAAGTGTTTGTATAAAGAGCTTCTCTACCTAGTCCAACATTGTTGTCTGCGGTGTTATTATATCCAGCAGAAAAACCGCCAAATAAATTATAACTTCCAGTAGTTAAATAACCAGCTTGGTAACCAAACATCGCATTGCCAGCACCAACAGTATTACTATAACCAGCTTGATAACCTACTGCGGTGTTATTAGATGCGGTGGTATTATTAGCAAGAGAGCCATTTCCAACAGCGACATTATATGAGCCAGATGACAAACCAGATAATGCGCCTTGACCTAATGCGCTATTTGCAGAACCTGTATTGTTTGCTATAGTACCTGAGCCTTGCATTGCGCCAGAACCAACAGCAGTATTACTATTTCCAAGCATTGCATAAGCTGCAGCCCAACCAATACCAGTATCATAATTTGATGTTGTTACATTCTGTAATGCTTGAGAGCCTAATGCAGTATTGTATTGGCCTGTTGTATTAGCAGTTAAAGAGCTTGCTCCAAAAGCAGCATTGTTTGTAACACTACCACCACCCTTACCAACAGTAAGACCTGATATAGAAGCATCATTAGCTGTAGTAAGTGTTGTGCCGTTAAATGTTAGGTTGGCAGAGTCTGTTAATAGACCACCAGTAGTTGCATAGGTAACACGACCAGATGTAAGGGCTGAAGAAGTAACACTTCCTGTCACATTACCTGTGCCATCAAAAGACTGACCAAAGATAGTACGGGAAGTTTGAAGTGCAGTAGCAGTAGAGGCATTGCCAGTGACAGCACCTGTAAGTGGACCAGAGAATCCAGCAGCAGCTAAAGTAGTACCGTTGAATGTTAGGTTAGCAGAGCCAGCTAAAGCGCCAGAACTGTTGTACTGCACTTGAGTATTAGAGCCACCAGCACCTCCAATAATACTCGAGGCATTTACCCACTGTGGAGCTGTGGCCCCGCTGTTAACCGTTAGTACTTGTCCCGCCGTGCCAATTGCTAAGGCAGCATGTGCACTTGTTCCTTGACCATACCCTATTGACCCCGTAGCTAAAGTTGTTTGCCCAGTACCACCGTTTGATACCACCAAGGTGCCCGCAACAGTTACCGCACCCGTAGTTGTTGTACTTGGTGTTAATCCTGTTGTACCAAAACTAATTGAGGACACGTTGATATTACCAGCTTTAGAGGCTAGAACTTGAACTGTGCCGGCGTTGTCTTTGTAGTACAACTTACCGTCAGCAATGTTAATGCCAAGCTCACCACTGGTAAGGTTTGCTGCTAACGGGACATTAGTAGCTGTTGCGCTATAATAAATTGAAATTGGTGTGTAGCCGCTTTGTGCCATTTAAAATGTTCCTCCGGATATACCGACGTATTTTGTTGCAGTGATAGTAGTACCTGTTATGGTATTTGCTGTTGTACCACCGATTGCTGGTGGGCTAGATAAATCTAATGTGCCGCCAAGTGTTAAGCTACCACTTGATGTTACGGTGCCTGTTAAAGTAATGCCGCTAACTGTACCAGTACCAGATACGCTTGTCACCGTGCCCTGTGGGTTTGATGCTGTTGTAATCGTAGTTACACGGCCATAAGTATCCACCGTTACAACTGGGATTAGTGTGCTTGAGCCCGTTGTGCCTGCGGTAACGATACCGCTAGTTAAGTTAACTGTTGGTATAGCAGATGTACCTGCCACCGTTAAGGTAGACGATGTGATTGACGTTACAGTACCCTGTGGGTTCGATGCCGTAGTAACGCTGGTAACCTGACCCTGCGCATTTGTAGTAATAACAGGAATTAATGTAGCAGATCCGTATGTCCCCGCCGTCCCCGTGTTGGTAATACTAAACTGTGTGCCTGTTAGGCTTAGTCCTGTACCAGCTGTATATGTGCCCGCGCCAGAGAACTGGACCCAAGTAACTGCTGTAACGCCTAATGTGCCGCCCGGGTCGCTAGTACAGACCCAGCCTGTATCGCCATTAATTGTTCCTTCTTCGACAAACACATAGGCGGAGACTAACTGATTCCAGGTATTGGCGTCTGTGGTGCGAGCCCAAGCAGCTGGATTAGATAAATAGATGCCGTTGTTTGCAGGTAGTGTTTGGTTCTTAACCAGCACACGACTAAGTGACGTTGTAAACCCATCAATCGTCTGCTCACCAGAAAGTGTAATGTTTGCCGTTGTGGCAACTAGTACCGGTGCCTTGGTGTTAAGTCCCTGTGCAATGTTGTCAACGTACTGCTTGGTTGCTAACTGTAGCGCGCTAACTGGGTCTTGTGTTACGGCGACGCTTGTTAGTCCACCAAGTGTAAGGCTTGTTGCACCCAAAGCAATGTTTGTTGTACCAATAGTTAGTGAGCTATTTGTTAGCTGGCTATTTGCAATACTGCCTAGTGTACCGCCGAGTGTCAGGCTACCAGAGCTTGTCACGGTGCCGGTGAGTGTGATGCCGTTTACTGTGCCTGTACCTGCGACAGATGTCACAGTGCCCTGAGGATTTGCGGCTGTTGTTACCGCTGTTACTCTACCATACGTATCCACAGTGACGACAGGTATTAATGTTGCGGAGCCCGTGGTTCCTGCTGTAACAATACCAGACGAAAGGTTAATTGTTGGTATAGTGCCTGTTCCAGCGATTGTTAAGGTGCTGGAGGTAATACTGTTTACATATGTGCCAGATGGCTGTTTGTTGTTAAACGTATTCCAGTCGGTGGATGTTAAATATCCGCTCACCGACGTTGTCGCCGCGGCCATACTAATCGCTGGTGTATTGCCCCCACTACTAACTACGGGGGCCGTGCCTGTGACGCTGGTCACCGTTCCGCCACTTGATGGCGCTGTATTAGTTACTGTAAAGTTAGGGTAAGTACCCGTAACACTAATGCCTGTGCCGTTGGTAAATGCTACTGTCTGGTCCGGGGCCGTATTGGTAATGGTCAACGTACCGCTAGAAGTGATTGGACTTCCCGATACGCTAATTCCTGTCCCCGCAGTGGCGGCCACAGAGGTCACTGTCCCTACACTAATCGAGCCTCCAAGGCTCGTAGCCGTACCGTTGATAGTGATCGCTGAGTTAGCTAACTGTGCGTTTGTGACGGTGCCACTTAAATCCGTTGTTGGTACCGTTGAACTGGCCGTCATGGCCGACGTGCCATTGCCTTTTACGTAGCCCGTCAGAGTTACCACACCAGTACCACCATTAGAAGCATTTAACGTACCACCGAGCACCACAGCGCCAGAGGTTGGTGTGTTTGGTGTAAAGCCCGTCGTGCCGCCACTAAATGTTCCGGTTGCACCAGGGGCACCCGCTGGTATTCCAAAGTTAAACGTTGCTGCAGAACTACTACCTGAATTTGTTACCGTTGGGGTTGCGCCGTAAGGTAATGTTGTTGCTGTGCCCGCCGCAATAGTCGCTGCAGTGCCTGTGGGTCCAGTGGGCCCAACGGGGCCTTGCGGACCGACCACATTGCCACAGTCAACCGTACCACCCGTTGTGAGTGTTAAAATTAAATGGCCGGAGCCATTAATTGTTGCTGATATGTAGCCGGGTATTGGGCCGGTCTGTGATGTCGTACCATCACTGTAATAAAACACCAAGTAGTTCTGTGCGTCGAGTACTACATTGGTGATCAGTTTACCCGGCGATACGGCGTTAGCAATCAGGCTTACTTGTACCTGTTTGGTAACTCCGCGCTGCACGATTACCGTCTGCTCATCTCCTGTTACGGATATGGCGACGGGTAGTTGGGTTATACTTTGATCGGCCATGTTTTATGTGTAGGTAAACGCACCATACGCTGTGCTGTTACCGAACGGAGAAAATACCTCGACGTTGACGATACCAGTGACGGCATAGGCTGGCGTTACTGCGGTGATAGTGGTGGAGTCAACCAGACTAAATGTTGCTACTGTGCCACCAAAGCGGACAGTCGCGACATCGGTAAAGTTACTACCATAGATTGTTACATGTGTGCCGCCGGACTTAGTCCCGGTCGCTGGTGATACTGATCCAACCTTTGGTGCCAGGGTCATTGGTGACGGCACCACGTTGCTCATGGTGTTTAAATCACCCTGAGTATTTGCAGATGGTACGCCCTCAATAAATAAAGCGTTTTGGTTAGTGAACCCGTTCTCGGTCATAATCTGATTACCACCGATTGGGCCTGTGGCAACAGATACATCTGGGCGTGGAAAGCGCAGTGCAATGTTTTCTGTCTGACGAGCTGGCAGGCGCCATGGATCAAAATTATCCAAGTCGTCCTTACATACACGCATCCCAGGAAAGTTGGGGTCGGGCATCAGGTCTACATAGGCGAACTTTCTGCTGCACCGATCACATAGTGCAACAGAAAGTACCGAGTTTCCTCTTGTATCCAAATATACAGGAGGCATTATAGTTCTCCGTTTTTATAGCGTTTTTTAAACGTTCTAATATGTATGCCAAAATGCTCAGCTGCTAATTTTTGTGAAATAAATTCTATTCCGTTTACAAAAACTTTTTTGCCAGGTTTTAGTTTACCAAATTTACTTAAAGCTATTTTATTTTTAGTGTCTTCAGAATGTTGCCAACCATACCCCCTTGTTGCAATTCCTTTTTTAGTTGCTGCTGTTTTGGCTGCAACAATTGGGTTTCGCATTGGGTTTTCATTGCCAAATTTAACATTTGGCATACCACCACCGGGGGCAATGTTCCAACCAATTTCTTTTGTGTTTCTTAGTTTTGATTCTATTTCTAAACAATATTCTTTATTGCCTATTAAAATAATATCTTTCACTAAATTATTCCAACCGTATTTTTTAACAGCATTTGTTAAAATTGGGTTTATGTGTGTGTTTTGATTAGTTTGTGATTTGTGTTTAGAAAATCTTTTTTCAGTATTATTGGATACACCGATATAACCTTGAGTAAACAAGTTATTATGATCTTTATGGTGTATCCAGTATACTTGATACATCTAGTGCCTTAAGCCGACTGGCTATCGTTTTTAATTAACTTACCGGCTACAATAATACCAGCCGCAACGGAACCTGTGCTAGTTGATAACTGCCATTGAATGTCAGTTTTTTCAGCATAAGCAAAAGGGTCAGTTGGCCTAGTGATTGTGTAAATAGCAACAAATGGTTGCTGTAGTGCCACAATTTTAACACCATTGGTGTTGTTAATTGTTTGTACTTTGTAAGTTAAAATTGTTGCGCTAGTGTAGCTGTTTGATGAATTAACTTCAACTTGATCTAAGTAAAAAGTATAACCCGCTGGAACAGTGTACACGGTGCTTTGTGATTTACCAATACCGATATTAATCTGTGCAACAGTATTGCTAGATTGTTTAGCGGTGATAGTGCCGACGTTAGTATTTTGGCTTGTGCCTGCGGATGTTAGTACCATGCTATTAATACGTAAATAGCTATTAACAGTTGTTACACCAGTGGTACCATTTAGGGCAATAACTTCAGATATAGGTGCAAAGTTTGCATCTAAACCAGAGATTAAAACCTTTGCAAGCGTGTCATCAGAGGCTGAGGTACTCACTACAGTCATTTGACCTGCAACTGTCGGGTATACATAAGCAGCAGCATTTTCCCAAACAGCAATAGGTGTAGTTGTTACAGCAGCTTGATAACCAAAAATACTTAGGATTTGGTGGCCCATGATTTGATTGCGTGAAACTTGCAAGTCAAACGGCTCGTAAGCGCCTTGGACGGTTACGGAGTGGGGAGGGGATGTGTACGGATTGTAGGCGTTAGCCATAGGTTTCTCCTAAAAGTTAAAGGAGGCGGGTTGCCCCGCCGTCAATATTAGCTGTTAGAAAGACCAGAACCATAGGCAGCAATAGAACCATCATAGTTACGTGCTGTGTAGTCAACAGAGATTGTACCGCCCAAAGAGCCGCTTGACAATGTTGTTACAGAAGCCGCAGAGAAAGTCAATGTAGCGTCCAGTGTACCAATGTTTTCGATGATAGCCGCAGTTGCTGCAGTAGCTGTGAACGCACCAGCGATACGGCCACCAGCTGCTGTTGGGGTTACTGTACCAATAGCGGTAGTGGTAACAGCGCCAGTTGTTGGGTTAGTTTGGCTGATAGATACAGTGATAACGCCGCCTACGAGGCCACCAGCTGCTACGTCTTGATACAGTGTAAAACCTTCAATAATAGCGCCAGCTGGCAATACGAATGGGGTTACAGTTGTAGAACCGAGGTCGGCTGTTGTTAAGGTAGTAGCTGTACCGGTTGTAGTGGTGATTGGGTTTGTGATGTAAGACTGTTGGCTAATACGGGCTGCGCCAGTGTTGTCTGGGGCGATTGTGCCGTCGTTTGATGGGTTGTTACGTTTGAAAACGCGAATGGGGGATGTAAATGTGCTTGACATTTGGGTGTTTCCTTATCTTAGTGGGTATCCCAAGCTGTCTCTAAGTCGTCTCACCGGGAAGTGTCGGCGGTCAGAATGGGATTAATCTTCCTATACATATTAATGCAAAATAAAGGGATATTCCGCCCTAAAATGTGAAAAAGGCTCACCTTTTGAGTGAGCCTTTTTACTTTTACTTCGGATTACAGATTATAAACCTGCTGTACCAAAGATGTTACGTGCATCGTGCCAGCCTGTAGCATAACGCTCAGTAGCCTTATAACGCATGGAGTCAGTTTCAAAGTCTCCTTCCATAGATTTCTCTAGGTTACGGCGATTAACGAGCATGAGACCATTCTCGGCATCAGTCTGAACCCACCAGGCTTTGCTAGAGGACAGACGTGTAACCACGTGTGTACCTTTAGGCAACATGCCTGTTGATTTGATAGGGTTCAAATCGTTGTCAGCTGTACCAGAACGGAGTACAGATTTGAGGATAACCTCAGCCTGGAACTCGAGTGCTGGTGGAACAACTAATTGTTCAGCCTTGAGACGAATACGCTTACCATTGTTGTCAATAGCGCCGCGGATTTGAATCAACATCTGTTCAACAGAAGTTTGTGACAATGAAGCTGCTGTGGATAACTGGTTTGAGTATGTCAAACCGTTAGCTACAGGGTGAGCTGTATTGATCAATGTAACGCCATCGCCACCAACGTAGCCAGTTGTGAACGCGAAGTTCAACAAGTTAGCACAAAGGGTTTCTTTGGTTTCAATCATAGACTGAGCCAAGTGTTTAGCGAAGGTGCTACCGATACGGATGTGATCGCCGTCTTCCATCAATACTTTGGTCAAGGCATAAGCCAAGCCATAGATTTGGTAGATGAAACGGGTGATGTACAATGTACCACCTTGGTCATAGCTGACAGGAGTACCGTCAGGCATGGCAGGTGCAGCATTCATACCGAAGAGCATTACTTCTTCGTGATAGTTACGTGGAATACCTTGGATCTGTTCTACAAATCCTTTCCACTCGTCGGCGCGTTGTTCATACACACCATCAAAGACTTCGTTGATAATCGGTTCGACTACCGCACGAAAGTCGGTACTACGCATTGGGGTTGCCATTTGCTATTTCCTTTCGTTAATTAGATCGAGACCGAAGCGGCTGCAAACATGTTGTTTGCGATCTGTACTTGAACAATCGTGTATGTATCACCCCAAGCATTGTTGCTGCCTGCTGGGTATGCTACTTCACGGCCTAATCCAACAACACGTACTTGACCTTGTGCACCAGCAGCAACAGGAGTTGCCAATAGAGCTGTAGTAGAGAAGCCTGCGCCACCTACACCAATAGCTGTACCATCAGTTACGAGGGAGCCGGCGGTTGTGTCAAAGTTGTATTGTGTACCAATAGCTGCAGTTGTTACTGAACCATTAGCTTGGATCTCATAAACCAACTGAGGATCAGCAAAGATCCAGAAGATGATCTGTGTAGACGCATCCAAAGTTGTCTTCAGAGCATACTTAGCTACTGAACGACGACCATCGGAGTTTGTGTACTCTACGCCATCAAACACGCCATAAACACGGCTGATTGAAGTTGTAGATGCTGCTTGTGCTGCTACGGTTAATTGACCTGAAGCTGTCAATGCTACTGGTGTGTACTGGTAGAACGCAACTTGCGCGCCAGACAACGAGTAGGGAGCTGTGTAAGTCGTACCGGGATTGTATGTGTTAGTGCCAACGAATGGCACTGCACGATCAAGACCGCTAGGATGATACACTGGCTTCAGACCAAAGGGTTTAAATGTTGTGGACATTTATATTATTTCCTTTGTTATTTTTGAAGAATGTTATTGGAAACGAATGTTTTTGTTATTCGCTTTTGCAGTATCTTTTTCCATCTCCAAAAGACCGCCCTCAAGAACTGAACGTCCACCTTTATTACCTTGCGCTGTGTCGCGAACCTGCGCTGTAATATTGCGTTGATGTTCAAGCGGATCTTCCAAATGGAGCATCCGCATTACTTCTTGATAGATATCCTCTGGTAACTTAAAAAGTACCATTTCGTTACAACTAACACAGCCTTCAAACTTGCCGGAGCTCATTTTGCCTAGTCCTTCAAAGCCTTTTCCGAGATCGGAGGCTTTAACTGGCTCATAACCCAACGCCATACGTTTGTCGATACTGTCGTAAGTGTTGGTTGTTGACAACCAACATAAGTGCATTCCAGGAATAATGCCACCTGGAAGATCTGGCAACGCACTATTTGCCCACTTGTCTCTAAACGCATCAAGGCGTTCACGACGTGCAATGTCATCAGGAGCGGCCGTTGTAGCGCGCTCGGTTACTTCTTGTGCTCTGTCGGCCATGCGGTCGTCTAAGTCACGTTTAATTCTTGTATTTGCCATGATAATTATTCCTTATTAGCGCGGTCATACGTGGCGTATGCGCGGATCATTTTATTTCGTTTAGTTACATCGTCCCACGAACCAGCGTCTTTAATGGCCTGTACACGCTCACGGCTTAGTGTGATTGTTCCTGGCTTAACGCTTGATTCATTTGCTACTCGGCTGGAGGCTGTTGGGCCCGCTGAGCGCTTTGCTTGCTTTCCACCTTGCGATGTATAGCGGTGTGGTAAACGTGCGGATAAACGACTATCTAACTCATCCCAGTACTCAGGGTCACTTGGATCCCATCCGTCTGTGGCGAGTTCTTGATCTATTACCTTGGCAATTCTACTATCTGTATCTCGAGCTTGCGGATCGTACCAGTTGTTCTTTTTAAGCCACTTTGTTGCATTGGCTTGAACCTCTGTACTGATCTCGTTAGGCACATTTTGTTTAGGTGTCTTTGCCTGCTCGAGTTGTTGTTTTTTGTAGTACTGTACTTGTTGCAGACGCTGTTTGGCATCTGTCAATTGCTCCAAGTACTCTACCTGACCTGCCGCGTCGCCGTTTTGAGCCGCCTGCAACATCTTCATTTTTGCATATTCAACGCGGGTGGCTTCATCTTCCACCTGTTTGTCGATTTGTGCGAACTGATATGATGCCGCGGTGCTCTCTACAGCAGCCAAACGTCGAGCAAGCTCTTCATTTCGGCGTTCAAGCGTTGTAATCTTGTTTTTAGAGGTAAGATCGCGCTGTCTCTTTAAATCTTTTTTAAGTCTGCGCTCTTCACGACGTGCCTCACGGATTTTTTCGCGTTCTTCGTCAGATTCAGGACCTTCGTCGTCATCTGCGTCTTCTTCTGAGTCATCCTGAGCATCTTCGTCATGCTCTTCTTCTTTTTTGTCTTTTTTTGGTTTTTTGGCTTCTTCGTCCTCAATTTCTTCAGGAAAATCTACCTTTGCAAGGAATGAACCATCCTCGCGCTCCTTAATAGGAACATCTTTTTCATTTTCTGCCATACATACTTTCTTTTTTACAAAAGTTAATCAACAAACGCTTTCATTTTCTGTGCATATTCAAAAGATTGAATACGAGAAATGATTTCACGGGCCTGTAAGGTAATAAACACCACCGGTGCTCCCTCATCCCCTGCGTCAACCACAAATCGGTCGCCACCGTACTTAATCGTACGAACCAAGTCGCCTTCTTTACACCAAGGACCTTCAATCCATGGGGTTAAGTCGTCTAGGTTTCGGTATGCTAAAGGTCCAACCTGAACAACCTTAGCTACAGTCTCATTAAATTTAATCGTTTGTGTGGTCTCATCTACAAAGATGATCCCGCCTTTACTTGCTGTTTTAGGGCGTCTTAGTTGAACTAAAACTCTATCTCCAGCTACTTCAGTTCCATGCTCTACAACCGGAAAACATTCTTCTTCGGATCTAGTATCTGGTTCTTCTTTTGCTTTAACATCAAATGCTGCCATTCGGCTGCCTCCTATAACCTTTACAGGTCGTTTTCGTCTTCCGTCAATATCTCGTTAATAATGTTCAGTATCTCTGAAAAACCTTCATGTCTTCCAACTAGACGTTGGTAATCCTCAAAGGAATTTACATTATTTCCAGCGGTGACGGCTTCCGCTATTTTCTTTTGTTCATCACGCGTGCGCATGATAATTTCACTAATAAAGTCTTTCATACTTATATTAATGCAAATAGGGCAGTATTCCGCCCCAATTTATATTAATAAAAGTTACCTGTCTTAACTTCTTTTAAATTTTTGTCTGGTCCAACTTTGCTGGAACGAACTTTGTTTTGATTAAGTACTGCGTTGTTAGCACGTTTAGAACCTGAGGTTCCTGTGTCTACTTTAGCTGCTGGACCGCCGCCAGAACTTTGAGTTCCAGTCATTTTGTATGTTTTACGGAAGCCTAATTCGCCGCCGTCTTGTGGGTTTTTTGCCATTATTGTGCTCCTGGTGTGGTAGTTGGTTGTGGTGCTGATGCTTGTTGTTCTAATGCCTGTTGATGCTGTTGATCATTTTGTTGCAGTTGTTGACCGTGTTGTTGCGCAGCCAATGCAGCTTTTTGCTGTGCATCAGCCTGTTGTTTAACTTGATTTGCCTGTACCTCAAATGCTTGCTGTTGTACTGTTAAGCCGTGCTGACGTATATCTTGATCTGATGCAGCGATAGCCTGCATAGCGGATTGATTCTGCTCATGGTCTAATTGGGCCTGCTGTTGATCCATTTGTGAACCCGCAGAGATCATAGCAATACGCTCCTTTGCAGCATTATTGATATTTGCCATTGCAATGTCTGTGGCATTGCGTTGGTTATCAATGTTTGTCTGTGTGGAGTACTTAGCCTGCAACTCTTGAACCTGCTGTTGAAGTCTTGCAACCTCAAGCTGGTAGTTCTGTTGGTCCTGTTGCGTCTCCATCTGCATCTTAGCTTGGGACTCTTGTGTTTTACGCTGAGTCTCAGCCATCTGAGTCTTGAGAATAACTTGAGCTGTTGGGTCTGCATTAGCAGCTTGTTGCTGTTGAGCCTGTTGAGCCTGTTGAACTTTTTGGGCCAGTGCAGCAATTTGCTGAACATATTGGGCCATGTTTTCTTTGGAGTCTTGGTCTACCATTTGGGACGCAAGTGCTAGAGCTTGTTGCGCCTCAATGTCTAATGCGTTCTCTTGATGAAGATTAAGGACATCCTTACCACCAGATGCCTGAGCAACATAGGATCGCATAGACTGGAGGTAATGTAATGTTAAGTGTTGTTTAATATGGTCTAGTGCATGCGGGGCAAATACCGGGCCAATTACTGGGTTTCCTCCGTATGCTGGATTATTAGCGTACTCTAAGTGGACCTTAATGTGGGAGATGTGGTCCTGGTCTGGATACGCTGCAGCTGGTCGTCCCATTGTCATGGAGACATTTTCTAATGCTGGGTTAGACTCAGAGGCACCCAATGGGTTTGGTAGTACTTCCTCTATTGAAGGAATTTTTAATTGATGTAGTACACGACGGTATACAGCACGGATGTCAAACATCCCTGGAGGCGCGGAAGAGGCCATCTGTAGCAGTGCCTGGTTCTGTGCAACACGTTGTGATTCTGAAAATATGTTAGGGTCTGATACTGGGCGCACATCCGAGTTGTATGCAAAGTCACGTACCTTAATCTCTGTCCCGGACTGGTTGTCCATCTCATCTAGGTACCAGTGATTGATACGTGAGATGATTGCAAGAGATTTAGCCTGTGAGCGATGCAACCTAGCATGAATAGAGGAGAATACCTTGGCACCTTGCTCAATAAGCGCCTGGGTTGTGCCAACGGGCATGTTGTTGTTTGCTTCGCCAATTTTTTCTTCGGCGGTGGTTACCACACCCTTAGCTGCGTCTGTTAAGAAACCTAATAAGTTAAACAGTACAGAAGACGGTTGGTTAAACGGCATCGGCATCGCGATCTTACGTACGTCATCAACACCAGGTGCGCCTTCAATCTCTACAACTTGCGTTGGCTCGATTCTATCAGACTGTCCACCAATTCTTCCACCTTTGAGCTTAAGTAGCGTCTGGCTGTTGTTGATGTGCGCAGCGTCAAGTAAAGCACGCAGAGCGCCGGTAAGAGCAGCAGATAGCCCACCAATAAGCTGAGGCAATCCAATAGCGTAAGCTCCACGCCAAGGAATAAATTTAAACTCGACAAACCAGTCCAGTTTTTCCAGTTTTTCATCGTTACATTCCCAGTTGCGATATAGTGCTAATACTTTGGAGGTTGTCTCATCAATAGTTAAGATGTACGGTGCACGACGACCTTCTGTCTCTGTATCGTCATCTAAACGCATGAAACAGGTTACTTCATAAATACGGCGCAAACCATCAATGTTTTTAGACGGCTCTTCTTTGCCTTCAATTTTGTTATTAGCTTCTTGGCTTCTAGTCTGTTCTGTTAACGGGGCGTCTGATGTATAGTCTGAGTCAATATCAATGTAGATACCGGCCTCAATACGTTGTAAAAATGTGTCTTCTGTAATGTCTTGTACTTCAGTTACACGTTGCGCTGTGTAGAAGTTTGTAGATGAGTACGGAAGAAGTATGTTATCAATCGGGACCCACTCGCATGTTGGTCTCGCTTGTTCTGCGTCATAGCGCCATTTTAGGAACTGAGAACCGCCTAGTGGGAGTTGGGTCAGCAACTGCTCCATTTCGTCGCGGAACTCAGGTATTTGTTCTGTAAGCTGCCAGTTCATAAATTCTACTTTACGATTAGCAACCTCTTCTTTTGTTCTGTCGGCTGAGCCCTTGATGTTTGATTTAACAATTCCATCGGGTGGTAATAATTCTTTTGATGATGATGCACCAAAATCAACGCAGCTCTCTGCCATGACCGGGTGCACAACCTTAGAGGCACCATCAAATGTGGCGCCACCAGGTGCGTCTTTACCAAGTCCTGTACGACGAAGACCTTCTTCGTATTGTTTATCTCGTTGCTTACGTGACTCCCGGTCAACGTCAATGTAGTCTAAATATTCATTAGCAAGTTCGTTTAAATCGTCTTGGTCAAATACACCGGCTAAGTTTGCATAAAATTCTGGGGATTCTTTTGGGCTAGATTTTGGTGTAAAGTTTACAATAACCGAGCCATCATCATTTTCAATGACCTCTTGCTCAACTTCGTCTTCATCTAATCCAAGGGCGTCCTCAAATGCCTCCATCTCGGCGTCTTGGTCTTTGGCGTCATGGATTTCGTCTTCCCGGTCCTGCATAGGTAGATTGTTGCCTGCTTGAATCGGAAGTTTTGGATTTGCCATAGATTATTTATATTTTTTGCTCGGAAGGAGTTATACCGGCAATTATGAATGGGATGGACGAATTTACTTGTCCTATTAATATTAATGCAAAAACATGACCAAAACCGCCCTATTGTGAGTATGGGTTTGAAAATTTACGTGCTGCGAGGTCATCCGAGTAGTCATAGTCACGGGCAGGAAGGAAATCTAACTGTATCCAGCCTGAATCTCGCAGAACACGAAGCGCTTGAGATAGTGAGTCCACATAGTCATCGTGGCCACCTGCCTCTGGAAAAGAACACACCTGACGAATGAATCTCTTGGCCCATTCCGAAAATTCACCCTTAATCTTGGCATCCTCTGGTATGTAGACCTTACCCTTGGCAACTAGGGGTGCTACAATGTTCAGACGTTGTACCTTATCAGCACGGCCGGGATTGTAGCCCCTTACAGGCACCCCAGAGCCCTGCAGCTCCTGGATGAGGGATATACCTGCGCTCTTGTCCTCCATGAGTATCAAGTCGGCCTTACGGCCCTTAGCAAAGGTATTGTCAGATCCGTACACAACCTCTTTGAAGTCATCAATTACTTTACGTCGTAGTTGTGGGTACGCAAGGTGTTGGTCCCATGCGTCCAGTAAAATAATAGATGTCCCCTTATCTTCCTGTTCAAATATTCCCCACACTGTGCATGCGGTGGGGTCGTTCATTGTCTTTTCTGATGTTGCTGGGTCATAGGAGGCAATGACGTACTCTAGCTCGGGGGTTGGTTTGTCTGCGGGCCACATCTTAAACATCTTACGTTTGATGATACCCGTTGCTTCGGGGTCAAGGATCTGTCCATAGATCTCCTGCCTTCCAATGTCTGTGCCCTCATACGTCTCTAGCTGCTTGAAGAATGTCTCTGATAGGTTGTCCCGGTTGTCGTATGATGAGGCATTGACGACGTAGACATCCCCTCCGACCTTACCCTCGTTGAGGTCAACGATGAGCTCTTTAGGTTTTGGGGTGGTGGTAATAATTTGCTGCACCCTGGGGATTCTGGGGTCTTTGAGTCGGAGGGTAAACTGGACGCCGTCGTAGGCTTGGTCAAGGTAGTCAAAGGCGCAGAGCTCGTCAAACCAGGCGCCATGGAACTGCTTGCCGCGGTAGCGCTCCGGCTCGGAGGCGGGGATGCCTTGAATGATGGATCCGTTGGTGAGGGTGATCTCAAACAGGGATTTGTTGTAGTCTTTGATGAGGCTGGCGGGGATGATGTTGAGGAGTCCTGAGTCTCCCTCGAAGCAGGTAGCCCGAATATCATTTGAAGTGGGTGCCGTGACAAGCCAGCGGGTTCCGCTGTACTTCCAAGCACGAATACCAATCCAATGACTAGCAGTGTGTGTCTTGCCAGAGCCGCGGCCGGCAAGCATAAGAAAGGTATCATATTCGCCATCTTCTGGTTCTTTTTGGTGCGGTAGTGCCTGAAGGCTCCATTTGACCTGCCACAGTGTGGAATCAAGTTGTTGTTTGGGCCAGTGTTTATGTGACTCTGCGAATTTACTTAACGTAACTTCTTGTTTTTGTGTTAAAGACATGCAATAAAGCCCTCTCCGGCTAAGAAGCTCTTATCAGCCCCCTCGGTTTCTATATGAACACACAGCTGTGGCTCAATTTGTTTAATGTTCGCAATGTAACGCCTGGCTTGATGGACTTTGATCTTTGGTGATACCTGGTGGTCCATGAGCTGCAGACGGCTACGAAATGAGAATATGTACTCGTTGTTATCTTCCCTGTAGTACATTGTTGTTTTAATTCCAAGGGATTCTACAAGTCCCTGTATTTGCCGTATAAGTTGATAACTTTTTAGGGTAATGGTGAACCTATCGTTTTTTAAATTGTACCACCCTCTTTTGGCGTATAGTATACCAGAGAGCAGATCAATTCTTTGATCCACAGATCCTAGTAAGTAGTTATCTGGGATGCTGGTTGGTATTTTACCAATCAGCTGTATCTCAACTCTAGGCTCGGTACTATAGACCATGCGGTGGGTTTTATGACAACGCTGTTGGGTTATCAGATACCCTCGGTCTTTTAGTTTTTGGGGAATTATGTCCTTGTAGGCCTTAGGGGATCTGATATGGTTTGTGGCATTTTTGTTCATAAACCAGTATCCAAATACAAACGGGGGCACTGGTAGGTCTTGGTGCGGTAGCGCCAATGGTTTAGTAGACGGGATGGAGTATGCTAGTTCCTTGTCTTTTATTTTTAAAGATGTGCTTTGCAAGACCTCAATACTCATAGGCCTTAATGGACGGCGAAATTTAAAGAAACCTTTATAGGTCCAAGTTCTATTTCGGTATTTTTGGTTTTCTGTGGGAAACGCCAGGTTTTTGTCGCCTGATATAGTCAGCCCGTCAGATAGGGTGACCCTGTAGCAATCCTGGGTGTGGTACTGCTGGACCAGGGTAACCTTAGTAGGTTGTCCGTTGTGGTCAAACAGGTAGTCACCAACCTCAATCTTGTAGGCTGGCTTCCAGTAGTTATAAGTTAAGACTTTTTCTGTTGCTAAAATCGCCATGGAAGTTTTCTCGGACCCAGTGGTCCAGCCAGGGCCCTAACGGCCCCCGAATATTATCTTGGATTTTAAATGGCAGCTTGGCTATGTTCATTATTTCCTTGGTGCAGTTTAGCCTAAACTGGATGTACTTTGCCGTCTCGTTGTCCAGTATATCCACTGGCACATCCACTGAGTCAAAGTTGTACAGGTCACATACCAGTATCCGCAAGCCTTTAAACTCACCGGCGGCGTTCTCTAACGCGCCTTGGATTTGGTATACATACTTATCTGTCATACTTATATTAATGCAAATAAACAGGTAAAGCGCCTTACCACAGAAAAATATAACTTGACTCTGTCCCCATTTGTCAGGGTAGTATGGGTTGCGCGCTGTTTTCCAGGTTACCCCCACCACTACGTTTATTATTTTAAAAAATTTTAAAAATGATAAAGTAAGGGGTACTACCCATACTACCCTGACAAATGACTACTTTTAGTTATATAGAAATAAGTCTATATATCATTATTTGTATATAGAATGTATTTTTCAAAAAAAAAATTTAGAAAAACGGGTTTTTGCATGGAATTATACAAAACTCATGGTCTATGGGGCCCCCGGCGGCTGGTCGGCGTACAGGACCCAAATTGGGGTATGTGGTATATAAACAACACCCCACCAAGGAAAGCATGCTTGAACGTGACACATTGGCACATAGCCCCGCGCCCTGCCGAGCAGAGTAGCCCACACAGTCTATGCACCAATGTGGTGCACTAAGTAAGTGAGTACTCACTGGGGCGCACCACATTGGTGCATGATGTAAGTAAGCACTCACTCCACATAGCCTCGCGCCCAAACGTTTCACATTGTGGTATGCTATCTCACAATGTGGAACGCAGACCAGCGCACCAATGTGGTGCATGATGTTAGTGGCTACTAACTTAGGTGGCACTAAGGGTATGTACCTATTGACGGATAGGAGGCACAAGAAGGGCTCTGTGGGTAGAGTGGCTATGAGGTGAGGGGGTAGCCTAGGGTGTGCACTGATCGCTTGCCTATCATATACTATAAGGGCTCACAGGGCACGCGTACGCGAGGAGGCAGACTGGTGGGTGGACGAGTGTTGGCTATTAGTCACAACGCAATCCCGCCCACTATTTACCACATAACCCCACAGTTTAGTCAAGTATTAGTATCACCATCTAAGCCAATAGATATAAGGCATACAAACTATTTGCATTTAGTTGTTGACCTACCATTAAAAGGTCACCATAATGGAGTCTCAGTAGTGCAGTGGCTAATCCACTCAAGAGCCGACTAAGTACCAAGCTCTCTAATCATGTGGCAGATCAGGTGCATAGGTGCCTGTGCTCTCAGCCTAGACAGTGGCAAGGGGAGCTAAAGAAGTACCGACGGCGCTAAGTAATCGCAACAGTCGGCAGATAGTAATACTCAGGTGGCATTGCAGTGCAGTACCACCGAGGTATCACTAACCAAACAACCGGAGCTATACACTATGACCACACTATCATTCAAACAGTTAAATACAATCCTCAATGTGTTGCAGTCAGCACGCAGGGAGCAGGCCACTGTTACTTGGCAACATGACAAGGTAGTTAAGGACTCACTCAATGGTAACCCTGAGGTGCTGGCCTACTTGGCAGACCAACAGGATGCAAACTACAAACTGAAGGAATCACTGGATCATTCATTCTACGCAATCGAAGAGATAATCCGAGAGTATAAGTAAGCAGGTCGAAACACCGCGAGGTGTATGCCGGTATGACCGGCACTGACGAGACCAAACAATAGGAGCTATATGTACACCATCAATATCGGACTTAATAACCCTTTTATCGGCAACACCAACAGTGTAGACAAGACCCTAGAGCTCGCGCTGGTATTTGTGCAAGACATCGTTGCACTGCGCGTATCCTATGACCAAGACGAGCCAACAGTCATCATCCAGTACATTAGCCACAAGGGCTCGCTGGACGTGTTGGCCACTGCCTTAGATCAGGACTGCGTTGCCGTATTTGACCATGAGCTCGGCAAGGGCTCACTGATTGGCGACAAGGCCGAGGCTTGGGGCGAATTCAACCCCGAGTATTTCCAGTTTATCTAACAGGTCGAAACAGCCGTGAGGCTGTCCACACGTAATGCGTGTGCTGATGATGACCAATACAGGAGCTAATATGTCAATCAAATTATTATTGAAACACGAAGTAAAACCATTTACTTTTGTGATCGCCACGCATAACCAAACCACTAATGAATTCCAAATCAGTTTGCAGTCTGAAACTGGCGCTAAGTACCAAAGCACTTTTGATTCTAAGCGCTCTGTCGAAATAGTAAATCAATACATTGAAGAGTCCAAACAATAGGAGGCAGTATGATGACAGCAAATGAGATGATGGCCGAGTCAGTGGCCATTCAGCGCCGTATAATCAACGGCGATGTGCCTAAAGGCAGTATTCCCGATCAAGTGGCACGGGCACAAAGCCTAAACCTACAAGCCATTGAGCTCTACCGCGCCGAGGATCGCGCCACTGAGCGCGCAGTGTTAATTCACGAGATGGAGCACAACAAATGAATTATGAATACCTGTACCACGAATTTATTGCGGACAAACACCCCGAGTGCTATGGTAATGAAGACAAAATGTTTAATAACTGGGAGCGAGGCTTTGCCTTTGATGAGTTTGCCCAGTTTTTAGATATCACACTAGACCAGTTAATGGAGGCAGTATGATCAGCCAACGATTCACACTCTCCAAACACGCATCAGAGCGCTTATACGAGCGCAAGAGTATTCGAGTACCAGCGGGGTCGGTCATCGCCTCTGAGGCCTTGGACTGGCTTTATGGTGAGGTATACCGGTACAATGGTGTATTCTTTATCATTAAGAATAACGTAGTACTAACAGCATACTAAGGAGTAGCACCGTGAGATCACTTAATTCAATATGCAGGGCACGCGATGAGGCGCGCTATGTATCACGCACTTGGAGCAACCCAGCCAGTGCGCCCGATGTATCGTACCCAGTGCCGTACACTAAGCCAGTGGAGTCGCCTGATGACACTATTGGTGTATGCAGACCTGATACAACCACGATCAGTGGTGTAAGACTAGTTTATATAACTCGCAAACAGTATGAAGAGGAGCAATCAAAATGACTAACTGTTACTTAATTGAGTTTCTTAATTTAGATGGTGCATTCCAGTACGAGACTTTTATGGCTGAAGACCAGTTTGAGGCGGTGGACATATTCAGTGGTCACTTTCCTAAGTGTGAGCCATATAATATATTTTTGCAGTTAGACCAGTGGAGAAAAGACAATGACTAAGAGATACGAGGTACAACACTACACGCTATGCGACGGCTGGATCAATACGTGGTCAGATTATGACGAGGATGGCAATGAGACACCTAGCACGTACGATAGCTTTGAGGATGCGTTAAACGAGCTCGATAGCTTCTTGGACGACGAGCAGGAGGCATTCGAGGAGGGCAACATTGAGAGCCCATACGACAGAGACGAGTTTAGAATAGCGGAGGTAGAGCATGAGCACAATTAACCACCTGTGGCGTGCCGTACAGATACTACGTGACGCCTACGAGGATGACATCAAAGAGACCATGGAAGAGGAGGGACAGTGGACTTGGAATCTTAAAAACTGGACTATCCAATTTTACGAAGAGGATAACTATAAAAGCATCACTGCATATAGGGCTAAAGACGAGTCTACAAATTGGAGCGATTACATAACATTAGAACAATACACAAGAAAATGGGAGCAGATAGCATGACAACATACACAATCAAACTCGAGGTACGGCTGGACGACGACGGCTACTTGCTTAAGTCACCATGGATCTACGAGGCTATCCAAGAGCAGTTACAGGACGGCGAGGCAATTCTTGAGTACGACGTGACACGCCAAGTAGAGGAGACAGAATAATGGGCGCGCTATACGACTTACTACTGGCAGACGAGTACCGCACGACCATCTACGCGCATGATGAGGACGACGCGTGGGAGATCGCCAATAGGTGGTACAATAACCCCGAGCAGGCACGCATTCAATTACATGAGGAGCAGGTATGAACAAGTATATCGAAGAGCTATTGACCGAGATGCTATTTGATTTTAATGACTTAGCGCTGGGCAATACATACAAGGACGTAGGCTACGACACCAAGAAAGAGTTTTTTGAAGAGATGAGCAATAAAGTAAATGAGCTATATTCTAGGCTATCAACCAAGGAGCTACCATGACATCATTCACAATCAAAGACATCAACAACATCGAGACAGACGACAGTGTGGACGAGGGGGAGTACTACACATCCATCCAGCGCGCCATTAACTCGGGCATGTGGGGATTACAGGGATCGTATGGTCGCACCATGATGCAGGCAATCAGTGACGGCAAGTGCCTCCTTGGACTTAAAGATGCTAAGGACTACTGGGGTAACACCATACCATCGCGCCTGCACGTCAAGGAGGGCACCAAGGGCTCTTGGGGCTATGTCAAAGAGAAGAGCGGTAAGGACTGGGCTACTAACATGGCGGGGGTGAAATAATGACTACATACTATTTTGGTGACATCGAGTTTGGTCGGTTTAGCATAGAGGGTAGTAAGGACTCTAGCCCACTGGCCATCATTCACAACATCAACGAGGCGAAGGACTTTGACACTCCACAAGAGGCGTGGGACTATTGGACAAGCAGTGGCAGTGAGTCTTACGTATCACTTGACGCGGTGGACGAAGATAATGTACAATACATACTTACATTCAAACAACACAGGGGGTGAAATAATGTACAGACATCCATTGATTCATAAACCACGCTCACCCAAGTTATGGGAGGAGGAGTGGGATCCAACCGAACTGGACTTTATTAACAATGACGAAGCAACCATCCCCGACACTAACATCCTCAGCATGAAGAGGATTGTAGTAAGGCGCATGATCCGTGATTGTCTCAATCCGTTAGAGCGCAGGGTCATTGAGGCGTTTATGGCAGGTCAGACGCATACCACGATAGGGGTGACTGAAAAACACTGGAGATATTGGCTCGGAAATGCACTAGAAACAATGCGTGAAAAACTTGTTGACACACCGCATCAACTTAAAGTAAAATATGATTTTAATAGGAGAAATTATGAACAACATCATTGACCAGTACGGCATCATCAACCAGCAGATCAACGAGCTGGAGATCATCAAGAGCAAGCTCAAGGCAGAGCTCATCGCCCGAGGCGTGGGTGAGTACCAAGGTGAGTCGTTCTTTGCCGAGGTGCAGGAGTACGACCGAGAGAATATCAGCGCACCACTGGTATGCAAACTATCCGATGAGGCATTCGTACGCGCAGTGACAACCATCCAACACATCAAGGCAGTAATCGTTAAACCACTGGAGGTATAATGAATACAAATAAATTTGTGGTTTTTATTAAAGCATTTAACGAAAGATTCCAAGGTGTTAGACCAACACAAAAGCAGTGGGATATTGTCATTCAGATACTAAAAGATGTACCAACAGAGAGGCTATCAAAATGCACGGACTAAACACCATCAAGAGACTCAACAAGACAGAGCAGGACTTTATTGATCACATCCTATCAACCCCAGTGCCGGACGTAAACCTACTGGACGTGTGGACTAAATGGAAACAGGAGCAACGAGCCAATGAGCCAGTATCGTTACATTCTGATTGACGAGTTTGGAGGGGCTTGCCGGAAGTTTGTATCTAAGCTGGAGGCTACCCCCTACCTAACCAGTGGCATGGTCTTAAAGGCACTGCCACGCCAGCCCAAAGCCAATCCATACGAGATGGCTACACTACTACTTAAAGAGGCACTAATTTGAAGATATTTGGATTCTTAATGATTATATTCGCGTGGGCGGAGCTCGATAAGGGCTTTCAATTCTCAGAGCTTATTTGGCTTATCTTGGGTATTGCCATTGTGATGTACGAGGAGATACTAGCGCGTGTTGAGATTTTGTTTAGGAGAAACCACAATGAGTGACAACAACGACATCAAGTCAGACTACCTGCAAGAGCTCTTACGCATGGATATCTCTAAGCTACCAATGGAGTACGAGCACGAGCTAGGGCGTCGTATTGCCAAGGGTGACGAGGAGGCGTTCAATGAGCTGGTGACGCACAACCTTAGACTGGTGCCGTACATGGTATCAAGCAAGATGACGGCGTGGCACCATGGCAAGACACCGCTCGAGGACTTGATTGGTATGGGCAACGAGGCGCTACTATTAGCGGCACGTAGCTGGAAACCAACCAAGAGCGTACGATTCTCTAGCTACGCCTGCGCGTTTATCAGGCGTTTTGTACTGCGTGAGCTCAACAATACCTCAAACATCATCCGACTGCCGGTGAACATCATGCTCAACATCAAGAAGATGAAGTACGAGGAGCGTGTACTGTCTCAGTTACTGGGACGTGAGCCAACAGTGACAGAGCTATCTGCCATACTTGATATCAGCGTATCGAGGGTGCACCAACTTAGGGGTTACATCAGCCGTGAGCCAGTATCATTGGACTCACTCGAAAATGAGAAGTTCTTAGAAGAAAATGAGGAATGAATGCTACAACTATCAACCGAGCAGACCAAGGCATACAATCGCTTCATTCGAGCACGCAATCGGATCAATGGAACACCATGGGTAAGGCAGGCGGACGTGGTGTGTACAGTAGACATCGAGGGCATGAACCACCCCCTGTTTGAGCCCAACGATGAGTTCTTAGAGTACAAGGAGTCCTCACTGGCGTGGTGGGCAGTAGAGCCACGATACCGAGACGAGGAGCGTATGCGCTCCAGTCGTGGTGATTATGGATCACCCGATAGCTGGGACGAGAAGCAACTAACCAAGGAGCAACTATGAAACAAGAAGTAATCCCGACCGATGTCTACCAAGATGGTGACCTTATTGGTATCGAGTTTAACAATTTAGAGGGTGAGTTTGTCTTATTTGCAGAGTGGGACGAAAACGATGAGCAAACGAGCGAGAACCGAGAGGCATTTAGAAAATGGGCGTACAACTTCCTAAACAACAATCTAAACTATCAGGTGAAACTATGAACCAAGACCCATGGGATAAGTACATTAAGTGGGTACTACTATTTGCCGCACTATACTTCTTAGGACACATTGCCTACGCATTGGCTGATACAGTACAGACCCCTGATGGTCAAATCCATACTTGCTTTTGGACTACCATTGGGACGTACGTCTGCATCTAACTTTATTTTAATCCATTGGGGCGGGAATTTCAATTGTCAGGGTAGTACGGGTAGTATGGGTATAAACGCACTTTACCCACCACTACGTTTTTATTTTTTTTAAAAATATTAAAAATGATAAAGTAAGGGGTACTACTAGTACTACTGGTACAAATAATTTTTAAGTGCTTGATTATATTGAATGTCAATGAGAATGATTCGTATTTAATTTGTATGGTTAGTATGGATGCAGTGCAACATAAACCAAATTTTGGCAATATTTCACATTATGAAACCACAAATACACTAGTTTTTGCATTTATATAGGTAAGAAGAAAGGAATTATGAAACCAACAACATTACCCGTTTTGACACAGAACATACCGGCTACCCTAAAAAAAGTACCCCGCTGGGTGGTGTGGTCATTCGTGGAGGTTGGTGAGGGAGAGAACAAACGATGGTCTAAGATGCCGTTGCAGACCAATGGCAGACCCGCCTCCTCCACCAATCCGGAGACATGGACAGACTTCTTGACAGTAGAGGATGCCTACTCAACAGACAAATTCTCTGGTATTGGGTTTGTGTTCAGCAAGGACGATGACTTAGTGGGTATTGACCTTGATGATTGCTATGATTACACCACCGAGGGATTCACCAATCCAGCAATGCAGGACCTATCCAGCACAGTGGACGGGTACATGGAGATTAGCCCCAGTGGTACCGGAGTAAAGATATTTACCCGCTCCAGACTGTTCGCGTCCCATGCGGATCACTCCATTGGGTTTGAGGCATACTCAACCGGACGATTCTTTACTGTCACTGGGCACCATCTATCAGGCACTATCCCAACCGAGGCCCAGGACCTCACCAGTGTAATCCCAGCACGTACACTGAGGCATACAGGTGACGCCTTCGGTGATTACGTGGCACCACTGGAGGACTGGGACATTGGGCGCGTAGAGTCCGAGATACTATCTAAGCTAGACCCGAACTGTGGGTACCATGAGTGGCTTAAGGTCGGCGCCATACTACACCACCAATTTCAGGGTGATGTGGAGGCATGCGAGGCATGGGACAGATGGAGCTCACTGGGCTCCTCCTACACCTCAACTGGGGACTACTCATGCGAGAACAAGTGGAGGACGTTCAAGGGCTCGGGGGCTACCCTGCGATCACTGTTATTTCAAGTAAACCAACAGGTGCGCACCGAGGCACTACAACGAGGTGAGATTATCCTAGACGCGGGCACCATGAACCACGCACGCACGTTCTTGGATAACTACTACTCCTCAGAGGAGGGCTACAAGCTGGTGCACTACGCCGATGATTTCTTTATTCATGTAGGCACACACTATGAGATAGTAGAATCGGCCACAATTCGTTCGCAAGTGTATTCATTCTTAGATAAGTGCAAGAAATCTGGTAAGCAGGGATCTTTAATACCATTTAATCCAGCACCGGCCAGTGTATCGGGCGCGTTAGATGCAATACAGGCACTTGTACACCTACCAAACCATACGAACACCAAGCCACCGATTTGGTTACTTGGGTATTCTAGCACAAAACCGGAAGCATCAAAGCTAGTTAGTTTACAGAATGGACTGTTTCATTTAGAGGATAGTATTTTAATACCGCATTCATTGGGATTCTTTACTCAAAACTCTTTACCATTTGAGTATTCACCCGCGGCAGAATGTCCTACATGGGAGGCATTTTTGAAGTCTGTGTGGCCAGATGATTTAGAATCTATTGATTGCTTACAGGAAATGTTTGGATATATTCTATCGGGGGACACAAAGCAACAAAAATTCTTTAATATTGTTGGAGCTAGACGTGCGGGTAAGGGAACTATTAATAAAGTGCTCGTAGCTTTATTGGGTCAGCATAATACAGTAGCTCCTGAATTATCTGAATTATGTGATACTTTCGGTTTGCAACCTTGGATATCCAAGCTATTAGCATCATTTACCGATGCAAGGGCACCATCAAGAAATGGATCTGCCGTAGTATCTCAACTACTGCGAATCGTTGGTGGTGATACAGTAACAGTAAACCGAAAAAACAAGGAGGCTTGGTCTGGTTACTTGCCAACTCGAATTGTAATTTATTCCAATGAGGTGCTTCAGCTAACAGAAAACTCAAACGCACTGACTGGTCGGATGATTGTATTTAAAATGAACAAGTCTTTTTACGGAAAGGAAGATACAGAGTTATCAAGTAAGTTAGATAAGGAACTATCAGGAATCTTTAATTGGGCCATGGAGGGGCTGAGAAGACGGATATCTAGAGGTGGTTATTTTATACAACCAACATCTGGAAAAGAGTACTTAGAATTAATGTCTGAAATTGGAAATCCAATAGGTTCGTTCATTGATGATGCGTTAGTAGTCGATCCGATGGGTAGTGTTGCAAAAGACGATGTGTTTACATGCTACAAACGTTGGGCTTTGCACAGAAGTTTACCGCCAGGAACAGAATTAGCATTTAAACGCAGATTTTTAGCAGCAATTCAAGAGCATGCAGTAACTTCGGATCTTCTTAGAGAAAAAGGAGAGCGGGTTCACATATATGTCGGTATTAAGTTATCAGAAAAAGCGATGAAGTATGTAGAGTCCATTGAATCTTTTGATAATGGGGCATTTTAAAGTGATATTTTGCATTAATATAGATAGAGAAGGCGAAAAGGGTTGCAACCCCTGTCATGCCAGTAACATGACTAGCCCCTCTAATATCTATTACTTTACTGGAGTATCAAAATGAAACGAATCAATTCCAACACAGGTTTACCTTTTAAGCGCGGAGACATACGCGAAGAAGACGGCTTTGTATTTTTAAGCTATGTTTCCTCATCTTGCAAAACTAAGTTTTTATTAGAAAGATGGTTTTCGCCTGAAGATTTTAAGCTGCAAATAAATCAGCTAAAACTTTGGGGTAAAAAAGATCATAAAATAAGGCGAAATAATTTTACAAGTAGAGCCAAAATGCTTTTACAGGGTGCAAAAACAAGAGCAAAAAAATCAAAAGCATTATGCACAATAGATAGCCAATGGATAGAAGAAAGACTGGAAAAAGGATTGTGCGAATTAACTAATATACCTTTTGAATTAGAAAGCGTTACGGAATACACAACCAATCCTTATGGCCCATCTATTGATAGAATAGACCCAAAAAACAGAAATTATACAAAAGATAATTGCCGAATAATTTTGTCTTTTGCAAATAGGGCTTTAAATGAATGCACACAAGAACAAGCATTGCCCATATTAGAAGCAATGGTAAAAGGTATTAAAAAATGAAGAGCTTTAACCGACGCAAGTTTATTAAGCGCAACGACTTTACCTCCGTGTTTGGGGGGTTTGGTCGGCGCAGGACACTTGTTACTAGACAAAAATCAATTAGTCTAGTACTACGCTTTAAGATGGTACAGATCCGTAGGGCGCACCAAGGCCGACGTAATAAAGTGTTTGGAACAATTACAGCATTAAGAATCCGTAAAGTTTACGGAAGGCATAAATCAGTATCTTATTTTAGGAAATTAATATGACCGAACCACGCTTACTAGCAAACAGAATTATTACCCCAGACGGTACAATGTTGCAGTCGTACCACCGACACGACTACAAGACATACATCGACGCCAACGGCAAGGAGTACATGGTAGATGGTGGTATCGAGTACCATCGTTGTAATATCCACGACGAGGCACCACATCAAGACGCCTGTGTCTATTCCAACGACCCCCACAACGTAATCCGTGACGCGTTTCGTTGGGGCACATACGGCAAGGGCGGAGATCAGCCACTGCGCTGGGCTAGGCTGTCTGAGATGAGCAACAAACACATCGAGGCTATACTGGAGACACAGCACCACATCGGGCCACAGATCCGTAAAGTGTTTGAGGACGAGCAACAGCACCGACTTGACAACAACATTAACATTGAGGACTAGGATGAACTTAACTACTGAAGAAATACATAATATTTATTTACACCAAAGCGGTGTAGCAGATGGATTGCTTAGGGCTGGTGCTGATGCTGATTTTCCTGTGATGTTTGCAGACGCACTAATAGAGTTTTATGAAACAAAAAAGGCAAACTAATGAACCAAGAACTAGACGCAAAACTATGCGCAAACTACCCGCTAATCTTCCAAGATCGCAACAAGCCAATGAACCAGACAGCAATGTGTTGGGGATTTTGTTGCGGTGATGGGTGGTACAACATCATCAACACGCTATGCCGTTTGTTAACCAGTGAGTACCGATCAGCAAAAAGCCAGTATGAGTACTGGCTACCACTCCTTGGTCAACCACACCCTTGGAACAAAGACAAGAGTCCTGTGACACAGGACTACATTGATGAAATCAAAGCTAAGTTAGATGCTGAGATAGATAAGGTACCGGTTGCCTCACAGGTAAAGGAAAAGTTCGGTGGCCTGCGATTCTACGTACAAGGCGCTACTGAAAAGCACTGGGCATACATCACCTTTGCGGAGTCTATGTCATACTCTACCTGTGAGGAATGCGGCGCACCGGGTGAGACCTATACAGACGGCTGGCATAGAACACTATGTGAAGCACACGCCAAAGAGGCAGGCAGAACTAAACGTACAGAGGACGATGAAGATGAATGTTAAAGAGCTAATCGAGCACCTACAGACACTACCACCGGAAACAATGGTGGTAGTGGCCGGATATGAGGGGGGTGTTAATGAAGTTGGTCGTGTAGACAAAATTAAATTGTTGCTAGACCAGTATACTGAGTGGTATTATGGACGACATGAAGCAGATGACGACGGAGACACCGATGCGGTGTATATAGGATGAGCGACTACTATCCAGACAGGTGGGCCATCGTGCATATCACCAGCCCAGACCGCGAGCCAATTGATAAGGTGGTAGGCTCTTGGTATGGCAACTTTACCGGTGGCGATTCGTGGCGCATGAACAGCGGCATTGAGAAGGTAGTAGAGACCGAGAACGAGTATGAGGTTCATGGCTACTCTGGCAGTGTGTATTACTGCAAAAAGGGCTGTGAGGGTATGAGCGCCTACACCGAGATGGTAATGAACAACATGGCCACACAGCTCGAAGAGGGCGGTCTTGGTATGATGAGAGTGATTGACATTAAGGAGTTGTTATGAACGCAAATGAACTAGCTAATGAACTGGACAATATGCTAAAGGCTATTGGTCTTACTGACAACCGAGTTCCCACCATGCTACGCCAGCAACAAGCTGAAATAGAAGCGTTGAAAGCTGACAAAGAACATTTAATAGAAAACTACGAAAATCTAATGGCCGATTTTAAAATAGAAACATATTGGAAAGATAAAAAATGACTGATAGAAGCTGGGACTATGAAACCATACAACTATTTGACAAATTAGAGTCGCAGATACGCCAGCAACAAGCTGAAATAGAAGCCTTGAAAGAACCAAAGATACCTTTACTTGAGCAAGAAATAAAGTTTATTTTAGGACAAGGTCAATGCTGGCAAGGCGAAGATTGTAGTATGCCGAACCTAATGTACATCATTCGTGCAGTAGAGGTGGCACATGGAATAGGAGTTAAACAAAATGAACAATGAACCAGTAGCTTGGATGTATTACGATGCATGGAATAAATTAAAGTTAGGTAAAACTATGCCACCTGACCCTAATTGGTTTCCTGTTTACACCCATCCAGCAAAAGAACTACACCTATCACTTCAAAAAAGTAAAGAAACAGGTGAACTATTAGCCGTTACTTATACAGATGATGAGCATAGGATTGTTGAAGTGTTATGGAAAAAACCACCAGCAAAGACACTAACAAATGCTGTAGTAAACGAATTGTGGGCAGAATCACAGGAAGATGGTATTGCTATGCAACAGGGTTTTACTACACAACAACATTATTTTGCTTATCTAATACTAAGAAAGGCACAAGAGAAATGATTAACTACGATGATGAATCACAAATGATGCAGTGGAAAATAGCAGAACAACCTAAAGCAGTTGGAAGCTGGAGACTAGGGCATGGGGAATTGTGCTTCACACAGTTTCCAATGTTTGTAAGACCCACTGACAAGCAGATAAAGAACACCGAAGAATTGCTTGGGTGGAAATGGATTGAGGAAGAGAAATGAGCCTAATTGAAATGCGTGAAGATTTATGCACCCAAAAACGAGTTAGTAGGTCAAGAGTTACCTACGATATTAACTATGACCAAGAAGTTATTTATACCCAAGAAGGTTGGAATGATGGTCAAAATACAGTTTGGGACAATGAAATAGGCATTGTTTTGGTAGATGCTTTATCTAAACAGGGAAAGGCACAAGAGAAATGAACTTTATAAACTGGGTATTTGATGGCAGTTTTAAATGGTGGTTACTTGGTGCAGTTATTGTTTATATCATTGCTAGATTTAGTTAAGAAAGGAACAAGAGAAATGACACTACAGGAAGAGCTTAGACAGGCAGTCAGTACTATTAGAGTAAAGCCTTACCCAATTGCTGATTTAATTCCCTTACTTAATCGTGCAGCGGATTTGATAGGGGGCTTGCAAGACTTATCTAAAAGACCTAACAACGTAGTAGGTGTACCATGTGATGAGCTAAAGAAGATGCAGGACCGACTTGCACACCTAGAAAAGATGATTGTCTGGTATCAAGACATTACCATGACAGGTATTAACTCAACAGATTACGAGAACGGCTTCTGGGACGCAGTAAATTTTGTTAAATGGCACCAAGTAAAGGATAAAAATTAATGACCACCTTCACCACACAAGACCGGCAAGATGCGCAACGTATCCCGTTGACTGATGAGCAGTGTATGGAAATCTACAAACAAACTCAAGAGTATGTAGACCAATGCTGGGAGATAGCCAAACACAAATACTTCCCAATTGAAATCGCCCGCGCCATCGAACGAGCCCACGGAATAGGAGAATAGGATGAAAGCATTTCCAGCATCAAGTAGATACAATGACGAATGGAACGGTATGGATTTGCGTGACTACTTTGCAGCCGCCGCACTACAAGGCATATTGGCCTGCGACTATTCAGTTGACGAAGAGCCGGCTGTGTTAGCATACCAATACGCCGATGAGATGTTGAAAGCTAGAGAACAATGAGCTTCACCATCTACCAAGCAGACGGCCTCAAAGTTATCCAGTGGTTTCCCACAACAGACAGCCTTATTGCCAGCATGCTGGCCAACCCTAACGACGCATATTGGAGGAATGTATGATTGACTACATCATTGGCATCATCGTCGGCTTTACTGCCTGCCTTGTACTTAGGCCACAGGGTAAAGACGAACAAGAACAGCAACGTATCTACAACGAGCGATACGAGAAATACCAAGAAGAAATTAGGTACTACAAGGAGCTATGTCAGTGGCACGTACAACAAAAGGAAAAGAGATGACTAAAAAAGTTAAAGTAATTGAGCCAGCAATTAAAGAGAAGTCCGGCAAGGTAGTCAAGGGCACACCATCGCAGAGCCACGACGACATCATCAAAAAGGCCGGTAAGGGCGCCAAGGGAGCCAAGCATGACTTTGTACTATCCACAGGTGAAGTTGTCGGTCGCACTAAGGCCGCCAAGGTGGCCAAGGCCGCCGGTGAGGTCAAGGACCCAGGCAAAAAGTTACACTCACACGAACTGCGCAACGCACTTAAAATCAAAAAGGCAAAAGTATGACTAAAAAACTTCCGGTGGTATTTGTGGAGGGTTGGGCCGATGAGTTGGACCTAGGTGAGGAGGAGTACATGGAGCTCGTGCGTGGCATTACGCAGCTTGTTGAGACAGGTGAAATCTTTGAGGAGTCTGTCTCAGTCGATGACCTTGATGACGAGGAGCGAGAAGAGATCCTGGCCCAACTAAACAAGCCAAAGAACACGAGACACTAATGGCCATCAAAAATAAAAAGTATAACTACTACAAGCTCAACGTCGGATTCTTTCCAGACATCGTTAAGCTATGCTTTGACAATACTGTCTTTCAACAGATACTAAAGGATCACGATGTTACCCTTAAAGCTAACGCGCTGGATTGTGGAATTGCTGAGACGCACCTCATTGGCGACGGAAAAGATGCTATCATTATTTTGGTTTTTGATATGTCTCTTGTTAACGATAACCTTGGCGAGCTGGTTGATACGATTGCTCACGAAGTTAGTCACGCTGTGGATCATCTGGCCGAGCACATAGGCGAAGAGGATAACTTTGTCAATGAGACCCGGGCCTACCTATCCGGTCACTTAGCCGGCCAGATCTTTAAGATCTGTTTACATGAGAAAGAAAAACATGCTAGAAAAGCAAGTGGAAAGCTACTTAAACAAAAAAGTAAAAGAGTCAAAGGGCCTGAGCTTCAAGTGGATCAGCTCAGTCTCGGGGGTACCGGACAGGGTAGTGTTCCTCTCGGGCAAAATTCACTTAGTAGAACTAAAGACTTTGACTGGCAAGATATCACCAAGGCAGACGATAGTTTTTTCCCAGATGAAAGAACAGGGTTTTGAGGTACAAATCCTAAGAAGCAAGGAGCAAATTGATGATTTCATCAACAAAGCTACAACACCTTAAGGCATACCTAGGCAACGCAAGGGCCAGGTCCATTAGGGACAATGTCCCATTTAATCTCACGCTTAAGGACCTAGTAGACATTGCAACCGATGTGTGCCCCATATTTAATACACCATTTGTATGGGGCGCGTCGGGGCTGGGTAAGGGAAAGACCCGCCTCGATACCCCCCAGCTAGATAAGATACACCCCGAGATTGGGTACGTCGTTGGTAACATCGCGTTTATCAGCAGCAAGGCAAACAAGATGAAGGACAATGGGACAATGCAGGACCACTACGACATTGCAGACTGGATATGGAATCACACACATGCTAAAGAGAACACAACTACATCAGTATCAGAAGGATCTGATATCAATGGCCAAGCAGACGCCAAACGTCGGGCTCTTTTTGCCGCCAGGCTTAGGGAAGACCGCGACGACACTCACCATCATTGCGGAACAATTCACTGGGAAGACGTTAATCATCGCGCCCAAGAGGGTAGCGGAGACAGTATGGGACGCGGAGGTGAAGAAGTGGGAACATTTGTCACATCTTACGATATCCAAAATCATGGGGAGCCCCACGCAAAGGTTATCTGGATTGCAGACAGAGGCGGACGTATACCTAATAAACCTTGAAAATGTGGCATGGCTCTGTGGCCTTTCAGATAAGTTAGTGTTCACTAACTTAGTAATAGATGAGTCCTCACGATTTAAGGACCCCAGCACCAAACGATTCAAGGCACTCAAGAAGCATTTAAAGGGCTTCTCACGGCGTATTATCCTAACTGGCACACCTACCCCTCAGGGTATGCAGGATCTCTGGTCACAGGTGGGTATATTGGACTTAGGAGAGCGTTTGGAGACTAGCCTTACCCGCTTTAGGGACAAGTACATGATACCGGACCAAATGAACCGGCACACCCGGGTGGTGTACTCATGGAAGTTTAAGGCCGGATGTGATCAGATTGTACAGGACAAAATATCAGACATCTGTTTCTCACTTAAGGCAGAGGACTATCTGCAACTACCCGAATGTACCTATGTATACCACAGTATATCTTTTGACCCACAGGTAAGGAAACAATACGATGAGCTTAGAAAAGAGATGGTTGTCGACATCAAAAAAGAAAAGATCACAGCCCCAACAGCGGCGGCACTCGCGAACAAGCTCCTTCAATTTACATCAGGCGCGGTCTATGACGAGCAGGGGGACACACATGAAGTCCACCGCTCTAAGCTGGAATATCTTGAGTCGATCATGGAGGAGAGCTCCTCTCCTACGCTGGTGTTCTACCACTTCAAACATTCCCTCCAAAGACTACGGCTTCAGTTTCCACAGGGTGTGGTATTGGATGACGACAACATTGAGGCGTGGCGTAGAGGAGAGATCCGCATGCTATTTGCACACCCACAATCTGGAGGCATCGGGCTCAATCTTCAGTGCAACGTTGGTGATACAGCGCAGACAGTCTGGTTTGATCTCCCATGGAGCTCAGAGAACTATATACAGGCAAATGCAAGGATATACAGACAAGGACAGACCAAGCCCGTTATTATACACCACCTAACAGTGTCTAATAGTATCGACGAGCAGGTGGTCAAGGTACTGGACGGAAAAATAAATTTGCAACAGGCCCTTCTAGACACCCTGAATTTTGCATTAATATAGTATGAAAACAAAAACCAAGCACAAGATCAACGCTATTGCCCCCAGGCTTTCGGATGAGGACATTGACCCCCTTGAAAAAGAGGATAGCGTTGAGCCCAACCCACCGATACTTGAGGGGTGGCTGCCTTGGAACCCGGAAGATGTAAGTGATATCCGAAGAATGATATCAGATGTTTTGCCAACAAAACAACAATTTGTATTAGAGGCGTTTTTAGATGGATTAAATTATGCTGACGTTGGGGTAACAGAAAAGTATTGGAGGTATCATTTCTTTAAGGGTGTTGAGTTCATTAAAAAGGAATTAAAGCTATGACTCATTTCATTGTGGAGCACAGATACAGAGGCAGTTATGTTATGGAGACAATTTGCGGTGTGGAAGATATCGACACTAGCATGTATAAAGATTTATTGGGGGTCTGGGTATGTGATAGCCAGGAAGAGCTACAGATCATGGAAAAACAACTTAAGGAGCTAAGACATGCACGATCCAGTCAACCATCCTAAGCACTATACAGAGCACCCAAGTGGCGTTGAGTGTATTCAAATCACAGAGCACATGGAGTTTAACCTTGGTAATGCACTAAAGTATATCTGGCGATGTGATCTAAAGAAGGACGCGGTAGAAGACCTACGCAAGGCGCAGTGGTACATTGGCCGGGAGATTGCAAAACGAATTAAAGTAAACAAACAAGAAGAGGAGTGCGGTAAATGAAAATTGAAATAGATGATGATTTTGCAGACGAGATTACAAGAGACAACTTAGCACAGAGCTACGTCAGTGTCTCAAGCATGATGAAAAATGCTGATGTTTGGCATGAGGATGACGTGACATCATGGGAAGTACTACTCCCAGCGCTTAAGATAGTTGGTGGTTGGTATAGCGTTAACTTTGACGCAGATATTAAAAAAGCTAAGAAGAGGATGAAATGAACCCCAAAGTAGACCTAGAATCAGCCATTATGGTAGCGTGGCAGACCAGTGAAGACATTGATTTGTTATTTAAACACTACGGCGACGCACCAAGGCCAATGACAGAGGACGAAGTGTTGAACGCCTTACTTGGCATTAAGTCACTACACGACATGCGCTGTGAGGCGTTAATGGAAAAGTACTGTGAAAAGATGGAATTAAACCAGTACTGCACAGACCCGAAGCAGTTAGAAGCAAGATATGAAATGTTTGGAATTAAACAACCTAAGAAAGGAAGTAAAAAATGACTGATACAGTCGACGTAGCAGCAACAGAAGTAGACCCATTAGAGAGCAAAATTTTAACATTGAAGTTTAGTGTTAAAGATATTAACGCCATCTTGAATTTGTTAGGCACCTTGCCGTTTGTTCAATCTGTTGGTTTGATCAATGCCATACAGGCACAGTGCGCACCACAGGTAAATGAGGAGGCCCCAAGTGAACCTCAAGCAGCTGCTTAAACACGCAGGAATTAGCAACAATATCATCAAGGAAGTAGAGCGAAAAGCTGAGCGAACCAACGCCCAAAAGGAGCAGGAACATCAGGAAAAAGCGCTGGCAATGACCAAGATGATGCTAAATGACGCGTTAAGGTACCGCAGGGAGCATGGCGATAAAACGCCACCCTCAGCACCTAAAAAGACTATCATTCTGCCCGGTGATTTTTAGGGCGGAATGGTGCGGTTTTTTGCATTAATATAGATAGGACTAGCTGTGAAGCTCTCCGAGCTGTAAAGAAAGCTAATGGCCCCCTGGAGCCATCATAGAATCCAGGCACCCCACAATAATTAGAAAAATTATGACCACAAAAAAACCATCACCAAATAAAAAAATGTTCACTGAGGAAATGGCTAAGACCGTTTTGGAACTCGGTAAGCAGGGCGCATCCCAAAAAACCATGTACGCCGCAATTAATATCAGTAAGGCCACCGCAGCTAAGTGGAAAAAAGAGGATCCGGAGTTTGCTGAGGTACTAGACCTAGCAACTACCTACGGGCAGGCGTTTTGGGAGATGATGCTACTAGCTAACATTGACAATAAAGCCTTTAATTCTAGAGTTGCTGAAGTGGCCTTAAAAGGACAATACCCAGACGACTACTCACAACGTATGGATATCAAGCAGGATATTAAAAAAGAAGTTGTGGTAGATTTTAACGGTGAAATAGCTGCTTTAATTAAGGCATTAAAAGAATAAATTCCGCCCTACCTAAAAAATAAATAAAAAGGCACCTCAAAAGGGTGCCTTTTTTGCATTAATATATGTACGACTAATCAGACACGAAAGACTAAATTGACAGCACATGCGCTTTTATCCGCTTCAGGCTCCAAAAGGTGGCTATCCTGCACCCCCTCGGCCAGACTTGAGGCCACACTACCAGAACAGAAACGAAATACCAAGGGGATTGATTTCTCTGCGGAAGGTACACTGGCACACTCACTTGGCGAAATACGCCTACGACTTCAATTTAATCAAATAGGACACGACGAATATGACCGCGAATACGAAATCATCAAGACGCACCCCATCTACAAAAACTACTCATCCGCTGAACGAGACGATTTCGAGGCTCACGTCGACAATTACGTTCTTTACGTACGTAGCCAAATTGGTGAGGGAGATACCCCCCTATTTGAACAGCGTGTGGACTTCAGTGACTGGGTACCTGATGGTTTTGGTACAGCCGACGTGGTTATACTTTCTAAGCACACCATTCGCGTCATCGACCTCAAGTTCGGAAAAGGCATTCCGGTACATGCGCAAGATAACCCGCAGCTACGACTTTACGCACTTGGAGCCTACTCCAAGTTCAAAGAAGAGTTCCCGGAAATCCAAGAAGTCAGTTACACGATACATCAACCCCGACTTGACAGTATCAGTACCGATGGTACCAGCATCCGTAAACTTATCGACTGGGCCGAGTACTTTGTCAAAAGCAAAGCCAAGAAAGCGTGGGGCGGTGCCGGTGAGTTCCTCCCCGGTGAGTGGTGTCAGTTCTGCCGCGCAAAAGCGCAGTGCCGCGCCCGGTCGGATTTTAACACCGAGCTCGCCCGTCAAGAGTTCAAAGCCCCGCCCCTCCTCACCGAAGAAGAAGTCAGCGAAGTCCTCGCCAAAGCTCAAGGGCTAAAGACATGGTGTAACGATGTAGAAGAGTTTGCTCTAAGTCGTGCTATTAATCAGAACATTGTTCCACCAGGGTACACACTCTCCACCACAAAGACACACCGTAAGATCTCTGACAGCGCCCTAGCGGCCGTTGTGCTAGTTGAGAGGGGTATGGACCCACAAGTTATTTGGGAGCCTCAGAAGCTCAAATCAATAGCCTCACTGGAGAAGTTGGGGCCTAAGGGGCAGGTCGCCGCGTGGTTAGGTGAGTTGATCCTACGACCAGATGGTGAACCAAAGCTGATAAGAGTCAAGGAAGATGCTAAGGAGGATTTTGTATGAGTACATGGCTAATAGCAGCAATGGGCGCGGTATACTTCTACATAGCCTGTGAACAGTTCTGGAAGGGTAGTATAGGCACTGGTATCATGTTCCTAGGGTATGCAATTGGAAATATTGGGCTCGTAATGGTAGCTAAATAAGGAATCAATATGCAGGTTATTTGTTATGACACGGAGTTTGATGTTCCGGACCTGCTAATCGACCAGTTTATGAAGGACTTTGATGGTCTCCCTGGAGGCAAACACCGAGAGGGTGTCATGCAGATCAGGGGATCCATTGAAGAAATTTTAGACATTGTAGCAGATGACCCTGAGTTGCTGTACGAGCCTGAGTACCAGACCGACTTCATTAGGGCCCTAGCAATGAAGCAGGCACTGGGGGAGCTAGGTTTATTATATGATAGCTAGATATCTCATATTGTGAAATAAAAAGTAGGTTGTTTTTGCATTAATATGTGTATGGGTAGACAGACTGGCCCCAAATGAAGTCCAGTCTTTATGTTAAAAAGGTAATAATCATCATGGCAACAAAATCAATCAAGACCAAGTTTGTAACTGGCAAGGTTCGCTTCTCTTACGCTAACGTGTTCCAGCCAGCTGAGACACCAAACGGCGTGTTAAAGTACTCTGTATCCATCCTTATCCCTAAGTCAGACACAGAGACAGTGGCGCGCTTTAAGAAGGCGTTTGAAGAGACCAAGACAATCAACGCAGCCGTGTGGGGTGGCTCAGTACCTAAGCTCCTTAAAGGCGGACTACGTGATGGTGATGCAGAGAAAGATGACGCTGCGTACGCAGGTCACTACTTCATTAACGCATCAAGCAATGAAAAGCCAGGTATTGTAGACCAAGACCTGAACCCAATCATCGACACCAGCGAGTTCTACTCAGGTTGCTATGGCCGTGCATCCATCACTTTGTATCCGTACGATACAAGCGGCTCTAAGGGTATTGCTGCCGGCTTGAACAATGTGCAGAAGTTAGAGGATGGTGAGAAGTTTGGTGGGTCTACATCAGCAGCGTCGGACTTTGCTGTATGAAGACATTAAAGTTTAAGGCTAGTAAGTTCTTTCCGGGGGAGGACTATAATCTTCCCAGCTTTTTTGATGTTTATGGTGAAGGGACCGATAAGGAAAACTTCAACATCAACCTAGCCATTAGCACTGGAAAAGATATGGTTAATATTTATCTAGGTGACTATGACAAGGCAAACTTTAAGTTTGTACAAGAGCTGCATAGTGCCTTGACAAAGACCTTGGAATACTACGAGACAATGGCCAATACAGTAGTAAAACCTGTGGAGCCTTTTCCACTTAAAAAAGCTAAGGGCGTATTAAAAAGTACAGAAACAAAGATTAAGAAGTAAATTGCCTTTGTAGTAAGTAGTACAGGGAGTGTCCATAGAAACTATGGCCTCCCTTTTTCATCAACTCATAACAATAAAAGACACCATGGATCAGTACCAAGAATATATAGCAGCAAGCCGTTATGCCCGTTACCAAGACGATAAAGGCCGTCGTGAGTCATGGCCCGAGACAGTGCAGCGTTTTGTAGATTACATCTTTAGCCGCACACCCGCGTTAAATACAAGCAACTCTGATTTAAACCCGTTGTATCATAATTTAAGAGATCAACTTTATGATGCTATTGTTAACCTAGAACTGATGCCGTCCATGCGCGCCATGATGACTGCAGGAAAGAGTGCTGACCGTGATAATACATGCGTTTACAACTGTTCGTATTTACCTGTCGATGATGTTAAATCATTCGACGAAGCTATGTTTATCTTGTTGTGCGGAACTGGCGTCGGCTTCTCGGTGGAAGCTAAATATATTAATAAACTGCCCGAAGTGCCAGAAAAGCTCTTTGAATCTGGGGGGACAATTAGTGTCCACGATTCTAAGGAAGGGTGGGCCAAGTCACTGCGTCTTCTCATCGCACACCTATACGCCGGGGAAATTCCCAAGTGGGACGTATCAGCCGTTAGAGCTGCCGGAGCACGACTCAAAACATTTGGCGGACGAGCTTCTGGGCCGCAACCATTAGTAGACTTGTTTGAGTTTACTGTAGCAACATTTAAAAACGCTAAGGGCCGTAAACTCCATTCATTAGAGTGCCACGACTTGATGTGTAAAATTGGTGAGGTGGTAGTTGTTGGTGGTGTTCGCCGATCAGCTATGATTTCACTTTCCGACCTGGACGATGAAAGGATTCGGCATGCTAAAGCAGGACCTTGGTGGGATACCGCGCCGCACCGCGCCCTCGCTAATAATTCGGCCGTCTACAATGAGACGCCGACTGTTGGAAAATTCATGGAGGAGTGGTTATCTTTGTACAATTCGCACTCAGGGGAACGCGGCATTTTCAATAGAGAAGCAGCGCGCAAAACGGTGGAAAAGTACGGCAACCGTGACCCCAATTATGAATGGGGTACGAATCCGTGCTCAGAAATCGTATTACGCCCTTATCAATTTTGTAACCTCTCTGAGTGTGTGGTAAGACATGACGACGATAGAGAAACATTGTTGCGCAAGGTGCGCCTCGCCACTATCTTGGGTACCATCCAGTCTACCTTCACAAAGTTCCCCTATCTGCGCAAGGTGTGGCAGAGAAATACTGAAGAAGAGCGGTTACTGGGTGTTTCCCTCACTGGAATCTATGATAACCCCCTTCTCACAACCCAAGGACCAGAGCTAAATGAACTACTTACAGAACTTAGAGAATGCGCTCGAGCAACAAATAAAGAATGGGCCACTGCTCTTGGAATCCCTGTCAGCGCTGCTATCACATGCGTCAAGCCAAGTGGAACAGTATCCCAGCTTACTGATTCGGCGAGCGGCATCCACCCTCGCCATGCTAAATTCTATATCAGAAGAGTGCGAGGAGATTCTAAAGATCCTCTCACCCAGTTCCTCATTGAACAAGGAATTCCAAACGAGCCCTGCGTTTACAAGCCAACCCAAACTACCGTCTTCAGTTTTGCTCAGAGAGCACCTGACGGACTTACCAGAGACGACGTTACTCCGATCCAGCATCTTGAGCTCTGGCTTACCTATCAGCGATATTGGTGTGAGCACAAACCCTCTGTTACGATCTCGGTTGCAGAAGGAGACTGGCCAGAAGTCGGAGCCTGGACATGGAAAAACTTCGACGAAATCAGTGGAGTTAGCTACCTCCCCTACGACGGCGGAACCTATCGACAAGCTCCCTACGAAGAGTGCACCGAAGAAGAGTACGAAGCCCTCAAAGCCAGTATCCCAGTAATTGACTGGAGCCTGTTAAAAGAAAATACAGACAATGTGGAAGGAGCCCAAATGCTTGCTTGTTCCGCCGGTGTCTGCGAGATTTAAAGTAACAAAACGTCGGTAGTTATCAATAAGTACCGACAATAAGTATTTCACATGGTGGTAGTTTTGGCCCCTCTTCGGAGGGGCTTTTTTGCATTAATATAGGTAAGATAAACCCGCCAATACGTTGGCTTGCCACAGGAGCATGTATGAAAGAGCAAATTTTTAGTATTGACTTTGAGACACGTAGCCACATTGATCTAACCGACCGAGGTCTGGATATCTACGCCAACGATCCCACAACAGAAGTGTTGTGTATTGCGTATGGCACAAACCCCAGCGATGTAGCGGTTTACAACGCACCCAAACCAGACACAAACACGGTGATGGCTTTTTCTCGTTTTTTAAAGCACGTAAAAGATGGTGGCAAGATCCAGGCATGGAACGCGATGTTTGAGTACGCCATCTGGAACTGCGTCTGTGTCCCTAAGTACGGCTGGCCACCACTAAAGCTAGAGCAGTGCATTGACTCCATGGCCATAGCAGCAGCCAACAACGTGCCACAATCATTGGGTGATGCAGCCATCTTCATGGACAGCGCACACCAAAAAGATACCCGTGGTAGATACCTGATCCAGAAGCTATGCAAGCCCCATAAAGGCGTGTTTAATGAAGATCCAGAGTTAATGCGTGAGTTGTTTGATTACTGCGCACAGGACGTACGCACAGAGATGGCGATTGTAGCCAATTTAAGGCCCCTTACAGAGGCCGAGCAGGATATCTGGACCTTGACCCAGCGCATAAATTTGCGCGGTGTGCCAGTGGACCCTGAAGAGCTCCAGAATGCGTGTAATGCAGTAATAGGCGCGCAGGACGCGCTGGACAATGAGTGTATACTATTAACAGGCCATAAGCCCAGCGAAAGAGCCAAATTGCTGGCTTGGTTAAATAGCCAAGGTGCTGGTATGGAGGATTTGACCGCCAACACTGTTTCAGCTAAGTTAGTGGACACTAACATTAAAGATGCACCTAAAGGTTCAGATGCTTCTTTGATTCGTAGGGCTTTAGAGTTGCGCCAAGAAGGAAGCCAGACTAGCGTGGCTAAGTACGCTAAGATGCAGGAAATGCAGCGTGGGGGGCGGATTAGGAACACGCTAGTCTATCACGGTAGCTCGACCGGACGCTGGAGTGGTCGCGGTATTCAGCCACAGAACTTACCAAGACCAACGGTAGAGGTCACAGAAGACCTCATAGGACGCGTTCTAGTTCGTGGTGAGGGTGGCACTATGTCTGAGCTTAGCTCGCTTGTCAGGAGCGCTTTGGTAGCTCCTAAAGGGTACGCTTTTATATCTTATGACTACTCAAGTGTAGAAAACAGGGCAGGGGTTTGGCTTGCAGGACAGCAAGATAAGGTAGATTTGTTTAAGCAGGGTCTTGATGAGTATCGTATATTTTCCAGTCAAGTTCTGCACAAAGTACCTTATGATGCGGTGACAAAAGAACAACGCCAGGTAGCTAAATCCGCCGTCCTTGGAAGTCTTTTTGGTCAGGGCCCTAAAGGCTTAGTGAAGTACGCAGAAAGTATGGGCGTTAAGCTAACTGAGGCCCAAGCCAAACACGCAGTTGACGGGTACCGCAGTTCATACTCAAGAGTGAAGGCTCTTTGGGCAGCTTGTGAAAATGCCGCGATTCAAGCAACAGAACATCCCGGAAATCCTTTTCGGGCGGGTAATAAGTTAACGCTAAAAGTTGCCAAGGACACACTGTGGATGCAGCTCCCATCAAGTCGTCTCTTGGCCTGGAAGAGGCCACAACTCGAGGAGATATTGACCCCCTGGGGACAGCTTAAAAAAGGCATCACAGTCCATAGTCAAAACACGTTCACTCGTCAGTGGACTCGTAACCAACTGATCGGTTCGAGCATTTTTCAGAGTGGGGTTCAGGCGGTTGCAAGGGATTTGCTTGCCGAGGCTATTACTGGGCTTGATAAGTACGCTAATATAATGATAGTCATGCTGTGTCACGATGAGATCCTTTGTGAAGTCAAAGAAGAAGACGCTGAGTCCGCACAGGTAATCATTTCAGACAGTATGTCTAAGGCGCCTGTGTGGGCCGAGGGGCTCCCCTTAGCTTGCGAGGGATGGACTAATAAAAGATATCAAAAATAGGGCGGATTTGCCTAGTTTTTTGCATTAATATGTATAGAGGAGTGCGAAAAGGCTGGCCAGCCCTTTTGTGCCACATTCACAAATAGCACCTCTAACATCAACCAACTAATGTGGAGTATCAAATGAAACGACTAAACCCAAAAACAAATTTGCCCTTTGTCCGCGGAGATGCGCGCGAAGACGGTCTTATATTTAGGGGGTACACAAATCGTATTAAAAAAGATGGATTTTTTGCAGAGAATTGGGCTTCAGAAAAAGCAATAAAAGATTGTGAGACTAGGTACATTGCTACTCACAAATATCGACTGCAGAATGATCCTGAGTACATAGCAAGGCGTCAGCAATACCGAGACGACGACATGTCAACAAAAGCAGGACATATAAATAAAATTTGTAGTGGAACAAAACACAGAGCTAAGATAAAAAATATCCCTTTTAATCTAACAGCAGAATATTTGCTATCAATTGCTCCAGATTTTTGTCCTATTTTTAACTCCCCACTATCTTGGTGTAGGCGTGGTGGAAAAAGTGTAAAACAGGATTGCCCATCTTTAGATAAAATTATTCCGGAGTTAGGTTATATTGAGGGCAATGTTCAATGGGTGTCTTTTAAAGCCAATGCAATGAAGTTCAACGCCACTTTTGATGAACTCCATAAATTTGCTAACTGGGTAAAAGAAACTATTCCGAAATCTTAGTAACAGGTGTGTCATGGAAAAGCACACCAGTTCCTGTATCAGTATGGTACGAATCGTAACCAGCCCCTTTAATCATACGCTCCATATTGGTCACTGTATGCTCTGGGCTATGCTGAGTAATACCCATCTGCATTAAGTACGGGTCATTGGTCCTTGACTGCTCATAGAAATTAGCAGGGTCCTTGGAGATAGGGTAGCTATTCTGTGATACACCGGTATACTTATTGCCACCAACACCACTCTCCGGAACAATAGACTCTCCGTGGTAAAAGAATGAGCGAGGAGCAATATCCGGGGCCGTAGATAATCTCGCTGCCTCCTGTCCCTTCATACCGAATCCATATTTGCGGGGATCTAAAGTAGTTAACGCCTCTTGAGGTGAAAAGTGCGTAAATGGAACTGTGACGGCGTGAGCTAATTGCTTTAGCGCCTCAATCTTTCCACCAACCTGGTAGCCTTGAACAGCACCACCCTCGGCCTTCATAAAGTCTGGATTAGCAGCCTCATCAGGGTTAAACTCGGCGAACTTGCCACGGATGTTTTCAGGCTTTAATACACCGACGTTAGGGATACCACCCTCTACTACGTGGAAGGTATCATGTCCTGTATCTTTTAAGTGCGTTAAAAAGTCTGAGTTTTCAATTGCTGTCCAGTCACCTCGGTTTAAACCTTTTTCAAGACCTGCGCGCTTTGGATACTTTTCAACAAAATCAGAAATGACTTTTTGACCTTCCTGTGTATCGGGATGCCAGTGTTGACCTAAGTTAACACTTACAGGATACATAGTTGAGCCTGTTTTCATTTTGCCACTGTTGTTCATTGACAAAAATGATTCCGCAAACTCTGGGTCCCTAGTTACAAAGGTTGCTTTTGGTGTAATATACATTGGATCCTTAGCAGACTTTGTGGGATCAAACGCCTTGATATCATTAGCTGGACTGCCATGATAAAATCCCCCAGTAAACTGGTTCTTAAAATCTTCTTGACGATTACCAAAAGCTGTTTGATCACCGGGGTGTACAAAGTGACTTTTACTAAACTCGCTGCCCCAATCAGCAGCTTGGGGTCCGGCTAAAACGGCCTCATTGGTGCTATGATTTATACCTGGAATAGCTTGTTGTTTTAAGTCTTGTGATAATCCAAATAGTCTGTCATTCAACGACCCTGGGGCGCCTTGAAGGGTGACTCGGCTAGTTGATTCAAACGGACCAAACTTAGTCCCAGGCTGGGCTGGTATGACATCATGTGCAGTAATTTTAGCACCTGGAAAACGTGCCTTAATAGCAGCTTCAATCTCCGCGTTGGATAGTACATTGGCCGCCTTGCCAACATCCCGTCCAATGTTTAAAGATAACAACGCCTTCATCTGCGCTAAATTTGGCATTATTTCTTTTTCGCCTTTTTAATCTTACCACCTTTTTTGTGGCCGGCTTTATCTAAACTCTTAAGATACTTATCTGTGATTTGTTGACTTGGTGTAGTACGTGTCAAGTCATAGTATCCTGGTTCACGACCTTTAAATTCTTTAAACTGATTTATAAAATCAGGAATACCGAGCTCTTTAGGAACAGGACTAAATGCAACACCTTTGTCCTCACCTTTTAGAATGTATGGAAAAGCAGAGTGCAAATCAGGACGATGCTCTACTTCACCAGTAAGGTTAAATAGTCTTGTGCCGATGGAATGCGTTGGTGCACCAATAGTCATTGGGTCTGTCATCTCCTGCATGATACCAGGATAATCAATTACACGACCTTTAGTTCCACCAACACCCTCACCGCTTAATACTTTAGAGACTTCACCACGGCGATTAAATGTATCGCCGTATTGAGCTAAGTGCTCTGGGTTTCCAATATCAAATCCCTCAGGAAACATACCCTTAGTAGTTGGTGCGTTAGTCATTCTAGCATTGATACGAGCTTGCAGCTCTTTAGGTAAGTTACCCATACTGGCTTGACGATTAAATTCTTGTGTCAACGCGTCATAGACGTGCTGGTTAGAATGGTGTTGTGTTTCACTGCCAATCATTGGAGTCCACAATGCCTGTCCTTCAGGATAGCGCTTGTTGACATTCACAATACCACTTGCAGTTGGCTTTCCAGCAACACCCCAAGCTGCACCAGCGTAGTCCGGATTCTCTAATTGAAATTTAGAAAAGCCAGGACCACCTAGGTCACCACCTGTTGAGCGCATTCTATCTGATTGTGTTAAATTCAAATACTTACCTTCATGCGGCGATAAAGCCTCACTGGCACGCATTATTTTTGTATCGGTTGGCATCATGTGTGCAATACCACCTATCTTGGTGAGGTACTGCTCCATTATATCTGCGCCCTTAGGCCCAAGCTCTCTAAGTACGGCCCTACCTACTTGGCCGGCTGGCTTTAGCATAGGTGATACGTTCATGGCGCCCATTAAATAGTTACCCATACCACCAAGGTAGTCACCCTTTTGTCCAGCCTCAACAAAACCCTTAGCTGAATCAGCAATTGCCCCTGGGGTCTGTAACGCCATACCAATCGGATTAAACTTATCTGCCGTGGTTGCTCTTGGACCGCCAAACAATGTATCTGCCTGTTGTGGGCTCATATACTTAGCTGCGTAGTCACGAATCTTTTCACTATAGCTAGGCTCATAGGCCTGTGCAGTTCCCATTTCAGGAACACTGCCACCATCTGCTAGGTGCAGACCTGGGTGTTTCTCAGCCAGTGTGTCTAAGTACTCATTGAGGTACGGAGCGCCTGCAGCAACGCCCATACCAATTGGCATAAGTAATGGGTGGCGTGTCATAGCCGCGGCGCCACCGAGGGCACCAAGGCCACTTACTGCAGCGCGCCCAAACTCACCCTTCATGGCATGCTCAACCGCATTGGTACCTTGCAGACCAACATCAAGTCCACCAAGCGCACCAAGGGCGCGACTACCGGCCGTTGCCATACCATGCGGGCTAATTGTTCTATTTAACAATTCACCAACGTTCTCAATACCGCGACGAGCAGCTTGTAGTGGTTCACCACGTAAAGACTCCATAAAGCCTGGCTTAGCGTTTAATTCTTTATATGCGTTCTCTACTGCCTGCAGGCGAGACGCACGAAGATGCGCAATACGACTAACCTCTGCTTGGTTGTGTGCGTTTCTTGCTGCGTCTTCTTGAATTTTTAATGACTCTAGTTCCTTAGCGACATGCTCAGGAACAGAAAAAGGAGTTGCACCACCCTGAATAGATTTCATGCCGGGGAATTGCTTCTCTGCAGCTATTGCCTCCTCTGCAGACTTACGTACACCAGAGTAATCCCCCGTCTCACCGGTGCCATAAAATAGACCATTACCCTCTGGGTTTACAAACTGGCTACGGCCATAATTTGCGTTAGGGTTGGATGGGTATCCCTCAACAGTAACACTACCTTGGCGGTTTTTAATTGCCTGTGCGGCCACATCTGTTGGGCTCTTAAATGTTGGGGGAACCTGAGGAGCTGTGGTGGCCTGTGGCTTTAGACCAGGGACACCGTACTTATCAAACTCAGATTTAAGCCCAGGTCCTAATAGCGCACCACCAACAACACCAGCGGTGCCAGCAACAAAACCCGGTGCGGAGTAGTCTACGCTAGTACCTGGAATATTTGTTGGTTGAGCAGCAGCGGCCTGTGGTTGCTCTTGCTCCGCACGATGACGGAACTCAAACTCTTCCTGCTCTTGAGGTGTCAATTCATCTGCCATTATTTAGCCTTTGTTTGTGATGCTTTAAAGTCTTGGTATCTTTTTTCTTTTGCTGCATCCCAACTAGAGCCTGATGCAGAAGGTGTTGCTACACCAGCTTGAATCTTAAAGCCTTCATTGGACTTTAAATCCGCTGGGTTCATGCTTAATATATTTGCCAAGCGGTTATTGTGCTTATCATTTAATGCTTGAAACTGATCGCTATCCAAGAAATCACCAAAGTTCATACCTTTATTTTTCTTGTACGCATTATAAACCTCGGCGTCAAATAATGCACGCTCACGTAATGTAGCGGTTAGTGTTTTTAGTTTACCAATTGGGTCATTAACAGAGCCAACAGCTTTTTGCACCAAACCACGCTCGTTATCCGAAACAGCGCCCTGACCTTTGAGGTAGTTTGTGGACCACTCAAGCTCGTTCTGTTTCATAAAGCTCTCTAATTGAGCAAACTTACGGATTGCTTCAGGGCTTGCACCGGATTTAGCTAAGTTCTCTTGTAGCTCCTTAAGACCAATGGAACCAAAGTTACCGGCCTCGATACCGGCCTGCATCTGGCGAACAAACGCGTCGGACTTAGAACCTGTTTGGTATTTACCAACCATCGACTTCAATTCAGGATCATCCAATAACTTCATGGTGGCGTCTTGTGTTACCTGACGTGTGCCAGCAGACATACCCTGAGTACGTAATGTGTTCTCACCAGCAGCGTACAGCTTACCAGACTCAGTGGCTTGTGCTGTACCGCCAGCGATAGGAATTTCTGCGCTCTTAGCTTTAAACTCCAAGTCTTCCTTAGTACCGGGAGCAAAAGGAGAAATAACGCGTTGTGGTACTGGAGCAGGAGCTACAGGAGCAGGAGCTATCGGAGCTGCAGGAGGTGCCACTGGGGCCTGTAATGCAGGACCTGGTGTTGGTGGCCTAGCCACCGGAGGAGGAGCTGGTGGCCTGATTGGCGGAATTACCTGTGGGGCCGGAGGCGGGGTTATTGGAGATGTTGTGGGTGCAGGTACAGGAGCTGCCGCCGGAGCTGCCGCCGGAGCTGCCGCCGGAGCTGCCACAGGGGCCATAGGAGCTCCTGCAGGTGCAACACCAGCAACACCAGTTGCTGTACCAAATGGTGTGGCCTGTCCAGTACCAGCGGTGCCGCGAACATCATGTGGCACAAATGCACTTGCACCAGCGAACTTAGTCAATACAGCCGCAGGTACGAGCTTAGGATCAATTAGACCGTGCTGTACCATGTATTGTACGTCCTTGATCATATCCGTCTTGTTGGCGTTCTTAGCTAAATATTCTTGAATAGCTTTTTGGGCCCCAACGGGATCTCTTAATGCCTGATTGCCAATACTTTGACGAAGGGCTGGATCTTCTACCAATCCAAGCATACCTCCCTGTTGGACCATGGATGATCCAGAGGTGGGTGCGCCTGCGGTAATGTGTGACGGGGGCAATGTGTTTGTAGTACTTGCATTGGTGGGGCTACCAAATAAACTTTCTTGAAGTGCCTTGGTTTGAGCCATTCCAATTTTAGCCTGTGATAACTGGCTACGCATACCAAAGAGCTCTTGCTCCTGACGGGATTTATCTATCTCACGGTTACGTAAACCTTCAGATGGTCCAGCGACGCCACCAGACCACCAGGCCTGCGCGTCCTTCATGTTCTCCATGAAGCTACCCTTCTGGGCTTGCTTTTCATCAATAAGTTTTTGCATATTAGACAAGAGCTCTGGGTCCACACCAATAGCACCTTGTGCTGTTGGTAAAGCGTATGGTCCGCGGGCTGCAGGGGCCTTGCCATAGGGTACCGCTGCGGCTTCCGGTGCAACTGCGTCTAATCCGGATTGTACTGGTGTATCGCTATCTGGTAGTGCCATAATTATTCCTTAAGGGGCTGGATTGCCAAATTGATCAACTGGGGTACCATTTGAATCAACGTATGTATTAGTTCCGGTTTGAGTAACACCCGTTGGTAGCCCACTTCCACCATTACTTGTACTGGAGAAACCATTAGAAACATAATTCGACAAACTATTAAGTAATCCCATAGGCACAGCAGCTTGATATCCTGCTTGACCCGGAGTTCCAACAGCAGCAGATCCTGCACCAAACAATTGGTTAAGTATTCCAGTGTTTGCACCACCACCTAAAGCAGTAATCAAACCACCAATTTGATTAATTGGTGATAAGTTACTTGTATTACTAACTGTTTGACCTGGAGTAACTGAGGACAACACATTGCCCAGGTTGGTTGCGTTAACATACGGTGAGGCCTGTTGGTACTGACCGGTTGTCAATAGATTGTTAATGTTTTCTTGTGCTACGTTACCAGCTGCAGTACCAGCATTTACACCGGTTGCTTGGTTCTGTAACGCGGCTTGGTTCTGTGCTGTATTCAGTGTTGCCAAGGCGTTTGCCTTAGAGGTATCAACCGCTGTCTGGCCACGTAAGCCACCAAAGTTACCAGAGCCAATGTTACCGGCCTCAACCGGGGCCGTTGTGGTTGGCATTAGTTGGTTCAGTTGTTGGTTCTGTGCCTGAAATAATCCACCTAGTGCTGTGTCTGTGTTTGGTGTTACATTACCAGAGGCATCTGTATTCCATGGGCTTGCGGCACCACTAGCAATTCCTTGTAGCGTCCCTGTTGCCTGTGTAAAAGCATTCGTAGGCCCAGATAGTGCATTAACAGCGTTCTGCCCAACGGTCTGCTGTGGCGTCGGTGCACCAGCGTTAGCTGCTTGTGCTTGACTAACAACGTTCTGTTGTGCTGTGTCGTACCAAGATGGTAACGCGGTTGTCTGTACACCTGTGTTGGAGATTAATCCACTGAGTCCTGTGCTTGCCATTATGCTTTCCTTTTTGCTTCTAAGAGATAGCCCAACGGGCCTTTACTGTCTGGTGGTAAATCTTCCGGTTTATTACTTTGCTTATGTGAGCGAATTGCTTTTAAAAATTGGTCTAAAATTTGGGCGCCAGCGTCATTGCTGCCGTTTCCTAAACCGGATACAATATCAGCTGGTAATACAAACTCACCATTGGCCAACATCGCTGGTACCGAATCAGATGTGCCGGTGCCACCACCTTGAACAAAGTGCTGCAGTCCTCCCTCTGAATAAAATTCTGGGTTGTGATCTTCGATCTCACCACCCTCTGCATGACCTTGCGGCATACCAACCAGTCGACCACTAAGGTCGCCAAAGGCATGTCCTGGTAGACCCATTAAACCAACGGGAGGTTTTGCTCTAGCAATAGACGGGGACATATGCGGAAACCCGGTTTGTGTATAGTTATATGTTGGCTCTGGCAATCCACCACCTTCCGCCATTTTGGCAGGGTTTACTGTCTCAGAAAGGGACTGTATAGGGGACTGGCTGTACTGAGTGGCAAACAACGGTGACGCAGTCTCAGTAATTGTTGGCATCCCTAAAAGCTGTGCCTTATGTGCCGCAGCAATGGCTGGTGTTAGCTGATCTATCCCAGTGCTAGTTTGTCCGATGGGGTTGTATGTCCCACCAGTTAAATCTGAGGCCGAGGTACTCCCCCCTGATGCAAATTGTTGTGGCATAATTGCTGGCATTGATCCTGCTCCTGTGTTTGGTGTGTATACCATATTTGTCTCTGGTGCTACTGTCTCTTGCGTGGAAGGTAATCCTACTAATGTAGCCTGTTTACCACCACCCAGTGTTCCTACTAGGTTAGTTAATGATCCGGTACCAGACTGTATCTGCGGCACTGTAAAGCCATAAGACGATGAGCCTGTTCCTGTACCGCTACCGGTGCCTGATCCTGAGCCGCTACCTGTTCCAGTGCCTGTCGCTCCTGAGCCTGTTCCTGTCGTTCCAGTGCCCGTTCCCGTGCCTGTTGTACCTGCACCGGTTCCAGTTGCTGTACTGCTTATTTTGGCACCCGTTCCAGCTGCTGTCGAGTTTACCAACGATCCTGTACTGCTAACTGTTTTGGAAGATCCGTCACTAAACAATGTTGTTATATTTCCTTGACTGTCTGTTGTTTGACCAACAGGAATCGCAGATGTGGTGGAGGTAGTACCTGTACCGGTTGCTGATAATACAGGAGCCGTTGTAGGTGTTCCACCACTGCCAGTTGACCCAGGAGCATATAAATTGTTTAATAAGTTTTGGTAAACAGCTAAAACATCTACTGCTCCAGTTGAACCACTTTCAGGAGCAGTTGTAGTTCCACCAGCGCTTGGTGCTCCGGGTGCTCCTGCTGTACCTGTTGCTCCGGCCCCGGCATTACTACCACCGCCCCCCTGGGCTCCTGTGGTTGGAACAGTTGGTGTTTTTGGTACTGTGGGGTCAACTGTTTTAGGAACAATTAATGCTCCTGTTGTCGGGTCTAATTTTGTTAAATCAATCGGTATAATTACTTCTTTATTTGTATTTTGTTGTAAAACATTTTGACCGTTTATGTTTACAAGGCTATATACTTCACCATCACCGCCATAATAGGTTTTTGTTGCCCCACTAAAAGACAATGGTGTATAAAGGCTATTTGGTGAATTTAACGCAGCACCACCTGCGGTTCCAGTTCCTGTACCCCATAACGCGGCATTTGGACCAAGGGGTCCTGTAGCGTCCCCAAAACTAGCAACAGAAGTTGTTTTTGCTGGCGTATAATTTGTAACAACACCGTCTTTAATTGTCTCAACAGATCCATCTGAAAATGTTGTTGTTGTCGATCCATCTGTGTTAGGTTTACTGCTAACAGGTTTAATAGTGTCCGCAGTGGTTTGTCCTTGGTTAACTGTAACAGAAGAATAACTTCCTACAGGAGTGACTTGCCCAGAGTTATTTACAAAAGTATCTTTTCCGGCGACAACTGCGTTATCTTGTTGTTGTTGATTATAGGCTGTAACCATTTGCTGTGTTTCAGCCAATGCTGTAGTAGGTGTCGCCCCAGGTATTTTAACAAGTTCGTTATACGCAGCTTTACTTGATGGATCTAAAGCATTATACGCCTGTACATTTGCAGCTGTTGCAGCGACAGAAACTGGGTCCGCACCAGGCTTAACCATCTGCGAGTTATAGTACGCAATGGCCGCAGGGTCTGTCAAAGTACTTGGGGTATTAATATTTGTTGGAGCAGTACTTGTACCAAATATTTGACCTAAAGTAATTGACAGTACATCTGCTGTAGTAGTCGGAACATTAGATCTAACCTGTTCAATATAGCCATTTTGAGCAGTTAAATTTAACATACTAGCATTGTTTGCAACGGTTAGTGCTTGTGTGGTATCCAGCCCTTTACTAATCGCGTTCTCGTATGACGCCTGTTGTGACTGGGTAAGATTATTAATCTGTGAGGCACTTGTAAATGCTGCGTCTAGTCCAACACCATTTTTTGCATCGCTGTAGAACGTTTGTTGTGCTGTAGTACTCAATGCTGAAATCTTTGGTGCGTATGCTAAAGCACTAGCAGTATCTAATCCAAGATTTGTACCCGATTGGTAATAATCTTGATTTAATGTACTTAGACTGTTTACTCCAGAGGCTGTATTTAATGCAGCCACACTATTATTACCCTCTGTTAATGAGTTAAAAAATGAATTCTGAGCAATATCAGATGACGCAGCTAAAACAGGTGCTGTAGTTAACGCGTTAGATACCGTTTGCCCGGTATCTAACACCTTAGTAAATATTTCTTGCTGAGCACCTGTCATTGAGTTAACAGACGACGCCGCAGCCACCGCAGCGTTTAAATCTGGATTTTCTTGGTAGGCTTTGCTAAACGCTGTTTGGGCTGTAGTGCTAAAATTATTAATTGTCTCATCTGTATGAAGCGCTGCTACAGCAGCATTGCTATCAGTACCCGTTTTTAATGCGTCAAAATAAGCTGATTTGGCTGTATCCGAAGAACTATTAATAGTTGGCGCGGCTACTAAAGCATCTGCTGTGGATACACCGGTTCCAGAAATCTTACTAAACATGTCCTGCTGGCTATTATTTAGTGCATTTACTGACGAAGAAATATTTAATGCTGTTGCATTATTTTGACCTTCAGTCAATGATGTAAAGTATGACTTTTGTGCTGTATCTGACTGGGCGGATAGCGTGGGTGTTGTAGTTAACGCGTCTCTTGTATCAACGCCAGAGCTAACAACCTGGCTAAACAATGTCTGATCTTTAGCAGACATATCATTTACAGAGGAAGCAACACTAAGGGCATCCGAGTTATTAACGCCTTGATCCAAAGACTTAAAGTAGGCATTTTGTGATATACTAGACTCTGCAGAAACAACAGGAGCTGCTGCTAACGCTTCAGTAGTATTAACACCTGCTGTAAATGCTTTACTAAATACTTCTTGCTGTGTGGAATTTAGTCCAGCAAAATCTGTAGTATTAGTAAAGGACTGATTTACAGTTAACCCTTCTTTAGTTGCAGCATCAAACACGGATTGCTCATTGGGAGACATTGTATTGTAATTTTGTACTTGCTCAAACGCGCTAGATACTGTATTACCTTGTACCATGGATGATGTAACAATATCTTGCTGCGTTTTATCTAATGTTGCAAAATTTTGAGCGTTTTCCAAGGACCCGTTTATTGGGGTTCCTTGGTTTAATGCCGTGTTAAATATGAGTTGTTGCTGAGCATCCATTGCGGAATAATCTTGCACATTACTAATTGCTGTACTAACACTGTTATTTTGTCCGTACGCGGTGCTATATAAATCTTGCTGAGCTGGCGTTAATGCTGCTACAGTCTGAGAGTCACTTAGTGCCTGTGTGCCGCTTAATCCTTCTTGTATTGCATTGTTAAATGCTGTTTGTGCTATGGGAGGCATTGCATTAACTTGATCGGCAACGGCCACTGCGGACGCTGGTGTGTCACCGGATTGAACCAATGAGTTAAACGCTTGCTGAACTGCTTCTGGCATATTGCCAACACGTATAGTAATATCTGTATTTTGTGCATTTGTAAAAGCATCAACACGGCTTACACCATTTGCTGTGTCTTGATTGTATTGAGCAATCGCCTCGGGGGACACCAGTTTATTAACATTGGTCTGGTCAATAATTTGGTTTACTGCTAAGTCTGCCGCGTTTTTAACTAACTCATTAACAGCCGTTGCTTCATTTGCATTAAGTTCTGCTGTTTGTTGGCCAAGCTGGGTTGTTAAATTATTCACATCGGTAGATAGGGATTGTGCCGTATCTGCCGCAGTGGTTACTTGATCCACATAGCCTTGGTAAGTTGTTTTTACATCTGACAACTGCGTCATTGTTTCGCCAAATACATCAACCCCGCTATTATACTGGGCCGCGCTATTATTTAATGCTGCAACGGTTGGTAGTAATGCGTTGTACTGTGCGGTTAAGTTGTTTCCTGCAGCAATCCAGGGGGCTATCCAACGGTCGTATGTATACCCGGATGTTGAATTATTAAAATACCATGACGCGGATGAATAGTTATATCCAGGCTGACTTGCCAGCCAGTTTAATCCTGCGTTCCAGTTTGCTTGCGCACTATTATAGGCGTTTAACGCTGGTGTGTACCCGGTAGCAAACTGACTATCGTACTGTGCCTTCTCCGTGGTAAACTGTCCAGCAATAGTGTTTAGACTATCAAACTCTTGCTGGGCCGTTGCCTCAAGTGGACTAAGTGTCTGGTTGTAATAGTTTGTTGCTGTTGTCTGTAAAGTATTAGCTTGGGCGACGGCATCTGTTAAGGCAGTTGACTTTGTGGTTAACTGGTTAAAGGTGTCCTTGATTGCCGCGGAGGCCTGGTTGATGCCCCAGCTTGTTGCTGATAATACACTAGACTGGGCAATAGCATCACCAATGCTTTTTCCACCTAATATTGCCTTTGCCGCCGCGTTGGAGGCTGTAGCAACTAATGTTGAGCTAAGGCTTCCCTTATCAAACATGGCACTACCATCGGAGTTCTTAAGTGTTGCTAATTGAGACTGGACCGCGCCAGACACAGCACCTGCGGCGCCGCTTATTAATATTTGGTCTAGTGACTTGCCACTAAGCGCTGCAGCTGCGGCGGGTGCTGAGGCACTCGTAACAATTGTTTTTAGTACCGAGGCTGTGGTTCCACTAAATCCATAATCCATTGCGGTGCTGGCGGCTAAATTACCTGCCATATTACCTGCGTTTGCTGCTGCGTATGCTGATGCAGCAGACAATGCAATTTGTTGGATATCGCCGCCATTGGCTGCGCTTACCGCTGCGGACGCAATAATTGCCGCTCCGGCTGTATCAGCAAGTGCCAAACCCGAAGGCCCCAACGTATACGTTAATGCTATGGCCTCAATAAGTGGAAGAGGCTTATTGGTAATCTGCTTAAATGATGAGCCTACCGACGCAGAAAATGACCCAACATCAGACACAATTCCTTGTGCAGATTGAATAATTGAAGTACCAAAGTTTGATAGTTCTTTCCCTGGATCAGACACTTATAGACACCTTGTAGGTCTGATGGTGAACTGGATGCAGTCCGGTATCTTCAATAACCGCATTATACCCTAAATGCTGAATAGCTCTTACTGTTGGTAAATCATCTGTAAATCCATACACAGAAGTAAATCCTGCGGCGTGCATCGCTTTAGCAAACTCTTGTAGATTACGTAAAAAATTCTTCGGTACATCCGCGTTAACAAAAAATATGCGTGCCTTTTTTGGTTCTTCAATCAAATAGAAAAACAAAGAGTTTCCATGGCGAATGCCACGTACTTGGTTTGTATCTAACAGCTTGTGAACCTGGGCGTACATCTTTTTCCAGTCTTCACCGGATTTCTTTATCTCTGGGGAGTGCCTAAAGATTTCCTGTTCCGACATGCGGCCAGAAGCATCTTTTAACGGATGCGTCATTTACTCAGTGATATTTTTTACGCGGGCTGCGATTGCTTCCTCTGCAGCTTTTTGAAAGACTGGATCAATTTGATCTTTTTGATGTTTAATCAACATAGCATCAGCTACTGCTTTGTCGTTTAGATACTTCATTGTCTGTTGTCCGTGCATGATGTTTCCTTTGTGTTGATATCTATATCTATATTAATGCAAAAAAGAGCCACTTTACGCCCTAAATTGATGGGCCATTGATGATTAAAGTAAACGCTCTAGCCCAATCCTGCCATGATTCAAAGTCTTTTGGGCTTGGCACTGGATACGCCGCAAATACGTGCATCTGTGACATATTCTGGGCGACTGATTGCCAATTCTCTTCGGGGGCGAACATCATTGGTTCTTGTCCGTAGTGAATTGCTAGGTTACCATTAAAGTCATCCCAGCTCATATAATCTGGCACACACGGGAAGTACTGCTGTATGGTGTTTTTAAGAAGTGGGGTGGTCAAGGACGTTGATCCCCAAACTCAGCCGTGATGAGGTTACGCCCCATCTCGTAGTTGCCATCAATCTCATTAGACTCAAACTTTAACCTTACTAGGCGATGCTCAACACGTAGGTCAATCTTACCGGTCTCCTGGTTAAAATAGTATGGTCCGGAGTCTTCTGTGGATGTACCAGATGGAAATTTACGTCCCAGAATGGTCATCGCCATCGTGCCAGTCTGTAAGAAGTTTGGCTCAACACGACGAAGGTGCATGCGTAGATTAACACCTTGGAGTGCGTCTTGGCTTGGGTTACCTGTTAACCAGCTAATATCGCTAGTAGTAATGCTGGAGTATACCGCAAACTCGCCATTTAGCGCAATCTCATTGACACCAAACTCATGCTGCCAGATATTAAATCCGCCGGTAACGTAGAACACAGACTGACCCGGTAGTACAGTAATTGAGAACGGTGTGCTGCATGTTATTAATGTAACGCCCGGGGTTCCGATGGTAGTATTATAAATGTTCTGACTAGAAACTATTTGATAGGTTGCGTTAAAGCTATTACCTGTCGTAAAGGTTACATTATCTCCAGGGCTAAACTGGGGTGTCTGATCACCCGCTAAATAAAATTGACTTGCAGTTGGTGCGGCTAGACTAGCTGGGTGTGCAATAACGGTCTGGGCTGCACCATAGATTGTGTTATAGTTCCAGTCGGCCCAGATGGGTGTAGGAAACAACTCAGTGGTGTAACCACATGAGCGTTGAGCACCAGTTGCTTGCCCAGCGTCGTACCATAGCTTATCTTTTACGTTGTAAATGATTGCGTCTGTGCACTCCGTCGCCGTACCTCTAGGATAAAAGAACCAGATCTCATTGTAGCGTGGGACTTTAGTCGCCCACACCTTTTGACGCTGCTCGTAGTTTAGGTTGTCAAATAAATAGTTTACGTTTTTGTCATTTGGTACTACTGTTACCTGACCATTATAAGCGTAAAATCGGTCAGTACCCAACCAATAAAAGACACCATCCATCTCCACAACGGAGTTGGAGGACATGATTGAAATCTGGCTGGAAACAATATCATAGTTCCAATAAATTGGAGCTGTTGCTGCTGTAAATGTAACACGAATAAGTGAGTCTGTTGCCCAGAATAAACCCGCGGGTGAGTTAGTACCGCCGCGCATTGGCATGCCCTTAACAATCTTAGATGAGGCCACGTTTACTTGGTTGGCTAGTGGGCCATTCCAATCGTAGAATGTCTGGTCGCCATAGGTTGTACTGACGTTGTTATTGGCAATGTAACCCGCTGAGCCATAGACAAAGATAAATGGGTAGAGCACACAGACTCCACCATCAACGCTAATTGGTTTATAAGTTGGTGCTGCTCCGGCGCTATCTGATAATCCGGAGAAGTTCCAAGTATTACCTGTTGAAGGTGTTATACCACCAACTAAAACTTGTGTAGGGACTCCGTTATCTATATTAGATAAGTTTAATCCTGGGTGAGCAAACACGGATAGCTGGTTGCCTGATGGGCTGAACTGAGAGTCAAACTGCCAAGTAACCCGATAGTTACCAATGGAAGGATCTGATTGATAATCTAAGTCCCCGGTAAACACCGGCACATTATCTATGTATACCGTTGTCGGGGTGCCTATGATGGTGCCAGTGGATATATTTACTGTGGTGTTTGGTGTGGAGAATACAGAGGTGCTTACCGTATAAATAACAGGCGAGCCCGTCTGGGAAAAGATGATCTTAGTACCCGTTGGGAATACTGTTGTCTGATTTCCGGCGACTACAAATGATGTAGAGGTATTAGACAATAACTTAACGTAGCTTGTACCTGGGAGAATTGTGGCCGTGAATGGGCCACTACCATCTGGCAATGAGAGGCCAGTAGTAAATACATCGAGCTCTTGGTAGTTACCAGCGAAGATGTAGTTAACGCCGTTATACGGTTGCACGACCATACCACGGTAGATGCCAACTAGACTATTAAATATCGTGCGGTAGCCACCAATTTTCTTAGGGTCCCCACGTTGAAATCTGCACCATACACCATCTGTGTACTGGTCGTTCTGAAACACAGTACCATCTCTTTTAATACCCGCCGGAACAGCTAAGGAATAAATCTGAGTATACTGTGAGGTATTCTGTTGCTGATTATCAGCGGCCATTAGAACGCACCGCCGCTAATGAGTTGTGCTGTCAGCATCGCGTTTACTGTTACTAGGGGCTGTGATGGGTTGGTATTATCAATACTAACTAACTGTGTTGAATTTGCTGATAGGCCAAGTATACTGGTACCTACTAGATACATGCCCGTGTGAGTGTCGTTATTAAACGAAAATGAAGGTAGTCCCGCGGTTCCATTTGTTGCATAAAACAAACCAGTGGAGCCCGTTGTCAGTGGGTATAAGTTCACACCATCACTTAACATTGTAACAATACTACCCGCCGTTAATACGAACGGTGGCTGACTTGTGCCTTGATTCTGGAACGTAATGTTATACCCGAGCTGGTTAGTATTATTAACCAAAATATAAATCTGGGTAATTGCTGGTAGTGTAACGGCTAGTGTCTGTGTCCGTGTGCCAGACTGCGCAATGTATGTCTGAATAACTGGTGCAAAAGATACCAGGTTCAGTGTGTTACCTACAATGGTATCCACATCGTAGGATGCCGCTGTGAAGGTTACGTTTGGTGCAGTAAGGAAGCCTACAGTAACAAAACCATTGCTTGTGGAGTCAAACATGATAAACCCAGAGTCGCCAGGGTTTGCAATGATGGATGACTGACCATTGATTAATGATGGGGATACTGGGCTAATTGTGAGTGAGCCAGAGCCATTATTTCTAAATCCAATGAACCAGCCGGCAGATAGACTGGAAAATATTGGTAAATTAAATGTTCCAGCGCCGCCATTCCATACAAACGTAGCAGCGCGGCTAAGATCATTAATGACTGGAGAAGATGTAACATCTACTAGGTTTTGAGTGGTGGCTAGTTGCCCACCGACTGTTGTCAGCCCTGCACCAGCCAATGAGGCCGCGTCGGCGACAGAGGTGCCCGCCGCGAAGGTAACGTTGTTCCAGACACCGGCGGCTGTTGTGTTATCTACGAGGTACACATACTTAGAGATACCGACGGGAACAGTAAATGACGCACCACTGGTGTAGTCTGTAACTAAGAAAGAAAAAGCGCCTAAGTTGCGGAATAGGATGTCTGAGCCCAGTGTTCCCTGATTGCCTTGTGGCAACGCAATGGATAGGCCAGATGTTGATGCTGTACAGTCAATAATACGAGCAGCAACAACCTCGGCACCATTGACAGTTGATGGCCAGTTTAGTGTCTGGTTTGTGCTAAAAGGCAGCGCGAGGTATGAGACATCAGTTGGTGTTACAACTGTCCCTGTGAACGGCGAGACGTATACTGGAGTGGTCATATATTAAGGCTCTTGAATGGTTGTGTTGCGGTCTATGCGACGTGAATTGTCTTCTTTTTTCAGTGCGCCAACGGCGTCTGTGTAGAATTGTTTCCACACGGGCAGCTTGTCAATAGCCTTTAAGTAACCCTGTGCTTGCAACAAGGCCCCGTATAACATCGCCTGTGGTGCGATAGCTGTCCATAGGTTTTGTTGATTAGAAGAATCTAATGGTTGAACCTCTGCATAGTAAATAATTTCTACAGGATAGCTTGTATCTGGCTGTGGGGCAAAGTTCCAGTTGCTGTAGTCATAATCCGCGTAGTAGCTTGGTTTATCTGGTGTGGACTCTGATAGGTACTGAGCCACATAATCCTGGCTACGTAATAGCACAGGCTGACCGTTAACCTTCATAGACACAGTCTTTCTCCAGCGCGCGGGCTTATTGAGAACTGTCTGATTTTGTGCTAGGTTCGTCTCCACAACAATAAGCTGTAGGTAGGTCTTAAGCTCTGCGGCAATTGATGACTCCGCCAATGCAATCAGATTAGGTATCTGCGCAATGAAGTCCGGGTCATTTCTTTCCATGTACTGCTGGATATTAAGTACGAGGCTATCGTACGACATTATGACGCTCATGCTTCTAACCTTTTAAATGTGTGGCCTTTGTGGGTTTTTCTTTTACCATGTATGCAATGATTAACATTTTGGAATTGAAATCCAGCTTTGATTAATTCTGCGTTTCCTGCATATAAGGTTTTTTCTTTTGTTATCAAATTTGTTGCTTCAATGTATCCCTTAAATTGCGGGTGTTTTGAGCCATCAAAAAGCCCAAGTTTAGCCTCACGTTGTTTATTTTTAGCTTCTTTAGTGTGGTGTTTTCCAAACATTTGATGTTTTTCACCTGTTTGTAAATAGCCTTTTCCAAACCAGCCATTTTTACTACCATTAACACCCAACCAAATTCTTTTTTGTTTTTGTGCTTCAGTCCATTTGTATCCTGATGGACCATCCCCGCCAGTTGTGTGGTTTGCTAAATCATATCCTAAATCTTTAAAACACGATATTAGTAAAACTTCATGGCTAAATGCTTCTTCTTCAGTATCCCAGTTTGCTAAAATTTCAACTCCATAATTTTTATACTTAGATACAATATTTTTCCAATGTGTATTCCTACCAGTTTTTTTCCAAGCGCGTTTATTTTGACCTTTACCTATATAAAAGATAGTGCCATCTGGTTTAGTGTGTGCGTAAGTATAAAACATGTTATCTAGTATAATAACTGATATTTGGCTGAAAGTAAATAGGTGATTTGTCCCTGTCTTCCTCACTAGCTTGTAAGAATGCTTTTCCAGCTTGTGCTTCTAAGTATTGAACGCGAGCCATGTCGACTCCTGGGAGTTGTAAAGACATAGAGTGTGACAATTGTTTTTGGACACAGTTTACCCAGCGATCTGGTACGTAGATCTCATTGGTCAAAGAACCAACATCGCTCATTTGAACCTCTACAATTAACTGAAACATCTGAAAATCGTTATTAGGAACCGGCCAAATGTACATTGAGGGCTCAATAGTTCTGTTAAACCAGTATTGTAATGCTCTTTGACTTGGAAATTGTTTATTTGGCAGTGACCAATATGTGTCGCGATTTAAACGGGCGAGGGGAATAACTTGCTGGCTCGTAGAGAATACGATTTGACGTATAGAGAACGTAGGTGCAACCGTTTCACGCAGCCTGTAGTAAAGGTGCGTTGGTGTTGTGGTGATGTTAAAGTAGGCCCACTCTTTATCTGAGAGTGTTGTAGTCGGTAGTTGCTTTACTGTTGTCCAAGTGATTCCATCTTCGCTGGTCTCATAGGCAAAGTTATATGTTGTTGTGCCAGTACCTACTGCGTAGCCATTAAACCCAACGTAGTAGACAGGCTGTGCTGATTGGTACTGAAGACCAAAATAGTTAGCACCAACTGTGGAGGTAGAAACCAAGGACAGGTTTTGATCAAATACTGCAGGTGAATCTGGATTACTAATAGGCAAGTACTCAGAGGCTGCCTGGTTGATAATGTAGACCCAGTTTGATTCTCGTACATCAATCACTGTCTTAGGTAGGACTAACTGTTGCTGGGCCGTTACGGCGCCAACAAGCATGTTCTCTAGCAACCAAAGATTAACACCGAGGTTAGATAGATTTTGAAGATTGTAAAACAATGCCTGCTTGGCGGCGCCAATAAGTTCAGGCGTCATCTCTTCCGCTGTTTTACCAGCGTCACGGAACGCGTAGGAGATCAGCTGATCAACATTAATGCTAGTATTTCCAGTGGTTCCACTGTACGCCATATTAACGCCCTCTTCCGGCTGCTCGCTTAGTTACTTTATTGGGTAGTTTGTTTGACGCAGGGCCTGCCTTAATAAACTCCTTGCCAACCTTCTTAGGGATGCCAAGGGTTGATTTGCCAGCGGCAGCGGCGTACATGGCCTTCATTTGCTGTTCCGATTTAACTGGCATATTAGCACTTATCCTTTTTTACTTTGCCGCCTTTTTTCTGGGCTGGCAATGCTGGCGCTGGCGCTGGGGATAGGTCAGGTGCTGATGTAGGTGCTGGTGCCGGTGTGGCCCCTGCTACGGCGCCTTGCTGTAATGCCGATACAGGGGATTGACCTTGGAGCATAGCGGCCTGTTGTGCCTTCTTGCGAGCAATCATATCCATGCGGGCCTGAGCAATACGGTTCTGCTCTGGTGTACCCATGACGTTGTTCTTAAGCTGTGTGCCTACACCACCGATGGCGTCCATAATGCCGCCGTCGGCCTTCTTGACAATCTTACCACCGCACTTAAACTTATTAACGGTACCGTTAGCTTTTTTGTTACGGCCCTTTATGGCTGCGCTTGGAACGCCTTCTGCTGGGGGCACATCTTTGCTCTTGATGTACGGGTCCTTATGGCCAGCGGGCTTGCTTTTTTCCTTAGCCACGTCGCTGCCCTTAAAGGCTGGTCGTGTGGCTGCTTTTTTGTCGCCAGTTACTGGGGTCTTTACTAAGCCACCAGTTTTCATTTTTACAATCTTTTTAAAGCCGTCCATGGTAATTCCTTTTATTGGGTTCTATGTATATTAATGCAAAAAACTAAGTATTTACGCCCCTAAAAACAGAGCTTTTTCACGTTTTCTTCTTGGTAATAGCTCAGGCTGTTTGGACCACATCAAAATGGCCTCTGCGGCACC
>Ga0364922_10053_pt1 | contig 65153 bp, 45 predicted proteins | sample ExccelJu500001D4_2_FD_206955 | JGI IMG/M metagenome (GOLD analysis project Ga0364922, IMG submission 206955) | Enriched cells from Trout Bog Lake Hypolimnion, Wisconsin, USA - BchlTB.June20.5000.01.D4 | ecosystem: Environmental > Aquatic > Freshwater > Lake > Hypolimnion/Profundal zone | place...
TCTCTTGGGGGTATTGGGGGATCAACGGTATGTGGCCGACGCCGGAGTTGGCGGTGAAGGAGGTGACGCAGGCGAAGAAGCTGAACCTGACGTGCCTGAACTTCCATCGCAACCTGGCCAAGGAGGATGTGCTTCGCGCGCACGACCGGCTGGGGCTGCTGCGCTATATGGAGCCGGGCGCGGGCAAGATGGCCATTGGCGCGCTGCCCGCGGGCGTGCAGGCCAATGCGGCGTCGATTGTGATGGAGAAGCCCACCGCCGCGGCGGACAAGTTCGCGCAGCGTTACATGTTTACCAAGTGCGTGGAGATGGTGAAGGCCTTCCGCTCGCACCCGTCGGTGATTGAGTACTGCCTGCAGAACGAGATTGGCGCGGACCTGACGAACCCCGACACCATCGCGATACTGGAGGCGATGCGCGCCGAAGACCCCAGCCGGTGCATTGTGCTGAACGACGGATTTGTTGCTCCGCCGACGAAGGCCGCGCAGGCATGGTTTGCACCGTGGGACGACAAACTGCACCGCAGCGACGTGGAGGAGTGGGGCGGCTGGTGGAACCAGCACCAGGGCGCGGGCGACGAGTGGTACGACCAGTTTTATAAATCGCCCACGGACTTCACCTACAAATCGCCGGAGCGCAAGGCAATCAGCGAGTTTGGCGAAATGGAGGGTTGCGCCACGCCGGACAACCACTCGCTTATGCTCCATGAGTTGGCGGACCCGAAGGGCACGGGGATTGGCAACCAGCCCGCGAATACCAGCTACGACCTGGCCGACCATCGCGAGATTCTTGCGGCGTACGACAAATTCATCGACAAGTGGGGATTTCGTAGCGCGTTCCCGGCAACGGAGAAGCTGTGGCTCTCGCTGGGCAAGAAGTGCTACGACACATGGCAGAACTATCTGGAGAACGCGCGCATCAGCGACGAACTGGACTTTGCTGCGATCTCGGGCTGGGAGAGCACGGCGATTGAGAACCACTCGGGGATTGTAGACAATTTGCGGAACTTCAAGAGCGATCCTGGGCCAATTCGGGATACGCTGCTGCCGGTTAGGCCGGTGGCGAAGCAGCGGGCGATGTGTACCACGCAAGGCGAGTCCGCGACGTTCGACCTGTTCCTGCTGAACGACACGTCGAAGGCTGTGGCTGGCACGTTGAGTTTCAGCGCAGTGACGCCATCGGGCAAACTACTCAAGCTCGGCGAATTTCCTGCCCCCGCGCAGACGCCGGATGTCTTCTCGTATCTGGTGAAGGAGGCATTTGTTACGCCGCCGCTCACTGATGTTGGGATGTATCGCTTCAAGTTCGCGCTATCGAGTGCGCCGGGTGCAACACAGACGAAGGAGATCTTTGTTACTGGCGCTGTAGCAAAGAATCTTGCGCAGAAGCAGATCGCCGTATCGGGAATTTCTCCCGCGCTTCGCCAGCAATTGCAGAAGCTGGATGGCGTAACCGTCGAAGAGTTCAAAACTGGCGGAAGGTATAACGCGATCATCTCGGGCGGTGTGGTTACAGGAGCTGCCGCTACGCAGAATGCAGGCGAAACTACAGGCCAGGAGGCACCACCGGTGCGAGGAGCGCCGCGCAGACCACAGCAGCCGGGAGCGTTGGCGGATGGAATCATCGATGCGGTGAAGGCGGGAACGCCACTGCTTGCGATTCCGCAGACGGATGCGCTCTCCGACGGCGTGGCCAAGCAGCTCGCCGCGGCAGGGGCCTTTATCTACAACGGAGCGGTGGGCGACCTGCGCGCGCCATGGATGGGCAACTGGTACTTCGTGCGCAAACATCCGCTGTACGAGGGCATGCCGGTGGACCAGGCTATGGGGATTCACTACCAGGCCAAGGGGCAGGCGGCGAATGGGCTGCTGATCGACCGTGCGCCGGGCGGAGCCGAAGTGGAGATTATCGCCGCCTATTCGCGCGACCATTCGAGGGTTATTGGCGCGGGGACATTCACAACCAAGCTGGGCGCGGGCAAGGTGCTGTATCACCGCGTACCGGAGTTGCAGCCGGTACTGCAGCAGCAGTTTCTGGCCAATGCATTAAGGTGGCTGACGAGCTGAGATTTGGGGTTGTAATCCCACATCTCATAAGCAAGATGCGGGGGAACCCGCTTAGTTTGTGTGGTTGAGGTTCAGCTCTCACTATAAATCGGCCCAGGGCTAAAGCCCATGTATCCATTGGCTCTATTCAGGAGGCTGAAGCCTCCTGCTCCCTCCGGAATAGCAAGAAATATACCCATCACGACGAGACTGGGATGAACGGGACGCCCGATACTTGAGGTCAATCAGCAAAAGAGGCAGCCGCGATGGGCTGCCTCTTGTTATATACGGGTTGGTTGCTGCTTACTTCTTTGCAGCAGGTGTTGTGCGATGCGCTGGAGTAGCTGACTTGGTTGCGCTTGGCTTGGCCGCTGCCTTGGCTAGCACCACATCGCCATCCTTCATGATGATCTGAACCGGATTGGGGGTAAAGGAGTCGTACGTTCCGGTGAGGGTGACTGTTTGGCCAACTGCCGTAGCCGCAACAATTGCCTCTGCCTTGGCTTGTGCAGCTGCAACTTCCTTCTTATATGCGGTCTTTTGAGCAAGTGTTGCAGTTGGTTTGAGATCGGGAACAGGCTCGGGAGCTGCCATATTGAAGGTGAAGTCGGCAGTCTTGGCCTGTTGGGCATCGGTGGTGACCGCGACGGTCAATACAGTGGGTGAGGACGTGATGACAAGCGCACCAGGGATCTGCACAGACTTGCCCTTGATGGTATCCCATACCTTGGCTGCATCGTCCGGAGTACCGAACTGGAAGATCATCTCCTTGTCTTCCGTGGCCAGCGTCGACAGATCCGATGTACCAACGATGATGGCGTGAATTTTCTCTGCGGGTGTCAGCCCAGGCTTGATGGTTGCGAAGAAGCCGTCAGGCGGATTCAGATTGTTGGTGGCGGCGGCAACCATTGCATCATAGCCGTCGTCTCCGTCGTGGTACTTCTTATAGCAATACTTCGCTGTCGGAGACATCTGCGTCTTGAAGCTATCGGGCGCATATGCTACGGCTCGGCTTGCATAGAAAGAGCAGCTCAGATAATCGGGTGGCTTGGACTGGTAGTATGCCGAACCGAGGAAGAAGGTATCCTGCAGTACCTGGCCGGGGACTTTTGTGGCGGCCAGCGGCACAGCTGCGAGCTCTTTTTTATAGGCATCGATGGCGGTGGCGTTGTCATTTTTATTGAATGCGTCAAAACCGATGATGCTATAAAAAGACGGTGTCGCCGAGGCTTTGAGCGCCTGAAAGTCTGCATCCGGCATATCAGCAGGCTTGGGTGCTGCGAATGCAACAAGTGCCTTCTGCGCATAATCAGCGGCAACGTCCAGTGCCGCTTGCTTGGCTGCAGCATCGGTCAGGGCATCTGCGGCGGATTTGCGCAAAACAGCTTCTCCATAGAGTGCACGCAAATTATTGGGATCTAACTTGAGGATGCGGTCCGCCGTGTCCAGAGTCTTGGCCGCGTCAAACTGACTGTAGGCGGTCATCAGGATCACCATTGTACTGGCCCTAATTGCGGGGCATGCGGATGTAGGAAAGGCCGTGAGGTATGCCTCTATACCCGCTGCCTTGGCCTGAGGATTGCTCTGTCCCATTGCATTGTTGTAGGCCGTATATTCCGCATCGGGCAGTGCGCATGTTGCGGCTGCGGGCTGCGTACCAAGATTGACCGGCTGCGCAGCGGACGGAGCTGCAGGTGCGGCGGTCTGGGCAAACGTGCGCGACACACCCGATGTGATAACGACACAGGCCAGGAGGGTGGCTAAGACTACCTTCTTCATGCAAGACTCCTCATTTTTACAAATATGCCTGCCACCCGGTGGTCCCGGAGGTCAAGATGGTTCTCATATTCGTGCGTGGAACCAGTCTGCCCTTTTACCGCAGGAACAGTTGCGACCCACTTGTAGCTGATTATAGGAATCCCGAAGTTCCGTTGCAAGTTTCAGAGTAAAAAGGTGGTGAGGCGTCCAGAGCAGGCTCCGAGCCTATACGCGGCATATGGTACACCCCATATTCAGGATCAGGTGGGAGTGCTGTTTAGTGGTCCCTCTGCTTGTTATACTGTTTTGGTTCGGGCTGTATCCGCCGGTTGATATGCGGAGCGGCACTGGAGAAGACGATGAGCATTACCCCGCTACGCCCCGCTGCAATCGCACAGCATCCGCGCAGACTCACAGCCGCCACACTACTCCATAAAAAACTGGATAACCAACCCATCTCCGCGATAACCGCGTATGACTATCCAAGCGCACGCCTGGTAGACGAGGCGTGCATTGACATGGTGCTGGTGGGCGACTCGCTGGGAATGGTGGTACTGGGCTACGAGAACACCTTGTCTGTCACTATGGACGAGATGTTGTACCATACTCGCGCGGTTGCGCGCGGGATACGCCACGCCTTCCTGGTGGCCGACATGCCCTATGGCTCTTACCACACGTCTCTGCGCGACGCTGTACGCAACGGTCTCCGATTCATCCAGGAAGCAGGTGCGCAAGCCGTCAAGATTGAAGGTGGCAGAGTTCGCGCCAAGCTGGTGCGGCGACTGACGGAAGCCGAGGTCCCGGTGGTGGGCCACATTGGTCTCACTCCGCAATCGTTGCACAGCATGGGGGGATATCGCGTACAGGGCACGAGCATGGCGGCCTACGAGCGGCTATCGGCTGATGCGCTGGCACTGGAAGACGCGGGTGCCATCGCGCTGGTGCTGGAAGGCATACCGCGCGAACTGGCGGCCAGCATCACTGCACATAGTTCCATTCCTACCATTGGTATCGGAGCCGGTCCGGAGTGCGACGGGCAGATTCTGGTGTTCCATGATCTGTGTAATCTCACATTTTCTCAACCCGCAAAGTTCAGCCGGCAATACGCAGACGGAGCAGAATTCTTCGGGAGTGCGTTGTCTCGATACCGTGACGATGTTGCTGCCCGCCGCTTTCCGAACGATGCCGAAAGTTATCACCTGCCGCGCGAAGTGCAAGCCGCCCTGGAAGCCGCCCATCCTGTCGTCCGCAAAGCATAAGGACCGAATCAATATGCTGCTGTGCAAGACCGTAGCCGAGATGCACACCGCCTGCCGCACATTGCGGAACGCGGAACATACCCTGGGCTTTGTTCCTACGATGGGGGCACTGCATGCGGGACATCTATCGCTGGTTGCCGCCGCCCGCGCGCAGAACGACGCGGTTGTTGCGTCGATATTTGTGAACCCCATGCAGTTCGGTCCCAACGAGGACTACGAGGCCTATCCCCGCGATTACGACGAGGATTACCGCAAGCTGGAATCCTCCGGAGTCCATGTACTGTTTGCGCCATCTACCGAGGAGATGTTCCCACCCGGCAATACGGCCTATGTCGAGGCCGGCGAATTGGGTTCTCGTCTGGATGGTGCCTCGCGGCCCGGGCACTTCCGAGGTGTCGCCACTATCGTCGCGCGTCTCTTCCATATCGTTCAGCCAGACCGCGCCTACTTTGGCCAAAAAGACGCCGCGCAAGTTGCCGTGCTGCGTCGTATAGTTCGCGATCTCAACATTCCTGTGCAACTTGAAGTGTGCCCAATCGTACGAGAGAACGATGGCCTTGCACTGAGCTCGCGCAACCGGTATCTATCCCAAGACGAACGCCGCCGCGCCCTGATTCTTACACACGCTCTGGCCTCTGTGGAGGAGCTTGCGAAGCAGGGCGAGACCAAGACCAGAGTGCTGCGCGCAGCGATGATAAAAACATTTGCGGGTGACTCACATGTTCGAATGGATTACGCCGCAGTCGTCGATCCAGAGAGCTTGCTTCCGGTCGATGATATCTGCGGTGGGGCACTGGTTGCCGTCGCCGTATTCATAGGATCGACCCGCCTGATCGATAACCTGCTGCTTGCCCCCATCAGATAGCAGCATCGAAAGTTGCCGGGAACGTGATACCGTTGCAGCGGAGTCAAGCGTATGAATCTGCGTCAAATCTGTCTACTCCCGCTCATACTTGTCTTTTGTCATACTTTAACCGCTCAGCAACAGGCGGTAGCACGCCCCATCCAGATCGAATCGGGTAGGTTACTTGGCGTTATTACTCCCGATCAGAAGGTAATCGCGTACAAGGGCATTCCCTACGCCCAGCCACCGATTGGCGATCTACGCTGGCGCGCACCACGACCAGTCGAGAGATGGAAGAAGGTACGCCTCGCCAGCGAGTTTGGCTCGCACTGCATTCAGTTCCGCACCTGGCCCGACATGGTATTTCACGATCCTGGCAGCAGCGAGGATTGCCTCACACTAAACGTGTGGGCACCAGTCTCCACCGCAAAGCATGCTGCCCCGCTCCCCGTCATGGTCTGGATCTACGGCGGCGGCTACACCTCCGGAGGCCCCTCCGAGTCGCGCCAGGATGGTCAGTTCCTTGCGCATCGCGGTGTCATCGTTGTCAGCATGAACTACCGACTAGGCATCCTCGGGTTCTTCACGCACCCCGAACTAACCGCCGAGTCGCACTATCAGAGTTCTGGCAACTACGGCCTGATGGACCAAGCTTTCGCCATCTCCTGGGTGCGCCGTAATATAGCGTCCTTTGGCGGCGATCCGGGGAACATCACAATCTTTGGCGAATCTGCGGGTTCACAGTCGGTGACTGCCCTGATGGCCTCTCCCGTAGCCAAGGACCTCTTCAGCAAAGCTATCGGCGAGAGCGGCGCAGGTTTCTATAGCAATAGCAATACCCTTCGTCCCCGACAAGAGGCGGAGGCCAACAACGTGGCCTGGGCCGAACGGGTCTTCGGCTCCAGCAAGATCTCCACCCTGCGCAGCCTCGCCACCGATGAGCTACTTAAAGCCTCGACCGCCAAGACTACGCCTCCGCCACCCTATTTTGGGCCCGTGGTCGATGGCTACTTTCTGCCGGATAGCCAACCGCACATCTACGCGGAGAGTAAGCAGGCACATATCCCCGTACTGGGCGGATGGAACGCCAATGAGAGTCGGTCCTCTACACCGCCCACCGCCGTGAGCTTTTCCGCCCAAGCACAAACCGAATTCGGCCCCGATGCATTGAAATTCTTAGATGTATATCCTGCTGCCAATGACGCTGAAGCCGTCCGCTCCGCCAACGACTACGCAGGCGATAAGTTCATTGCATTCTCTACCTGGGCGTGGCTTGAAGCCCAGACAAAGACCGGTGGCGCGCCCGTCTATCGCTACTTCCTCGATTTGGGATCTCCCGGAGACCGTAATCACCCAGCTAGCATGGGGGCCTTCCACTCGGATGACATCGAGTACATATTCGGCACGCTCGATTCACGAAAGGAGATGGCTATCCGCCCCGAAGACCGCGCTCTGAGCGAGCTGATGGGCACTTACTGGACCAACTTCGCCAAGACCGGCGATCCAAACCGGCCCGGCCTTCCCCAATGGCCCACCTACAACGCCACTGGCGGCTGGCAGGTGATGCATCTGGATGCGACACCCATCGCCAAACCTGATGCATTCCGCGATCGGGATCTTTTTCTCGACCAGGAATGGGGCAGCAAGGCTGCAAGGTAGTTTCACTGCTGTTTTTACTGGCAAAATGACCCGGTACTCTATCCCGCGCTAGTCCACAGGTCGTGCAGGTGCACCACGCCTAGCGCTTCGCCCTGCGTTCCGACCACAATTAGCGAAGTAATTTTGCGCTCCTCCATCAGTGCCAGCGCCTCGCCTGCGAAGGCAGATGGCGAAATAGTCACTGGATGCGCATTCATAATCTCGCCGGCCGTATGAGCTAGCGCGTTTTGCCCATCGTGCTCCAGTAGGCGGCGCAAGTCTCCATCTGAGATCATTCCTAGAAGCATGCTCTTCTCACCAAGGACAGTGGTCATCCCCAGCTTTTTGTGCGACATTTCATGAATTACTTGAACCATAGGTGTAACTAAAGACACCTGTGGAAGCGCGTCACCGGAATGCATCAATTCGTTCACGCGCGATAGTCTCCTCCCAAGCCGTCCGCCAGCATGTAACCTGGCAAAATCCTCCGCAGCAAAGCCTCGGCTTCGACTTACCTCCAATGCCAGAGCATCGCCCAGCGCCAGCATGACGGTAGTTGAGGTTGTCGGGGCAAGATTCAGCTCACCGGCCTCCGACGCAACGCTTGTATCGAGCCACAAAGCGCTAGCCTTAGCCAGCGTCGAGCATCCCTCTCCGCACAGACAGATGAGCGTACACCCCATTCGCATTAGAGCAGGTAGTAGAGCAAGCAGTTCCTCGGTCTCGCCGCTAGTGGAAAGCGCAACCGCCAGATCACCCTGCGTAATTGTGCCGAGATCACCATGCAGCGCTTCGGCCGGATGCAGAAAGTGAGCGGGCGTACCGGTAGAACACAAGGTGGCCGCGATTTTGCGCGCGATCAGACCGCTCTTACCCATACCTAGCAGGATGACGCGGTTCCTTCTATTTGCCGTCTCAGCAAGCAACTGGACTGCGCGCGCAAATGGGGCGAGCATAGGACCATCCAACCTAATCGCCAATTCCAATAAAGCACGCTCCTCCGTGCGGACCATCTCAGACGGATGTGTGCGTTGAGGTTGTTGCATGCGTTGAGTTTGCGCCGGGATCGCCATGTAGATGTAAGACCATTTCGATGCTAGCAGAGGTAGGCCTCGATATCGAGCCTATAGCAGCTTGTATCCTGGACAAAGGAGGGTTGACGCATCCAAAGCCTTCGGTGTTCTACTTCTAATCATGAATGCAATTCTAAGATCGTGTCGCCAACTGCTTGTCTTTCTCATGCTTCTGATTGCTGTCGCATGGATCTCTGGCGAAGGGTTTCAGTGGTTACTCCGCTGGCGCGCTGAACGGCTGCTTACCGATATTCGCTCACTGGATATTGGTCACAGCGGATGGCCGGATGCTCAGAAACTAATGAGGAGATGGGGCCAGTGGAGTGTCCCGACGGCAAGTTGTACCGCGGAATCATGCGCCTACCAGATCAATCTGGATCAGACGCTTCTACCCTTCCTGGGAGGCACTCCTGATAAAGGCGCAAAGAACTGGTTGCCTAAGATGGTAGGGCATATAGGACTGCGTAGTGCCGCAGCCCGAGCCGGATTTACCGTACAGCACAATGTAGTGACGGAGAAGTGGTTCGGCGAACAGGTGACACTGCCTATAGAAGATTGGAACTCTAACGAAGCATATATTCCCTACCTATCTGTTTCATCACGGGATAGCTCCAAATTTCACGAGCATCCACGCGATCCGGACCAACTATATCCCAATCGACTGGTTCGGACTTATCCGCACGGCATGAACGCTAGTTTTGCCTCTGACGAAGAGCCTGCCGAACAGGCACTTCTGATGGACTATCGGTTCAACTGTATTACGGAAATCCGACCGTGTCGCAACGTTATTGACATTCTCCCCGAAGGCTGGCGAACCCAGCAGGAGGAGCAGCAACGGGCCATCACACGGTAAACTTATACGAGTGTGGGCATGTGTGTCGCGCTGGCCCGGAAGGATGACCTCGAAGTGATGCGAAGAGCTCTATTGCTGATGATCCTGGCCGCAGGAGTCGCGCTTGTAGCGTGGTCTGGTTGGCATAACCTTCGAGAGCGCCGCAACCTTCTTAAGGCGGAACAGGATCGCCGCGTCGACCTTATACCCAACACGCAGAGCGCAGCTTCCGACGATTCCACTACCGGCGAATCTCCACTGAAAGGCAAGTATGCGCCCGCCTTTACACTGGATGATCTCGACGGACAGAAAGTGTCATTAAGTGACTTCAAAGGTCACCCTCTTCTAATCAACTACTGGGGCACCTACTGTGCTCCTTGCAAGATCGAGATGCCCTGGTTACAGGAGTTCAGTAAGAAATATGCAGCCGATGGTTTCCATGTTGTCGGAATCACTTACGACTCCGAGGTTGGCCATGACACCATTGCCAAAGATACGAAGCAGCTTGGAGTTACCTACCCGATCCTGCTCTCCAACTCCAAAGTGGAGGACGCCTATCTCCGCGGCACCGAAGTGCTACCCATGTCGTTTTATGTGGATAAGGCGGGCAAAGTGATTGAGGTGAGCGCCGGTCTGGGCAGCAAAGACCAATTAGAGTCCATGGTGAAAGAGATTATTGCGGCAGGCAGCCAATGAGACCGACCCTATTTACGCTTGGGCTGCTAGCTGCCGTGGTGCTTTCTCCCGGTGCTACTGCTATGTATTGTGGAGCTCAACTTAACATGAGCTCACCGGCGGCTCCCAAGGCGTATGTGCTGTACGCCGCGGAGCCTCAGTCTGTTGCTGCCAACAAGCAAGCTGAGCTGAAGATTCGCTTCCAGATTGTGCAGGGATTCCATATTAACTCACATACACCGAAGTCGAAGTTCATGATTCCTACTGCGTTGACACTGCAGCCGGCAACAGGAGTGAAACCGGGTACACCGGAATTCCCTGTAGGACAGCTTTTTAGCTTTACATTCGATCCAAACGAAAAAGTAGATGTGTACGCGGGTAGCTTCACGGTGAAGTTGCCAGTAGTTGCAGCGGCAGGAGAGCATTCGATGGACGCGACTTTAAAGTATCAAGCCTGCGATAGCGCTTCCTGCTATCCACCGAAGACGCTGCCGGTGAAGATTCTGTTTACCGCGAGATAACGCGTCGCACAGCGAAAAAGGGTTGCCATACCATATTCCGCACATGTGTCAGGACTATGCGAAAGCGGGCCTGTGCTGTTTCAATGGGAATAGAAGATTTGCAAATAGATTGGCGGAAGACGAATGGAAGAGTTTAGAAGGCTGACGCGGCTGCCCGCGTATGTATTCAACATCACCGGCGAATTGAAAGCCTCTGCCCGCAAACGAGGCGAAGACATCATCGACTTCGGCATGGGTAACCCTGATGGGGCAACTCCGAAGCACATCGTGGACAAACTGATCGAGGCAGCACAGAAAACAGCGACTCATCGCTACTCGCTGTCGCGTGGGTTACCTCGGCTGCGCAAGGCTATCTGCGACTGGTACCAACGACGTTATGCAGTCGATCTCGACCCGGAGACAGAAGCCATCGTTACCATCGGCTCGAAGGAGGGCATCGCTCACTTATGTCTGGCTATGCTTGACCACGAAGACACGGTCGCGGTGCCCAACCCCAGCTATCCCATCCACATCTTTGGGCCTGTGATTGCAGGGTCGAAGATTCAGACCATTGCGTTGGAAGACACGGATGAGGCGACGCTAATCGAGACGCTTGAGCGTGAACTTCCCATTATGAATCCGCGGCCCAAGATGCTGATCCTGAACTTTCCGGCCAATCCAACCACGCAGTGCGTCGATCTTAGCTTTTTTGAGCGGTTGGTTCCGTTATGCAAGGACCTGGGCATATACATCATCCACGACTTGGCCTACGCAGATCTGGTATTCGACGGTTATCGCGCGCCAAGCATTCTAGAGGTTCCGGGCGCAAAAGATATCTCCGTGGAGTTCTTCACCCTGTCGAAGAGCTACAACATGCCTGGATGGCGTGTTGGCTTTATGGTGGGTAACAAGAAGCTGGTCGCCGCGCTGGGGCGCATCAAGAGCTACTTCGACTATGGGACATTTACGCCGATTCAGGTGGCATCAATTGCCGCACTGGATGGTCCGCAGCAGTGCGTTCTGGACATTGTTGCCAACTACAAGTCGCGTCGCGACGTGCTGGTTACGGGCATGAACAACCTCGGCTGGCCGGTGGAATCGCCCAAGGCAACCATGTTCGTGTGGGCCAAGATTCCGGAGCAGTTCCGCGCCATGGGATCGCTGGATTTCTCTAAGAAATTATTGATCGATGCCAAAACCGCTGTCAGCCCCGGCATTGGATTTGGAGATCATGGCGACGCCTTCGTACGCTTCGCGCTGATCGAGAACGAAGAGCGCACGCGGCAGGCGCTGCGAGGGATGAAGCAGATGTTCAAGGCAGGCTAAAACCCCTTTATAGAACTGGCGAATTATTGCCGAGCATCGCCTTGCGGATCACTTTGATGGGAGCAAAGCCCTGGCGCATGAAGTCGTCGTGGAACTGTTGCAGGCTGAACGCAGCACCCTGCTTGGCCTTCACATCCTCGCGCAGCTTCATAATCTCTAACTTGCCCAGCGTGTAGTAGAGATAGGTTGGGTCGCTAGTTCCACGCTTTGTCTCCACGTCGGCGATCTCTCGCGTCTGGTAGCCCTGGTTCACGAAGAAGTCCTCGGCCTGTTGCAGCGTCCACTTCCCTTCCGGCTCGCCCTGGCCGGTGTGCAGCTTAATGGAGTTGACGAAGCGTGCGTCGCGCAGCAGCGCATCCATGAGCTGCCCCAGGCGGATTAGTCGCGCCTGCCGGACCTGCTCCGCTGTTGCGCCCGCCGGTGCAGCCGCGTATCCCTGGTCCAGCATCATCTGTTCGCAGTAGTGTGCCCAGCCCTCGACGTTGGTGTTGGCACCGAGCAGTTTGCGAATCTTGCTGCCGAACTGCGGCGTCCATAAAAACTGCACGTAGTGACCGGGATACGCCTCATGCACGCTGGTGGAGACGATGGTGCCGACGTTGAACTGTGCCATATGTCCGGCAATGTGCTCAGCCGTCCAGTCCTTCTCCGGCAGGGTCACATTGAAGTAGGCCTTGGTGGAGTGTGTCTCGAACGGGCCAGGCGCATCCATCGAAGCAAAGGTGGTCGCGCGCATGAACGGCGGCGTGTCCTCCAGCGTGGGCTGCACATCGCTGGGGATTGTGATGATGTGGTTGGTGCGTATAAAAGATACGAGCGAATCAAAGGTCTGATGGAATGTATTCAGGAGTTGGTCAGGCGGGGGATACAGCCCTTGCAGTTCTTTCAACTCCTGCTGTGGCGTTTTGGTGGGATCAATCTGCTTGGCTACGCTGGCAAACTCCGCCTGGTTCTTGTGTAGGTCGTCCAACGCTATTTGCAGAAGGCGATCCAGCGGGATATCCACCATCTCGTCGTAGGTCAACTTTTTGGCAAAGGTATCCGCTCCCAGGCGATAGTCCCCATTGGAGCGTGGCAGTAGGTCGCTCTTCATCCACGCGCCGTAGCTCTTGAGCGCCGCGATGACTGCAGTATTCGTTTTGGCAAACTCCGCCTTGGTGGCAGTATCGGTCGCCGCATCCGGCCCAGATAGAAACGCGCTGGGCACATCGTTCTGGAAGAAGCTGACGTCACCGTCGATCTGCTCGAGAGCTATCTCGGTGGAGATTCGCGCCGGATTCTTCAGGTTCTTGCACGCCTCCAACAGCGCCTGCGGCATCTTCTTCTCGCGTTCCACCAGGGCGCGCAGCCGAGTGTCGGTTGACGCGTATGGCCGCTCCATAATGACGAAGGCTGAGCCGGTGATCCCCGACGAGTAGTTGTCCGGGTTCTTCTCCCATCCGCGGATTACCTCCAGCGACAGCAACTGCGAGCGAATGTTGTTGAGTAGAATGTCGCGGTCCGCCGCCTGCGGTGCGTCCAGCGCGCCAGAGTCGATCACCTCCACCTTTTTCTCGTACTCGTGTAGCGCGGCGACCTCGCGCGCTACCTCCGCGGCCGAGTAGTCCTCCAACTGCGAGTCGTACTGGTGTAGACCTGCGGCAGTCCCGCTGGTTGGCGAGAATTTGAAATAAACCTCGGAGAAGAACTGGTCCGAGAGCGCGCTGAAGGTCTGCCGCGCTCCGTCTGCGGAGAGACGTTGCGCGTGTGTGGCGGGGGTAAGCATAAGAGCTAGGAGGAGGACCGTGGCTGGGAGTTTGTTGGTCATCGTCATGCTGAAAGTTTACGGGAAAACGGTCAGTAGATCGAATTGCCGACTTCCCAAGTCAGGCGATTATTGCGTGATGAAAAGTGCTTTCGTAATATAAGCGGCAGGTTCCGGGAGGACGGAGGCATCTTGAAACGAGCAGCTGCTCTTCTCGAAGTGCTCGGAGTCTATCTGGCTGCGGGAGCACTCGAAGACAAAATCATCGAGTCGCTCTCCCGTTGGCGAGCCTTTTCAGTTGCGAATCCTTTCGCTCTGCTCACGAACCATACGACAAACGCGGAGTTGTTGCTCGCGAGCCGTCAGCTGTTGTTGATCTGGGCTCTTCAGTATGGATCTTACTTCCTGCTGATAATCCCGTTGAATTGGTGGTACCGCCGACGCGGCCCGATGGCCTACGGGCTCACCCGTGCGGGCCGTTCCTGGGTTTGGCTCTGTTTCGCGGGATTCACCGCAGCCTGCTTCTCAGAATGTCCGGCGCTGGTTCACTCGCTGGTGGACGCCGTTCATCCCCTTGGTGCGATGGTGCCCTGGCGGCAGGCGTTCTTTGACATGTCATGGCGTAGATGGCAGTTCTGGCTCTTCGCGGGGGTATTCAGCTATGCGGTGGTCCCGGTTCTGGAAGAGCTGCTTTTCCGTGGGTACTATCAGCGCCGGTTGGCCGAAGACTGGGGCGATGCTCCCGCAATCCTGGGCACGTCTTGCCTCTTTGTATTTGCGCACAAACAATATCTCATTGCCAATGCCTACAACATCACCATGATTGCAAGCCTGTTTTGTCTCGCCCTGGGATTGGGGACCGTCTTCGCCTACACCCGTTCTCTGGTTCCATCCATGATTGCCCACGCAATTATCAACATTCCCATGTCGCCCAGATGGCAAATGGCAACTCTGATCGTGTTCCTCCTAGGGTTTCTGATCACCGTTCGTGTCGGAACCCGAGCCATCAAGCAAGTCTTCAGACACCCATCTCCCGGTTCTTGCGCCCTACTGGCACTTGTGGGGTCCGTGTACGTTATTACCTCGGAGCATTTTGTATTCATGACAACGATCGCAATCGCGTTGCTCGCAGTAGCAGCGGGACTCGAGTGGAAAGATCGAGGAAGTGGAACCTCACTCAACGCGTTGACCTAACATGCATGCGCAGGCCGCGGGTACGGCTTTCGTCGTCGGAAACGTGCTATTCGGATGCTCTTGCGTTGTGATCATAAAGACGTCGGTAACTTCAGTCATTAAATTCAACTTAACCCGCACCTGACTGCTATACGGATTGACAGTGCAATTTTAAAGCTGCTAGTTTCACCTCGCTTAATTCACCGCGCTTCGATCCGCACTGTACTCTCCGGGAGACACTTATGCCAGCATCACCCGTATCGCGCCGCAGCTTTCTGAGCGGCTCCGCAGCCTCCGCTGTGGCCTTGACAGCCGCCACTGCTACTTCCCTCACCAACCCAGCGGATGCGGCAGCGCAGGCTGCAGGCGTCAAGCGGGGCGACCTGCCTGACCTGACAATCAAGGAGGTCAAAGTTTATGTGATCAACCGTGTGTCTACACGTCCTGCTGCACCAGTCACATCGACGCCGACGGGAGCGATAGCGGCCCTCAGGGCACCAGCGACTGAGCAGGTAGCCTCCATTGTGACCAACAGTGGGATTGAAGGCAACTACAGCCTGGATGCCCGCTACTTCCATACGAACTGGAGCAACCTGGGCTGGTTGGATTACGCCAAGCGGATATTGCCGGGTAAGAGCGTAATGGACCTGCCACAGTTCACCTCGCAGTGGGAGCCGGATCAACGTCGCGTGGGACAACTGAGCTACGCCTCGGCCATCGATAACTGTCTCTGGGACATCCTGGGCAAGGCGGTGGGCCTGCCGACGTACCGAATCCTCGGTGCTTATCGCAATCGCGTAATGGCATACGGAAGCTCGCAGCATCATCCCAGGCTGGAAGACTTTGTAGACGAGGTGAAGCGATGCAAGGCCGCCGGGTTCAAGGCATACAAGATCCATCCGCCGGGAGGAAGCGAGCCAAACCCGGACAATTACAAGCTGGACATGGAGATATGCACGGCTGTGCGACAAGCTGTAGGCGACGATTTCTCACTTCTGCTGGACCCAGTGGGTGCTTATGACCGTCCTCAGGCGTTTCAGGTGGGACGACTGCTGGACAAGCTGGGGTATGTCGCTTTCGAGGACCCCCTACCCACATCGGACATCGACGGACTGGCAGAACTTTGCACTAAGGTGGATGTACCGATTCACATTGGGGAGTTTATCGATTCTCCCTACCACTACTCGGAGTACATTCGGCGTGGAGCGACGGACGCGGTGCGGTTCATAGTGGACAACATCGGCGGTATCAGCAGCGGTATGAAGGTGGGACGGCTTGCTGAGTGCTTCCAGTTACCATGCGTACCCCATAACTGGGGTAATGTGTTCGACCATGCCGTCCACTTCCAGTGTGAGTTGGCTATGCCGAACGCACCCTGGTTTGAGAAAACGATGCCGCAGGCTGGAGTTGCCGATTTGCAAGGAGCCGCCGATCTGCCCTACGTCAAAGACAGCTTCCGGGTGCAGCCTGATGGCTACATATACGCTTCCACCAAGCCAGGCCTTGGATGCGAGATCGACCATGACGTATTGGACAAGATGCTGGTGCGAATAGACACATAGCGAAATATGCAGATAAGGGGTCCCAAATGGAGGTGTAGCCTAATTGGTAGATCAATTTCCAGCATTTAGGCTTGACTCCTAACCAATTCGGCACTAGGCTTATTGTGTGGCTAGACTCCCTTCGGGTTGAGTCAGACACAACGAAGTCCACCCACTTCGTTGCATTACCGGAATACCCACGCAACAGCCCCCACCGCGCTGCGTGGGTTTCCTTTTTAAGCCTCTTGTTATCTGAGGTCTGACTAAGTACGATCAAACATTTGCCGGCCGGACTTGACGGGAAACTGGTAATTCGGTACTCTCTACTCATGGGATTGGTGTATAGCGCAACCTGTATGTGTCTCTGTTGCCTCTGTTGTATGGGCAAGAGACGCTGCTGCGCTGGTGCATTCCCCCTCTAGGCAAATTTAGAAATAGAGCCTTAGACATTCAGGAGCCCACGTATCAGCGCAAAGCGCGATATGTGGGTTTTTTATTTGTACCCCACACAAGATCAGCCAGACATACCAAACGGGATTGATTAGCACTCAGGAGCATGATGGCAAACCCAGAAACAAGCCGCCCCGCACAAGCCCACACTTCGTACCGGTTGCCTTTCAACGTTGACCTTATTGCGGTCGGCATTGGGCTAGCGTTGGCCGTTCTGATCCGTCTCGGCATCATCCACCAGATCAGCTTCTAAGTTCCTTCCGCTACCTTGTAAGCGGCACATACATACTCCTCCCCCTGAATTTGCAAATACTCGAACTATGTCAACGCATACCATTCCGATGCCCCTCGCCGCCGAAGCCCAGCACAGGCCGACGAGCCTGATTGCCACACTGCCTGGTATCGCATTGCTCTTTACCATCGGAGTACTGGGTAAGTTAATGGAGAGCGCTGGCACTATTGTACGAACCGAGTACCACATGCCGTTCCCGCAAATTGAGTACGTGTTGTGGGCCATATTACTGGGTCTTCTTGTCTCCAACACACTGGGTATCGCTACCCTTTTTCGTCCCGGAGTGGCAACCTACGAACTTTGGCTCAAGCTGGGAATTGTTCTGGTGGGAGCGCGCTTCCTGCTACAGGATGTGCTGCACATTGGCGGACTCTCCTTACTGCTGGTCGCAGTCGAACTAGTTTTATCACTATCCGTAATGACGCTTCTGGGCCGCATCTTTCGTCTGCCCCCCAAACTTACTAGCCTGCTTGCCATCGGCTCGTCGATCTGCGGAGTCACCGCAATTATGGCTGCCCAGGGTGCGATCAATCCCGACGAAGAAGATACCACCACCTCCATTGCCGCCATACTCACGCTTGGCGCCATTGCGCTATTAACCTTTCCCGCTATTGGGCACCTGCTGCGTATGAGCCAGCAGGCTTATGGAATGTGGGCAGGCTTGGCAGTAGACAATACTGCGGAGTCCATTGTTACCGGCTCACTGTTTGGACAGGATGCAGGCCGCTGGGCCATTCTGGCTAAGACGGCTCGCTCCTCATTCATCGGCTTCGTGGTCCTCGGCTACGCTGTTTACTGGGCTTCGCGTGGACAGGCGGCGGTGGTGGAGCACAAGGTGTACTTCCTGTGGCAGAAGTTTCCCAAATTCATACTTGGCTTCCTTGCCATTTCGTTCCTTGCCACTGCGGGCTTTTTCACAAAGCAGCAACTCGGCAGTCTCTCCAACCTCTCACAGTGGGCCTTTTTGCCAGCCTTCGCTGGGGTCGGACTGCGCACCAATTTGAAGGATCTAGTAGGCCAGGGTTGGCGTCCACTGGTCGTCGGTGTGCTTGGCGAAGTTTTTATTGCCATCATCACGCTTGGCCTGGTTTTCTGGAGCTACAACCATGGAGTCACACGATGACTTCAGCCCGCTTCATTCCTGCCTCAACCTGTTGTTGTCGCGCCTAGCGAGAACACTGCCGCAGCACACGAATCCACCACAAAGTCTAGCGACATAACGACACGCCGAATCTGCGCGCTAACACACATTTACAGGAGAACAGCATGTTCCGACGCACTCGTATCGCCTTGTCCCTAACAATTACCATCCTTTTCGGTCTCAGCCTGAACTCAGCAAAGGCGCAGGTTGTCGGCGGGACCATATCCGGCAGTGTCACTGACGCAACAGGCGCAGCCGTTCCCAATGCTTCAGTGCTAGTGCATAACGACGAAACAGGTAACGAGCGCCACTTGCAGACTGGTCCAGATGGGCGATATGCCGCGCCCTCCATCCCGGTTGGGTCTTACACCATCACCGTGGACGCTAACGGATTCAACCAGCAGTCTCGCTCCGGAGTTGCTCTCTCTATCGGGCAATCGCAGAGCATTAACCTCTCACTGTCACTCAGTGGCGTAGCTCAAACGGTTACTGTTGTAGATCGACCTCCCGTGGTCAACCTGACGACCCAGCAGACTGCGGGCCTGGTGGACGAGCGTCAAGTAAAGGAACTTCCGCTGAATGGGCGTAGTTACGATCAACTCATCACGTTAAACCCGGCGACCGTGAACTACACAGCGCAGCGCAGCGGAACCATCGGCACGTCGAACTCCTCGGTGGGAAATATGTTCGCCGTCTCCGGTCGCCGACCTCAGGACAATCTCTACCTGCTGAACGGTGTCGAGTACACGGGAGCTTCGCTAATCAACGTAACTCCTGGCGGGACGTCTGGCCAACTACTGGGTGTCGAGGCCGTCCGTGAGTTTAACGTCATCACCGACACCTACTCAGCCTCCTATGGCAAGCGTCAGGGAGCGCAGGTTTCCATCGTTACCGCAGGAGGGACCAATATTTTCCATGGGTCACTCTACGAGTTCCTGCGAAATTCCTTCTTTGACGCACGCAACTACTTTGATCCTGCCCGTATTCCGGAATTTCAACGCAACAACTTCGGTGGGTCGCTGGGCGGGCCAATCAGGAAAGATAAGCTATTTATATTTGCCAACTATGAGGGTTACCGCCAGAACCTGGGTATCTCAGACGTTACATTCGTTCCCGATAACAACGCTCGCAACGGACTCGTTCCCAACGCAACTACGGGGGTTCTGACACCGGTAATTCTTGGATCGGGCGTTTCTGGGCTACTAAATCTTTGGCCGGTACAGAATGGCCCTGAACTGTATAGCTCCACTGGCCAACCCACTGGTATCGCAGAGGCATTTTCCAGTCCAACCCAACACATCCGTGAAGATTTCGGTACCACACGCTTCGATGCCAACCTTACGCCCAACGACCTCCTCTTCGCTGTCTACACCATTGACGATTCCATTGCTCACACCCCCACCCAGGATCCATATTCGCTGGTTGCGGAAAACCTCCGCGAGCAGGTTGCAAGCACGCAGGAACAGCATGTATTCTCGCCGAGCCTGTTGAATACAGGCCGCATTGGCATCTCGCGCGCAAGCTTCTATTTTCTCGGCTCGATTCCTGCTAACATTCAGGCCGTCACACCCACATTCCTCGCTGGCAAGCCCACCGGCGCAGTCGTGATCGCCGGTTCAACCGCATCCAACGGCGCATCTGTCATCACTACAGCGGGCGCTAACGTCGGGTCCAACAACGGAACCACGCGCAACTTATTTACCTTTGACGATCACATCTACTATTCGCGTGGGCGGCAGCAGATCGAAGCTGGCGGCTGGCTCCAACTCCTCGAATCCAATGACAACCTTGCGCAGGACCAGTATGGACAGGCCAGCTTCGCCTCACTCACAACATTTCTGCAAGGAACCATCAAGACCTTCACCTACGTTCCTGCCACCACTGAACTGGGTTGGCGCAGCACCTTCGTAGATGGTTATCTGGAAGACACCATCAAGGTGATACCAAATTTCGAACTACGAGCTGGAATCCGCACCGAATCTACCGATGGATGGAATGCATCGCACGGTCGAGCGCCAGTCTACGGGTTCACTAACGGCGTGATAAATACAAGCCCCACTTCCGGTTCCTCATCCCTGACGACTAACAATGCAAAGTTCCTAGCCGAACCACGTCTCGGTCTCTCCTACGATCCCTTTTCAGGCGGCAAGACCGTTCTGCGCGTAAGCTTCGGACTGCACCACGCACTGCTCGACACTTTGGACTACCGACTTGATCAATCCGCACCGTTCAATACCATCTACTCTACTTCGGGCACAGTGGCGAATCCGACCTCCGGGGCATCGTCGATCTCGCCATCCACCGTTCAGTCTGACATTCGCACTCCCTCTGTCTTTGCATGGACGTTGCGCGTGGAGCAACAGATCGCACCCAACACCTCGCTTACAGTCGGCTACGTGGGCTCTCATGGATACCATCAGATTCTCTCCGAGGACCTCAACGAACCAGCCTCTGTAGTGCAGCCCAACGGCACCATCTACTATGCCACCACCACCAAGCCCAACCCTGCCCTGGCTAATACCACAAGTTGGGTATCGCAAGGTTCCAGCTCTTACAATGCGCTCGAAGTCGACCTCCGCCGATCGCTGTCCAGCGGGCTCAGCTTCCGTGCCAACTATACCTACGCACGCAACCTGGACGATGGCTCGGCCTGGAACACAAGTGTTTCTGCCAACACACCCGCGTTCGTCGAGTACCCCAACAAGCCAGCATTAGACTGGGGTCCGGCAGCCACAGACATTCGCAACCTGGCCGCCATCAATGCCAGCTATGACTTACCCTTCGGCAAGAATCACGTCTTTCTTGCCAATGCGTCATCCATTGTGAATAAAACCGTCTCTGGCTGGACACTCTCCTCCATCGCAACCCTGGAGTCCGGCTTTCCCTTCAGCCCACAGCTTGGCTACAATCCGACCGGCTCGGGCGACTCTCGTAACCCGGTCCGCCCGAACGTCAACCCCGCCTTTACCGGCTCGCTCTACACTCACGGTACTACGGCCCAGCGTGTGGCCCAGTACTTCAATCCGGCTGCCTTCTCTGCGCCGGCTTACGGCACGGTCGGGAACGTTAGCCGTGACACCCTCACGGGTCCTGGCTACAACGACCTTGACCTTTCGCTCTCCAAGACCACACAGCTGAATGAGCGAGTCCGCATCCAGTTCCGCGCCGAGTTCTTTAACGTGCTCAACCACACCAACTTGCTAACGCCGGCAGAGACGGTCTTCTCCGCCGGCCCCACCCAGGGCACAGCCTCCAACCAGACTACCGCAGTCGTCGTTAGCCCCACCGCCGGAGTGATTACGTCTGCTGCTACTACTCGCCAAATCCAACTTGGGCTGAAGTTACTGTTCTAAACCGTCAACCAACAGAAAGGCCCGCATCTAATCGCAGATGCGGGCCTTTCGATTTGCATATATACAGAAGGACACAACTCAACCGTTAAGTCTTTAGCGAAATAATCTAGCAGATAGCCAAATGCGCCGCAATCGACACAGTATATTGTCGCGGCCAGTATTTATATAACTATGCTACTAAGGGGTCTGCATTGACAGGAAGACTGGAAACATCGCAATCACCATCAACAGGAGGGTCACCATTGCGTCATGCATTCTCGTCTCTCAACTTTCTACAGTGAGGAGCTTCACCTACCCTCCCAATATCGCTCCCAACCTACCAAGGCGGCTATGCCACTGAAGTGGACAGGCATGCCACTTTGGTCGTAGAAAACCTCGAGAACATATAGTGATTGTGCAGTCATTACAAGTGCACAATTACTCTTCACAGGGGGGTAGTTCGGATGCTATCTTCTTCCCTGAGAAAAATGTAAGTATTGTTTTAATAATTACATACAGAACAGGTATAAAGAACAAGTTTAATATTGTCGAAAGCAACATTCCACCCACTACCGCAGTACCCACCGAGTGACGCCCCATCGCTCCTGCACCCGTTGCAAAGCACAACGGCAACATGCCTAGGATGAATGCGAAGCTGGTCATCAGAATCGGTCGTAAACGGAGTTCCGACGCTACAATGGCCGCATTGATGATCGATCGCCCATGATGGAGCTGTTGCTCGGCAAACTCCACGATCAGGATCGAGTTCTTAGCAGAGAGGCCAATGAGCATTACAAGCCCGATCTGTACATATACGTCGTCGCTGATGCCGCGCGCCGAGACCAGCAGAAGCGCGCCTAGTACCGCCATGGGCACTGCCAGCAGAATAATGAATGGCAGAAAGAAGCTCTCATACTGCGCCGAGAGCGTCAGATAGACCACCAACAGGCCGAGCCCAAAGATAAGAATCGTCTTGCCCGTGGACTCCTGCTCTTCCAGCGCCAGCCCGGTCCAGGAGAACATCATCCCAGGCAGCTTATTCTTGTCGAACAGCTTCTCCATATTTGTCAGGCCCTGGCCGGAACTCAGCCCTTCGGCAGGTGACCCGTCGATTTCCGCCGACCGAAACATGTTGTAGTGGCTGATCACCTGGGGCCCCGCAGTCTCCGCGAGTGCCACCAGATTGTCGAGAGGCACCATCTTTCCGGAGTTCGAGCGCACATAGTACTGCCGCAGATCGCTCGCACTGCGCCGGAACTGCTGGTCGGCCTGCACGTAGACTCGATACGAACGGTTATTGAAGTTGAAATCGTTCACATAGGTCGAGCCCATGTAGGTTCCCAGAGCCGCTGTAATCTGCGAGAGCGGAACGCCCATCGCCAACGCCTTTTGTCGATCAATGGTCACGGACAATTGCGGGTCGTTGGCGGTAAAGGTGGTGTTCAGTCCGAGCAGTCCAGAGGCTGGATTCTGCGCTGCAGCGACCAGCGTATGCGCCACGCGGTCAATATCTGAAAAAGAATTGCGCCCGCCGTCCTGCAGCATAAACTGGAAGCCACCGACCGAGCCGATGCCTTGAATAGCCGGCGGCTCCACAGCATACAGAATGCCACCAGGAACCGCAAAGAGCTTCTGCGATAGCCTGACCACCGCGTCGTGTGTCGTGTGCCCTGGCCCCAGCTTCGTCCGGTCAGCCTCCGGCTTGGTCGGAGCGAAGATAATGCCCGAGTTGGGAGAGCTTCCACCGGAGAGTGAGAAGCCCATCACGGAGAACGTACCGTACACATCCGGGTCATGCTGCACAATTGCCGCGCCACGGTCTGCAAAGTCCGTTGTATAGCTCAGCGAAGCACCTGGCGGCGTCTGTACCAGGATCAGAAAGTAGCCCTGATCCTCCGCCGGAACGAACGCCGTGGGCACATGGTTATACATATAAACCGTCGCACCCAGGCCTGCGATAAACAGCAGAAGGAACGCGTAACGCATCTTTACAACCCAGGTAACCATGATGGCGTATAGACCGATGGTTTTGTGGATAAGAGCTTCCACAGGGTCGAGAAAAAGTGCAAGCAGTCCGGTTGGCCTCGTCTCCGGGCGGAGGAAGACCGCAGCTAGTGCAGGCGAAAGGGTGAGCGCATTGAAAGCTGATATAGCTATTGAAAACGCGATGGTAAGCGAGAACTGTTTGTACAGTATTCCCGTCGTCCCTGGGAAAAAGCTTACCGGCACAAATACCGAGATCAGCACCAAAGAGGTCGCAATCACGGCACTTGTGACCTCGGCCATGGCTACTATGGTCGCCTTATGGGGATCGTGTATGCACTCGTCCGTGCCTTCGACGGTCTGCCCTTCCAAATGTCGTTGCACATTCTCGATCACTACAATTGCGTCGTCCACCACAAGTCCTGTGGCAAGCGTAATACCGAAGAGTGTGAGCGAGTTGATTGAGAAGTCGAAAACGCGGATAAAGGCAAACGTCCCGATCAAAGAGACCGGAATCGTGATAGCAGGAATGATGGTGGCGCGCCAATCCTGTAGGAACAGGAAGATCACCAGGATCACAATGAAGATAGCCTCGGCGAGGGTCTTTTCCACCTCCACAATGGAATCATGCACCACCGTAGTTGTGTCAACCGCGATAAAGCCTGCCAATCCCGGCGGAAACGACTTCTGCAACTGCAGCAATACAGCCTTGCATCGCGTGTCTACATCCAGAGCGTTGGCATTGGAGAGCTGTTGCACGCCAAGTCCGACCGCATCGCCGCCGGAATACTTCAGCCTTGTTCCGTAGCTCTCCGCACCCAGTTCTGCGCGTCCTACGTCCTTCAGCAGAATCGCACCCGCACCGTTGCTTTGCGTGGCCGAGGAGCCGCTGCCCTGTGTAGACGAAGGGCCCGAACCGCTGCTAGCTCCCGCAGCGTTTGACTTCACAATGATGTTCTCGAACTGTTGCGGATTGCTGAGCCGTCCGGTTACGCGCACCGCCATCTGGTACGCCTGCTTCGGGTCTGAGGGCTGTACGCCAAGCTGTCCGGCCGGTACCTCGACGTTCTGATCCTGCAACGCGCTGGTCACGTCCAGTGGCGTCAGCCCGCGCGCGGCCAGCTTTGCCGGATCGAGCCAGATACGCATGGCATAATTAGCACCGCCAAAGCTGACTACATTACCCACACCGGGAACACGTTTCAAAGCGTCTGCGACGTATACATCCAGGTAGTTCTGGATAAAGTCAGGCGACAGGGAGTGGTCGGGCGAGATGAACCCTGCAAACAGCACGAAGTTTGAGTTGGCCTTCGTAATCGAGATGCCTGTGCTGTTAACGGAGGCAGGCAAACGACCCTGAGCAGTGGCCACGCGGTTCTGCACGTCCACCGCTGCAATATCGAGGTTGTACCCGGTCTGGAAGGTAATGGTAATCGACGAACTGCCGTCGTTGGACGAGGCCGAGGACATATAGCGCATCCCCTCGACGCCGTTAATTGCCTGCTCCAGGATGATGGTTACAGCCGACTCAACATCCTGCGAGTTCGCGCCGATGTAGTTGCAGCTGACCACCACCTGGGGTGGCGCGAGCTGCGGGTACAGCGAGATCGGAATGCCGGGCAGTGCCACTGCTCCTGCAAGTACAATCAGAAGAGCGCATACCGTTGCGAAGACTGGCCTGCGTATAAAAAACTCAACCAAGAATCTCACCCTTTCTTATCTTGCTTGCCAGCAATTCAGCCCATCAATGAGTCGCGTGCGACGCCGGACCAGGGGCCTGCATGGGAACAACCGGCATGCCCTCCTGAAGAAACTGGAGCCCGGAAAGAATCACGCGGTCGCCTACATTCAATCCGCCCAGCACGGGATATACATTTCCCACCGGCTCGCCTAATTTCACCGAGACTTGATGGGCCATAAATCCTGATCCCTGAGATGCCGCCACAAAGAGAAAGCTCTGATCTCCGATGCGGCTGACCGCTAGCACCGGAACCGTAGGCGTCTGCGATGCACTCCAGGTAATACGTGCATTCAACATCTGGCCATTACGCAGTTGCTGCGATGATTTCGGTATCGGTGCCTTTACCAAAATCCCTTGCAGGTTGTTATCCACCTCGGGAGAGATGAAGTCGATACTGGTATGCGCCATCGTCGCTCCATTCGTGTCCAGCAGGTCCACTGCCAGTCCATTCCGCGCTTCGGCCTCACGTTCGGTGGGTATATAGATGTAGGCTTCAAGGTCCTTGTCATCATCCACAGTGGTCAGCGTTGTACTGGACGAGACATAGTCGCCTATATGCACAGGAATGTCGCCCACAATGCCGTCAAAGGGAGCATGGATCTGGTAGTAGGCAAGCTGCTCACGCTGCGTTTTGGTCAGAGCTGTCGCGGAATCCAGTGCAGCCTTGGAGTTTGCAAACGACTGCATGGCCTGGTCATACGCCTGCTTGGAGATGATGCCGTCCTTGTATAGCTGCGACTGGCGTACCAGGTCGGTCTCGTTGTACTGGAAGACAGCCCTTTGTTGCTGCTCGGCTGCCAGTTGAGCTTGCACCGTCGCCTCCTGTTTCAGAGGGTCGATCTGCATGAGTACAGTGCCAACCTTCACTGCGTCACCGGACTTCACCAGAATCTTAGTCAGATTGCCATCCACCAGCGGCTGCATGGTGGCCGAACGTCGGCTCTTGATCGTAGCCACATAGCTGTCCGTACTGGGCACGCTGGACAACGTCACCGGCTGCACCATCACTGGCATCGCCTGCATTGCGGGAGCAGCAGTTGGAGCTGCCTTCTTGCTGCATCCTGCCAGTAACACAAAAAGCGTGATGACAAGAACAGCAACAAGTGTCTTTTCAGGTCTCTTACGAATTTCAAAGTAATCTTCAGATAAATCCAAACTTAACTCCTTCGAAACATCCGGTACACAATTCACATATTAATATTCAGATCTACGCACGCTGAGTGCGACCTGGATTGAACAACACCACACACCGGACTATGTTCACAGATTATCGCTTACACTTTTGATGATATGGCTTTTCCTGCAGATGCGCATTGGATGCAAGTTTGCGCACATTGAAATGGCTCTTGTTTGTGCGAATCGGAGCTAAGCGTTGTTTTTTGGAACAGGCATTGTAAGTCCTAGCTCAGCCATCACCATCTGTAAGTCTTTCCATGCCTCCGGCTTCTGGCGCGGATCGCGCAGCAGAAACGCTGGGTGATAGGTAACAGCGAGCTTTGCACCGCGACAGTGATGCCAGCGTCCACGCAGCGAGCTGAGCGACTGCTTCACGCCAAGCAAATAGGTCGCTGCGGTCGAACCTAAGGCAACAATCACCTCCGGCTGCACGACATCAATCTGACGCAACAGAAACTGCGAGCATGTATTTGCCTCCACCTGCTCCGGCACGCGGTTGCTCGGGGGCCTGCATTTAACAATATTTGCGATGTAGACCTCCCCTCTTACGAGTCCCATGGCCATAATCATGTTGTTGAGCAACTGACCTGCCTTCCCTACAAAGGGAAGGCCTTGAGCATCCTCTTCCGCGCCAGGCCCTTCACCCACGAACATCAACCTAGCCGTGGGTATACCATCCGCAAAGACAATCTTGTGCCGCCCCGCATACGCCAGCGGACAGCGAGTACAGTCACCAATCTCTTCGCGAATCTCACGTAGCGCAGCCTCTCGATCTGCCGGTGGAATCGCGGCAGAGGGCAACGGCGCAAGGTCATTGAACGAAATTATGTTGACTGAGGGCAAATTTACCAACTGGGATATTGCGAGCGAATCGTCTTGTTCTTTCTTTAACAACTCTCCGCCACTGATCTCAACAAGCCCAATAGCTGACTTAACCACAGTTTGATCCGGCACTTCCAACGATGGTTCGCCTCGGCGATAAAAATCATATACGCCTAGATCGCGTAAATACTCGACCCACGCGCGCACTTGCGTTTCGGCTTGCATCGAAATTACTGGTCCTGCTCTGCCGGCTCCGGCACTACAGGATCAGCTTTATGCGTAACCACGAATGTCACGCATCCCTGGTTGATCTCGTCCTGTGCAACTCGGCAGGCCTTCATGCTCTTAGTCGCCATCAATGGCACTGCGCCCGACTGTAACTGCCGTGCTCTGCGCGCTGCGCCTTTCACTAGGCTGTATTTGTTGTGCAGAGGATCTTCATTTGACATCGCTGGCACCTCGGAGGGATGATTTCAATCTACCGCAATCAGACCAATTTGTCCTGCATGCCATCCGCTTACGGCTACTACAAGATGTATAGCAAGAAGTGTTCTACAAATATTTGTGGAAATTTCGTGTCCGGCTGTTCCCAGTAATACTCCATTTGACTCACAATCAGAAGCAAACCATCTTCTATTCATGCCACATGAAAGCTCTTCAGTGAAGCTATCAATTGTGGCGAATTAACATCGGTTCTGCAATTTGCAGCCATCGACGACACGCCATTCTTCACCCCGCGCTCATAAAGCATAATGGCCCGCATCTCCGCTGTCGCCTGATCGAGTACATCATTCACCAACGCATATTTATATTCCCATACCCGTTCCACTTCACTGCGCGCCTGCTGCAATCGCCTCTCGATCACATCTTCAGAGGTCATATGCTCGGCTTCACTGCGGTGACGCAGCCTCATCTCCAGTACTTCTGGGCTGGGAGGAAGAATAAAGATCGATACCGCCTCCGGCATCCTCTGCATCACCTGCTTCGCTCCTTGCACGTCGATATCCAGCAACAGATCTTTGCCAGCAGCCTGTGCGTGATGTAGCGCGTTCCGCGCCGTTCCATAGTAGTTTCCGAACACTTCGGCCCACTCCAAGAACTCCCCGTCCGCTATCATCCTCTCGAAGTTCTGACGAGAGGTGAAGTAGTACTCGCGCCCATCTTCCTCCGAGCCACGTGGAGCTCTTGTCGTGTACGAGATGGAAAACTCCAGCCCCTCCACGAGCGTGCGCACCTGCGCCACCAGTGTCGACTTGCCCGAACCCGAAGGAGCCGAAATGATAAACAGTATCCCCGCCATGCTTACCTAGCAGTGTAAACCGCTGGACAGAAAGACGTACTCCTCTATCTGTCTAACCTGCAGATACCCCCTAAAAATGTTCCGCCACGGCCGGAAGTCTGAACAACTCTTCAAATATTTCTCAACTTTGACTGGAATGGATATACCAGTGTGCCGATAGGGAGGGATGACTGATTGGTATCAGGAATCGATGCGGCGTAGCTATGCCTGTACTACGATTTCCAGGAGCACCACCATGCGATCTAGGGCTATCGTAGTTGCGCTATTACTTTCGTTTGTCTGCATAACCGCTCGCGTAGGCTTTGCCGATACGCTTACGATTACCGGAGTGGGAGGCCAGAGTGCAGACGGTGTGTATGTCTATCCCTACTACTTTACGCAATCAGGCCCGTCGGGTACAGAAACACTTGTCAGCATGTCCTGCCTCAATTTCAATCGCGATGTCACAATTGGTGAGAGTTGGGATGTAAACGTGATCGGCATCTCGAGTATCACTCCCGGCTCGACCATTGACGGCGAGTCAGGGCTCGACATCCTTGCAGACGCATATCTCTTTAACCAGTACGCCGCCGCAACAGGGAACGCTCAATTGACTGCGGATATCCAGTTCGCCATCTGGAGCATCATGGATCCCGCCGATGCACCGAATGAGAGCGCCTACAATGCCAACGCGCAATCCCTGGCTGCAACGGCTCTCAGACTGGCTGGAACCTTGCCCGCTAGTACATTCGCATATGACAGTCTACTCGTCCCCAGCGGCAGCTACCCCAATGGCGGAGAACCTCAAGAGTTTATTGCTGATCCACATCCATCTGTAGTCACTGTCACTCCTGAGCCAGCCAGCTTGTTCCTTCTGGGAACCGGTTTATTTAGTGCAGCTATCCTTGTCTACCGAAAGCGGGAGAAATCGAGTATCTCTCTCTGAAGATCGCAACTATTCAGTAATTTGATATGCCAGATGATTCGGCTGCACGAAGCACCTTACTCCAGATTCTGTACCTGCTCGCGCGCACGTTCAATTTCGGCCTTCATCTCTAGACCCAGCGTTGTAAGCTGCAGACCAATCCCCGGATCACCTCCGGAGGTCTTCGACAACATTGTGTTAGCCTCGCGATTTAGCTCCTGTAACAGAAAGTCTAATTGCTTACCTAACTCTCCACCTCTATTCAACATTTCTAAAAAGCTATCGATGTGAGTACGCAACCTCACCAACTCCTCCTCTATATCCGATCGCTCCACCAGCAGTGCAGCTTCTGCCAACAGGCGCGCATCTAAAACATCGCCACCGGGTGAGTCTGATTTCATTAGTTCTCCTAGACGTGTCCGCAGTCGCTCATAGTGCGCCTCGCGCGCGCCCGTTCGCAGTTCCGCAGCCTCCTCGGCCAACTCGCGCAGACGGAGCATCTCCACGCGAAGCTCAGCCGCCAGGGTCGCGCCCTCAGCCGCACGCACCCGGTTCAACTGATCGATCACCGCCGGCGCAATCGCCATCACAGCAGCCTCAAGCGACGCACCACGCGTCGCATCCGGCACAGCCGCAGTCTCTGACGAAAGAACACCCGGCATGCGCAGCATATCATTCAGGTTCGGCTCCACGTTGAAATGATGCAGCTTGGCGGCCTCATGAAATATCTGCATGTGTGCGGCCAGCAACTCCCGGTTCAACTGCACTGGCTGCTCCGCCTCTCGAACACGACGGTTCAAGTGCAGTGTCACATCATAATGTCCTCGCTTCACACGCTCCTTAATTATTCGCCGTAGCAATACCTCAAGCCCGTCACAGTCGCCGGGAAGACGCAAGCCCAGATCGAGAAAGCGATGGTTAACACTCTTCAGCGTTAAGGTGAACGCCAGTTTATCCGTGGTTTCCGTCTGTAAACTGGCAAAGCCAGTCATTGAATATATGGGAAGGGTCTGCGTATTCATATCTTGATGTTTGCTCACGGTATCCTTACAAGGCCTCAGATTCGGCAAACTCTGCTTCGGCAGCTTTGGGCTGTTCTAATGTATCGAATTGAAGATCGTAGAGTCGCCGGTATGTCCCTGACAGATGCATCAGTTCCTCGTGCGTGCCGGACTCGGTGATACGACCATCTTCAATGACTATAATGCGTGTCGCACGGCGCACGGTCGACATGCGATGCGCAATCACAAAGACGGTGCGGTCCTGCATCAGGTTCGCCAGCGCTGCCTGTACAAATGCCTCGCTTTCGCTGTCCAGCGCAGAGGTCGCCTCATCCAGAATCAGGATAGGAGCATTCTTTAATATTGCTCGCGCTATTGCCAAACGCTGTCTCTCACCGCCCGATAGTCGCACCCCTTTCTCGCCGATCATGGTGTTGTATCCGTCCGGCATGTGCTGGATAAAATCATGCGCCAATGCCATACGTGCCACCTCCTCCACGCGACTTAGAGGCACATCAGGCTGGCCGTATGCAATATTGTTGCGCACCGTGTCGTTAAACAGGATCGTCTCTTGCGTCACCTTACCGATCTGCTTGCGAAGGCTCGCAATAGTCACATCGCGCAGGTCGTGCCCGTCGATCAGGATGCGCCCACCCGACACATCGAAGAAGCGCGGAATCAAGTTCACAAGGGACGACTTACCTGCCCCGCTCGGCCCCACGATCGCAATCACCTCGCCGCGTTTCACATCCAGATCGATCCCATGCAGCACCTCGGTCACCTCGCCGCCGCTGGCGTACGCGAAGTGCACCTGTTCGAAGCGCACTGATTCCTTGAACCCTTTGAGCACGGTCGCGCGTTTCTTCTCGACCACGTCGTCCTGAGCGTCCATAAAGCGGAATATCTCAACACTTGCGCCCATCGCCTGCTGAAAACTGTTGTAGTACAGCGCGAACTTGCGCACCGGATCGTAGAGGCTGAAGACAGCAACGATGAAGACACTAAAATCCCCCAACGACATCGTGCCCTGCATGATTTTGTCGCGTCCTAACAGCAGCAGTAGCGCGATCCCCATTGCACCCAACGCGTCCATCAGAGGCGAACTAATTGCCTGCACACTCACCGACTTCAGGTTTGCGCGAAACAACCGCCGCGCTGCATGACGGAAGCGGTCCATCTCCCACAACTCCATCCCGAACGCCTTCACAATGCCGTTGCCGGTAATCGTCTCATGCAGAATGTTCTGGATCTCAGCCAGCTTGTCCTGTCCCGTGCGGGTCGTTGTTCGCACGCTGCGACCGATGCGGCGAGCCGACGAGATCACTACCGGCACAAAAAGCAGCAACACCCAAGACAGTTTCCCGCCAAAGCTGATCGCAACGCAGGTCATGGCCAGCAGGGTAAAGAATTGCTGCAGAAAATCAGCCATAATTGTCGACATGGCAAACTGGACGCGCTCAATGTCGTTGATGATCGTCGACAATAGCATGCCGGTCGAGTGCTTCTGAAAGAACGCGACAGAGCGGCGCAGTACCGCGTCATACAGGTCATTGCGTAGGTCTGTAATCATGCCGAAACCGGCGTAGTTCACCAGGTACGTCCCGCAATAGTCGCAGATGGACTTTAGCAGCGCCGAGGCAATCAATGCGTACGCCACCACTGCCCATGCATTGTGGAAGTGGCTGGGCACCATAAAGTGCAGGTCTATCATGCGGTTGACAAAAGGAACACGAAACAACAGAAAGTCCGGGGTCTGCTGATCGGGACGAAGTACCTTGTCAAAAATGGGCTTGATCAGATAGAGACGCAGCCCCGCCATCGCACCAACGATCGCCATCAGTACAACTGATACGAGCGAATACAGTGCGTACGGGCGTGCGTAACGAAGCAGTCGCCAAACCCGCCTCATGTGGTCAACCCTTGGTAGTTCTTTCCCTTCAAACGCATTCAGCTATTCTATTGTTTTTTAAGATATGCGGAGTCTCGCGGCTCCCAGTTGGCTTAACGTGTTATGTCGCGGTGCAACGCCTTTACCCGGAAATCCAAGGCACTAAGACGTTTTGTTATTTCTTCTGCAATAAACACCGAGCGGTGCTGACCACCGGTACACCCAAAAGACACGGTCAAATACGTCTTCCCTTCCATTAGGTAGTGGGGCAATAAGAACCTAAGTAAGTCTTCCGTCTTGTCCATAAATTCAAGTGTTTGGGGAAATTTTCTAATATACCTTGCTACCTTGGCGTGACGTCCGGTGAGATTGCGTAGTTCCGGCACGAAGTGTGGATTGGGCAGGAAGCGCACATCGAAAACCAGGTCTGCCTCAGCGGGTATACCATTTTTGAACCCGAAGCTGGTCACAGAGATGGTGAGCTCGCTGGTTCCTGTTACTTGCTCAAACTGTTCATTGATGTGGGTGCGCAGCTCATGCACATTGAATTTAGTGGTGGCCAGCACAATGTCAGAGACGTTACGTATTGGGTCAAGCCGTTTTCGTTCAGCGCGTATGCTGTGCATCACAGTCTCTTCGCGGCCCATGGGATGCGGTCGCCGAGTCTCTGAATAACGTCTGACCAGTGCGTCTTCACTGGCCTCCAAGAAGACCACACGCGTAGGTAATATTTTACGCACCTGCTTCAGAATCACGGGAAAACGTTCCAACCGTATCCCTTCGCGAACATCTACCACCAGAGCTGCACGCTCTATCTCGGCAGACTGCCGTACAAGATCTGCAAACCTGGGAATCATCTCTAATGGAAGATTGTCTACCGAGTAATATCCGAGATCTTCAAACGCCTTCAATGCCGAGAGTTTTCCAGACCCTGACATGCCAGTCAGAATCACAAGTTCGCCTCGTTGTGTGTACCCGGACGGCTCACACGGAGGCTTTGCTGTCTTCGCGGCGCGTTTCGCGGTCATTCTGAAATCCTAGCACTCCTTGTTCTCAAACAGAATAAAGCCGGCTTTAAGCCACTTCGGGCATAAAATGCGGAACGGCAGTACTGGCCGAGAGTGGTACTGCGTGCCCCTCCGCCATAAAAATTTCGTGACAGCCTTGCCCTTTGTTTTTGGCTCGGTACATGGCTGCATCGGCATCTCGCAAAATGTCTTCTACTTCGATGTAGGCTATTGAGCCTAGTACTACTCCCATGCTCGCGGAGATACATACATCATCACTGCCAATGTCCACAGGCCGCAGCAGGTCGCCCTGGACGCGTTGTAAAAGGGTATGCGTCTCTTCTGTGTTGCCAGTCTCATCGAGCAGCAGCGCAAATTCATCCCCGCCAAAGCGTGCTACCGTATCCTGCGGACGTAAGCAGGATCGCAGGCGCTCCGCCATAGTAAGCAAGACTCTGTCACCTGCCGCATGGCCGCATGTATCGTTTACCTGTTTGAATCGATCGAGATCAAGAAACACTACAGTAAAGTTGCGGTCCGGCCTGCGCCGTAGACGCGCCATCGTCTGGTTGAGACGATCCAGAAACAGCACCCTGTTCGCAAGCCCCGTCAACGGATCATGCAGTGCAATATGTTGTAAACGGGCCTGTGCCTGTTTTTCGTGCCGTATGTCGCGATACGTCGCCAAATGACCATTTCTGCCTGCCCCTAGTCGCACCTGAGTGACCACCAGGGACACATCCAACGATTCTCCTGTGCCAGTGCGCCTCACTGTCTCTATCGTGGCACGGCCCTCAATCTCGACAGTATGCATCAACATCTCGTTCTCATGCATCCGGCCCTCGGGAACGATCAGTTCCTGAAGCGTTCTCCCAAGGCAGGCCTCGATGGGGTATTCAAAGATACGCATAAACGCACGGTTGGCACGCAGGATGTGGTCGTCCTGAACAATCACCATGGCCTCCTGCGAGGTATCGAAGATCTCCTGCAAAAAGGTGCAGTCTTGCTGGATGCAATCCCCTATAGCTCCTTCTGTGCCCTCCTCCAATGGATCCATCAGCAATACCAGGCGGTCTCCAATGCCTGCAAACGTGAGTGACTGAACAACACCAGAGACCATCATCGGAGTACCCATAGAGGGCGTTAATAAGCACTCAAAACACTGGCGGCCTTTCTCGCACGTTAAAGGATAAGCGCCCAGAAATACATCCTTAACTTTTACTATTTCGCTGCCAATGGCCTGTCGCGCAAGTTCGTTGGTCGCTACAATTTCATCGCCATGTTCTAAAAATGTCATCAGCGGTAACATGTCCAGAAACTCACGCAAGCGACTGCTATAGTCACAATCCGCAAGTGACCTAGTAACAGTGGAGAACGGCAGATATGGGCATGTCACACATCTTGTTTCGCTGGTTCCTTTCGAGTTGTTGGCAACATTCATACACGATCTCCTGTATGGCCTATCGGCAACACAGGAAATCCGTTTATATAGAGTTCGTAAATGCAAAGAATAATGCTGTTTGTTTGGTAGTACTACAGGTAACTACTGCTGAGTGATCTATACATCTCTTATGTATGAGCGTCGGATAGTAAAGCAGATCAAGCTAGACAGTAGTGACAAGCCCCGGAATCTCACCGTCCTTGGTCGACAACTCATCCGTTCGAGGATGTCGCTTTATGGTGGAAGTTTTCTGCTTCTGCCGAATGGCTGTTTGCTCCAGTTTTGCTAATGCCTCTCGCAGCGAGGTCGTCATTTCTGCCGATTCACTGTTGGATACCACGCTTTGACTGCCCATGCTCACTGTCACGTCTGCGATCTTGCGATGTTTATCAACTGTCAGGATGACCTTAGCACTTGCCCCATCACCAACTATCTTTTTCACCCGCTTCAACCCTGCTTCTGCAAGGTTCTTATATTTCTGCGTAACCACAATATGCCTTCCCGTATACTCGATCATCATCCGCTCACCTCATACAAGTTCCATTCAATATGCTTGGATGCCTTTCACGGTGCACTGGTCTCGTACGATATCAATATGCGTCCTGGCTGCTACCGTCTGGCCACCTCTTGCCTGGCACGACGCACATACCTCGCGTTCAGCGTACACGCCTCTGATGCGTACTGGGTATCTGCATGTCTTCGCGGTACTTCGCTACTGTTCGGCGTGTCACCCTAATTCCCTGTCGCTGCAACTCAGCCGCAATCTGGTCATCAGTTAGGGGCTTACGCGGGTCTTCGTCTTCTATCAGCTTCTTCACTCTTCGCTTCAGCAGCACCAGAGGAACATCTCCGCCTTCAGGCCCATTGACTCCTTCCGTGAAGAAGTATCGTAACTCGTAAACGCCCTGTGTTGTATGAACATATTTACTGGAGACAGCCCGGCTTACGGTGGAGGGGTGTACGCCGATCTCTTCAGCCACCTCCTTGATCATCATCGGCTTCAGACCCTGCTCCCCTCGCTCCAGGAACTCCGCCTGTCTGCGTACAATCACCTCGCAAGTTCGTAGGATCGTATTCTTTCTCTGCTCGATATTACGCAGTAACTGAATGGCGGACCGATAACGCTCCTTAACGTATTCGCGCACATCTTTCTCTGTCGTCTTCTCGCGCAGCATCCTGCGGTAGGCGCGGCTGAGACGAAGAGTTGGCATGTCTTCCTCGTTCATCACCACCACATATTCGCCGTCACGTTTGACAAACGCAACGTCCGGCTCGATTAGCCGTGTCTCGGTTACGTTGTAACGCTGACCGGGACGGGGATCTAGGGTACGGATAAAGTCCACAGCCGCCTGCACCTCTTCAGCGCTCTTGCCGCAACTGTGAGTCAGTTCACGCATATCCTTCTTCTGAAGCAGCTCCAAATAGTTGGCAACGATATGTGCTGCAAGCTCGAAGGCGTCGCCCCCATTAACGTTGTGGTGCAGGCCCACGCGGTTCTGTTCCTTCTGCTGAGATTCATCGCGCGCCATTTCCTTGCGATAGGCGGTTCCGCTCGCGGCATCCTGTCCTCGCCATGAAGAAGACCGCGTCGAATCCGCTTTCCATGTGTATGTTTCTGCTGCGTCGCCTGTTAAGTGGTTCACCGCCTCCTCATGACGGTCAGCCAGACTCGTTTCAGAGCGTCCCAGCACTAACTCGGCCTCGCGAAGTTGCGCAGCGATCTGGATCAGAAGACATTCCCGCAGAGTACGCGCGCCAACTCCCAGCGGATCGAGATTATTAACTATCGTGCGAGCTTCCAAGACCGTCGCCAGAGCGGCCTCATGGAGTCGATCTTGACCATATTTATCGGGATGGGAAGCTGCAACGTCTAACCCAGTATGTGTGGCGACCGGGTATGCCTCCCATTGTGGATATGCTTTAACTCCACGCTCGAATGGTATCGGTTCTATACGTGGCGGCATACGAGCATCAAGCAGTGCCTGTGCCAGTTCTTCGTCGCTGGATGTCAGATATCCATCTTCGTTTAGATTCCCTACCACCAGGTCCGCTGCCATACGAACCCCTTCGCTAAGACTCATAGAGCCCAACTGCCACTCAAGATGGTCGCTTAGCGTGCTGGGTTGCGATAGAAAGTTTTCAAAAGATGGAAGATCGTATTCCTCAAAGCTAGATGCCGTACGAAATCCGGGATCCAGATAATCCTGAAAGTAGCTCCCAAAGTCGATCTCGTCGAATGGGTCCTTCTCGATTCGCTCGTTCTCGCTCACTACCTCTTCGGCGGAGCGCTCCCGTTCAGCCTCGCGCCCGGCCATCTCCTCTATGGTCGCTCCCGACTCCTCAACCTCCTCCAGAATCGGGTTTTCTACCATCTCGGCATTAATCATCTCCTTCAGTTCCAGCTTGTTTAGAGCCAGCACGCTGACCATCTGCACCAGTCCCGGCGTTAAAACCTGGCGCTGTGTGATTCGGAGATTTAGCTTAGGTTGTAACAATCCTTCTACCTCATCCTGCTTTTATGCTCCGCAAACTTCGTGCAAATGGACCTATAAAGCGATCCCTTGCCGATGTTCCGTTGATATGTGAACTTGGCCACAGTCTACACGCCGCGCGACATTCATGCAGCATTTGTGGCATTGGATTCTTGGTACATGTAACTCTGCTCTACTCTGCCAGCATATAAAGGGACGCAGAAAACTTAACCAGGAAGCACTCCCGCGCAAGCGCAGTCTGCTGCCGTCTTCGCAGAGCCACTTATTCCATGGAGAATTTCTCTCCCAGATAGATACGCCTTACCTCAGGATCGCGGCCAAGTTCGCCCGGTGTTCCTGAACGAAATATCTTACCCTCATTGATGATGTATGCCCGGTCGGTGACTGATAAGGTCTCGCGCACATTATGGTCGGTCACCAATACACCAATTCCGTTCTTCTTCAGCGTACAGATGATCTCCTGCAATTCCAGAACTGCGATCGGATCAATGCCAGAGAATGGCTCGTCGAGCAGTATAAACGCCGGTTCAATGGCCAGACAGCGGGCAATCTCCACCCTGCGCCGTTCCCCCCCGCTGAGGGCATAGCCCATTGTCTTGCGTACATGTCCCAGGTTGAACTGCTCGATCAGTTTCTCCGTCCTCGTGCGCCGTTCCTCCCGGCTCAACTGTTGCGCCTCAAGTACCGCCAGAATGTTGTCTTCCACTGTGAGTTTGCGGAATATGGAAGGCTCTTGCGGTAGATAGCTAATACCGTACTCACGCGCGCGCAGATACATAGGAAGTCGCGTAATATCGTCGTCGTCGGCTGTAACGTGACCCGTGTCCGGACGCACCAACCCCACAATGATATAAAAACAGGTTGTCTTGCCTGCACCGTTCGGGCCTAGCAGTCCCACCACCTCGCCCTGCCCAATCTGCATACTTACACCGCGTACAACCTGTCTTCCGGCATAGGACTTTCCAATCTCTTCCGTCTTAAGAGTCCGCATCGTATACGACAAAGCCATCCCAGCCACATCTTTAACTTCCCGACTCGTCTCATCCCTCAAAAGCTCGTCTCCCATTTTGGTACGCCATCATTAAGCAAACTGCTATCGCTTCCCCTTCTCTATCTTTTCATCATTGCTAATCTTAGTATCCGTCTGCACACGATGCGCCGGTTCTCCGGGAAAAGCGCTTAGCGCCTCAACACTAACACCCTCGGTATCATCGCATGAACTCTGAATCCGAAGCACCGAGGCCTTGGTTGTACCCCTCGCGTCAGTTACCTGTGGCGGAGTCTTGTTGTCACCCGATAAAAGAAATACATGATCATCGGCTGTATACTCCAATTTTTCGCCCGATGCTCGCAGCCTGGGTTGCTGGATATCCACATGCCCTACGGCATCTATGCGTTGCAAACGCCCTGTGAGCGATGGTACTGCCGTATCGGATTGTGCATTCATAACGGCTTTACCGCCAAGTGTGGGAGTTCGCGCTGTTCCATCCTGTTTCAGATAAACCTTTACCGTGTTTGCTCGTAACGTTCCGTCAGCACTATCCGCGCGAAAGCCCCCGGTAAAGTCCGCCTGGTTCAGAAACCCGGATAAGACCAACCCGCCGCTGGCGATACGGATAATATTAACCTTCGTCGCTGCCGCTCCCACATTACCCTTACCAGAATTGGTATGGGTGTTCGCGCATCCTTGTGCGGCCAATCCCGACTGTTCTACACCGGACCCCGTATCGTCGCTGCCAGCACTAACGATCACCGTAAACACCTGGGCGATCTGTTGAGTCGACGACCAGCCCGTCGACGCCTCTCCCCGAGCAATCAGGCGCTTTTGTGCTAGTGCCAACTCTATCTCCGGCGCCTGCACTTGAGACGCTCCTTGCCACAGCCGTACAGGTTTGCCATGGAATGTTGCAACATCGGTTGCATGATCCATTTCAGCCCGGTCAGCAAGTATATGCGTTGGTTCGGGTGGTGCCCCGGAATGTCCCGTACTCTTTTGCTGCGAAGTATCGACATAATCCATCTTGATTGAACCCAAAGCCCGTACATCACCAGTTTTGTGATCGAGATCGATCTGTTTCGCCCACAGCACACTACCCTTAGCAATCATCTGCACGCTGCCGGTCAGTATTATATGGTCCTGATCGCCGTCGTACTCTGCCCTATCCGCTTTAGCCTGCTCTACGTCCGCCGTCTGTAGTATTCCATTCCTACCCAGCGTAGTTTCAGTCTTTACTACAGCTTTCGCGGGCGTGCGCCGGAACATTGTCACATGCCCCTGTATCACCACGCTCTGCAGCATGTCTGATAAATCGTCGGATACGAAAAGTGATGCTTGACGTCTATAGACTCCACTACTTAACGATTGAGCATGAAATTTCGCATCCAGCGTATCTCCAGAGCTTGTCTGGTCGATTCCATCCACCGTTAACTGGTGCAATAGAGTATGGCCACGTCCTGAAACCGTATCCAGTTGCGGCGGCTGCTTTCCTCCGCTTCCACTCTTCATGTGCGCCATCAGTGAATCGGCTGACATCTCCTCCCGGCCTTGGTCCTTTGGTCTCGCTAACGTGCCGTGATTCTCCGCCGTTAAGTGCGCACTTCCTGATGCCTCCACCTCGCGTACTTGCGTTGAGCCGCTGGCTGAGGGAATCAGTGCGGTCTTTACCAGCGCCGCCGTCAGATCACGCGAACTCCACGGCTCCCGGACATCCTCGGTCGCACGAGTCCTCTCACTCATGTGAACCGCACCGGTAAACACCGCCTGCCTAGCTTGCCCTTGCGCGTCGAAGGCAATCGACGCCTCCTCGGCCTGCCCATTCCGTTGTAACTGTGGCTCGACGGACGAGTACCGCACGTTGCCCGTTAACACTGCCGACTGCGGCTGGCCCTTTGCATTCAGGACGATATTCAGGTGCTGCGTAATCAACCTTGAGCCCTTTATTTCTCTTGTTACATTGCCCTGGGCTTCCACCTGCGTAAGGGTTCCATCCGGTCTGGTATGCAGTATCGCCCGCTGCGCCTCTACAGTCTGCCCAAGCGAGATTCCCCGCGCCCCTGTCATAAATATTTCATGATTGTGATTGTCAATCTCTGCCGTAGCCGCCGTAACATCCACTGGCCGCTTACCTTCCATACCGCTCATACTTACAGAGGAGTGCATTACCAGAACGCCCGTGTCACTGTTGTAATCGGCACCCATCGCGTGCCCCGTGATCGATCCCGATCGAAACTCGATTTGTTCACTGGTCGCCGCAACGCCCAGCTTTCTCAAATACACCAGTTTGCTTGTGGTTACATGGAGTGTCTGCGATGCCTTGCCTATACTGCCCTTCCCACCTTCCTGCTGTGCTGCCTGTAGATCGAGGTTCACCAGGCCAACGGCTCGAAACACCTCCGCCTTTTGGTCGTACTCAAACTCATCCCCGTAGATATGGTCGTTACGATCCTCATTCTCGCCGTACAGCGTAATCGACACATCATGTAGCGTAATCTTGCTGTCTGTGTGCTCCACAGCCTTCGCCGCGTGAATAGTGAACAATGTCCTTTTTTTCTTGTCGTCCCATTGTGAGACGGTATACCCATCCGTCTCGCGAACAATATTCAAGCCAAGTCTTGCCGGCAGCGTAAATCGATGCCGCCCCAAATATCTTGCAGACCCGAGGAACGCAACAATTATCAGCAGCAGGAACCCCGCGCTGCTCAGTAACCAAATCCTTAGTCTCTCTACACGATTGCGCATCCTGGCACCACATCCATCTTCTCATCCGCGCCGTCTCGACCCATAAAATCCCTCAGGCCAATCCTCTTCACAGACTAAGTCGTCGGGAAATGCTCTAAAATGATCCTCCATGGCCGACCGTCTTTACCTAAGCCTCTGGTACCCAAACTTCCGCCTCGAAGCCCTTCCGGCGACGATGCTTGGTGTGCTGCGCCAGTTCGCGCAGATAGGCTCTAAGCGTGTTTCTGCAGCCTCCGTCTATCCAATCAACTTCACCGAATCGCCCACCTACCAGCGAATTTATGTAATTGACGACCGGGCATCCCAGATCGACCCGCTCGCTCCCATCGATCCCACATCTGAGTCCGAGGACCTCCTGCTCGAAGCCGCCGTCTCTGAAGCCACTGAACAACTCCACGACGATATGGCATATGAGTTTGAGATGCGATGGCAGCTCTGGACCCCCGAAGGACAGCTGTCCAACTTCAACCGTCTTGGCCTCGCATCCAGTCGTGTCTCCGATGAGGATGACACAGATCCAGACGACGCCTCTGTGGAACTTCCCAATTCCTCATGGCGGTTGCGCTATCACACCGTACGCATCCTTGGATTCGGCCCCAACTTCGACATCGCTGGTTACGAGCAGAATGGCCAGCTTCTGGTCGACTTTGGTATCGATTCTCCCTGGGTCCCTGATCACATAACATCCAATACTTTGCCGACAACCACCGAACAGGACGATATCGACGAAACAGCACAGATACATCTTCAGCAAAACGTGGAAAAACTCCTGGCTTTTACTCTGCTGGTCGAGAAAAACTGCGGCATTAGCAGCCGCCTGCTTTGGACAGAGTCCGGCAAACCCCTCGCAGAAAAACTTATCGCCCGTCTACAACGAGTTCACTAATCATCACTCATCGCGTCGGCTATTGTGCGAGCATACTTCTGTTACGCCACTTTTATCACTTGAATCGGCTGCAACAGAGTTCTTCAGTCAAGGCACGATACGATAGTAAGTATGAATACAAAGCTGATCTTTACCGATGCGTATGGATTTCGAACCCCCATGCTTGCCGTATTTGCGGTTGACCTTTCGTCTGACAAGAATGCAGATTCCCGCCCTTTACTACTAACTCGTTCAAGCGAGATAGCAGACGCAGCTTTGCGATTGCTGGGACCCAATGAATTTAAGGCAGGATTAGGCGAGACGGCACTGATTCATCTTGCTGCGAACCGGAATACAGATGGTTTGCAAGCGGAACGACTGCTGATCGTAGGGCTGGGAAAGGCCAAGGATCTTGCGCTCGACAAGCTGCGCAAGGGCGCAGGAACCGCTATTCGTACAGCCAAAACACACTCTGTGCTTGAGTTGGCGCTTGCCTTCCCAGCGTTAGATGCAGTTGCGGATGTACCCCTATCTAAGATCACTGCACGCCTGATGGCACGTGCACTTGTGGAAGGAGCTGAGTTGGCAGAACCGGATTGGAACGATTATCAAAGTAATCGTAAAAACATTGTAATAAATGATTTATCACTACTTGCACAAGTATTAGATGCAATTTCTGAAGCGGAAATTCAGGCCGGAGTCTCCGAGGGATTAATCCTCGCTGCAGCGCAGAATTTTTGCCGCTCATTGGTAAATGAGCCTGGAAATGTCCTAACACCAACCGAGTTGGGCGCACGCGCCAAAACCATGTGCGACAAAACTGGGCTGGATTGCGAAATATACTCTTCTGACAAGATTCAGGCACTGAAGATGGAGGCCTTCTGGGCAGTAGCCAAGGGTTCGGAACAGCCACCTGCTCTCATCGTGATGACCTATGAGCCTGCGGGAGGTGCCCGTAGCGGCACGCCTGTTTTGGGTCTCGTCGGAAAGGGCATCACCTTCGACACTGGAGGTATCTCCATCAAGCCGGCCGACGGTATGGAGAAGATGAAGTACGACATGGCTGGCGCAGCGGCAATGATTGGCGCCATGCACGCAATCGCCCACATCAAGCCCGCAGTTAAGGTGATTGCGGTAATCTGCTCGGCAGAGAATATGCCAGACGGACGTGCCATGAAGCCGGGCGACGTGGTCACCGCCATGTCCGGAACCACCATCGAGATCGTCAATACGGATGCGGAGGGCCGCCTGGTTCTGGCTGATGGGCTGCACTTCGCCAAAACGCTCGGATGCACCCACCTGATCGACGCGGCCACGTTGACCGGTGCTTGCGTTGTGGCGCTGGGCGTACTGAACGCAGGGCTCTTTTCCAATAATGAGGAAGCATGCAAAAAGTTTGAGCAGGGGTTGGCCGTATCGGGCGAGGGATTCTGGCGACTTCCCTGTACCGACGATTATCGCGAACGCATCACCAGCGAGATTGCCGACATTATGAACACAGGCAAGAACCGCTGGGGCGGAGCGATCTCCGCCGCCATGTTCCTCAAGGAGTTCGTCGGCGATACACCATGGGTGCATCTGGACATTGCAGGCTGCGCCTGGAACGAGGACAAGAAACCCTGGCTCCCCTATGGCCCGTCGGGTATCGCCGTGCGCTCCATTGTGGAGTGGGTACGCAGCTATTCGGATTAGTTCGCTGCACCCGGTTCAGTCTCCAACAAATATCCAGTGCATCGCCTCACTAAACGATCGCTTGCGAAACTTCATCACTCCTATGCCGGGAATCTCAGGCTTTGAAATATCGCAGCAGGTCATACTGTAGGTAATTGGCAGAGAGTATATATCGTCAAAATCCTTGATTGTCATGGCTTCCGGAAAATGAGCAAGGCCGTCATGCCCGGTTAGTCGCTGGATGTATTTGCAGTGTTCCTTAGTGTTGATTCCCGATCCCGTGAATGTACATTCATAGCGCAGAGTAATAGGGATGCCGCTCAAATTCTTACCTGTCGCATCATCGACCGCACGGACTGCATATTCCTGCGCCATGACTGTTAGCGAACCGGTTGCGGTAAACGCAAGGATTAGAAGAAGACGTTTCATCGGAATCGCATTGGCTACTCGCCCGCAAGTATACATCCTGGGTTCCGTGACCTGGTCGGTTACATCACCGGTGGCGCTTCGATTCCCATGTAGCCCAGTGCGCGCACCATCTCTCTGCGCGCCACGGCCGCGGTTGCCATCAACAGCGCGCGCCGTGTTGGATCAGTTTCATTCAAAATATGATAGCGGTGATAGAAGTTGTTGAACTGTTGCGCTAGTTGGAAGGCATAGCGTGCAAGATGTGCGGGTTCCGCCGTTGCGATGGCCTGCTCTATTATCGTTGTCAGACGTGCGGCTAACAGCCATGTCTCCCACAGGCCAGTACCCTCTTCGACTGAGAGCGCAGATAAGTCCAATCTAGCTACGGCGGCCAGAGCTTCGTTCTCCGTGGTCTCGGCTTTGCGAAAGATATTTGCAGCACGCACAATGGCATATTGAATGTAGGGGCCAGTCTCGCCCTCAAAGCTGAGTGCATCCTTGAAGTCAAAGGCGATCACGGTATTGCGTGTGAAGCGAAGCATGAAGTAGCGCAACGCACCAACGGCGATCTGAGTGGCAATCTGCGAGCGCTCCGCTTCGATAAGTTCCGGATGGCGTGTGTCCACCTCAGACTGCGCAGCAGCGATCAGCTTATCCAGCAGATCGTCAGCCTTCACTCCGTAGCCCTTGCGGCCGCTCACCTCGACGAAGGGCCGTATTTTGTCCTCTTCCGTGAGGTCGTATCCAAGCTCCATTGCGCAGCGAGGCGTCATCGCCACCATCTCATAACTGAAATGAGTGTAGTGGTCCGCAGCATCGTTGAAACCCATGCCTCGCAGGGCCGCGACGACGTTGTTCTGCGGGTCGTTCTGTCGCGAATCAATCACGTTATAGATAGCGTCTGCGTGTCCAAAGGTCGGTGCCTCGGGATCGCTCCCAGAAGCCGTAGATATCCAACAGGTGTGCGTCGGGTACTCATGAAACCGCACGTAGCCGAAGTCCTTGCCGGGCAGCAGGCCAAACTTCCACAGGTGATACGCAATGTCCTTACCAACGTACGTCACCGTTCCGTTGGAGCGCACAATGACCTTGGCATCCTCATCCGGACCTGTCGTCGCCTCAGCTTCGTTCCCAGCACGGCGCATAACATAGCAACCCTTATTCTTACCTTCGGTCTCTTGGTACAGCACACCTCGATCCAGCATTAGGGTGCGTGCTGCATCCCAGAAATGAAGGCTTAGTATTTCGCTCTCGCGCGGTAGAAAGTCATACTCTATCCCTAACCGCTGCATCGTCTCGATATGTCGCCGCAACACCGCCGTCGAGATCATCTCGGCAATCTGTGCCGTCTCATTCCCTCCGACCTCCAGCTCATGTAACGTCTCGAGCCGGAGCTGCTTGCGTCGCGCAAGTTCGCTAGTCTCTGGAGGCGTAGCGTCGTCCACCCCTGTACCTGCGTACCACTGACTCACGCGCGCATATAGGTCCCAACAGTAGTAATCGATGCGCTCTCCTCGCTTCTCTAAACTGGCTAGCAGATCCCGCGTGCTGTCCAGCGCCTTCCCCTCCAGATGCACCAGCCCCACCACCACATCGGCAACCTGAACACCGGTGTTGTCTATATAGTTCTGCACCCCAACCTGATAGCCGCGCTTATAGTCATCCGAACGCAGGAGCCGCTGAAACGTGTCGCCCAGGATAGCGTTACGAAGATGTCCGATGTGCGCAGCCTTGTTAGGATTGATGCTGGTGTGTTCGACCAGTCGAAATCCATCGCCACCGATCTCTGCGTGCTCATCGCGAGCAATAGCGCGAACCAAAATTGCTCGATCCAGCCGAATATTGAGATATCCTGCGCCTGCAACCTCGACTGAATCAAGGCCGGGAACTAACTCAGGTGTGTTCGTAATCATTGTGTTCAGTTCTGCGGCCAGCTCCGTCGCAATGACGCGCGGGGATTTGCGCAGTTGCTTGGCCAGCTCGAATGCCACAGGCAACGCAAGCTCGCCCATTGCAATGTTGGGCGGCTGCTCCACAGCCAGATGGGATAAAGTCACCTCGTATTTGGATAGTAGAATAGCTTGGATTCTGGCCTGAAGCGCGATTTGTAGTGTACGAACCATGTGTGTGCTATTTATCCGTTTAATAATGTTGTGCTTAGATTTCAGTGTAATTGTCGCGCAATTTGGATGAACCGATATGTCATCGCCGGAAAGAGAATTTCTTGTGTGCGAAGTAACTGTAGAGGGCGATGAGAACTGAGTTGACTACTCCAGCCAAAAACGGCGCTGAGGCGTGCAGCGGTGCAATGTGAAGAAAGATGCTGGTGGCAATGGGCAGAATGACGAGTTCCGCCGGTGTACTTACGCCGTACACCGCAAAGCAACGAAGCCACTCCTTTAAATAGTTTCCGTGGGTGCGGAAAACGAAGTGCTTATAGCAAAGGAAAGCTACTGTAATGCAAATCGGCTTGGAGGTAATGGATGCTATATCTGCGATTAACGGCTTGCCGTAGCGCGGGAAAAGATGGCCGTAAAATATTACACATAGAGAATAAAAGCCAAGCGAGAAGAGGGTGTTCGACACTCCTACCATAAGGAAGCGAATCACTTCACCAGCGGGCAGTGCACGGCGAATAGCTGCAAAAGGGCCGTGTGCCGTCGGGTTAGGCGGCGCACCATCCATTCGATCGGAGGCAGATGGAGGAGGGGGAGAAGACATGCAACTCCGATTGTATCTTCGCTTTCGTAAAAATCGCCGGTCCTTATGTGGCTACGCCTTGCCAATGCTCTGACTAACAGCAGCAAAACTCTGATCAAGCAAGCGTAGAGCATCGTCTACATGGCTTTTTGTGATGTTCATGGCTGGTGAGAGGCGCAGCACATTGTTGTACATTCCTCCCTTTCCGATCAGCAGACCTCGTTCGCGGGTTGCTTCCAGCATCGCATTGACGAGTGCCGGAGCAGGCTCCTTACTCAGCGGATCAGATACCAGTTCCATCGCCTGCATAAGGCCCAGCCCACGCACTTCGCCAATGATTGGGTATTTTTTCTGCAACTCAAACAATCCTTCGCGCAGATAGCTGCCAACCACATCGCAGTTACTGATCAGATCATCCTCTTCGATAAGGTCGATCACGGCCGTAGCCGTAACCGAGGCCAGCGGATTGCCACCAAAGGTGGAGATCGTCGGCCCCCGGTAAGCATCCGCAATCTCCGCGGTTGCTACGGTCAGCCCAATGGGGAAACCATTGCCAAGGCTCTTGGCCGCAGTAATCATGTCCGGCTCTACCTCCCAGTGCTCGATGCCGAACCATCCCTTACCAGTGCGCCCCCAGCCGGTCTGCACCTCATCGGCGATAAAATCACCGCCGTACTTCTTGATAATTGAGAACGCAATCTTGAAGTACTCTTTGGGTGGCGTAATCCCGCCTCCCACGCCTTGGATCGGTTCGGCAATCATCCCTGCAATCGCGCCTGTGGTTGAGGATTGAATAACTGCCTCAATGTCCTTGGCGCAGGCTACCTCACACGTTGGATAGGTTTTGCCCAGCGGACAGCGGTAACAGTATGGGTTCATCACATGAACGATACCGAGTTGGTACGAGGCCCTGCGCCACGCCGCAATGCCTGTCAGCGATCGGGTTACTGCACTCCGCCCCGAGTAACCATGGCGTAACGCAAGTATCTCCATGTTGCCCGTGTGCATGCGAGCCGATTCGATGGCCGTCTCATTGGCCTCGGAACCAGAGTTGGTAAAAAAGCTTTTCTGTAGTTGCCCCGGGGTGATCTCAGCAATTTTTTCCGCAAGATCCATCATCGTCTGGTGCGGAAAGAGTGTAGAGGTATGACCAAGCTTATCCATCTGCGCCTTCTGCGCCCCGGTGATCCGCGGATTACAGTGTCCCACGCCAACCGTCACGATTCCGCCGAAGAAATCGAGATAGCGTTTGCCCTCCACGTCCCACATGTGATGCATCTCGCCGCGCTCCAGCGGTAGCGGATCGGCATAGTAATTGGCTACAGCCGGATAGATAAACTGCTTCTTCTTGTCATTAATATCCTTGCGATCCATAACAATAGTCTCCATCAACAGCCGGTGCGACCAGATCAATCACCACTATACCCGCTAATTCTCCAAAGGCCGCTTTCTTAGTCGATGACGAAGATCTCCGTGGAGGGATTCTGCGCTTCCAGCCTCAGCGGCGATCGTTTGGATTGGATGCCTATAACTTGGCTCCCTTTGCAACCATCAGCTCACAGAAAGACATCTCCCTCTGCTCGCGATGAAATACGATCTGAAACCATTCGGACATAAGCAACTGCGGCATCCTCCATATCTGAACGATTGCAACTCTGTGATTAGCCTGTACCGCGAAGTTCTATATGCATAAGCAGTCCCCAGTTTAGTAGCACGCATTTGTAGCTAACTAATTAGCATGGAGGATGAGCCGCGGAGACCAGATAGTATTGACCTCGGCAGATGGAGTGGTTGGCATTGTCGACATTACTGGCAGATGTTGAATCGCGGATTGTCGACGGGCAGGACTTGCGACACTCTCAGTCGCGCGACCGTGCCTTCTCCCTTCTGTTGGTCAGCGCACTTACGTTCTTTGCGGTCGTCCTCGATGGCTACCATCCGTATGCGGAGGACGGTGGCCTTTACATGGCCGGTGTGGAGCGTCTTCTCAATCCATCCTTATTCCCGCACGCAACGGGCTTTGTACTAGAGCCAATGCGACACTCGCTCTTCGCCCCCACAGTCGCAGCCATGGTGCAGCTGACTCATCTCACTCTGCCCATTGTGCTACTCGCGTTGCATCTGGCCAGCATCTGGATGACGCTCTTCACAGCATGGATGCTCGCCTCGCGCTGCTGGTCCGACCGCATAGCACGAGCCGGAGCTGTAGTTCTTTTAGCCTGCTGGCTGGCCTTACCCGTGGCCGGAACAGCTCTCCTCATTATGGATCCCTATGCAACTGCGCGTAGCATCTCCACACCATGCATGGTTCTCGCGCTGGTCGAAACGCTTAACCTGACGGAACGCGTCAACTCACATAGGATGGAATCAATCCGGTACAGTTTCATGCTTTGGGTCATTAGCATCGCACTCGCCGCCGTAATGCACCCCCTGATGGCCACCTACGCCTTCGGCGCATCCCTGATGTTGTTCGCTCTACGCTTCCCCAATCGCATTCTTCGTATATACGCGGTTTCTGGCCTCACGGCGGTAGCCATAATACTTGCAGCCTACATCAACGCATCAGCCCAGCACGAGTCCACAGACTATCTCCATATCGCTTTAACACGAACTTACTGGTTTCCCACCCAGTGGCACTGGTATGAGTTGGTGGGGTTGGCAGCGCCACTTGTGATACTCACACTCTTTGCTTCAGATAAGCTGATGCCAGCTATGCGAACTCATTGCTTGGACGCACAACAAGCACTTACACGCATGGCTGTAGCTGTTGGCACTGCATCTTGCCTCATCGCTCTCATCTTTGTCCGCACCACATCGGCCACGCTCATGATTGCTCGCTTGCAACCTCTGCGTGCCTTTCAGATCGTCTACCTGGTTCTGGTTCTCACCCTCGGTGCTCAATTAGGAAGACACCTTCTGTGCCGCAGCATATTGCGTTGGGCCACTACCACGCTCCTGCTCGGGAGCATAATGTTCTGTACCGCGCGGAAAGCTTTCCCCGACTCAAATCATCTAGAACTTCCTGGAATCGCCGTGCAAAACCAGTGGGGCCAGGCCTTCCTCTGGATTCGTGACAATACGCCGCTCAATGCACTCTTTGCTCTAGACGCGGACTACATTAACCAGCAGGGAGAAGATTCGCAGTGTTTCAGGGCCATAGCCCAACGCAGTGCTCTGGCTGACTACTCCAAAGACGGTGGAGAGGCATCCATCGCACCCGATTTGACCGAAGACTGGATCAGAAGCCAAAAGGCACAGCTTCACATGAGTGACCCTGGTACAACCGATTCTGACCGCATACATGCACTTCAGCCAAACAGCGTCTCCTGGATAGTTCTACAGTCCTCCGCAATCACTCATTTCGACTGCCCATACAGCAATTCCTTAGTCAAAGTTTGTAGATTGCCTTGAGATTGTGCAACTTCTGGCAAATCTGATTTCTAAATAGCTACTTGGGTTACACGGTATCCATCTTTACATCGAGCCTATATTGCTTTCAGCCGCTGTAGAAATGTCGTATATGCGACATTAGATGTATATTGCGTTCTGTTTACGACAAATAAGTCCATGTTTGTCGGATTATGGACAAGCACATCTCCCGGACAGGCGCATATATAAGGAAAACATAAAGACTTATTGCCCTGCTCAGTTATGGCATGAAGATTGCATAAGTATCTAGCAACTGCTGGAAATTATGGGACTTGCTCCAACAGAACCATCTCCATGGTTCCGCAGCGGAACTATGTCATTGCACAACATGGGCTGATCAACGCTGGTAGCAAGATTGAAGTTCGTAAACGTAGGACCGATCGAGGAGGAATAAACAGACGCACTGGAAGCACTTCCAATAGCACTAATAAGAGAATGCGGTCCTTTGATTACTACACCTTCAGGTTTCAGATGCAGATTATGCTCGATCCCTCGTCGAGACTGACTGGATCCTGACCGACCCCTGCATCGAGAATTCGATCGCGGATGAAAGAGAGACTCCCATTATTAATCCGACAAATTCACGACGCCTTCTTCGCCACTTTGTCATCTTGGCCTTGTTCGCAACCTTTACAGTCGCGTCGTACGCGGCCGCCGACGTCTCTAGTTCAACTGCGTCGTCCGATACTCAGGTGGCTCAGGCAACCACTCCCGCGCCGCCGCCTGCCGCCACACCAGCGGCTGCGCCTGCTCCAGCTCCTGCACCTGTATGGAGTGTTGGTTCGGTAGACCTGAGCGGCTATGTGGACGGTTATTACAGCTACAACGCCAACCGTCCTGGTCAGGTCTCCGCCTTTGGCCAGATCAACCAGCTCTATAACTTCGATGATTCAACCGACCAGTTCAGTCTAGAAGCTGCCAAGCTGACAATGAACCACGACCCCGATCCGGTCGGCGCACATGTGGATCTCCTTTTTGGTCGCACCAACGCCTTTTTACATGGTGCAGATTCACCGACCGCAAACTATATCGAGCAAGCATTCGTCAGCATCAAGCCGCCCACAGCTAAGGGCTTTGAGCTCGACTTTGGTCAGTTCACAACCTCGGCTGGCCAGGAAGTCATCGAGACGATGAACAATTGGAGCTACTCGCACGGCATCCTCTTCGGATATGCCATTCCCTACTACCACTTCGGTCTTCGCACCTCAGCTCCATTCACCAAGGTCTGGACGGTTGGCGCGCAGGTGGTCAATGGCTGGAACAATGTGACCGACAACAATGGAGGTGTCACCATTGGCCTCACCAGTTCGTTGGTCAAGCCAAAGTACACCTGGAACCTGAACTACTACGTCGGCCCGGAGAACGCGAACTCACAGAAGGGCTATCGCAATCTCATTGACACCACACTGCTGCTCACTCCATGCGCAAAGTTCAGTTGGTACGTCAACTATGACTATGGCCAGAACCGGGTTGTAGCAGGATATGTTGCTCCGAAATCCAAGGAAGATTCGGCCCACTGGCAAGGAATCGCTACCTCAGCCCGCGGACAGGTCACTGCCAACGCAGCATTGATTGGTCGCTACGAGTATTTCTATGATGACCAGGGGTTTGCCACTGGAATCAAACAGCACCTCAACGAGTTCACTGGGACCTATGAGTATAAGTGGGCCGCTGGTCTCCTGATGCGTGCAGAGTATCGCCGCGACTGGTCCGATCAGTTGTTCTTCGACAAGGGAGACAGTAAAACCGTGAAGGCTCAGTCGACGATGACCATCGGCCTGATTGCATTCTTCGGACCCAAACGATAATCCACAGGTGAATGGCCATTTACCTGCTTAGCATCTTACGCGTAAATATTTCGTAAGAACCGGTTTGTTCCACTGGAGAGGCTTCAAGGCAATAGTTTTGAAGCCTCTACTTCTTCTAGAACCCATTTCATAGTACTTGCTGAATTCAAAATGTATTCCGGTCTATATCGCCGAACCGCACGTTTCTGAATTGCACTACCAACCGTTTCGCAGCATTCACAACTTCTTCAACCCGGCGGCTATCGCTGGAGATGTTGACCAACTAGGAGAGCACATGGCAGAAACAACAACTGGTGAGATGAAACAAACGCTGGGTCTTACTGGACTCACAAGTAATGCGATGGCTTTGATCGCTCCGGGAGCTTTTCTTTGGCTCACCTATGCCATTCAGGCCGCAACCGGCACAACGGGCCCGGCGATGTGGGCCGGCATCATTGCTGCACTCTTGCTATGCCTGGCAACAGCAGTCTGTTATGCCGAGATGGCCAAGCTCTATCCAGGCACGGGTAGCTCCTACTACTTTGCCGAGCAGTCCTTCCTCAATCACGACAAAGCGTGGAAGTATGCCCGACTCTCCAAGTTCATTGTCGGTTGGGCCTCCCACCTTTATTACTGGATCTATCCGGGAGTGATGGTTGGAGTTATGGGTATCTTTACCGGCTTTATCGTCGGCACCCTGTATCCCAACTTCATGAGCTCGTCTAACCCCGGCATCCTCTTCATGATGGTCTGTGCGATCTTCTATGCCTTTGCTATCGCATACATCGCACACCGCGGCGTAAACAGCTCGACTGGCGTAAATCTTGCCATCAATGGCATTCAGGTCTTCGCGCTGCTCGTCTTTGCCGTCCTCGCGCTGCAGTATCGTGCCAGCCACCCGGCCGGGTCGGTTGCTTTCCAATTCGATTCAACCAGTGGAGAGGCATACACCTACGAGTTTGCTACTACGCCAGTTGTTACTAACGGGGTCTCGGTAGACACTGTTGTTAGAGACTCCAGCAATGTGCCGTTGCCAAAGAAGGATGCGGCAGGCAACATAATTCCGTTCCATATCAACTATGATGCGACCGATGCCTCCGGTAACTTCCAGGCTCACCCCAATGCTGCCTCTGTCGTCAGTCCGCACCACTTTAGCTGGATGTTTATTCAGGCCACAGTTGCCATTCTGATCCTGGTTGGGTTCGAATCCGTCACTGCAATGGGCGGTGAAGCCAAGAACGCCAAACGAGACATTCCCATTGCCGTCATCACGTCCTTACTGGTTCAGGGGGCGGTCTTCTACTGTTTCGAATACTTTGCCGCTAATTATTTCTTGAATAGCGGCTATCCAATGTCATCAGCCAGCGCGTCCTCCGCTCCTATTGGTGACATGATGGTCGTGGTCGGGGATGCTCTCTTCGGCCAGGGTCACGGACGTACCTTCATGCTCTGCGAAGCCTTCACCGTCTTCCTGGCGCTAATCGGAACCACCCTATCCTGCATTAACACAGGTGCGCGTGTGACCTACGCCATGGGCAAGGACAAAGAAGTTGGCGGCAACTTCGGTGGCTTGCACACTACTAACCTCACCCCGCACCGTGCTATCTGGACGCTAGCGACGATATCTGCCGTTATCGGATGCGTTGCTGTATGTCTTGCCTTTGGCGATGGCGCCGCACCCTCAGCAACATCCCTCGCTGCCATTCCGCAGGGCTTCTGGTCCAGCTTCGGCTATACCACGCACGAGAAGATGGCTGCACTTCCCAACTCCTTGCTCACGGTCACGCTGGCCTCCAACTTCGGCACCTTCCTGCTCTACTGCCTCAGTTGCTTTACCTGCATGGTCGCTTACGCGAAGCATCCCAATTACAACGTGCTTCGTCATGGCATCATTCCGGTATTTGGCATTGTCGCAAACCTGGCCTGCATGGCTTTCTACCTCATTGGTCCCTTCATGGGATACGGAACCAAGATGGAACCTCTGCTTGCGCTCGGCATTGCCTTTGCCTGGGCAATCTACGGAGGACTCCACTTTGTCAGCATAGGGAAGGCTCACGGTAAGCCAACCCTGCTGCAAGACCGCAACGCGGCGTAAACTAAGGGCGTCCTGTGTAGCGTTGCTACTGCACGGGACGCCCTACATTTTTTCCCGTATCCATACAGACCGGACGCCCGATCCCCTATGCTCGATCTCGAATTCGCTGAATTATCCGATCCCGGCCTGACGCGCGATCACAACGAGGATTTCCTCGGTCATGTGATTCCCACTTCCCCCACACAGGTTCAGTCACAAGGTTGGCTCTTTGCCCTCGCAGACGGGGTTGGTGGACAGGAGAAGGGAGAAGTCGCATCCCGCCTCGCGATTGAAACCGTACAGACAGGTTTCCGCAAAATTCCTAAGGGAATTATGCACGTCTCCCTACTTCCACGCCTCGTGCAGGAAGCCAATCACGCCATTGTGGATCAGGGCCAGGCAGCTCCCCACCGCACAGATGCCCGCTACTCCGATCCCGGCGGAGCCATCCTGCCCGGCGGTTCACACATGGCCAGCACGTTAGTTCTCTGCGCCCTGCGATTTGACTCCGCCGTCGTCTCCCACGTTGGCGACTCACGCTGCTACCTCATCCGAAACGGCAATATGACTGCCCTGACCCACGACCACACCATGGTCGATGAGCAGGTCCGCCTCGGCCTTATTTCTAAAACTGAAGCCGCCTCCGCCGTCAACCGTCATATCCTCACACGCAGTCTGGGCAGCGAGCTCTTCGTAGCCGCAGATACCATCACCGTCAACATCATGCCCGGCGATTTTTTATTGCTCTGTTCCGACGGACTGCACGGCTACGTCTCCGATACATCCATACAGCAGATTATTGCCTCCACTAACAATCTGGATCAAGCCGTTGCCACTCTGGTGGCTGCGGCCAACGCCGCCGGAGGGTACGATAATGTTAGTGTCCAATTGATTCGTATACGCTCAGTAGAGCGCATGGGGCTATACCGTGGGCGTCCCTACCGGCTGCTATAGAGCGGAATCAGAGCAGGTCCCCCGAATCTAAAAACTCCGTGTCGTTTTCTCGCAAAGGAAACCACAACGTATACTCTTTCCTAGGCTACTGTAACGCTGGTTCCGCACAACATGTTCGCTCCAACCACAACCATCCATGCTGGCGACCAGCTTGACCACTACCGCCTCGAAGAGTTGGTAGCCACCAGCGGTATGTCTACCGTCTTTCGCGCCATTGATACGCGGACGGGTACCCAAGTCGCCATTAAAGTACCTCATCCTGAGGTCGAGTGCGACCCCGCACTCTACGAGCGATTCTCCCGCGAAGCAGACATAGGTACGCGCCTCGACAATCCGGGCGTAATGAAGGTCTATCCCAACCCAGATAGAAGCCAGGTTTACATGGTTATGGAATGGGTAGATGGCCGCCTGCTGCGACAGATCATTCAGGAACGGCCCAAGATCTCCATCGAACGAGCTGTCAAGCTCACCATCGGAATATGCCATGCCCTGGAGTACATCCACGCCAACGGTGTCGTCCATCGCGATATGAAGCCGGAGAATATCATGGTCGATTCCAAGGATGATATCCGACTCATCGACTTTGGCATTGCAGCCAATGCTGGCGCACGCCGTCTCACGTTCGGGAACTTCTCCACGGCTTTAGGGACACCTGACTACGTTTCGCCGGAGCAAGTCCGAGGTAAGCGTGGAGATGCTCGTAGTGATATCTACTCCCTCGGCGTCATGCTTTACGAGATGCTCACTGGAACCGTTCCCTTCACCGGTCCTAATCCCTTCGCTGTAATGAACGACCGGCTACTCAACTATCCACCGCCCCCCATGTCGATCGAACCTGCCATTACGCCGCAGCTACAAGAGATCATCTACCGCGCCCTGGAGCGCGATCCAAAAAATCGTTATGCCAGCGCACGTGAGTTTGCCCACGACCTCGAGCATCAAAACGAAGTTGGAATTGCGAATCGTGAGGAGGCCGCCGCCTGGAAGCGCAAGGAATCCCCCCCAGCGCACAGGAATCTTCTGATCGGCACCTTCATCGTCATTCCCCTGCTCATCCTTTTCCTTCTCCTCGTCGTCGCTCACCACCACTGAGCTCTGCCATCATCCTGTTCCCCATCTTCACCTAAGTCTGTTTCCAACCAAGATGGGCAATTACCTAACTCAGCTCTTTCCTGTACCTGTTCTCAGATTTTGTAGACATAACCCTCGACCTGGCGTCATTGCTGCTCTGCAAATTCCAGATGCGAGGGCCACTTTGTCGAGCCATAGATTGTCATCGTCTCCGGCTGATAAGCGTTCTTGGGAGCTCTCATGATATTAGGCACATAGGTCTGTGGATTGCGGTCGTACAGCGGAAACCAACTCGACTGCACCTCGACCATTATGGTGTGCCCTTTTAGGAAGGTGTGGTCAACTCCGTGCAGGCTCCAACGAAACTCGTTCACTGCTCCTGGAGTCAACGGAGCAGACTCTTCGAATCTTTTCAGATAGCGTCCACGGAATATCTCTTCAGCCACCATTAGCTGATAGCCAGGATTAGTGACCGCATCCTCGGGATATACGTCGATTAGTTTCACGATCCAGTCCGCATCAGTCCCTGTGGTTGCGGCAAAAAGATCGGCGGTCACATCACCCGTGACGGTTACATCGTGGTCGAGTGCGGGCAGAGTAAAGTTGGCAAGGTCCTTGCGCCCTGTCACGAAGCGCTGATCTTCAGTCAACCATGTGTACCACTTCGAGTCTTTCGCGTAGGTCGACTGTATGGGCAGATGGCGATACGGTACCGGATCCGCCGGATCTGACACATAGCTTGCCGCAACAGCGTCATCCGTTGCATCTGGGGCTGTATAGCTGAGCTTGTTACCCGGTTCGAGATAGAGCTTCATTGGCTCATAGCCACTCACGGGTGGCCAGCTTGAATATCGCTTCCACTGGTTTACGCCGGTACGAAAGCTGGCTGTATCGACAAGATCGAATCCGGGTCTGTCCTTCAGGTATTTCTCAAAGAAAGGAGCCTCAAATAACTGTTGAAATTCTGTTCCAGTTGGTTCGCCAAACTCAATGCGGCCAAATTCCGAGCCCAGGCTTCGGCCCATACCTTGCCACCCACCATGATTCCAAGGTCCCAGGACCATAAATACCTCGTGTTGGGCATCGTGTTTCTTCAGCGCCGCATACTCAGCCTGCGTACCCCACATATCTTCCTGGTCCCAGTAGCCTCCAACCTCGAGTGTCGGTACATCAACCGTGTTCAGATGCAGTTGCACTGCCATCGCCTTCCAAAAGGATGTATAGGCTGGCTGGGTCAGAAAGGCTTTTACTGTAGGAAGATCATTCATCTTCGGCACAGAGTCGACAGCGTTTCCAAAGTTTTCGCGCTGAAGGAAATATTTATATGCGTCCTGCTTCGAATCGACTAATAGATCGGTTTTCTGAGCCTCCATCTGTTGCACATAATCGAAGCTGTAGCTTTGCCGGAAGGCACCATTATGAAAAAAGTCGTCACCCATCCATACATCGGTCATCGGCGCCTGAGGAGAGATGGCTTTCACCGCCGGATGCGCGTCTATACCGGCCATCATGGCCAGAAAACCGTCGTAAGAGAGGCCAATAACGCCGACACGGCCATTGTTGCCGGGGACATTTTTCAGCAGCCAGTCGATGGTGTCGTGGGTGTCAGTGGTCTCGTCCACGTCGCGCTTGCTTTTGTGGGCGACAATGGGCCGGTTCATCACGAACTTACCCTCCGACCTGTAGCGTCCGCGAATGTCTTCGTAGACGAAGATGTATCCACTGGCGGCCAACTCAGGTTTGTCGCGGTTCACGCTGTCGGAATCGAACTCTTCAACCCCGTAGGGGGTCCTGACCAACAGAATCGGCAGGCCCGAAGGAGGAGTTTTACTCATATCAGCCGGGCGCAGAATTACTGCATGTAGTCGCACACCATCGCGCATGCGAAGCATCGCCTCCTGGTGTGTATAGGCGCGAAATGGCATTGTACGCGGGGAAAAAATTGCAGAGGGTCCCGCTTCAGCAGGCAATGCCGACTGCTGCGAGCACACCGTCATCGAACTGAGACTAAAAACCGTCAGGATGACTAGAGAACGGATTGCCGCGGGATGTGACCGTGCAAACGGATGCAAAAACAGGAGCGAACTTGAATGTGTCCGAGATCTCACAGGATCAGGTCTTAACTCCTTATGCAATTGGCGTCGGACTGGCAGAACACACAAAACCGATTCGCTTGTGCGAACCATCGCAGAAAGGACGATTCTCGCTAGCACCGCATCGGCAAAGAGATACCGCTGGCTTGCCAGTTAGGTCCCACTCTTTGCCGTCAGCATCGCATAACACAATTGGTCCCTCGACTCGTAACGGACCGTTGGGGCGAACAGAGATCTTTACTGACTCAGACATAATTGAATTAACTCCTCGATCAAATGGGCCGGCAACCGGCAAGCCCAGCATATCAGTACAGAGCCGCTTACATCAGATGGATCGCGTCAACGTCCACAATCAGGTTGCGACGCGGAATACCTTCGGACTCTGCAAATGCAAGCAAAGCTCGCATTGTGTGACCAAGCACATCGCGTCGTTCGGCCTTGAGCACAAAATGATAACGATAGATGCGCTTCAGGCGCGCAATCGGCGCAGCTGCGGGGCCAAGAACACGAACTTTATCAAAATGAGAACCCTCAAACCAGTGGCCTAATTTAGCAGCTAATGAGGCTGCTTCCTCCAGCGTCTGGCCTTGAACAATCAGGTTGGCCAAAACGGTGGAAGGAGGGTAATGCATCCAGCTACGATACTGAAGTTCCTTGGCCACAAAGCCTGTATAGTCGTGCGCGGCGGCGCACTGAATGGCGTAGTGCTCGGGATGGTAGGTCTGCACCAAAACTCGACCGGAAAGATCTCCGCGACCAGCGCGGCCTGTGACCTGGGTCAGCAGTTGGAAGACGCGTTCGGCAGCCCGAAAGTCCGGTAGGCCCAATGCTGAATCCGCGCCTACCACGCCAACCAGCGTAATGCCATGAACATCATGGCCCTTGGCTATCATTTGCGTTCCAACCAAAAGATTGATCTCGCCTGAGTACAGCCGCGTGAGCAGCCGTTCCATATCGCCGCGTCCACGAACAGTATCGCGGTCCATGCGCCCAATCCGAGCGTTTGGAAACAGTTCTTGCAGCCGCTCCTCGCCCTGCTGTGAGCCCGTTCCCAGGTAGAAGAGGTGCTCGCTTCCGCACTTGAGGCAGAGTCTAGGGACCGAGCGGCGAAATCCACAGTAATGGCACTCCAGCCGGTCGCCAGCATGAACATGCAGATCCGTATGCGTCGTGGGCTTGTGGTAGGTCATTGCGATTGCGCAGTTCTCGCACTCGATTTTCTCGCCACAGCTTCTGCAGAGCACAGTAAAGGAATAGCCTCGTCGATTGAGCAGAATCATCACTTGCTCGCCCCGATCAAGCGTAGCCTGCGTCTCGCAGATTAATTGCCGTGAGAAGATGTCTTCCTTTCCTGTCTCCTTGAACTCGGTGCGCATATCAACCAGTTCGACCGTCGGAAGCGGACGGCTCATCACCCGGGAGAGCATCTCAACACGGGTATAGCGACCGCGCTTCGTGTTGGCCCAGCTTTCCAGCGAGGGCGTGGCCGAACCCAGCACAATAACAGCATTGTTAAACTTGGCGCGCATCACGGCAACATCGCGCGCATGGTAACGCGGCGTTTCATCCTGCTTATAGCTGGAGTCGTGCTCTTCGTCGACCAGGATGAGGCCGAGGTTGACCACAGGCGCGAATACGGCTGAACGAGTGCCAATGACGATACGAGCATCTCCGCGACGAATTCGGTGCCACTGCTCCGCACGCTCGTCCGGCGTAAGGCCAGAGTGCAGCAATGCCACGTGCTTGCCAAACGCCGCAAACATCTGTCCGGCCATGGCCGGCGTCAATCCGATCTCCGGTACCAGCAGAAGCGCAGATTTGCCTGCATCCAGAGCGCGCTGCATAGCGGAGAAGTAGACAGTTGTCTTGCCTGATCCTGTAACTCCATAGAGCAGGATGGGTTTAAAGCCGCCCTGAGTCATTGCTGCAGCAATGGAGGAGAGTGCTTCCATCTGTTCCTCGTTGAGTGCATGCTCATGTGCGTGCTTTTTCCCGTTGGGTGGAAGGCCTCCAAGTCGGAAATCTACTGGGACTTCTTCAATAACAACCAGCCCGCGCTTGACGAGGGTCGACAGGGTAGTGGTTGGAACACTTAATTCGCGCTGGGCCATCGATTCATGCAGATCGACCACACTCATGCGGCCTCCGGCGGCTGCAATCTCGACCAGTATTGCGGTCTGGTTCTCATTTAACTTTGGTATGCGCACATCCTGCACCAAAACAGCAAAGCGTTCAAGGCGCCGTGCGTCACGCTCCTCTGCGAGGGCCTCGCGGGTCAACCACTTCTTCTTCACCATGCCGTCCAGCAGCACCTTGTTTGCCTTCGTCGCAGAACGAATGGCAGAGATACGCATCCCATGGCCTTCGGCCAGGTATTGGAGCACATTGACCTCCACGTTCTGGTCATCGGCCGACAAATGCAAACGAACTTGGGTTCCCTTAGCGGTTATGTCCTGAAGTACACGTTGCCCGGCCTCGGCGATGTGATAGTTAAAGTGGCGGCGCACCTCGGCGGCCAGTGGCATCATCCCGCGCAGAACCTCGCCCAGTGGAGCAATGTAGTATTGCGCAATCCACTTTGCCAGTTGCATTAATTCATCCGGCAGCAGGGGCGCATCGTCCAGTACCTGCTGCACAGGCTTGATCGCAGACGCCTCACTTGGGAGCTCGTCATGTACGCGGACAACGACTCCCATCATTCGCTGGCCGCCAAAGGGCACCAGAACACGAACGCCAACCACAGGCGTAGATCCATTCACCGCGTATGTGAAGGTCCGGTCCAGCGGGACGGGCAGAGCGACGTCGCAATAATTGGGCACGAATCTGAGAGTACAGCGCAGCGCTCTGAGACGCCACACAGCACTAGACAGAGACCAAATACTCCACCACCGGTGCTATCCTAAGTATTGGTTCGCAGGGCCTATTGCGAACAATCTTAGAGACAAGTTATGAGGTAATTGGATGGCGACGGCAACGATCGATAAGTCAGCAATGCGTAATGCAGTGGAATACAAGGTTGCAGACATCGGACTGGCCGAGTTCGGCCGCAGAGAACTAGATGTCGCAGAACAAGAGATGCCTGGCCTCATGTCGATCCGCAATAAGTACGCCGCAGGCAAGCCGCTGGCTGGCGTTCGCATCATGGGATCGCTGCACATGACTATCCAGACTGCGGTGCTTATCGAGACGATGGTCGCACTGGGCGCGAATGTGCGCTGGGCGAGTTGTAACATCTTCTCCACGCAGGACCACGCGGCGGCGGCGATTGCGGCAGCAGGCGTGCCCGTTTTTGCATGGAAGGGCGAGTCACTGGAGGAGTTCTGGTGGTGTACGAATGAGGCGTTGAGTTTTCCCGACGGCAAGGGCGGAGTGCTGGGACCGCAACTAATTATCGACGACGGCGGCGATGCGACCCTGATCATCCACAAGGGCTATGAGATGGAGAACGGCGACCCGTGGGTGGACTCGCCCTCCGGATCGACCGAGGAAGACGTCATCAAGGCGCTGCTGAAGAAGGTCCATGCGGAGAGGCCGACGCACTGGCACAACGTTGTGAAGGAGTGGCGCGGCGTCAGTGAAGAGACGACGACCGGCGTGCATCGCCTTTATAAGATGTTCGAGCAGGGCAAGCTGCTGGTTCCGGCGATCAATGTAAACGACTCTGTGACCAAGTCGAAATTTGACAACCTGTATGGCTGCAGAGAGTCGCTGGTGGACGGCATCAAGCGCGGTACCGATGTGATGGTGGCGGGTAAAGTAGCGGTCATCTGCGGCTACGGAGACGTGGGTAAAGGTTCGGCGGCGTCGCTTCGCGGGCTTGGCGCGCGCGTTATTGTCACAGAGATCGATCCAATCAACGCGTTACAGGCCGCGATGGAGGGCTACGAGGTCACCACTATAGAAGATACGTTGGGGCGCGGTGACATCTATGTCACCTGCACCGGCAACGTAGATATCATTACTGTCGAACACATGAAGCGAATGAAGGACCAGGCCATTGTGTGCAACATAGGCCACTTCGATAACGAGATCCAGATGGAGAAGCTATCTGCTCTGCAAGGCATCAAGAAGCTCACAATTAAACCGCAGGTGGACAAATACACATTTCCCAGTGGCAATAGTATCTTTGTGCTGGCCGAAGGAAGGCTGGTGAATCTTGGCTGCGCGACTGGCCATCCTAGCTTTGTCATGTCGAACAGCTTTGCCAACCAAACGCTGGCACAACTCGATCTATGGAAGAACAAGGACACCTACAAGGTGGGCATTTATATTCTTCCAAAGAAACTCGACGAAGAGGTCGCGCGGCTTCACCTGGAAAAAATCGGCGTCAAGCTAACTACGTTAACCGCAAAGCAGGCGGAGTATCTAAGCGTCCCTGTAGAAGGCCCATATAAATCGGAACACTACAGATACTAAATTCCTGCAATGGACTACTAAAACTTCCAGTATTGGAGCAGTTGTTGATAGACTGTTGCATCTGAATTCTTTCCATAATTAAGAACTCGTTCAAAGGAGAAACCTTGAAGCTGGTTGCTTGTATGATGCTTCTCCTGGGTTTTTTCATCGTCCTAGTCGCCTTGGTACTACTGACATCGGTGGGCGAGCGGTCTGCTTTTATTGCGGCTGGATTAGGCGTGGAGATTCAAGGTCTTGCATTGCTCACACAGGCCTACCGAACGCACCGGAAGGAGCATCGATGAATTTGGAGCTGAGTCTGTTCTCGATGATGCTGATTCCATTTGCAGCGGCTGGCCTGGCGCTGATTCATCAGGGGCTTGGACGCTCACGCAGTGCTGCCCATGCCATGCTCGCAAGCTTGTGTGCACTAGCTATCTCTGCCATCGTCTTCGTTCTGTTTGGAGCTTCATGGGCAGGATATAGCGGTGCCGCAATACACTCCTTTGTTGCAGGTGGAGTGCACTGGGACTGGCTTGGTGCTGCTCCTTTTTTTGCGCAAAGCATCAGCTTCGATGGATCGGATGCGGCTGGGCTTAGCCGATCACTGGTTCTGTGTTTTGAGCTGCTGGCGGTTGGACTGACTGCAACTATTCCACTCAGCGCGGGAGCAGATCGTTGGCGACTTGGGCCGATTTGCTTTAGCAGTGCGCTGCTCGGTGGAATAATTTTTCCCATCTTCGCTCACTGGGTATGGGGTACAGGATGGCTGACGCAACTTGCAACGAACTTTGGCATTTCCAACTTCACCGATGTGGGTGGTGCTGGCGTAATCCAGGTGGTTGGAGGACTGGCGGCGCTTTCTGTGGCATGGATTGCAGGCCCACGTCGTGGCAAGTACTCTGACGACGGGATTCCAACTGCGATTCCTGGCCATAACATCGTACAGGTACTCTTCGGCTGCATTCTTGCGCTGGTGGGCTGGATTGGTCTTGATTCAGCGGCCTCGATTCTGTTTTATGGAGCTGGGGCCCAACAAGTTGTTGGCATTGTGATCAATGCGACACTTTCAGCTTCCGCAGGATGTCTGGCTGCTCTGGTAATCACCAGGTCTCGATACCACAAACCTGACGCATCTCTTAGTGCAAATGGATGGATTTCCGGATTAGTTGCGGGCAGTGCAGCATGCGCCATGATTTCTCCTATAGCTGCCATAGAAATAGGTTTGTCAGCGGGTGTTCTATCGACTTATCTGATTGAAATCTTCGAACTGCATCTACGTGTGGACGATCCCGGTGGAGCGGTTTCCGTGCATGCACTCGCGGGCATCTGGGGACTGTTCGCCTTTGGACTATTCGGTCACTTCCCTTCCGGCACGCGCGAAGGCCACATTCTTGCCCAACTTGTAGGCATCAGCGCACTGCTAGGATTCATATTGCCGTTAATCTACGGAGGGAATCTGTTGATCAATCGCTGGTCGACCTATCGTGTAGACGATGACGGACACTGGCATGGCATGGACATTCGAGAACTTGGTGCAGGCGCCTATCCAGAATTCGTAATTCACGCCGATGAGTTTGTCCCGCGCTAGCTATGCTTCGTCCCCCATTTGATTAAATATCGGAAATCATATGGATGCAGATGTTTGCGATTGATATGTAATTCAAACGAGGCACATGCTAAACATAAGAAAACATAAGGTTTTTTGAATCTAGTTTTATCTTCAATCGTTGTTATTGGATAGAAGATTGGGCATAACTACTATGCCAATTATTTTTATTGGCTAAGTAAATGATATTACTTAGGTTGCGGTAGTTTTAGACATTCGAAAGTCGTGACACGCCATTTTGTTGAGGTTCTTGAAGAAAGAAACCCCACGCATTCTCATTCTGGTGAGACAGCAGTCTGCCAACCTCTGTTGGAAAAGACTAATGACGTGCACCCGAAGTGTAATGGCGATCAAAATGTGGTGCCACGCGCCAAAGCCTAATAGGAGACCCGGGTCTAGTAAGCAATACCTATAGAACCTAAAAATACCACTCATACGTCAAGGACTGGGCGGAATTGGTGCCCGGAAAAACTTGTGTAATCGCGGTCCTGTGTCTCTGGACGATTCAGGGGTAGAATGGCTAGCGACCCGATAGCCGCAAGGTTAGCCGGTCCAATCCATTTTAAGATTATTAAGTCAGAAGGCGGATCGAAATGCGTATGAAACTGTTCTATGGGCTAGGGGTAGTTATATTAGGCAGCTCTCTCACAGTAATGTGCTCGGCGCAGAATGCAACAGGCATTCCTCATCTGCAGAAACAGGGCAATGCGACCCAACTGATTGTGGATGGTAAGCCGTATCTGGCGATGGGCGGAGAGCTGAGCAATAATGCCGCTACCAGCCTGGAGAACATGGACACGATATGGCCAAAGCTGGTGGCCGCGAACCTGAACACAGCGCTGATTGGGGTGACATGGGCACAGTTTGAGCCGGTAGAAGGACAGTACAACTATGTGCAACTGGATGGTGTGATTTCCAAGGCCCGTGAGAACCACATGCATGTGATTCTGATCTGGTTTGCGAGTTGGAAGAACGGCACG